>JGI20214J51088_10000081_pt1 | contig 63351 bp, 59 predicted proteins | sample WetSurMetagenome_FD_51088 | JGI IMG/M metagenome (IMG submission 51088) | reverse complement strand
ATACCGCCGACACCGACGGCGACAGGTTTTTGAGCCGCCGCAGCCATAGCGCGTTGCGCGACGGTACGGGGAGGAGGCTCCCGTGGAGTATGTAGGGACTAAGGTTCGAGACGAAGAGGGGCGCCGACAGTTCCTCGCCGCGGGTGTTGACGGCCGCGATTACCCGTCCGTTTTCCGTCCTTAAGGAACGCACCGGCCATCGCGTGAGGATTTTCCCGCCGCCCTCGGTTACGGCGCCGGCGAACTCACGGGCGAGGATCGAAAATCCGCCTTTGACGTAATGGGAACCGTCGAGAGCGTGGTCGATAAAGATGAACGCGTTGTAGAACGGCGCGAACGACGGCGAGGAGCCGCCCAGCGGCCAGATTGACCCGAGGAGAAAACGGAGTTTCTCATCCGAAACGAAGGAGTCGATGTATTCCCCGTACGAACGCGCGGTTCCCGGCCCAGCCGCGGCCGGCCCGCCGCCCGAGCCGGCAAGACCGGCCTTGTACTCGCCGAAGAGCTTTTGCATGTCGGCCAGCATGGCGTCCACCGCGTTCCTCTCGCCGGGGAAATCGCGGTGAAGCGCGGCCGTGAGCTCCGCCAGATTCGCCGGAAGGGAGAAAGAAAAACCCGGGGCGACGATACGCGCGGCGCCGGAGTTTGAGATGACGTCGAGCTTTTTACGGATGCCAAGCTCCGAAAGAAGACGATCTATAAACCCGCCGTTGCCCATGGAGACCGAATGAATCGACGAATCGAATGTAAAACCGTCGCGGGAAAAATCCTGCGCATAGCCGCCGATTTGATGGTGCCGTTCCACTACGCCCACGCGCATTCCCCGCCGCGACAAGAGCGCGGCGCAGGTGAGGCCGCCTATGCCCGAACCCATCACCAGTGCGTCGAAATCAGTCTGCAAAGGGGATTTCCTCGTGGAGAAAGTACCATTGGGAACACAACCCGGTCACGAGCGGTTCGAGATCGTCGTACATCGACTGGACAAGCGAAGCGTCGTCGGCGTCGAGGCGGTGGAGGCGCAGGCCGTACGTTTCGCCGTCCTTCCGCTCCGCGAACGCCGTGTACACTTTCGCGCCCGGCTTGGCGAGCCGCACTATGCGGTCGAGCCCGGCGCCGCCCCAAACCTTCCTTCGCAGGAGCGTGACCGGCACCGAGTACGGCGTTTTCTCGTCGAAGACCGCGAGCAGCACCCCGCCCCGCCGGAGCACCGCGGCCATGTCGAGCGCCGCGGCCCCGCCGCCTCCGATTTCTATGAAATCGACGGGCGCGAACCTGCCCGACGCCGCCATGTCGGCCGCGCGGGCGCGAGCGGCCTGGGCGAGGCCGGGGGTGGAAAAACGCAGCGCGCCGTATACGGGAATGCCGCGAGCGGCCAGCGCCGGAGGGATGCACTCCACGGCGCCGAAATGGCATACCGCGACGACCGCGCCCGCTCCTTCCCGCGCGTCCTTTTCAAGCGCCTCCATCTCGGGAGGAAAAACGAAGCGTTCCGTGAGATACCGGTGAAATTCGGCGGGCGAATGGCACAGCGGAAGCAATTTTTCGTAGTAGTGGAGAAGGACGTTGTTCTGGATGTCCTGGACAAGCGTCCGCGTGGGGGAGATGGAAAACCCTCTCAGGTTTCTTGCTATCGCCATCGACTCCTCGGGGAAGGAATCGAACCACTGCCTTCCTTTTGTCAGCACAATGCCGCGCAGTTCCTCGCGGGTTTTCCTGGGGAGCGATTCGAGGAGGTCGGGAGATTGAAGAAAGCCGGAAAGTTTCATAGCGCGCGAATGCGAACGGCGGCGCAGGAAAAAGCGAAACGCCGTTCCCCCCGCGGGAGGACGGTGTCACCCGCGGCAGGGGAGGGCACGGGTGAACTCCGCGTCACTTCTTCTGGGCCAGGTATTTTTCAACGGTCGCGGTGCATTTGTCGATGGTGACGATGTTGGGGAATTCGGATTCGGGTATCGTGATGCCGAATTTTTTTTCCATGGTGGCAAGCACCTCGAGAAGAGCCATGGAATCGAGCCCGATGTCGTTGATGAAATGTGCTTCGTCGGTGATCTTTTCTTCGCTAATGTCCATGTCTTCCGCGATTTCCTTTATCAGGTCGCGCACGGTCGCTTTGATTTCGGCCGAATCCATCAGTTCTCCCTCGCATTGAAAATGTACGCTCGTGTACCGGAGGTTTCTTTTTTCTCCGGAGGCAATTAAATATACTATCTGTGGGGACTTGATTGAGGGCCGGTTTTGTAAGTTGTGCGGGAATTCACGACCGCCGCCGCGGTCGTACATGGCGGCGGAATTAAACGTTTCGCAGTACGATGCTTCCGCAGAACCCGTCGCAGGAAAAGGAGTTCACGAGCACGTACCCCACCCGAAACCCCTGCCGGGTGTCGGTCACGAGGTTTATGTCGCGGCATAGCGGGTAGGCGGCGCCGGTACCGCTTAACCTGTTCCGCTTCATGTCGGCAAGGGCGCAGGAGAGCGAAAGGCACGGCGACGCGCCGATGCATTCGCCGGTCTTGGCCTTGTAGGCGACCACCGGAACGTTCGGCAGAAGTTCGGCGAGCGCGTTTGCCTCCATGGCGTCGGCCGCGGCGACGCCGCTGGCGCTCGCCGCCACGAAACCGATTTCCGAAAGGGGTATGCCCGCGTCCGCGCACGCCTGTTTCATGGCATGGCGCGCGCCTTCTCCGGCCGGGTTGAATCCCGCAGGTCCTCTCGCGGGATCAAAGCAGCTTGCGATGCCGGCGATTTCGGCTATGGGCGCAGCGCCCCTGGAGCGTGCGGATTCCTCGGTTTCACAGCAGAAAACCGCGCATCCCTCGCCCACGACGGTGCCGCCGCCGTCCTTGCCGAACGGCAGAAGCGTCCCGGAGGAAGACAGCACCCCGGCACGTTCCAGACCCGCGCAGGCGTAGTAGCTTATCTCCTCGAGTCCGCCGGCAACGACGGTTTGCTCGTATCCCCTGCGCAGGAACATGGCCGCGTAGGCGAGGGCGTCGAGCCCCGCGTTGAAGGTGGTGGAGATCGTTGAACTGAGCGTTTTTATCCCGTAGCGGATGTTGGCGTTGGACGCGGGGGAATTGATTACCGTGTTGGCGAACGCCTGCGGATTCACGTTGTGCGGCCCGTTGACTATCGCGTCCGACAGGAAATCGCCGATGCTCGACACGCTGCCGAACGCGGTGCCGATGCACAGCGCCGGCCGGCGCGCCTCGGGCGGTTGTTCGAAAAGGCCCTTGCAGCCGAGTTCTATCGACGAGAGGAGGAGCTTGGTGGCCCTGTCCTTTGTGCGAAGCCCTTTCTTGCCCAGAATCGCCTCGGGATCGAAATCGCTTATGCCAAAGCACCGCCTCTCGCGCGGAAGGGAATGGAACTCGAAGTCCTTCACCGTCGACGTTTTCGGCGGCGCCGAAAGAGACGATGCGGTCGCATCGGGCCCGGCGCCGAGGCAGCTTATCGAACATGCATGCGTTATAAGGACTTTCTTGTCCATGACCCGCTATCCTCCGAACTTTCCGAGGACGAGCGACGAATTGTTCCCCCCAAACGCGTAGGCGTTGGAGACCGCGACGCGCACATCGGCCTTTCGCGCGGCGTTGGGCACGCAGTCGATGTCGCATTCCGGGTCCGGTTCGCCGTAGTTGATGGTGGGGAGGATGACGCCCCGGCTGATGATGAGGGCGCAGGCCGCGGCCTCGATGGCCGACGCCGCACCCATGGTGTGGCCTATCATGGACTTGATCGACGAGACCGGTATCGATTTCGCGCGCGCGCCGAACACCGACTTGACGATGAGCGTTTCGGTCTTGTCGTTTTCCTCGGTGCCCGTGCCGTGGGCGTTTACGTAGTCGACGCGTTCCGGCGCAATCCCCGCGTTGGCAAGCGCCCGCTCCAAGGCGAGGATTCCGCCGCTCCCGGACGGATCGGGGATGGTCATCTTGAACGCGTCGCACCCCAGCCCGTAGCCAAGCACCTCGGCGTAGATGTTCGCGCCGCGGGCCGTCGCGTGCGTCAATGATTCGAGCGCGAGCATGCCCGCCCCTTCGCCCACGCACATGCCGTCGCGGTTCTTGTCGAACGGCCTGCACCGCTCCTTTGCGGTGGCGAGAAGTCTGTTGAAGCCGGTGAAGGCGATTTTTGAAATGGGGTCGCTGCCGCCGGCAAAAACGAGATCGGCGGCGCCGGTGGCGATGAGGTCGAACGCGTATCCGATGGCGTAGTTCCCGGCCGCGCAGGCGGTGGGAATCATAATGACAGGGCCGCGCGCGCCCACGCTCCTTGCAACGTTGGCCGAAATCACGCCGCAGGGGTACTTGCCCGGCAGATCGGCGGGAATGGCATCGGCGGACCCGGCGCCGCCATACAGCATCCCGATGCCCTGTTCGAGCACCTGTGGCTCGCCCATGGTGGTGCCCATGCTCACGCCGGTGCGGAACGGGTCGAGTTTTTTCAGGTCGAGTCCCGCGTCGTTTACGGCCATCGAGACCGCGGCGCAGGCAAACTGGCTCGATCGCCCCATCGAGGATATCTGTTCTTTCGAAAGGAATGCCTCGGGTGAGAAGTCCTTCACCTCGGCGCCGACGTTCGTGCGGAAACCGGACGTGTCGAATGCCTTTATCGGCGCGACGCCGTTGGTGCCCTTGCAGGCGGCGTTCCAGAACGCCTCGGTGCCCGTACCGATGGGAGAGATGATTCCCAACCCTGTGACGACGACCCTGTCTTTTTTCATGTGACCCGATCGGATGGAACGGTAACGACAAAAAACGGGCACGTGCCCGGAGAAACCGACAAAACGCGGCGAACGATGAAAAATAGTAAAAACGAGGGCGGGATTCAATAAAGAATGCGCGGAAAAGGTGAATAATCGCCGGAAAATCCGTCCGCGCGGCGTATACGTGGGCACAGGCAGTACATCGGGGCGGTCTCCGTAATATCCCTTAACCTTCCTCCACCACCACATCTTATTTTTCCTTCGGCAATCGTAGGTGAATCCTCTTTCCGTCCATACTAACAGCGAGCTTCCATGCCCCGTCTCTTCGACCTACTTTCCGAAAACACGAGCGACAAGACCATTGCCTCGCTCAGAAAGATTGCGGGACAAGACAATGCCGGCGGGCGGAACCGAAAAAACGGTTCTTCCGGCGACAAAAAACCGTTCGTGCGCGCGAACCTGTACGAACGTCTTGATTTCGTGGCGCTCGATCTTGAGACGACCGGGCTGGACGCCAAAACCGACCGGATCATCGAGATCGGCGCGGTGAAGTTTACCGACGGGAAACCCGGCGAGGAGTACGGCACGTTCGTCAACCCCGGCGTGCCGGTCCCGGAAGCCATTACGCGCCTCACGGGAATTACAACCGGCCAGGTCGCGCCCGCGCCGGCATTCAAGGACATCGCGGCAAGGCTTATCGAGTTTATCGCCGACCTCCCGCTGTGCGGCCATCAGGTTGATTTCGACATCAACTTCCTCAACGAGGAACTCAAGCGCTGCGGTCTTCCCAAGGTGTTCGTCCAGCAGATAGACACCGCGCTGCTTTCCCGCATCGTGAACCTGCCGGTCGCGCGCTACACGCTTGGAAGCGTGGCGCGCGCGCTGGGCGTAACCCTCGAAAACGCGCACCGCGCGCTCGACGACGCCCGCGCGTCGGGCAACGCGGCGCTGGCGCTCCTGCCGAGGCTGGCGCGCATACCCGTACACATACGCGCCGTGATGGCGCACGCGGCACCGCCGTCGGTCGTCAAGCATTTCCTGGTGAAGTCGCTCGAAAAGGAATCGTATTCGCTCGACCTCTCGCCGCCCGTGCTGCCCAAGCCGCCCAAAAAGCTGTCGCCCGCCGAACAACCGGTGCCGCTCGACGTCGCGGCGGTCGCCGCGGCGTTCGAAGAGGGAGGCGCGCTGTCGCGGGCCATGAAGGACTTCTCCCCGCGGCCGTCACAAACGCGCATGGCCGCCGCGGTGGCCGCGGCCCTGAGCGACGGCACCTGTCTCGTGGCCGAGGCGGGAACGGGCACGGGCAAATCGCTGGCGTACCTCGTGCCGGCCGCGATGTTCGCGCTCGCCAACGACTGCCGCGTGCTGGTGTCGACCCATACCCGCAACCTGCAGGATCAGCTCGTTACCAAGGACCTCCCTCTTGTAAAGAACGCGGCCGGGGACGGCCTGCGCTATTCGGTGCTCAAGGGCCGTTCGAACTATCTGTGCCAGAACCGCTTCCGCAGGCTGCTTTCGGGCGAACTGGGCGATTTCTCCTACCGCGAGCGGATGGGGATGCTGCCGCTCGTCAAGTGGGCCCGGGAGACGACGACCGGCGACATCGAGGAACAGAACGAATTCAACATACGGTGGTTTTCCCGTGTGTGGCGCTCGGTTTCGGCCGAGGCGCATTTTTGCGAGGGCCGCCGGTGCAGGGAGTACGCGTGCTGCTTTCTCCAGCAGGCGCGGCAGAGGGCGCTCGGTTCCCACATCGTGGTGATCAACCACGCGCTTTTCTATTCCGAGATATGCGCCGAGTCGTCCTTTCTCGGACGAATTGGCCCCATCATCTTCGACGAGGCGCACCACATCGAGGAATGCGGCCACCGTTTCCTGCGCACCGAGGTCGACAGCAACCGTTGCTCGGCGTTTCTCGACACCGTTTCGAACCTCGAAAAGAGCGTACAGGACGCTGCGGAAGGAAAGAACCTGCCGTTTTCCGACAAGGAATTGAAGCCGCTCGTGAAGCGGCTTCGCGCCGAGGTGAAGTCGTTTCTCGACTTCGGCCTTGCGTGGGCGCGGTCCAAAACGCCGCCTTCGTCCGAGTTCCAGCTCGACGTGGGACCGGACGCCTTCGCTCAAAGCGCGCCCGCCGCGTCGCTTTCGAGCGCCCTTTCCGACCTGCAGGACTGCCTGCGGCGGTGCGCGCAGCTCTGCGAGGCCGGCGGGGATTCCGCGCCGTTTACGTCGCTGCACGGCGAGATAGTGTCGGCCCACGACGCGGCGTCGCAGCTTCGGGCCGATCTTTCGTACCTGTGCGCGGCCGCGACCGAAGACCACGTATTCTGGGCCGAGGGCAACCTCGTCAAGGGATGGATAAAGCTGCTCGGCGTACCCCTCGACATAGGCGCGGTGCTTTCGCCAATCTGGGAGAGGAACGCGGCCGGCATGGTATTCACGTCGGCGACGCTGGCGATATGCGATTCGATGGAATATTTCAAACGTAAGGCGGGACTCCTGGGTAATCCGTCGGTACAAACCGCAAGCGAGGTATTCGAAAGCCCGTTTTCCGCCTCGCAGGCGCTCCGGTGCGGAGTGCGCTCGGCGCCGGACGTGGAATCGCCGGGCTATCCGGCCTACGTCGCCGATGCGATCGCGGGATTGCTGGCCACGTTTGACAGAAACATTCTGGCGCTTTTTACGTCCAATGCCATGCTGAGCGCGGTGTACGAGCGGTTGCGGCAGCAGGTGTCGAAGCGGGACTGCACGATACTGGCCCAGGGCTTTTCGGGCAACCGCCAGGCCATCCTCGACGAATTCAAACATACAAGCCGCGCGGTACTGCTTGGGGCCGACAGCTTCTGGGAGGGCATCGACGTGCCGGGCAAAGCGTGCGAAGTGGTGGTCATAACGCGGCTGCCTTTTCCCGTTCCCACCCATCCCCTCACGCGCGCGCTGTGCGGCAGGCTGGAACGGGAAAGAGGCGAGTCGTTCATGTCCTATTCGGTGCCCGAGGCAATCATCAGGTTCAGACAGGGGACGGGCAGGCTTATTCGCTCCAGCGCCGACCGGGGAGCCCTCGTGGTGCTCGACAACAGAATGTTTACAAAGGGGTATGGCGCGCGGTTCGCGTCCTGCCTCCAAGGCGGATTCACGCAGTGCGGCGACCTTCCGGATCTTATGCGCCGCGTGGGAGAGTTTTTTGCAAACGGGACGGCGCCGGAACCGTCGGTAACCTATGTCCCGTTCGAGGATATATGAAAAGGATCGCGGCGGCCATTTCGTTTCTCGCGCTCACCTGCGGATGCGGCGTGTATACCTTCAACGGTTCCACGCTTCCCGCGCACCTCAAGACGGTGACCATTCCGCTGTTCGCCAATCAGTCGCTCATGCCGGGCGTCGCCGACGACATCACCGCGCAGCTTTCCGCCAAGATAGTCTCCATGAACCTTCTGAGCATAGCGTCAAGCGGCGGCGACGCAACCATCCGCGGCAAGGTGGTCGATTACAGCAACACGCCGCGCACCTACGGCACCACGGGGGCGCGTCAGGTGACCGTGAGCGAATACGTGGTTCATATCACCGTCGAGGTGGAGTTCCTCGACAACAAGGCGAATTCGTCGCTGTACAAGGGAGCGGTGACCGGAGAGGGTGTGTATAATTTTCAGACCCAGACCGAAGCCGACGGGAGGAAAACCGCCGAGGCCGACGTGGTCCAGCAGATATTGCAGAAATCGGTGCAGAGCTGGTGAGGTGCGGCCGTTGGATGAGAACGAGATCGGTATCCCCGGATTAAAAAAGGCGTTGGATGCCCGGGCATGACAACGCCTTCGATGCTCGAATAGAAAGAAGCGTTCTAGTAACGCCGTTCTCTTCTTCCGCCGCCTCTGCCCTCGCGATGGGGGCGGTGACTCGGAATCGCCTCACGGTCCCATGCCTTGTTCACCCGGAGCGGCCGGCCGCCCAGTTCCTTGCCGTTAAGCTCGGCAATCGCGTTTTCCACGTTGTCCATTTCGACGAAGCCGAAGCAGCGTGAACGGTGGCGCTTGCCGTGGGTGATGATTTTTGCTGAACGTACGGGACCGAGCTTTTCAAAATGCTGCTTGAGCTGCTCCTCGGTGGCATCGTAAGGAAGGTTGCTCACAAAGATTTTTTCTACCAAAATTTCCTCCTGCTATGGTTGAAACGTGGCCGCGCACCCGCGGCCGGACTTGTTGCCGCAATACCGGTAAAAATTTCTGATACAACAAAAGCCTGCTCACGAAAAGTGGGCAGGCCGACCGGCCCTTGCCGGCGCCGGTTTTAGGAATTTACCAGGCTCGCCGGCCTCCGCCGAACTGTCCTCTGTTGCCGCCGCGGCCACGTTCTTCCCGCTCACGCGCTTCGTTGACCGTAAGCGTGCGGCCGCCGAAATCCTTGCCGTTCGTACCGGCGACGGCCGCCTCGGCATTTTCCATTTCCACGAACCCGAACCCGCGGGACCTGCCGGTTTCGCGGTCGTTGATGATGGCAACGGATGTGACCTCTCCAAACTGTGAGAACAGCATTTTTAGCTCGTCTTCGGTGGTCGCGAAATTTAGGTTGCCTACGTAAAGCTTCTTGGACACAGTCCCTCCTCTAATACCATAACGATAAGCGGCTTTTCGGTGACGCGAGCAGGTAAGCCCCTCCGGAAAGGCGCGCATGTTCCGGTGTGTTTATTCGCCTTCCTCGGCGGTGACGGGTTCGGTGCCGCCCGGCTGGATTTGGCCGATCCAGGTTTGAAGCGTGTCTATGATTTTCTTCGCCTGTTCCACGCTGGAAATGTTAAACTTGGATTGTTGGCGGTAATCGTCGTTGCGCTTGCGGTATCTGCGGATGGTGAAGAGGATGGGGCCGTAGCGCTGGTTCGCGGCTTCCCACTGCTGATACTTGAACAGGATGGTCGCCCATGATCCCTTGGAGAGGATAACCTTGTCGATTTCCTTGACAAGAAGAACGCCATTTTCTTCGTAATTGATGGTTATTTCCTTTACATCGGACGGCATGCTGCGGTTCCTTTGCCCGCCGGTTTTACTCTGTTTTGTCAAAATGTTTGTTTCGTAACGGCTCGCGTCAGAACGGAACGCGTTAAGAAAGATACAACGGAATAATAGCTCAAAGCAAGATTTTCATTTTGTGTGGCTCAATCAGGCTCTCGTGAAAAGCTTATGCCGTTTACTTAAAAAGGAATCACGGTCTTCAACCGTGGTTCCTTAATTTCGCGAGGCGCGGGCCGGATTGTTGTGCCACTCATGTATTATATGTGGAAGCCTCCTTCCGTCGCGGCTCGGAACGCGACGATGCGGTAGAATGTTATATAGTGTGTTCAAGTGATTATGTTGGGTTTTAACTTTGTCGTGGCTGCGTACAAAGAGCGTAGTTGTTGTATCTAAAGGTCGACGCTTGTTGCCTTGCGACGGCCCAAAAACGTAATTTACCGTACCCCGTTATTTTTCCAACGGGGATTGTGCGCATAAAATTTTCGGGGAGTCGTGGATGAAATTCGCAAAAATGGAGGGGTTGGCAAACGACTTTATCGTCACGGCCGACACGTTTATCCGCCCCGAGATGATTTCCATGGTTAAGGAGCGGGCGCAATGGTTGTGCGACAGGCGACGCGGCATCGGTGCCGATGGGGTTCTGTGCGTCCAGCCGTCAAAGTCCGCCGATTTCCTCATGCGCGTTTTTAACGCCGACGGCAGCGAGGCGGAGATGTGCGGAAACGGCGTGCGATGCTTCGCATTGTTCCTCAAAAATGCGAAATTGTGGGAACGGCCAGAGCTTTCCGTCGAGACCGCCGCCGGCATTATTCGTACCTCGTTTGAAGGTGAACGGGTGCGCGTGAACATGGGGACGCCCATTCTGGACGCGCCGCGTATTCCGGCGGCAAAAGCGGCGGGTGAGGTGGTGGATGAGACCATTGATGCGGGGGGCAGGAAGTTCAGGGTTACTGCGGTTTCCATGGGTAACCCTCACGCCGTAGTGTACGCAGACGCCCTCACCGACGAGCTTGTGCTCTCGTGGGGGCCTAAACTGGAATCTCATCCGTTTTTTCCAAAAAGGACGAACGTCGAGTTCGTGAAAATTCTCTCCAGAAACGAAATCAGGATGCGCGTGTACGAACGAGGGTGCGGGGAAACCATGGCCTGCGGCACCGGTGCCTGCGCAAGCATGGTGTCTGGCGTACTGAACGGACTCAATGGAACTCCGGTTATCGTGCATCTTCTGGGTGGGGATTTAAGCGTCGAATGGAACGGTGAACGGCAGAGCCCTGTTTACATGACCGGCCCCGCCAAATGGGTATACGCCGGAGAAATATCGCTGTGAGTGTCTTTGAAATCATCATGTTGGCATGTTTTGGGGCAAGCTGGCCGCTTTCCATTGGAAAGACCATGAGGACAAAATGCGTGGGTGGAAAAAGTCCCATATTCCTGGCCGTTGTGTGCCTCGGCTATGCAAGCGGTATAGCCCACAAACTTTTATTCTCGCCGGACTGGGTGATCATTTTATATATTGTGAATATGGTGTTGGTTACGGTTGACCTTACGCTGTACTTCCGCTATCGGATTCCGGCGAGTTCAAAAAAGTTGTAGGCATGGCCCGCGTATCATCAAAACGGTTTTTCCGACAATAAATCGCCATACCGTAACGTAGTAGCCGTGAACTTTAAGTATTGGCTTTTTTTCTGAACTATGGTAAAATCAAAAGGTTTTTAACAGTCTAATCCTTGCATTCGAATAACCCGATCGAAAGTTGAGAAAAGATGAGAACCGCAACGCTACTTTCCGAAAAAGATTCGCTTGATCTTTATCTTGAAGAAATAAAGAATAATCGCACCCTTTCGGCTCAGGAAGAAGCGGACCTTGCCGTACGCATCCGAAGGGGTGAGAAAAAAGCCCTTGAAAAGCTGGTAAAAGCCAACCTGCGGTTTGTGGTAAGCGTGGCACGCAATTACCAGAATCAAGGGCTCCCCCTCAACGACCTCATTAATGAAGGCAATCTGGGGCTCATCAAGGCGGCGCGGAAATTCGACGAGAAAAAAAATTTCAAATTTATTTCCTATGCCGTGTGGTGGATCAGGCAGGCGATTCTTAAGTCCCTTGCCGAGCAATCTCGCATAATCAACGTGCCGCTTCACCGCGTTGGAACCATTTCCGACATAGGCAAAGCCCAAAACAAGCTGGAGCAGGAGCTGGAAAGGGTACCCACTGCCGAAGAAATTGCGCGCGAGATGGGGGTTGAGGAACGCGAGGTGAACGATATCCTGCGCATCGGCAACCGGCACGTATCGCTCGACAAGCCCATGCAGAACGACGAGGACTTCCGCCTCATCGACTCGCTGCACAACCATGATCAGGAGCTTCCCGATTCCGGCGCGATAAAAGTGTCGCTGTCCGGAGAAATAGAAAAACTGCTCGATACGCTATCGTCCGCCGAAAAGGAAGTGATCAAACTTTATTTTGGCATCGGACAGGATACCGCCCACACCCTGGAGGAAATCGGCAAGCGCGTACATCTCACTAGGGAGCGCGTGCGGCAAATCAAGCAGAAGGGCTTGAGGCGGTTGCGGAATTCCTATCGGAGTAAAAAATTGAGAAGTTTTATGTAGCCGAAGAAGCCATACCGGTGCATCTCTTCCCACGATTCTGCAAGGTAAGCTTACCGTGGGAAGGTGCGTGTTCCAAAAACGTAAAAAAGAAGGGGACGTTCGTTTGAACGCCCCCTTCTTTTTTACGAAAAGCAATCAAATTACTTAGCCAGTTCCTTTATCTTCCGGATAACCAGCAGAGCTTCGGGACCGCTCACGCTTTTTTCGAGGCCGAACTCGCCGTTAAGTTCGGCGGTCATAACCCCTTTGTCAACCGCGTTGCAGATGGCGTTGTAGGCCGGATGCGAAGGGTTGACGTCAGGGAACCTGGTCTGGGAGCCGATGTGTTTTGTGGCAAGGCTCGGGTCATGGAGGACCGCGATGATCGCATCTTCCACCATCATAGCGTACTCGCCGCGGTTTACAAGCTGGTCTGGATGGAAGGTGTGGTCGGGATAAGGTTCCAGACCGCGAATTTTAAGGTCGACGACGTCCGTGATGAAATTTTTGGCCCAATGGTTGCCGATGTCGGTAACGTCGGCCATCTTTACGGCGGAGTCCACCTTCATCTCGCGCGAATCGGCGGGAGCCTTGTACGAATTGTCATAATTCTTGGGCCGCTTTTTCTCGACAAGCTTATCTATCTGGAGTTCCGTAACGAAGAGGGCGGCGATGTCGGCACGAGAGAGCTTTGTCACCAGAGCGATGCGCTTGCCCACGTCGGTGCCGGGCGCGGCGCGCTCGATCATCTGTACCACCTGCCATTCGTCGTCGGCCTCCTTGGTGAAGTCCTTTTTGAGATCGAGCACTTTCCGGAAATCGTCGGCGGCTTTGTCGAATTCGTAGGCCTTTTTATAACATTCGCCGCGACGGAAATAAACCTCGGAGTTCTGCGGATCAAGCTTGAGCGCCTTTTCGTACTCGTTTTCCACCTCCTTGATCCATTCCTTGGCCGGCTTCCCTTCATTTTGCATGGTTATGACATTGCCCTTTGCTATGAAGCCGTCGGGAATCTTGTTGTCGAGCGACTGGCATTTTTCGGCGAGATCGATCGCCTCCTTGAAGTCGCCTTTCTTCGCGATGACAAGGGCGAGACCGGCATACGCCTGCGCGAATTTGGCGTCAAGGGACGTGGCGAGGTTGAATTCCTCTTGTGCCTTGTCGTACTTGCCGTCGTAATAGTATTTCATTCCTTCCTTGTAGTGAGACAGAGGAGTGTCCATGTAACCGCCGGCCTTGCGCGCTTTTGGTGCGCAACCGACGACCATCATCAGGGCAAAACTCAGGGCCAGGACTGCAAAGGTCGTGAGCGAACGGTTCTTTTGCATAAATGGTTTCTCCTTACGTTAAGTTTCTCTCCGCCCCTCGTTGAGGCGGGGAGCACCCGGGAGCCGGGCATTCCAACTAGTCAACAACCAGGATGACGCGGCATTCGGACAGGAACTTAAGATTCTGTGCGGCGCTACGCACGTCGGCGGCATCCGTGTCTGAGATGACGACATCGGTGGCGTTGTCGCCTTGTGCCTTGAGCGCCTTTATCTGTCCCGGCGTCTTCCCCACCCGGTCGAGCTTGGCCGCCGCTTTGACATCCTTCGCGTATCCAACGATTCCGTATTTAATGGCCCAATCACGCGAGACGTATGCGCTTCCGTACACTTCCTTTCCCGATTCGTCGAGTATTTTCGGGGCGAGCGCCGGTTTCACATTGAGGCCTCGACAGTCGATGATGAGCCCGGTGAACACCATGGCCTTTTTTGATTTCGCGCCTTCGAAGATGGTTACTGAAGGTTTCTCCCCGATGGATGCCCCCAGGAGCATGTCCCCGATGCCGCCTACGCCGTCGAGCGGTATTGCCATCACGAGTTCTACGGAGCCGTCGCTCATGTACTTTTCCTTGCCCTTCTGCTCAAACCCACGTACGAACCCGCTTACCTTGCTGGTGATAACATCGCTCTTTACCATGAAATTTTCGACGGTCGTGCTTGAGTTGAGATAAATACCCTTGAGCGCTTCCAATGCGTTACGCAGCGCAATCATCTGGGCGGCCCTCAGCGCGCCGGGACGCTGGGCGGCTTCCGACTGATCCGGATTGGGAGCGCCGATGCCCTTGGCGTAGATGATGCGGTTCGTCCAGTCGATGCATCCGTCGCCCTGCTTGTCCGTAACGACGGTGTCGAGCACCGGCTGCATCTGCGCCGCGGCCAACGCTGCGGAAAACAATCCCGCCAGAATCGTGGTCGAAACTCTTTTCATACATCCTCCTTATGGGGATTTTTGGTGATGGGATTTTCTTGGAGTTGCCTTTTATTCGGACGGTCCGAACACATCCGCTTTACTTTCGGGTTTCACGAAAAATATACGATTCCAGGGCAAGAAGTTCTGTGATTGTCATCACGCGGGACGAATACCGGTCGAAAACCGCCTGCTTTTACTTTGATTTTCTTGCGGCACAGAACAGGTATCCCACGAACCTGAAGCCTTCAAGCCTGTAAAAAACATCAATTTCCTTGTGAAAAGCAAGTTTAACGCGCCGGTCTGCGAAAAAACCTTTATCGTCATCGAGCCTCCGCGCCATGTGAGCGTAGTAGTTGTCCCATCCGCTCTGCGGTACCAGGGACATAAACTGCGTCTCGAAACCCGCAGCCGCAACGAGGGCGCGATAGCTCTCCTCGCTCTCATAGCGATACGTTACGTCCTCGAAAATCCTTTTTACTTCCGCCGGCACCTTGTCGGTGAGCATCACAAGGTCGGAGAAAGCGAACCATCCGCGCGGCGCGGTCCATTTGTTGGCGAGTTCCAAGCCTCTGCCGCGTGACAAAAAAGAGAGGACGCCGCCTTCGGCAAGTACCAGGTCGAACGGTTCCTTGGAAAAATCCGCGGTGAGGGCGTCGCCCGCGGTAAAGGTGATGAGATGGCTCACCGATTTATGTTCCGCAAGCGCTCTCGCAATCGCGATGTTGTCCTCGTCCGCGTCGATGGCGGTGATTCTGCACCGGAATTCCTTTGCCAAGTTGCAAGCGCCGGCGCCCCGGCCGCAGCCCATGTCGAGGACTCGGCTCGCCGGAGTGAGAAGCGCGAACTTTCCCGCGGCGAGCGTGAACTCGCGTCCCGCGGGTGATGCATAGTCGGAGAGAGTATCCGTTACCATGACGTGCTACCGCACCTTAAGGAAGATGATGAGGCCCAGAACGAGCAGAATCACCGATATGATGTGAAACCGCCAGGTGATTTTCGAACGGATATAGAATTCCTGCGCGTAGAAGGGGTTCTTGCGCATCATGAACTGAAAATGGTGGTGGATGGGAGCGCGGAGAAAAATCCGCTTGCGCGATACTTTGAACCAGGAAATTTGCAGCACCACCGAGCAGAACTCGAGCAGAAAAATGAAACCCACAAGCGGCAGGAAGAATGCCGCCTTTATGAAGATGAACATGATACCGATGGTTCCGCCAAGCCCCACGGCGCCTGAATCCCCCATGATGATGGACGACGGCGGCGAGTTGAACCATAGAAACGCCAGGAGCGTTCCTACGGCGGCGCCGATGAGGGGCAGGATTTCGTCGACGCCGGAGATGTGGGGGATGAGCAGGTACTTGCTCCACACGGCGTGGCTTGACACGTAGGCAATGATTCCCACGAACAGAAAGCAGGTGATGAGCGGCACCGCCGCGAGGGTGTCGAACCCGTCGGTGAAGTTCACGCCGTTGGCCATCACGGCGATGACCAGGGTCATAAACGGTATGAAGAGCCAGAACGGCATATAGGGAAAATGGCGCGAAACGCTCAGAAACGGGAGGTCGATGTATCCGTTGATGTTCGGAATGTATTTGTAAGCGGCGGCGGCGACGGCCAAGGAAATGAGGATATACAGAAACAGACGGATATTGGCCGAAATTCCGTCGGCTTTGTACTGGTAATCCTGTTTGGTTATCGTCCCTTTCGAAACACGGGCTTTGTTCACCACTTTCGCGATGTCGTCGACCGCACCTATGACGCTGAAAAAGACGTAAATCGCGAGTGATGAAACGACATAGGAGTTGAAGCGGGCTGTGAGGAGGCCGGTTGCAAGGATGATGACGAGGAACAGAAGCCCGGCGGGCATCACCGGGTCGGTCCTTCCTTTCACGGATTCGAATTCGGTGTTGACGTTGAGTTTTTTGAGAAACGCGATATAGGGTGGGAACAGGGTCATTGCGCACACAAAGGAGAAAACGGTCGCGACGCTTGTGCTGAAAAGACGGCTGTTGAGGAGGTACAGGTGGGTTTTCTGATAAATGAGTTCTATGAGCATGCGTGGGAATGTCCCGAGCTATTGTTAAAATATATTATATAGAAATATTATATAGAAAGAATCCGTTTCGCAAAATATTGTGTATCTTTTGGATACGACGTATCGGTTTACGTGGGTAGTGCGGTATAACCGCGCGTTTTTACAGGATTGAAACTATATTCTGAAGTCCACGCAAAGGGGCGCCGAGTCACAATCCACCAAGATGCGGAACGCCGGAGTCCCGTCGGACTACGGCGCGCGATAATTTCCGATAGATTCTCGAAACAATCCTGTAACGTGACGCTGCCGCTCACACTCGGCGACGGTTCAAATGCGTTCACCTCGGTTTCGTCGTGCATAGGAAGTCGGTTCGGAATTTTTTAAGATTCAACGCAAAGGAGTAGCGTTCTCAAAGAAAATCACCTCATTGAGCACAATGTTATAACACGTGAAAAGACGCATTCCGACAGCCTCGCATTCTTTTTCCTTTGCGTCTTTGCGGTGAGGATTTTTTACTGTCGAAAGGAACAGGAGGACAATAATGGCAACCAAAAAACGACGCTCCCGTCAGACACGAAAGCAGGGCGCAACGCTCGCCCCTCAAAGACTCAACGTCGCTAACGGCGCGCTTTTCGCCTCCGAAGACGGCGTTGGTATCGGCACGGCAACCCCCAAAACCACCCTTGACGTAACCACGACCGCGGGCGGTTTCGGCCCTGTGGCGAACGTGGTGTACGCGGGAACCGAAGCGGTCGACAAAATCGCGGTGCGGGGCGTGTCGGTGCCCAAGCCCGATTTCGGTACGGGCGGCTCGTTTATCGGGGGAACCGCCGGAATCATCGCGCGCTCGGAGGCACGGGGCGGGATCGGCGAGCGGGTGGGCGGAGAGTTCTGGGCCCAGTGCGGACGGGCCACCTACGGCATAAAAGCCTCCACCTTCGGCTCTCCCGATCACGAGGCGGGAATTCATATCGCTGGTTTTTTTCACGCCGACCGGGAGCAGAACCACGGGGAATTCTGGGCGGGGTTCTTTCTGGGAAGAATATTCGTGAGCGAAAACGTCGGCATCGGCACCAGGGAGCCGGCCGAGAAGCTCGACGTGCACGGCAACGTGCGGGTGTCGGGGGCGGGCCATTCCGTCGTCATAAGCGAGCCCGCCGTCCCGTCCCATTCCGGCGATCCTTCGGGCGTCAAGGGACAGATTGCCTGGGACGACGGGTTTCTCTATGTCAAGACCGAGGCCGGAGAGAGGCATGTGTGGAAAAGGGTGGAGCTTAAGGAGTGGTAGAACCGTCGTAAGTTCGGCGCGCTGTCGGCAATTATTTTTTATCGTTCGAACAATCCGAACCTTCATCAGACAGGAAACGCCCATGCCCCCAGTCCTTCTCGACGGAACCATGCTCGCAAAATCCATCGAAGAAGCGCTCAAGCCGCGCGTCGAGGCAGTAACCCGGAAGACCGGCGCGGTGCCGGTGCTCGCGACCATTCTCGTGGGTTCCGACCCGGCAAGCGCCACCTACGTCAAGATGAAGGGCAACGCCTGCGCCCGCGTGGGAATGCGGTCGCGACGGGTTGAGCTACCCGATCAGACCACCACCGACGAACTTCTCGCGGCAATCGGCGATCTCAATAGCGACGTGGATGTCCACGGCATCCTTCTACAGCACCCGGTACCGCGCCAGATTGACGAAAGAAAATGCTTCGACGCCATCGCGGCCGCCAAAGACGTGGACGGCGTCACCTGCCTGGGGTTCGGCCGCATGGCAATGGGGGAGCCGGCATACGGCTCCTGCACGCCCGCCGGCATCATGGCGCTGCTGGCCCACTACGAAATTTCCCTCTCCGGAATGCATGCCGTGGTCGTGGGGCGCAGCCCCATATTGGGTAAGCCCATGGCCATGATGTTCCTGAACGAGCACGCCACCGTCACCGTCTGTCATTCCAGGACAAAGGATTTGCCGGACGTGATCAAGACGGCCGATGTGGTGGTGGGCGCGGTGGGAAAGCCCGAATTCATCAAGGCCGAATGGATAAAACCGGGCGCCGTTATCGTGGACGCGGGATACCATCCGGGAAAGGTGGGCGATGTTGACCTCAAGAACGCGGCGGCGAAATCCGGCGCCTATACGCCGGTTCCCGGAGGCGTGGGGCCCATGACCATCGCGACGCTTGTGCGGCAGACCGTGGAGGCGGCGGAAAAGGCGGTGGGTATCGGGAAATAGGATATCACCGCAAATGCGCAAAGGGCGCAAAGAAGGCAAAAAAGCACCGCAGAGACGCAGAGAGCGCGGAGAAGAAAAATAGAGGGTAAGGCTCCACTCGCACTGACGCCGATTTAGTGAGCCTGATTTCCGTCAATTTATCCCCATCAACGCGTCAGCCCATTAACCCGTCTACGCGTCAACGCACAAACGCTCCAACCTTTTACATCCCCACCATCATCGCTGTTTTTATCGCATTGTACAACGCCTTCACCACGGGCGGAGCGTACAGCCGTTTGGCATATTTCACAATGTCTTTATCCGGGTTTTTCTCCCGCTTGAACGCGGAATACAGAAACGGTTTTCCCACCTCGCCGCTCGCGATGCGTTCGTACAACAGATTTCCCTTCCTGTCCCATATTTGCACATGAAAATTCACCTTGGCCGTACTTGTCGTCGGCCGTTCGTATCCAGGGCCGAACCTGTCGTTTCTCCAGCCGGCAGGCTTGATTGTGACCTGCTTTATCTCGGCCGAATACGGAACCACCACGAGAGTCGCATTGTACTTTTCGGCAAGACTTTGAATCCGGTCCGAAACGGCTTGAAAGTCCGCGGTGTCATGGCTCAACGGCGAGTACCGCATCCTCCTGAAGACACCCGCGGAATCGGGAGCGTCACCCTGCGTTTTGCGCAACCTGAAGTTTTTCGCGGCCTCGAACGCGAGCATCGCATCGGCGGCGTGCACGAGGAACGAATCGGAAAAGAACGAATCCGGGACAGCCGTTGTATTGTCCACGTAGTCGACGTGCAGACTGTCGAGCGGGACGCACAGTGCCGTCGACGTCCGGTTGGAGAGCGTGTTCGAAGGATCGTTTGAATAGGTCGACATGCGGGCGGCGCAACCTAAAAGAAACAGCACTGTGATACAGAAGATCGCTCGGGTGATTTGGGCCATGTGTCTCCGGTTTGCGGCGGCGGCGGGCCGTAAATGTATTTTTATCACAGCATGGAGTCCATAAAAAGATAGATTATCGGACAGGGTTTCAGGTATCCGCATTATTCGTTAGCCCGTCTACTCGGTTTCACGTCAACGCATACATGCATTCACGCGTCTACTCGGCAACGCGTACGCATTGGAAAGGATGTCGCCCATGAACAAGCAGGTTCTCGCGCTGGTCGTGATTCTATGCGTCGCGGTTACGATCGCGGTCATCTTTTTTGCCGTAGCGCCCAGGAAGGCCGCGCAATCGAGCGCCAAGTCGGGCAGGGAACTGGAAAACTCGGGAAAATACGACGCCGCGATGTCGGCCTACGCCTCCGCCCTCGTCAAACTCACCGAGGGCCGACGGTTTATCGGAATTCCCGACAGGACGACCGCCGCGAACCTCAATCCGAAGACATGGGAAAAACCGATAGAGGAGTTCGTGGACTGGTTAAACGTCGGCAAACACATCTCCTCCCAAGCCTCCGCGCTCGTCGACGGGCTCGAACGTTGCATGCCGAAGGTGAAATATGAAAACTATGTGTTCGATGTGAAGATGAAAAAGGCCGCGGCGGCCGACTATGCCGCGCTGTGGCGCCGGGCGTTCTGCCCGGAAGCGAACTGTCCGCAGGTCGTCATCGACAGGGCCTTCGCACAGACAAACGTGATTTTTACGCTCGGGGGGAATTCGATATATTCCTACGCGGTGAGCTTCGTCGACTGTGCGTCCGGCAAGAGAACCGATGTGCAGATTGACAAGGACATGACACCCTCGTTCCTGATGAAACCCGGCAAGTACTGTTGCATAGTCAGGAGCACCGCCATGTTCCAGGACAAGCGGGAGTGGATATCGGGCCGGGAGGCCGTGATGTTAACCGTGCCGGACTCCGTCACGGTGATGTCGGCGCTTCTTAGGACCGAGGTGGGCAGGGTCGCCAAGTAGAGTATGACTCACCGTAAAGGCGCGGAGAACGCGGAAAAAAATGTCTTGTAACCAGTAATATTCAATGCTTCATCTTCTTTACGGCTTTTCGGTGAAACAATCGGAAATATATGCACTTTTNCCCCCGCCGTTCCGCGATTTATTTTGTTAGGCCCTTCAAATTCAGCTCTAACGTACGCAAGCGGACAGACACATATGGGTGTGATCGGTTTTATCCCAAAATCCGAATTCCATTCCGCATTTTCACTTTTTATATCCACCAATACTCAGCAACGGCAATGAGGAGGTGATCGGACCTGGCGAGGTTTGAAAATGGCTATAGTTGTCGAAAAGAAACGGTGCGTAAAACACTCAACTGAGGAGAGTTTAGAATGAATTACATGAATTACATCACGTGGTTTGCTCTGGCGGCAGGCGTTCTGGGCGTGTTGTATGCCCTCGTCACCGCCGGATGGATCATGAAGCAGCCGAGCGGTTCTGATCGGATGAAACAGATTTCCGACGCCGTTCGCGAAGGGGCTTCCGCGTTTCTCAACCGTGAATACCGGACCGTCGCAATGGTCGCGGTGGTTATAGTAATACTCCTGTATTTTCTCGGAATCTGGACCGCGGTCGGTTTCATCATCGGTACGGTCGGCTCCGCCCTTGCAGGGTACATCGGTATGATGGTGACCGTGCGTTCGAACGTGAGGACCGCGGAAGCCGCGAAAGGCGGGCTGCAAAAGGCCCTTACCCTGGCGTTCAAAGGCGGCTCCGTTACGGGGCTCATGGTTGTGGGGCTCGGCCTTCTGGGCGTCACCGGTTATTATCTCCTTATGAAACATCTGCCGGGCGTTTCCGTGGATGACCGGTTTCACGCGCTTGTGGGCTTGGGGTTCGGTTGTTCGCTCATGAGCGTGTTCGCGCGTATCGCGGGCGGCATCTACACAAAGGCCGCCGACGTGGGCGCCGACCTCGTGGGAAAAGTGGAAGCCGGAATTCCCGAAGACGATCCCCGCAACCCGGCCGTTATCGCCGACAACGTGGGCGACAACGTGGGCGACTGCGCGGGCATGGCCGCGGATTTGTACGAAACCTACACGGTAACCATCGTTGCCGCGATTCTTCTTGCCAAAACGGTGTTCGGGGCGGAAAGTAGATGGGTGGAGTTCCCGCTCCTCATCGGCGGCATCTCCATTATCGCGTCTATCATCGGCACATACTTTGTCAAGATGGGAAAGAAGCAGTACATCATGGGTGCACTGTACAAGGGGCTTGCGGTTTCCGGCGTACTTGCGGCAATCGCATTCTACTTTGTCTCTAATTTCTTTCTCAATACGCTTCCAGAAGAACAGCGGGTGTTTTCGCCGCTGGCCGTGTTCGGCATGGCGGTGATAGGCCTTGCCCTTACCGGCCTCATCGTGATGATCACCGAGTACTTCACCTCCACGAGTTTCAACCCCGTCAAGCACATCGCGGCAGCGAGCCAGACCGGCCACGCAACGAATATTATCGCCGGCCTCGCGGTGTCCATGAAATCGACCGCGCTTCCGGCACTGGTGATCAGCGCCGCGATCCTCGGCGCTTTCTATCTTGGAAACGGGTTCCACAACGCGGCCGCGGGCCTTTTCGCCATTGCGCTTTCCGCAGTCGCCATGCTTTCCATGACCGGCATCATTGTCGCCATCGACTCCTACGGCCCGATCACCGACAATGCCGGCGGCATCGCGGAGATGGCCGAGCTTCCCGAAGCGGTCCGCAACATCACCGACCCGCTCGACGCGGTGGGCAACACCACCAAGGCGGTGACAAAAGGGTATGCCATCGGTTCGGCGGCCCTTGCGGCGCTCGTGCTGTTCGCGGAATTCTCCCGCTCCTTCGGCGGCGTCATCGCGTTTGACCTGTCCGACCCGAGGGTGCTTGTGGGCCTGTTTATCGGCGGGCTTCTGCCCTTCTACTTCGGCTCGCTTCTCATGGAGGCCGTGGGTACGGCCGCCGGCGGCGTCGTTGAAGAAGTGAGGCGCCAGTTCAAGGCGTTCCCGGGCATCATGAAGGGAACCGAGAAGCCGCAGTACGGAACCTGCGTCGACATTGTGACGAAAGGCGCGATCAAGCAGATGATGCTTCCCGCGATGCTCCCGGTTGCGGTGCCCATTGCCGTGGGGCTTATTCCTGGCCTCGGCAAGGAAGCGCTCGGCGGCGTGCTTATCGGGGCAATCGTGACCGGTCTGTTCCAGGCAATCGCCATGACCAGCGGCGGCGGCGCGTGGGACAATGCCAAGAAGTTCATCGAGAACGGTGCGTTCGGCGGCAAGGGCTCGGACGCGCACAAGGCGGCCGTCACGGGTGACACCGTGGGCGACCCCTATAAAGACACGGCGGGACCGGCCATCAACCCGATGATCAAGGTGGTGAACATCGTGGCCCTGCTGATTGTACCGCTTATCAAGTAGGCCCTGAGTATAAAAGTGCAAGGAGGAATGGCAGGGGCGAAGGCTCCTGCCATTCGTGTTTCGGCCGTGATTCAAGAATACTTCACCACAGAGACACGGAGGACGCAGAGAAAAAAGAATGAAGATTGAATAGCGAACAGGAAAAACGAATCCCTTTTTTCTTTTTATCCTGCCGTCAACTTTCAACTTTTTATTCCCTCTGTGTTTCCGTGGTGAAGTAATAAACGAGTCAAGCAAGCATGAACAACCCCAGAGGTCGGTATGAGGATTGAGACAAATACCGTTTCGATAACCCGGAAGGATTTCTTCAACATCCTGCTGCGGAGGGCCTATTCGGGCAGGTGGTCGCTGTGGATCATCCTCGTCCTGCTGGCGGGCGTGGGAATTTCCGCTGCGGTCTCAAAGGGAGATTTCGCCATTCTTGGCGTGGTGCTGCTGCTTGCCGCGTCGTTTTTCGCCTACACGCCGCTGTCGATTCTTCGCTATGTCAACTCCGCGGAGACCGCGAATTTCTACGCGAAGCGGAGTTATGTCATTACGGCCGAGACGCTTGCGGTGAGGCTTGAGAGCGGGACGGTGAGCGAATTCGACTTTTCAAAGATAAACAAGGCGGTGCGGTACGGAAGATATTATCTGCTGTTCCTGTCTCCGCAGCAATACTTCTATATTCCCTCGGATTGTTTTAAGACCGTGGAGGACGGGGAGGGATTCAGCGAATTGCTGATTGAGAAGAAACTTTTGTAATCTTGAAAAAATAGGAGTTGGGCGTTTTCACGTAGATGCAAAACAACAGCGTGCGGTTTCGCTGAAGTGCGGATTCAGCCTACCGGCCAAATAAAAAGGGCGAATTTCCATTCGCCCTTGGGAAAGAAGCACGCAGGTTACCGAATCTTTGGAGAAACGCTTTCCTCTTGTAATTCTTTTTCTTATCGTTATCGGCGCGACTCCTGCTCCCGCCTGTCCCTGTCCCTCTTCTCCTGTTCACGTCGCTCCCTCTCGTGCCGCATATCCTCCTCGTGCCGCCTTTTTTCTTCGTCGGACTGAGGGGCGACGCCGGGACCGGGGCCGTGATCATCGTGCCTGTCGACATCGTGACGCCCTTCCTCTCCCATGGGAGGGCCGCTGTGCCCGCGGGGGTCTTGACGCGGCGGCGGGGGAGTCCATTTTTCTACCTTTTCCGCCCGCTGTCGCGCTTCCTGCGCCCTGCGTCCCGCTTCGGCCGCTTCATTCATGAGCGATTCGCGCTTGTGCGGATCGTGTTCCATCCTGGCCCTATCTTCGAGCTCCCTGCGGCGGTTATCTTGGGAATTCGCCTCATCGCGCGACTTGCGGACTACGGTCGTCATCGCGTCCGCGCGGCGTTTTTCCATGTCCCGAACGCGCTCGGGTGGGGGCGGCATCCTGCCGCCGCGCGGCGCATGCTCGAACCTCTCTTTTATGACCAGCGGCGACACCGGGGCGCCGGGCGCGATTGGGGGCTTGAAAAGTATCAGCCCGCGGGCGGTTATGCCGCCCTGGGGCAAGGGCATGCCCGGCCTCACGTCGGCGGCCACGACGGTAATCGACCTCACCGGCGCTTGGGTCACCCGCTCGACGAACGACGGAGCCGGGCCTTGGTCGACGATGCGGTTCTCCACGGTTGTATAGTTGCTTCTGATGATCGCGCTCGCGCCGAAAATCCTCTGCACGACATGTGGCGGAACCACATGGGGCCGCAAATCCGCGTCGCGGAAATGGCGGTTATCGATAAAGCAGAAATCCACGGGCCCGAGATTGAACTCGAATTCCGCCGAAACCAGCCTGTCGCCATAATAGAGACCTTGGTTGCGGACGAAACGCGTCCGTGGAGGAAGAGGCGCCCAACCGAAATATTCGGGGCTCGTACGCCACGTCACCCATGCCGGGCCCCATTCGTTGTCCGGAACCCACAGCCATCCGTGTGCGGGATGGCGGAACCATCGGCCGTAGTGGAACGGCGCCCATCCCCATATATAGTCCGAGACCCAGGTCCACCCCCAGTCGGTGAATACCCAGTGGCCGCGGTTGCAATAGGGAGTCCAGCCCGGCTCACCGTCGATGGCACCGGGCCTCCAGCACCACATTCCATCGACATTGAACCATGTCCCATAGGGATACAACGCCTGATAGAAATACGAAACGTTCAAGTCGCCCGGCGGAGGAGCCGTCACCTGGGAGGGGGGCGGTGACTGGGACGGCTCCGCGGAGCCGCCGCCGCGGTTGTGGCGCATTGCTCCGTTGATGACGCGCGACGAAACGCCGAGATTCTTGAGGGTGACGATATCGTCGGATGAAAGATCGAACACGTCCGGCGATTGGTCGATGAAGGTTATCATCACCTCTTCATCGACGCCGGACTGGGCAAGGTTGATGAGTTCGTCGGTCTCGTCGGCGAATGCCGGCGTCGAGAACAAGAGCACTGAAGCCAGAGAGGCCGCGGCAAGCAGGACGCCCTTGGGATACAAATGCGGTAGACGCATAAAAACACCTCCGTTTTTGGGTCAGGGTTACGTTACAGCAATAAAATATAGTACGCTGTGGGAAGAGGAAACGGCGTGATGAAAAAAGTATTCGGCGGAAAAAACGCCGGCTCCCGAGATTTGGGTGCGGCGCGAACAGCGCCCTTCTACTGCGGCCGTTTACTTGGTAACCAAAACCCTTTTTTGCCGGACGTTTGCGCCGCATCCGGCCCGGATTAGATACATCCCCGGGGGAAATCCGCGTTTGTCTATAAACGCGGCCGTTCCCTCAAACTCCCTGCGCGCAAGCACCCGGCCGCGCAGGTCGAGGATTTCGAGCGAAAGGCCTTTCATTCCGGCCGCCGATACCGCGAATCCGCCGCGAACCTGCCTTATCGAGATACTCCGCTCCGCCCCGTCTCCGGAAGAATACGGCTCCCGCGCCGCGGTCGAGGGCGTCCACGCGAACGTGATGCTCGCTTTCGACGGAACCAAGTAGGAAAACGCCTGGCCGCCCCATACGACCTTTATTCGCCGGTCTTCGAGGGTGTCGTTGAATACGAGCAGGGCGATTGATTTGTCCGGATTCACGAACGCGACGTTCAGGAGTTTCGTGTTGTAGGTGGAATGGATGCGCCAGGCCCCGTTCTCCACGAATTTGGTGAGGTGGCCCATGTCGTAATAGTCTATCCGGTAGTCGACGGTGCCCTTTTTTTGCTGGTCGAAGCGCCATACGCGGATGAGGCCCCGGCATCCGCTGCAGCCGCCCATGTGCGGCCCGAAATTCTCGTCGGTGGCCACGGGCCACTTGACAAAGGATTTTGCGTAATTGCGGATCACCGACACGATTTTGCGCATGTCGGCCTCGTGCTGCGCGCGGCCGTCGGTGAACCCCGACCATTCCGTGAAATAGATGTTGTAGCCGTACTGGTCGAAGACCTCGGTCTGGAGCGCCGGATCGCCGCCGTAGCCGTGGAAGGCGACCCCCCCAATGATTGGGCTGCTCTGGATTACCGGATCGTTCAAAAAGGGCTGCACCATGTTCAGGAAGTTGGCGTTAAAATCGAGGAGCAGGATTTTCGTGGTGAGCTTCTGCGCCGCGAACATGGGAAGCCAGTAGCCCTTGAGCATGGCGCGCATGGCCTCGGCGCCCATCACCGCGACCGAAGGATAGTCGATGGAATCGCAGCACGAAGGCTCGTTGTTGAGCGTCACGTAGTCGACATGCACGCTTTCCGCTTCGTAGGCCTTGATGGTCTTGATGTAGTAGTTCGCGTGATGGGCGTAGTAGGTCGGAAGAATTTCTCCGGCCACGAGGCTGTTGTTCGATTTCATCCACGCGGGCGGGCTCCAGGCGTTCATCTGGAGCGTGAGGGCCGGGTTGAGCCGCCGCGCCTGCTTGGTGAGCGGCAGCACGTCGGCGCGGTCGTGGTCGATGGAGAAATGGGGGAGCGTGGAGTCGGCCCGGTCGGCCGGGTTGTCGTCGTAGGTGTAGCGCGACACCGTGAGGTCCGACGACCCCATGGGATTCCGCAGGTAGCTCACGCCGATGCCCTTTTTGCGGTCGAAGAGCGCGGTCATCACGCTGTCGCGCAGTTCCGGTTTGACCACGCTGTCGATGAGCCACGCGGCGGCGTCGGTGAACGACGCGCCCGCCCCTTCCCATTGCTGGAAGCGTATCCTGTCGTTCACGGCGATCTCGGTGAACGGCGCGGCGACGGTATCGTCGGAGAACGCCGCGGAATCGGCGGGCTCAAGCCCGCGTTCTACCCATGAATCGGTGGTGGTGGTGATCCAGGCATGCACGGTCTCGCCGGCGGAATGGACCGACGACAAGAGCGCGCTCAGCAGGACGGTGGCAAACACTGTTGTACAAAAACGCATGGACGCCGTGATTCTCCCCGGTTGGTGAAGATGTCGCGTGACCGGTAAAAATAGTGTACGCCGGTCTGCCCCCGCCGGGGCGCGGTTTACCGGCGTACGACGATACGCCTCGTCGTTTCGCCGAAGTCCCCGCGCACCGACGCGAAGTAGACGCCCGGGGCGCATTGCCGCGTGTCGAGGTGGAAAATCCGCGCCGCTCCCGATGCCGAAAGCACTCGTTCTCCCTTGACGGATACAATCTCCGCCTCGTAACGGCGTTCGCCGGGAAGCGCGAAGCGAAGGGCCGTGCCCTCCCAGCCGATTGAGACCGTCGGCGGCTGCCGTTGCGCAACGGGGGGGCGCGCCGCGAGCGTGGAGTCCCAGTGGTACACGCGGACGTAGTCCACCACGAGACTTTCGGGGAACTCGGTAGTGTTGTCGCTGGGAACGTCGAAGTTGCCGCCTACCGCGACGTTGAGAATGAAGAAGTATGGGTTGTCGAGCGGTAAATCCGGCTTTTGGATTCTGGTGAGCGTGCCGAATTTTACGGTGTCGAAATACCAGCGGACCGAGTCCGAAGTCATTTCCGCGGCATAGATATGGAAGTCGTCATGGACGTTGCTTCTTGGCAGGACGTATTGGTTCGTCACGTCGAAGTTCGTGTAGTGGAAAGCTCCCGATGTCCAGTCGGGAAACCTGCCTTTTCCTTCCATGATGTCAAGTTCGCCGCATTCGGGCCAGTTGTGTCCCCCCAGCATCCAGAACGCGGGCCACATGCCGTTGGTGACGGGCAGGCGCATGCGCGCCTCCATCCGGCCGTGGGTAAATGTTTTGAGGCCGTCGCCCTCGATGCGGCCCGACGTGATGGTCGTGCCCGTTTTTTTCGCCACGATGACGAGGTTGCCCCCCTTCACGAACACGTTGGCGGCGGGCCTGTCGTGGCCCGCGATGTACTCCTGTTCCTCGTTGTTGAACGTTTTTGGGGGGTAGGCCTTGGCGGTCCAATATCCCTCGTTGAGGGCCGTGGAATCGAATTCGTCGGACCAGAAGAGTTTCCAGCCGCCCGCCGAAGAGTTTGTAAACGACAACGCCAGCGTCAGCGCGGCAATCCGAAGCGCCTTCGTTCCCGCGCCTTGAGCAAAAGACATGCATTCCGCCTTTTCTATCCCTCACGCCGAACCATGAAAATTAATTGCGGCCTCTCAAAAAATGATAAGCGCGGCGATTTGTTTGGGGAGACGGTAAGGAAGTCGCGGCGTTGAAGGTTGGCGTATGGAAACATCGAAGACCCGGGAAGTTTAAAAAGCGGAGGATGTCTGCCGGGCCGCAGCTCAAGGGGACTTTGGTTCTTGCCGAAAAATCCTAAAAACAAGATGGCGTCCCTCACCCCTGCCGGGGCGGAACGCCATGAAAAGAAATAGATCGGGCAGACCGGCCTATTTCTTTTTGGAAGAAAGAATCCGGTAGGTCTGCGAAACCGACAAACCGATTTTCTTCGCGATTTCTATTCCCGTCGCGCCGTGTTTGTACAAGGCTGCGACTTTTTTGTCGCGCCCGGGAATAAGCGCCCTTCGCGACGGGATCCCGTATTTCTCGCGGAGCTGATGAATTGCCTGGCGGGTCACGCCGAATTTCTTGGCGATGGCCTGGTCGGTTTTAAGGGTGTTTTGCAGGTGGACAAGTTCGCTTTTCGAAGCAAGTGCCATAATCGCTCCTTTGTAAATGGTTTCCCTTAGGCAAGCGTCCCCCGCGTCGGCTTGAATCGCCGGCGCCGGGCGCGCCCGACCTTTCTGTGGTATTTGACTGCCAAATGAGAAAAATGTTTCCGCTTTTATTCTTTTTCGTTTGAAATGGATTAAAATTGTTAGAGTTGCGCAAGAAATGTGCCGTGATGGAATATCCGGGAAGGCAACGCGGGAAATTGTCGATTATGAGAAGAGAACTGCGAAAAAAGAATATACCGGGATTGTAGGTGAACCTTTACCATTGTGACGTTTCCAGAACAAACGGCGGCGCGGCCCGCCTTTTCCATGTGGAAAACACGGCGGCGGATTTACGGCGTCGCCTGCGTTTGGGCGTGAAACAGCGTGAAGAAGCGGGAATGCCTCAGTTCACAGATGCGAGGTGCTCCACGGAACGTATATTAAGTAGCGAGCCGGCGCCGATTGGCCGCCAGGAAAGCCTGCCGGGCCTTCAAAAGAAAAAAACGTTTCACAAGATTTGATACTGTATCCCCGCCGCGCTCATCCAAGGGAGAGAATGAACCGCATCCGCTCCGTTTTGTACGTCCTTGCGCTGTCCGCGGCCGTCACGTCGGCCGCCTCAACCGATTCCGCAACCGCCGCCCCTCAGCCGTCGCTCGTGCTTCTTCCCGATTACTACCTCAGGTTCGACATGTCGACCTTCGCCCTGTACCGCGACGCGTTCTTCAAACGGCAGTACCTGGCCGAGCAGCATCCGGATTTGGAGTTCTGCCTTCTCACCTACAAGAACCTCATCGCCTGGGTGTGGGACGTGGATTTCCAGGTGGGCCTCGGCGAGGTGCCCGGCAACAACGTTTTCACGGTGCTCAACATCGCATTCGGGTACAACCCGACGCTTGAAGTCCGGCTCCGCGACGTGTGGGCATCGTTGGGGCTGGCGCACCGCTGTCTCCATGACGTCGACAGAAGCGATTTCCCCGTCGCGTACTGGAACAGGGTGTGCGTCACGGCGTCCTCGCCGAACGCGCGCCTCAATACCTATTGGCGCACGCTCGCGACCGACCGGGATTTCTCCCGGAAAAACCGCTTGGCATGGCACGCGGAGGCGGCCTACTGCGTCAAGGAGCTGTTCGGCCTGGTCGACCCCGGAAAACTTGACGGATACGATCCGTTCGTGTGGGAAGCGAGCGGAACGTGCCGGTACGCCTTTTTCAAACGGAAAAGCTGGATTCTCGGACTGAGGGGCGAGACCATCATCGGTAATTTCAGCAAGGCAAACGGCTATCATGTTTCAAGCGGCACAAACTGGTACTGGCGCGAAACCGTCGGGCTGGAGTGCTTCTTCACGCGCGGCGTGCACGGCGCGAGCCTGTATGTGCTGTATCATCTCGACGACATGCCGGCCGATCCCAACGGCCCGTCGTTCACGCTCGGCGACTCGCGGTTTTCCAAAAACGGCCTGCTGCAGATAGGGGTGACGTTCTTCAATTGATCGTATAAACAAAACTCACCGCAAAGACGCGGAGTACGCAAAGAAGAATGAAATGAGTGTTCATCGAGACCGTTAAGAAACTCTCGAATTCTTTGCGACTTTGCGGTGAATCTTCTCTTTTGGAAACCCCATGCCGTATGTTCATGCACACGCTCTTATCGAGACCATAGGCGCCGCGGTCGTGTTCGGGCTTGCCGCCGGGTTTTCACCCGGGCCGTTGCTCGCGCTCACGATTTCGCAATCCGTGAGATTCGGCGCGCGCGAAGGGGTCAAGGTCGCCTTGGCGCCTTTTTTCACCGACGCGCCGATAATCGCCGCGTCTCTCGCCGCGCTCGCGTGGATGCAACACTTCAAGCCGGCGCTGGGCATCGTTACGCTCGCCGGTGCCCTGTTCGTGTGTCGCCTCGCCTACGAAAGCTTTCGCGCGCCGCCCGTCCGGACTCTCGGGAACACGGCAAAGGCGGGCTCGCTCGGGAAAGGAATTATCGCAAACTTTTTAAGCCCGCATCCTTATATTTACTGGATGACGGTTGGTTCGCCGTTTGTGATTCGCACGTGGGCCGCGTCGCATGCGGCGGCCGTACTTTTTCCGGTGTGTTTTCTTTCGAGCCTTGCGGCGGCAAAGGTGCTGGTCGCTTTCGCGGCGGGACATTCGGGGAAATATGTAAGCGACAAGGTTTATTCAGCCGTGATGAAAACGCTGGGGGCGGCCCTCTTGATATTCGCGGTGCTGCTGGCGTGGGAAGGCGTGACCCTCGCGGTTTCCCGGTAAGCTCATTTTACTAGAAAGGTTCCTATGCGACCTCCATTTGCGGCAAAGGCGTTGGCCTGCTGTTTCCTGGCGTTTGCGGCTTGCAACACGTCGATTGATAAAGTGGTTCAGCAATTCGACAAGCCGCCCGACATCGCCGCGTTCACGCGGGCGGTTAAGGTGAACCTGCCGCTTGCCTACGCCGCGTCCATCGCCATGGACGCGATGAATGGGGCGCCGGTGCCGGGCGTCACCGTGCTGCGCGCCGGGGATTCGTTCCCCTGCAACGCGGTGATCTCCATTCCCGTCAACCGCAGCCACCCGCTTCCCGTCGGCAGCGACACGGTGACGGGTTCGATGATGGTGGTCGGCTTCTGGGCCGATTCCGCCACCGCTCTCGCCTCGGTCTTCTTTACGCATACGGACATCAAGGACGGTACGTTTACGCTCCGCGACGTCGCGTTCGTTCCCGTTATCCACGACACTTCGGGCACCATGGTGGTGTTCGCGAGCGAAGACGTGAACGCCGACTCCAGCGTGGTAATCACCACGACGATCACCGATTCGCTTTTCCGGGTCAAATTCCTCGGCGTTCCCGACTCGCTTCCCACCGACAGCTCGCTCGCGGTGCACCAGAACGCCTGGATTACCATAGCCAAGCGGCCCGCGGGTGCCTCGCTCGGAAGCGAGACTTACCGTATGTACGGCGCGAGCCAGTATCTCGGCGTCGCGTCGTCGACCACCGAGGTCGTGGAGGCGGTACTGGTAGGCGTCAAGATGACGCCGTCCATCTGCAGGGCGAACCCCGACAGCGGCTTCGCCATGGTGCGCGATATCAAGATACAGGACTCGAACCATTCGTCGGACATCGATCTAGGAACCACGGTGCTGATGTTCAAGACGGCATGCACGGGCGAGGCAACCATCCTGCTTGCTACGGGGGAATACCTTGCGCGTACCGGATCGACCATAGCGCTCAATCTCGACAAGTGACGCCGAGCCCATCCCGTGAAAGTGCGTTTTGTCTCCCTTGTTTTTGCCGTCGCGGCGAGCGCGTTGGGCCAGCCCGACAGCGGGAGCGTCGTGCACGCCGGCCAGGCTACCTATTACAACGCAACCGGCGACGGCTCGTGCATGTTCGGCCCTTCCCCGGATGCCCTCATGGTTTGCGCCATGAACAGCGCCGAGTACGACACCGCGGCGGTGTGCGGCGCGTCGATCCACGTTACCGGGCCCTCCGGGGAAGTCACCGTCCGCATCGTCGATGTGTGCCCGGAATGCCCGAAAGGCAACGTCGATCTGAGCAAACAGGCGTTTGCGAAAATCGCCGACACCGTACTGGGAAGGATTCCCGTTACGTGGCGTTACGTGGAGACGAACGTTTCCGGCCCGATTGCCTACAGAATAAAAACGGGGAGCAGCCAGTGGTGGATTGGCGTTCAAGCATTGTACTACCGCAACCCGGTTGTCAAGCTTGAGGCCGACAGCGCCGGCACGTGGGTCGCGGTGCCGCGCACGAGCTACAATTACTTTGTGCGGGCTTCGGGGTTGGGACCCGGGCCGTTCAGGTTCCGGGTGACGGATTTATACGGCCAGCAGTTGATTGATGCGAACATTCCGCTCGCTCCCGACGTCGTCACCCCCGGCGTGGCGAATTTTGCGAGCCACGCGTCGGCGGTGACGCAGGGCGTCCCCGCGCGTCGCGTTCGGGCCGGAGCATGGACGGCGTTGAAGGTGAAAACGTGCCATGAGCGCTTTCTCGATCCGGGCGAACGAGGCCCCGTCGACGTTTATCGGGTGGACGGAAGCTTCGTGGGCCGATTCAATTCCGCGCCGTTTAAAAACAGAATCGCCGCCGGGGTTTTCCTCGTGAAACCCGCGGGCGGCGCAGGGAAAGAAAAACGGTAGCGGCCCTTGCGGCGGCGCGAAGTTCTAGAAGCGCGCAAAGGTCTGCGCCGCGCTCATACCCCCGCCATATTTTACCCGCACGATGACGCACCCCTTCGCCGTCCGCTCCGGCACGGCGATTGGCCGGTTCCCAACGACGGGAAGCGCGGCAAGGAGACGCCCTCTCGGGTCGAAGACCTGTACGATTGCCTTGTCTCCCGCCGCGATACCGTGCACGGCGAATTCGTTCCGGCCGCTTCTCACCGCGCGCACGGGACCTTCTCCCGGCTCCACGGCTCCGTTCTTAAAAGCGGAAACCGGAGCGCCCACCTTGATAAGCGCGGCAAGCGCGTCTACCTTTCCCGCTCCCCATCGCACGTCGGGCGTTGTGAGCGGCCCCGTGTACTGGTCGGTTATGGCGGTCTGCTGCAGTATCGTCTTGACGTTGTCGGGCGTAAGCGTGGGGGAGGCCTCGAGCATGAGCGCGACGATTCCCGCCACGATGGGCGCGGACAGCGACGTTCCCTGGCTCCACGCGTACCTGCCGACCGGGCTTCCCTGAGAAGGCCACGCGACCGTACGTCCGTTGTCGGTCACCGTCCTGGAGATGGGGCCCACCACCATCCGGCCCGGCGCGCAGATTTCGGGCTTTATCCTTCCGTCGACGGTGGGGCCGATGCTCGACCACGTAGACCATTCGTACACCGCGGAATCCGGGTGGCCGAAGGGCGAGCCGTCGTAGAGCGACACCGAGGACTTGCTGTAGTAGCTGCCCACCGAGATTATCTTGTTCGCCGTGCTTCCCACCTCGTCTATCGTAGAGAGAGTGTCCCCGTTTTGGAAACCCGACATACCAAGGCCTCTCATGTCGTGTTTGTACACGTTCCACCCGTGGATGGTGCACGCCGAGGCCGCCGTTACCCGTATGCCCGGGATGAGCGTCCAGTTGCTGCAGTACGCGTAGATCTCCGCATGCGGTTTGCGGTTGGTCGCGTTGGCGCGCTCCACGAAGGTATATATGATGATGGTGTCGAGTCCCGAGAATGCGTTGGGCCATTTGAGGGTGTCGAGGGACTGACTGTTCCTGTTTGTCGATATCGCCCTGCCGCTTTTTTGTAGGGTGCCAAGGGAGTCGTTGAGTATATAGATGGTGTCGGAAAAGGGCTTTCCGGGCTCTCCCCACATGTCTATAAGGGAGTAACCAACCCACTTGTTGTGGGCCGCGTCCCAAACGTTTTCGGGCCACACCCATGTTCCCCCGGCCTCACCCGCGGTGAGGTTGAACGCGATGTGAGCCTTTGTCGCTCCGTCGTTGCCGGCCGCGCCCACCACGATATGACTGAGGCCCGTTTTGGCGCTTATGCCCGACAAGGTGTCCACGACGCGGTCGACGAGCGACGTACCGTCGTGCGGGCCCGCCTGGATGCCTATGCTCATGTTCACCACGCAGGGCATGTTCAGCGAATCGGCGACGGAGAATATCCAGTTGAGGCCGTTGACGATATCGCTGGTGGCGTTGCCGTATTTGACGCTGATGATGGACGCGCCCGGAGCGGCGCCCGTGTATGAAAACTCCCTGTCCCGTCCCGCGCCTATTCCCGCGATCATGGTGCCGTGCGGTTGGTCGCCCAGGCCGAAAAGGGGGTCTGCATCGATTTCCTGCTGCATCCGGATGAGGCCGTAGCCGAAACGGTTGGGACGGACATTCGATGTGTCGGTCTGATCCCACAGTCCCACGAACCTCGTATGGCCCAGCGAGTCAAGAAAGGCCGGGTGATGCGTGTCGAACTCGGTGTCGAGAAAGCCGATTAATACGCCCTTGCCGGTAAAATGCCGGGCAAGGTAGCTTTGCGCCGTGCCGTGCACCTCGTTGATGTGGGTCTCGCGCCGCGCCGAATCCATGTTCGCGAAAAGATGCGTGCGGCGCTCTATGGAGAGAATGCCGGGAATCGCCGTAAGGTAGGGCGCCGTATGCTCGCACCCTTCGAGCGACGCCACGTCGTTCACCCGCGCGATGAGGCGCCATCCCGCCTGAGCCAGGGAAGATGGTGAGAACGACTTATCCACGAGCGCAAGGACCCGTACGGTCTTTTTGCAGCCCGTCGTGCGTACCTCCGCGGAAGCGGCCTGGAGGTTTTCCACTGTGGGGAGCATGACGTGTTTTCCCAACTCGAAGGTTCCGGTGTACCGGACCGGTTCTCGGGCCTGTGCGAGACACAAAACGGCGCCGCACGCAAGCGCCGCCATCACCGTCTTCCGAATCACCGATGCCATAAAAACGCTCCTTGCCGAAGTCTTACCGTATAGTATAGCGCGGGTTGGGGGTGTTTGCCAGAAAATAGTAGGGCATTTTTCGGAGAGCATTGGGCCGGAAAATCATGCGTCGCGTTCATCATCAATCCGTCAACGCTTCAACCCTCTCGCCACCGCGTCTTTCACCTTCTGCGAATACTCCCGCGATTTAAGGATGTTTTCGGCCTTCTGGCGGAACGAGGACAGCGATTCCTCCATATCGGCGGAGGCGAAGAACTCCTTCCACAGCCGGATGAACCCCTCCCGGAGCTTGTCGACGGAGATGAGCTTGGGCGTGAACACGATGTTCGCGCAGTTGTATTTCTTCCAGTCGCGAGGGAGAATGAATCTGTTCTCCGCTTCGATGCGGTTCCAGAACGGCGTTCCGGGAAACGGCGTCGCGATAAAGAACTCGGCGGTTTTTACGCGCGCCCGGCGGCAGAATTCGAGTATGGTGTCGAACTGGCCGTCGTCCATGGTGTCGAACCCGACCCCGAACGACCCGAAAAACCGTATGCCGCGGTCCTCCAGCGCGGCCACGAGGTCGAGCGTGCGTTGCCACACCGTCGGGTCGCGGCGATAAAAACGCGCGCTGAACGGGTCGCTGGCGAACACCGTGTACATGCTCGCGGCGCCCGCCTTCGCGAGCGCGTCGAGAAAGGCGGGGTCGTTGTGCATGGCGGGCGAGCAGGACAAGAACATGCGCACGCCGAACACTTTGATGCGCTCGCACAGATCGATCATATACCGCGTAATACGCGGCCGGTTGAGCATTACCATATCGTCGGTGACGTAGAATTCCCTGCCGGCCAGCGTTTTAATTTCCGCGACAACCGTCTCGATTGGCCGCAGCCGTATCTTGGTGTCCTGGTACAGCGGAATGTTGCACCACTCGCACCCGAACGGGCATCCGCGCGTGATGGACACCAGCGACGCGTGCCAGTCGTACTTTTCCTCCACGTCGAAAATGCCGGGCTTTGCCGGGACAATCTGCTCAGGCGCGGGAACGGTTTCCGCTTTGTATAGTTTTTTGAGCGTGCCCGATTGGAAATCCGATAGGATTTGCGGCCACACCGTATCGGCCTCGCCCACGCACAGACTGGAACAGTGGAGCGCGGCCTCCTCCGGGATTGTCGACGGATGCATGCCGCCCGCAATGACGGTTTTTCCCCGCCGCAAGAATTCGTCGCCGATTTCGTAGGCAAAGGCCGCCTGCGGCGTGAAATAGCTGATTGCGATGATGTCGGCGGCGTCGTCGAAGTCCACGGGTTCGATGTTCTGGTCGACCACCTTCCACGAAACGTCCGGGGGCAGGAGGTTGACAAGTATTGGAATCCCCAGCGCCGGCGGCATGCGGAACGCCCACGTGGCGGCGATGGCGGGGAATTCGGCGAGCTCGGGGTAGGTTTCGAGGAATTTTTCGAATTTGGGATAGATGAAGGTGATTTTCATGAGAGGAGAAAATAGTATAGAAAATGAATACAAATGCAGAAGAGATGGTAGGGCCTACCCGGCCCTAAAACCCGGCAAGGAAAATGCTTATTGTAACAACCCCCGCGCGAGTACGTCGCACCCCCTTGGAAAGGGGGAATCATCCATCCCTTTGCGTCGCAAATATAGCATGCATAATACAATCAATCAACCCAATTCTTTATTTTAGAACATTTTCACTTCTTCTCATAATAAAACTCCAAATCCCTGTCCGGCATGAACACTTTCTTCTTGAAGAAGTACACCAGCGAATCTTTCTTCGCGTACACCGAATCGCTTTCGTAAGAAAGGAAAGACACCCGCGCCTTGCTCGGGGCCGTCAGATAATAATTGCTGTTGACGAGCGGCTTTCCCCAGGTCTGCGTGGTGGTGAGGATGTAGCGGCCGCGGCCGGCCCTCATGCGCTGGCGATAGCTCACGGTCGCCTTCACGGTGTCGCGCGGGGGGATGGAAACCGTGAATAGAATCGACGACATTCCCGGCACCGTGTCGCAGGCGATGGCGCCGGAGCCGGTTGAGACGCGGATTGCCGTGGGTGCGGTGAGGGTGGAATCCACCGGGAACGGATACCGTACCGGGGTTTCGAGTCGCTCCCCGTTCTTGGCGGCGAAGAAATACTCTCCCCGCACCCACATGGTGTCGGGGAGATGGATGGACACGAAGATGTTCTCCTTGACGAAATCGAGGTCTCCGGCGCTGAGGACGGAGCACAGCGCAAGCGGAAGTAGGAGCGTCGGGCCGCGGGCAATCATTATTGAACCGTAAAGAGCCGCTGCGCGATCCGGCCGCCCGACGAAACGCGCGCGACGTATCCGCCCGGCGCGGCCTTGTCCCACGCGAAACCGTAGGTGCCGCTTCCGCGGTTCCTCACGGTCGATGAGAAGGCGCGTTTGCCGCTCGCCGAAAAGATCGCGCAATCGAAATCGCCGGTCGCGCCGCCGTTGAAGACGATCTCCACGCCGCGCGCGCGGTGTATCGAAAGTATCCTAAGCGGGGAAACGTCCCGCCGCGCCGGTTCGGTCTTCACGGGCGTGGGCTCGTAATCGTCAAGGTGGAAATCGACGGCGACGGTACATTGCGGTTCGATTGCATACGGGCCGTAGGATTTTTGGGACACATCGAAGGTGAAGGTGGGTTTAAACGACGAAAGCATCGATGTGAAGGAATAGTCGCCGTACGGGCTCTTGGAAATCACGTCAAACGGTCCGAATCTGTAATAGCCGCCGCCCCAGGAAATCTTCACGAACGCGGGCTGTTCCTGGGCGTCGTACACCCGACCCTGCACCACGCCGCAGGCGCCGCGAAGATCGTTTGCGGCTCCAATCGTGGGAACGTTGTCCTTCCCCCAGAAAATGCCGCTGGTGGCAAGACCGGTAGTGTAATACATTTTGAAGGCGCAATACGACTGGTTCGGCTTGAGCGTGGAGTCGGTTTTAACGGAAGCGTACGCCGCGCCGCTTTTCGTGTAGATGGTTACGGTGTCTCCCGGTTTGAAGGTGTGAACCCCGGGCGGATACAGGCTCGAAGAGATCACGGCGATGCCGGCGCTGGTCACCGGAATGTTGGGCCAGTAGCTCTGGCCTTTGAGGCCGTATTGGTCGGTGAACGTGTCGCCGTGGGCGTAATAGTTCGTTTCGCTCATCAGGAACTCGATTGACCAGTGGTACTGATCGGTGAACTGGATTTCCGACAGGATCATGGGCGCCACCGGGTTGGCATACAGTCCGGCCGCGGAAGCGATCACGGCAATCGTGAGCACGGATGGAATACTACGCAGCGCGGGGTACATGGTACTTAATAAGATAAGAAAAAGCCGGAAGTTGCGCCAGGAAATTAACATTCGAGAGAAATCTTCCGTTGCCGCCATTGGTGACAAGCATATCGCCCCGGATTCCGGCTGTCGAAATTCGGAAGCGGAACATGTCCGCCATCACCGGTGCGGCTTTGTCAATCGCCTTGCGCGTCACGTGCTCCGGTTCGCATAACCCAAGGTCGTTTCCAATTGGTAATATACGTGGCGAAGCACCAAGAAAACGGGGGTTTTCCCCGCGGGATTAGAGTACTGACGCTTGGTTCCCCGATGTGCTGTAGCTTTTGTCGCGTGTTCCCCGCCTCAAAAAAATCCTTGCCCCTTTCTTATTTTCGAGGTATATTTAGGACCGGAAAAGAAAAGAGCCATGTTTACATCATCCAATAATAATTCTCTTATTAGCCTCGTCCTTATTGTGACCGCGGTCGTAGTCATTGTATTGCCGCACAAGGAGACGGGCTTGTAAGAAAGACAAGTTGAGAAATCAGAAAGGCCCGTCTCCCACAAGAGGCGGGTCTTTTTTTTTGATACGGCGCGGCGCGCGCCGGGGCGGGCCCCATTCCTTGATTAGGCGCAAGGGAAGAGGTATTTTTTAGGTTTCTCTCCACCCACGGCACCGCCAAGCGCTTGACGGGTGTACACTCAACGGTTTGGAGGACTGCGTGAAGAAGAAAGGTGCCGAGATCCTCGTCGACGCGCTGGTGCGGGAGGGCGTCGACATCCTGTTCGGCTTTCCAGGCGGGCAGGCGATCCCCATTTTCGACGCGTTGTACGACGAAAAACGGATTAATGTCGTGCTGGTGCGCCACGAGCAGGCCGCGGCACATGCTGCCGATGGTTACGCGCGCGCGACCGGAAAGGTGGGCGTGTGTCTCGCAACGAGCGGGCCGGGAGCTACCAATCTGGTCACGGGCATCGCCAACGCGCATCTCGACTCCATACCCATGGTGGCCATAACCGGCCAGGTGGCTACGCCGTATCTCGGAACCGACGCGTTCCAGGAGGCCGACATGGTCGGCATAAGCAGGCCCATCACCAAGCATAATTTCCTGGTGAAGGACGTGCGCGAGCTGCCCGCCATCCTGAAGCAGGCATTTTACATCGCCCGGACCGGCAGGCCCGGCCCCGTGCTTGTGGACCTTCCGTCCGACGTTTCGAGGGCGGTGCTTGACGATTACGAGTATCCCGCCGAGATAACCATGAGGAGCTACCGCCCCACGGTGGTGGGCCACGCGCGCCAGATAGAAAAGGCCGCCGAGCTCATTAAGACCGCGCACAAGCCTCTTGTCTACGCCGGCGGCGGCGTGATAACCTCGGGCGCGCACGCGGAGCTTTTCGAATTCGTCACGAAACTCAACGCGCCGGTGACGCTCACGCTCATGGGGCTGGGCGCGTTTCCCGGGGAGCACCCGCTGTTCGTGGGCATGCCGGGGATGCACGGTTCAAAGGCCGCCAACCTGGCCTTCCAGGAGGCCGACCTTATAATTTCGGTGGGTGCCCGGTTCGACGACCGCGTCACCGGACACGTGGGATCGTTCGCGCCCAAGGCGAAAATCATCCACCTGGACATAGACCCGACCACGATATCGAAGATCGTGCGCGTGGACATCCCGGTGGTGGGCGACGCGAAGAACATCCTCACCGCGCTCAACAAAGCGGTGTCGCCGCGCGGGGCGTCGGAGTGGAACGAGCAGATAGAGAAAATGAAGAACGGCGCTCTCTTTACCTATAAAAACTCGGAAAAAGTGATCAAGCCGCAGTACGTCATCGAGCGGCTGTATCAGCTGACGAAAGAGAAAGACGTTCTCATCGCCACCGAGGTGGGGCAGCACCAAATGTGGACCGCTCAGTACTACCGGTTTGCGCGGCCGCGCACGTTCCTCACCTCAGGTGGGCTGGGCACCATGGGCTTCGGCCTTCCCGCGGCCATGGGCGCAAGTCTGGGCGCCGCGAAAAAGGACGTGGTGAACGTCGCGGGCGACGGTTCCATCCAGATGAACATCCAGGAACTGGCCACCATTGCCATAAACAGGATACCGGTGAAGATCGTGATTCTCAACAACGAGTATCTCGGCATGGTGCGGCAGTGGCAGGAAATGTTCTGGAACAAGCGGTACAGTTCCACATGTCTGCGCGGCGGCATGCTGTGCGGCGAGTGCACGGGGCCCGGCCATTGCAAGATGACCTATGTCCCCGATTTCGTCAAGCTTGCCGAGAGCTACGGCATTCCCGGTTTCAGGGCGGTCAAGCCCGCCGAGGTGGACGCGACGCTTGCAAAGGGCCTGGAAACCGATGGCCCGGCGCTCATGGAGTTTGCCGTCGCGCCCGAGGAAAACGTGTTTCCCATGGTCCCGGCGGGCAAGCCGCTGGATCAGGTGATGGAGGAGTTATGAACACGCGTACGATTTCGGTCCTTGTCGAGAACCACAGCGGAACGCTCTCGCGCATCTCGGGACTGTTCGCAAGCCGCGGGTACAACATATCGAGCCTTACGGTCGGGGAGACCGAGGACCCGTCAATCTCGCGCATGACCATCGTGGTGGAGGGCGACGAGGCGATCATAGAGCAGGTGGTTAAACAGCTCAACAAGCTGATAGACGTCATCAAGGTTATCGATTTTGAGGGGCTCCCCGTTATCGAGCGGGAGTTCATTCTCGTGCGTGTGGACTCCGGCAAGTCGAGCCGCCACGAGATCGTGGAGCTTGCCGATCTGTTCGGCGCCAAGGTCGCCTACGTGGGCGCCACGTCGATCACGTTCGAGCTGTCGGCCCCGTACGATATCATCAACAACTTCATCGATCTCATCAAGCCCTACGGCGTCAAGGAGCTCATCCGCACGGGCAAGGTGGCGATGGCGCAGACGCGAAAGTAAAAGCAGCATCATTCATCATCATATACAAAGGAGAAGCACGGTATGGCAGTCATCAATTTCGGCGGAGTGAAGGAGACGGTGGTCACGCGCAAGGAGTTCCCGCTTGCAAAGGCCAAAAGCGTTCTCAAGGACGAGGTCGTCGCGGTGATAGGCTACGGCGTCCAGGGGCCGGCCCAGTCGCTCAACATGAAGGACAACGGCATCAACGTCATCGTCGGCCAGGCTCCGGAATACAAGACCGACTGGGACCGCGCGAAAAAGGACGGCTGGGTCCCGGGCAAGACGCTGTTCCCCATCGAAGAGGCCGTGAAGCGCGGGACGATAATCCAGATGCTCGTGTCGGACGCGGCGCAAAGGAAAATCTGGCCCACGGTGAAGAAGTTCCTCAAGCCCGGCGACGCGCTGTACTTTTCGCACGGCTTCTCCATTGTCTATAAGAGCCAGACCGGCGTTGTTCCGCCCAAGAACGTGGACGTCATCATGGTCGCGCCCAAGGGCAGCGGCACGTCGGTACGCCGTAACTTTTTGTCCGGCGCGGGCATCAACTCGAGCTTTGCGGTTGGCCAGGACGCAACCGGGCATGCGCGCGAGCGCTGCCTCGCGGTGGGCATAGCAATCGGGTCGGGTTACCTGTTCCCGACCACGTTCCAGAAAGAGGTTTACAGCGACCTCACGGGCGAGCGCGGCATCCTCATGGGCGCGCTGGCGGGCGTGATGCAGGCCCAGTACGACGTGCTCCGCAGTCACGGGCATTCGCCGTCGGAGGCGTTCAACGAGACGTCCGAGGAGCTTACGCAGAGCCTTATACGCCTCGTCGACGAGAACGGAATGGACTGGATGTATTCGAACTGTTCGGCCACGGCCCAGCACGGCGCGCTCAAGTGGAGGCCCATTTTCCGGCAGGCGAACCTGCCGGTGTTCAAGAAACTGTACAAATCGGTGAAGGACGGCGTGGAGACGCGCGAGGTGATACGCGACTGCGGCCGCAAGGATTACCAGCAGTTCCTTGGGAAAAAGCTCGCGCAGATCCACAACTCCGAGATGTGGCTCGCAGGTGCGGCCGTCCGGGAGCTGAGGCCGAAGGAAAAGGCCAAGGATATTTCGCACGGCGTGAAGGGGATCGGCGGGAGAGGGCAGAACTAATAAAAAAGATATCGGGGGAGAGGTATCTCCCCCGGCCTCGGCCTCCTCGCCGCTTACGCGGCTGTGGGGTCCTCGGCACTCCCCTCTCATGGGTAGCCCCCAACAGGGGCGGCGGCAAGCCCGAAACATCGCTGCGGGGGCACCACGAAACGCCGGCTGGAAGAAAAAAGACGAGTAGTTGTAAAGTTGGGAAGTCCCCCTTGCAAAGGGGGAAACCGCCGAAGGCGGAGGGGGTTGTTCCACAGCGGTTGCGTTGCGAAGGGACGACGCTTCGCGAGCGTCACGGTCGCGAACTCGCGCGGCCCTTCGCAGGAGGGGGTGTGCCCCAAGACCCCGCAGGCCGTAGGCCGAGGAGGCTTGGGGCCAGGGGGAAACGCGAAGTGGTGCCCCCACCAAAATCTGAGTAAGGAGATTTTGAAATCATGAAAGACACAGTTTTCATCTTCGACACAACACTGCGAGACGGCGAACAGGCCCTGGCCTCGAGCCTGTCGGTAGACCAGAAACTGCGCATCGCCCGTCAGCTGGCGCGTCTCAAGGTGGACGTCATCGAGGCCGGTTTTCCCATAAGCTCGCCCGGCGATTTCACGAGCGTCTCCACGATTGCAAAGGAGATAAAGGGGCCGGTGATCTGCGGACTTGCAAGGGCCATCGACAAGGACATTTATGCGTGCGCAAAGGCGATACGTCCGGCCTCGCGGAAACGGATACACACGTTCGTCGGCACCTCGCCGATTCACAGGCAGGGACAGCTCAGGAAGTCGAAGGAAGAGGTGCTCGGCATGATTCGGCGCAGCGTAAAGCTCGCTCGCCGCCTGTGCGACGACGTGGAGTTCTCGCCCATGGACGCCGGTCGCACAGAGGACGATTTCCTGTGCGCGGCGGTGGAGCTGGCCATCGCCTGCGGTGCGCGGACGGTGAACATCCCCGACACCGTCGGGTACACCACGCCGGAACAGTTCGGGGGACAAATGGACATGCTGTTCAACCGAGTCCCGAATATCGACAAGGCCGTGGTGTCGGTGCATTGCCACAACGACCTGGGCATGGCCACCGCCAACTCGGTGACCGCGGTGGCGCACGGCGCGCGCCAGATAGAATGCGCGGTGAACGGCATAGGCGAGCGCGCCGGGAACACCGCGCTCGAGGAAGTGGTGATGACGCTTTCGGTGCGGCGCGACCTGCTCGGCTGCGACGTGGGAATCGATACGCGGGAAATCATGCGCACGAGTCGCCTTGTTCGGGAAATCTGCAACATGCCTGTGCAGCCCAACAAGGCCGTGGTGGGAAGCAACGCGTTCGCGCATTCGTCGGGAATCCATCAGGACGGCGTGCTCAAGGCGTCGCAGACCTTCGAGATCATGACGCCGGCGTCGGTGGGACTCAAGGAAAGCAGGATGAACCTCACGAGCCGCTCGGGGAGCCACATGGTGAAGTCGCGCCTGACGGCGCTCGGCTACCGGGAGTCGGAATTCGACATAAAGGATTTTTACAGGCGCTTTATCGCGTTGGCCGACAAGAAGGGCTCGGTGTACGACGACGACCTTATCGCGCTCATGGAAACCAAGGACGGCCGGGGCATGGCCGACCGCTTTTCGCTTGTCTATCTCAACGTGTCGAGCGGCCGGGGCACGGTTCCCACGGCCACGGCGCGCATCGCCTTTGACGGCAGGGAAGTACAGGAGGCCGCCACGGGCGACGGCGCGGTGGACGCCGCCACCAAGGCGATAGACCGGATCACCGGGTTCGGCGTCACCATAGAAAATTACCATCTCGAGGCGGTGACCGGCGGCCGCGAGGCCCAGGGCCGCGTGACCATCACGGGCCGCGCGCCCGAGGGGAAGTTCGTGGGGACGGGAACCAGCACCGATATCGTGGAGGCCTCGGCGCTGGCGTATATGGACATAGTCAACAAGATAGCGAGGATGAGGAAGTTCGGGAGGAAATTGCCTCTTCGGAAATAAAAAAGGAAAAAGCCGGGGGAGAGGCATCTCCCCCGACCTCGGCCCGCTTCGCGGTCCTCGGCACTCCCCTCTCTTGGGTAGCCCCCAACAGGGGCGGCGGCGAGCCAGAAACATTGTTGCGGGGGCACCACGAGAGGGTAGTTGACAGGTGAGAAGTTCAGCCCTATATATTGATAACGAAATGAAAAAAAACCAGTGTGAGCAATCACCAGCCGTCATAAACAACAATAGTAGAAGGGAATTGGTAACACGAGATGAAATCGTATAACATAGCGGTAATCCCCGGTGACGGGACCGGGCCGGAGGTGGTGCGGGAGGGACTCAAGGTCCTAAACGCCGCGGCGTCGAAACACGGCATCAAACTGAACTACGAAAACTACGACTTCGGCGGCGAGCGCTACCTGAAGACTGGCGAGACGCTCCCGGACAGCGCGATCGACGAGTTTCGGAAGCACGACGCGATTTTCCTGGGCGCCATCGGCCACCCGGACGTCAAGCCCGGCATCCTCGAAGTGGGGATACTGCTCAAGGCGCGTTTCGCGCTCGACCAGTACATCAATTTGCGCCCGGTAAAGCTGTACCCCAACGTGGAGACGCCGCTGAAGGACAAGGGACCAAAGGACATCGACTTCGTGGTGATACGCGAGAACACGGGCGGCATCTACACCGGTGTGGGCGGCGTGATGCAGAAGGGGACGCCTCTTGAAATCGCCACGCAGGTGATGATCTATTCGCGGCCGGTGGTGGAACGCTGCATGCGGTATGCCTACGAGTTCACGCGCAGGCGCAACAGGCGCAAGACGCTCACGCTCGTGCACAAGTGCAACGTGCTCACGCACACGGGCGATCTGTGGGTGCGGGTGCACAAGGAAATGGGCGACGCGCAGTACCCCGACGTCAAGCAGGACTACAACCACGTGGACGCGTGCACCATGTGGTTTGTAAAGTCGCCCGAGTTCTACGACGTTATAGTCACCGAGAACCTGTTCGGCGACATAATCACCGACCTCGCGGCCATGATACAAGGCGGGCTGGGCATCGCGGCGGGCGGAAACATAAACCCCGAGGGCGTGTCGATGTTCGAGCCCATGGGCGGCAGCGCGCCCAAGTACACCGGCAAGAACGTCATCAACCCGCTTGCCGCCATTTCCGCGGCGGGCATGATGCTCGAGACCATCGGAGAGGCCGAGGCGGGGAATGCAATAGAACGGGCGGTGCATGATGCACTGGCTTCCGGCAAGATCAAGAGCCTCGCAGCCGGGAGAATGGGAATGGGGACGACTGAAGTCGGGGATTTTGTAGCTTCATTCGTAGGATGATTGAATAGCCGCGAAGCGGCATACCGCAGCGGTTGCGTTGCGAAGGGGCGACGCTTCGCGAGTGCAGGCGAGCGAACTCGCGCGGCCCTTCGCAGGAGGGGGTGTGCCGAAGACACCGCAGGCCGGAGGCCGAGGAGGCTGAGGCCGGGGGGGAACCGCGAAGCGGTGCCCCCACAAGTCATTAAGAAAGACAAAAGTATGCAAAAAAAACTTTTCATCTATGACACCACGTTGCGCGACGGGAACCAGGCGCTGGGCATAAACCTTTCCCTCACCGACAAGCTCGACATCGCGTCGCGACTGTCCGATCTTGGCGTCCATTACATAGAGGGTGGATGGCCCAACCCCACCAACGACGTTGACATGGAGTTTTACAAACGCGCGTCGAAGCTGGGGCTCGCGGCAAAGCTGGCGGTGTTCGGTTCGACGCGGAGGCCGAGAGAGTCCTGTTCGAGCGACCCGTTCGTGCAGGCGCTTGTCCGGGCCGAGGCGCCCGTGGTCACCGTGTTCGGCAAGACGTGGGATCTGCACGTGAAAAAGGTGCTCAAGGTTTCGCTGGAGGAAAACCTTGCGCTTATCCACGACACGGTGTCGTACTGCGCGAAACACAAGGACGAGGTAGTGTACGACGCCGAACATTTTTTCGACGGGTACAAACACAATCGCGTCTATGCGATGAAAACGCTCGATGCGGCCCGTGAAGCGGGCGCGAGCGTGATAGTCCTCTGCGACACCAACGGCGGGACGCTGCCGGCCGATTTCCTCTCGATATGGCGCGACACGGCTCGAAGGGTGAGATGCCGGCTCGGCGTTCACACGCACAACGACGCCGGCTGCGCCGACGCCAACTCCCTGCTGGCCGTGGGTGAGGGTGCGTCGCAGGTGCAGGGCACCGTCAACGGCATCGGCGAGCGGTGCGGCAACGCCAATCTGTGCACTATCATACCCGATGTGCAGCTCAAGCTCGGCCGCCGGGTGATAGCGCCCGAGGCCCTGCGCAAGCTCACCGAGGTCTCGATATTCGTGTCCGAGGTGGCCAACGTGGCGCCCAACATACGGCAGCCGTACGTGGGAGAGTGCGCGTTTTCGCACAAGGCCGGCGCGCATGCCGACGGGGTTCGCAAGGCGAACGAGTCGTTCGAACACGTGAGGCCGGAACTGGTTGGCAACTCCAGGCAGTTCGTTGTGTCGTCGCAGGCGGGTTCGGGCACCATCCTGGAAAAGGTGTCGGCCATGCAGAAGGGCCTCGACAAGCACGACCCGCTCGTGAAGCGGCTGCTTGCGAAAATCAAGCAGCTTGAGTCGGACGGGTATCAATTCGAGGCGGCCGACGGTTCGTTCGAGCTCATCGCGCGTCAGATGCTCGGGACGGTCGCCGAGTCGTTCGAGTTCAAGGGCTTTCGCGTTATAGAGGAAAAGCGCGAGAGCGGCGACGTGTTTTCCGAGGCCACCATAAAAGTGAAAAAGGACGGCGTGTTCGAGCACACGGCGGCCGAGGGAGACGGCCCCGTGAACGCGCTCGACAACGCGCTTCGAAAGGCGCTCGTAAAATTCTACCCGAACCTGCGCGAGGTGAAGCTCGAGGACTTCAAGGTCCGCGTACTCGACGGCAAGGAAGGGACCGCCGCCAAGGTGCGCGTGCTCATCGAGTCGTCGGACGGCAGGGAGCGTTGGGGGACGGTGGGAGTTTCCACCAACGTGATAGAGGCCGCGTGGCTTGCGCTCGTGGACGGCCTCAAGTACAAACTCATGAAAGACGGGCTCGCGCGGCCGCGCCGGAGCGGAAGCATCGGGCTGCGAAAATAGCGACATACAAAGGATAAACGGAGAGGCGCTATGGCAAAGAAAATCGACTGGAAGAACCTCGGTTTCAAATACATGCAAACCGGGCATTACGTTACGGCAAAATTTGCAAAGGGCAAATGGGGCAGAATACAGGTCTGTACCGACCCGCACCTTACCCTTCACGTGGCCGCCACGTGCCTGCACTACGGACAGGCGTGCTTTGAGGGGCTCAAGGCGTTCTGCGGCAAAGACGGGAAGGTCGCTATATTCAGGCCCGATCAGAACGCGCAACGGCTCATCAGCACCGCGAAACGGCTCGTGATGCAGCCGCCGCCGCAGGAGTTGTTCCTGTCGATGGCGGCGAAGCTCGTCTCGCTCAACAAAGCGTACGTTCCTCCCTACGGCACCGACGCGAGCCTGTACCTGCGGCCGTTCCTTCTCGGAACGAGCCCGCACATCGGCGTTCACCCGTCCGAAGACTACCTGCTGGTGATGCTGGCGACGCCCATGGGCGCGTATTACAAGAACGGATTCTTTCCCGTGAAGGCGTACATCCAGGAGGACTACGACCGCGCAGCGCCCCGGGGCGTGGGGAACGTGAAGGCAGCGGGAAACTATGCGGCGGGCATGATGGGAGACCTTGACGGAAAGAAAAAAGGGTTTCCCATATGCCTGTATCTCGATTCCGCCGAACGCCGGTACATCGACGAGTTCGGCACGTCCAACTTCATCGCCATAACCAGGGACGGCCGGTACGTCACGCCCGATTCGTCGTCGGTGCTGCCGAGCGTCACCAATCACAGCCTGCAGGACATCGCGGCCGACTTCGGGCTCGCCGTCGAACGCAGGAGGATACGCGTGGAGGAACTCGCCGATTTCGCCGAGGTGGGAGCGTGCGGCACGGCCGTGGTCATAACGCCGGTGTCCTCCATAAAGCACGGGAAAAAAACGTACGTCTTCGGCGCCAAGGGCAAGGCCGGTCCCATGCTCACCGGACTGTACAACGAGATAAAGGGCATCCAGTACGGGGAGATACCGGATCGGCACGGGTGGATGTACAAAGTAAACGGCAAAAAGCGTACATAATCCGGAAGGGGCGACCACCCTTGCGGTGGTCGCCGTGTGCCCTTCCCGGCGGGCGTGCGAAATTTACGGCCCCGCATGTGACGTATGATTTTATCCTGCTACATATTTCAACCGGCATTTGAGTATTTTTTGGTATCATGAAAAAGACGGCATTGATACTCCCGCTTCTCCTGCTTACCTGTTCGCCCTTTTCCACGCGGTACGATCGCATAGAGCCGGACACGATACGCCCCATAACCGTCGTCTTCGACACGCACGGCGCCTATCCCGACGGCGCGCCGGGCGACACGGTGCGCGCCAGGGCCTATTTCGCGGGCGACAGCGCGTCGAGCGTGTCGTGGAGCGTGTCGTGGGATGTCGTCACCGACGCCTACGGTACCGACACTTTCCTCAATACCGCGGCGCTGCCCGTGTTAAACATGACTTCCGCCCTTCCCGATTCCCAGGTGTTCAATTTCATGGTGCCGGACTCGGTTTTTTTCACCACCGTGGCGATTCCGAACCAGCTCGTCGCGGCCGTGCGCGACAGCCTTCCGTCGGGCATGCGGTCGATGACGAAAAACCAGATGGCGGCGTTTCTCGGGGACTTCGCGAAAGTCAACATACTCGACGCATCGAGCCTGAGCGCCTTCATGAGCGCGTGGGGAACGGCCGTGGGCGGTTCGTTCGACACCGCGCTTTCGGCCGCGGCAAAGCTTGTGGGCCTGTTTTCCATCAAGGCCTACGTGTTCGCCGACATCACCTCCAAGGACGGAAAGCATCTCAGGGAAAAAATCGATTTTGTCGCTCGGTACAACTCTAAGTTCGCTGGGATTCCGGGAATGTCGTCGCTGCTCGGGATAAACACCAATCCTCGCATCCGCTGGCTGGGCGTCTATATTGTTCGAACCAGCTCGACGCGCCTGTTCTCGCCGTTCGACTCGGCCTTTTCCGGAGCGTGGACGTTGCAGTACCTTTACAACGAACCGTATCCGGACAGCGTGCGGGACACGCTCGTCATAGACACCGGCTGCTCGTATTACCTTGCCGCCGACAGCGGCATGGTTGCAATCGACCGCAACGGCACCGTCGTCATCGACACGTCGCGGGACGGGTATCTTACCTATAAAAGAGAATGCATTACGGCGAAATCCGACACCGTCGTCGCCTACAGCTTCAACGGCGTCCCCGCTTCGGTTACGATTCCCAAGGACAGCACGCGGTGCATCGTCGAAGACGGCGGGGTTACCCTCGAGACGTTCTATTACGACTGGTTCTACGAAAACCTCGCGCTCGACAGCGTGAGCCTGCCGCTCGACTCGCTTCTCGTCCTTGGGATGGGCGGCGGCACCTCGATGGTTTCCATGTTGCCCTCCATGGATACGCACATGACCTACGCGCATTTCCGGGTGGTGACCTACGATTATTTTATCGGCCAATACAACCGTCCGGAAGGCCAGTGCTTTAGGGATGCGTACTGCCATTTCAAGTATACCGACGCGTACAAGAACGGGAAGAGCAGGTATTAGCGGGAAGATATACGCCTTTTCCCCGGCCGTTGGATTTCGAGCGGTATAAACAAATTGGTTGATGGAATAGATTGCTTATTGCCGCGTGGGCCGCGTATTCGCGGCATAGGGCCGAGGGGAACGCTCAAGCGCAGGTGCTTTGGCGAATTATGGCTTTCCATCAAAATCAAATCATTATTTTCTCCTCCGGCCTCTTGCTTTTGTTCTACTGCTCCGATCTCGGCAGCGTAAAACTCTCCCTCGACTTTTCAAAAAAGCCTGAATGGCGCTATTCCTTGAGCGCCGCGGTGTATGGAACCATAGCCTCGGCCGACACGCAGCGCGCGTTTTCAAGCGCGGCGCGTTGCACGCTTTCCGGCAGGCCCGACGCGAAAAGGCCGGGAGTGCTCCACGCTTCTGTCGCGTCGGTCTCGGTGGCATCGAACATCCTCGACGACGCCGCAGTCCGGAACCTTACCGAACAGGTGAAGTCGGTGAGGCTTTCCTGCGCTCTTGCCGACGGCGTCATCCTGCCGGAGGATTCGTCGGCCGTGCCCGTGGTGAAAATCGGCGGATGGGATTTGTACAAGGATCTCGCCAAGACCGTTCCGGCGCTGCCGGGAATGGCGGTGAGGCCGGGCGCCGTGTGGGAACGCGAACGCATCATCCCGCTCGACACCAAGCAGGGCGGCGCCACGGGCCACCTTTTCCAGTCATTTTGTCTCGACAGCCTCGGCGCGGGTCCGTCCGGCGGAAAAACCGCCGCGCTGTCGTGGAAATTCTCCTACCATGTGGAACTTCGTGAGCACGATACGCTCGGTTTGTACGGCGGCGTTCCCACCGAGGGAAGCGGCACGGGCCGCGCGGTTGTCGACGTGACCGGCAAAACGCTTGAAACGGCCTCGGTACATTTTACGGTTCCCGCGCCGAAGCAGGGCAAATTCAGGATTTCGTGGAACGAAGACATCACCTTAAGCCTGGTGAAGTGATTGCCGCGCATGAAAACGTTTGCAGCCTTCGCGGTCGTTTGCGCATCGAGTCTTCTGGCGTTTGCCGGAAAGCAGGAGTTCGCCATTTCCGGCGACACGGTGCTCCACGCCGACTTCGAAGTACCGGACAGCGCCACCTGTACCGTGAAACCCGGCACCACAATACGGTTCGCGGGTTATTTCAAGTTCGTGGTGCACGGCCTTCTCATCGCCCGTGGGACCGCGGCTGAGCCCATCACCTTTACCTGCGCGGACAGGTCGCGCGGCTCCGCGGCGCCGGCGTGCTGGTGCGGCCTGGTATTCATGGGAAAGTCGGCCGGCGGTTACCTGCGCAATTGCAGGTTCGAGGGCATGTACCGGTGCCTTGCGTGGGGGGCCGATCCGGTGTTCGATTCATGTGAATTCGCCGGGAACCATTGCGGTTTGTATTGCGCCAAGAAAGCCTCGCCTCATGTAAAGGACTGCCGGTTCTATCGCAACGTGTATGCCGTGATGGCCGATTACGCGATGCCCGTGATGCTCGGCAACGTGATAACCGGCAACACCGTGGGCGTGTGCCTGCAGATTGGGTCGCGGCCCATCGCCGGCCCCAACACCATATTCGGGAACGGGACCGACATCAGGTCCGAAACCGCGCTCAAAGGCGATTCGGCGGCGTTTTCGATTCAGGGGCTGTGGGAATTGATGAACGAGCTTTACTAAGTACAATCAATTTTTCTTCCGGCATGATAATCACCGGGGGAGAGGCATCCCCCCGGTCTCCCAGGTAGCCCCCCCTTGACAAATCATCGGCAAGCCGGTCGCGCCGCTGTGAGGGCACCCACGAGTGTCGGCTGGAGGTACCCGAAAAAGGTCGTTGGGTTGGGATCGCCGTTGAAAATCCGAAGTGAGGTTGTGTCCGATAGGATTCCGCCGCGCGCTGGCGGGCAACGAAGGCCGCGACATGGCATGGCTTTTACTCGCCTTCCCAGATTCCTTTGCCGAAAGAATAGAGATACAATCCGACAATTAACGGAACGTGCAGCGCCACGGCGACCGCGATAAGCCCCATAAGCGTCGACCGTGAAACCGAGACCAGGTTCGCCGGCATCGAATGCGATCCGCCCAAGGTAAAGTAAACCGGCATCCAGCACAAAAACGCCGCGAAAAAAATCTGCCAGAACGGCCGTGCAATGATTCTGCGTTTCCAGCAGAACCCGAACAGGCCGACAAGGGCGACGACGAAGAAAAGCGTTTCGGCCATCTCCCAGGCGCGCCTTTCGAACGGCACGACAAACGAGACCATGTCGAACGCGAGAATTATCCAGAAGTAGTATTTCCAGGCAAGCGCCTTCATACCGATAGAATGTAGAACCGTGCGGCCGCGCCGTGCAAGCAAATAATGCGCACGGCTCCGCCCGGGAGGCGCATCAACGTATTTTATCAGCCTATGGGATTGTCGGCAGGAATCGTGGGGCTGCCCAACGTGGGCAAATCTACCCTGTTCAACGCGCTGTGCGGCGGCAGGGCGCAGGTGGAGAACTATCCGTTCACCACTATAGACCCGAACACCGGCGTGGTGGCCGTGCCCGACGACAGGCTCGGACGCATCACCCAGTTTTCTCCCACGCAGAAGGTGGTACCGGCTTTCCTCGAGTTCGTTGACATAGCGGGCCTGGTCAAGGGCGCATCGAAGGGTGAGGGGCTGGGAAACCAGTTTCTGGGCCACATCAAGAACGTGAACGCCCTTGTTCACGTGGTACGCTGCTTCGAGGACGAGAACGTGGTGCACGTGGAGGGGAGCGTTGACCCGGTCCGCGACGTGAGCCTCGTGGAGACCGAACTCCTGCTCGCCGACCTGGGCACCGTGGAGCGCGCGATAGCCAGGGTGGAAAAGGCCGCGAAATCCGGCGACAAGGCGCTCAAGGAACAGTTGGCCGTTTTCAGGAAGGCGCACGACGAGATTGCGTCGGGCAAGCCGTGCCGCAATCTCGGCCTCGCGACGGAAGAGGCCGCCCTGCTCGCAGAGATCAATCTCCTCACCGCCAAGCCCGTTTTATTCGTCGCCAACGTGGACGAGGCGTCGGTGCTGGCCGACAACGCTGCCGCGTCGGCCCTCCGCTCGTTCGCCGCGGCGAGCGGTTCGGACATGGTGCGCATCTGCGGCAAGATGGAGGCCGAAATCGCCGACCTTCCCATCGAGGAGCGGCCCGAGTTTCTTGCCGGGCTTGGCCTTGACAAATCTGGACTTGCGCTGCTTGCCGTCGCGGCTTATCGGCTCTTGGGCCTCGAGACCTTCTTTACCGCCACCGAGAAGGAAAACCGCGCCTGGACGGTGAGAAAAGACACGCCGGCGGCAAAGGCGGCGGGAACGATCCATACCGATTTCGAAAAGGGATTCATCCGGGCCGAGGTGTTCACGCTCGCCGATTTGGAAGAGTACAAATCGGAAGCGGCCATCCGCGCCGCGGGCAAGGTGCGGTCCGAAGGCAGGGAGTATGTCGTGAAGGACGGGGACATCATTTTCTTCAGGTTCAACGTTTAGAAAAAAGATTCACCGCAGAGGCCAAAGAACGCAGAGAATATCCTGGTTGAGAACGTGTAAACATGAAGCATTCGCCTCGTCAAAACCCTTTAATGATTTTCTTTGCGCCCTTCGCGTCTTTGCGGTGAGTTTTCTCCGAATAAAAACATGAAACACCGCCTCACCTATCTCTACCGCTGGATCATGTGGAACGTGTTCTCCCGGTTGTTCGTGCGTTTCTACCTGTATCCGAAATATCATTTTACAAAGGCGGAGGGTTCAAAGCCGCTGCCGAAGCCGCCCTTCGTCATCGTTGCGAACCACGGCACGTTCTTCGATCCCTGGATCGTAGGGTATTACAGCAGGTATCCTTTCGCCATCATGTGCAACGACGAGGCGTTTTCCCGGGGCGCCGTATCGCGCTGGTATTTGAACAGCATAGGCGCGTTCCCCAAGAAGAAGGGCGCGTCCGACTTCCGGGCCATGAAGAAGACCGTTTCCCGGTTGTCGAAAGGGTACCCGGTGTGCATTTTCCCGGAAGGGCAGACGAGCTGGGACGGCCAGACGCAGCTCATCTACAAAGGCATCGAGAAGATCGCGCGCCACGCGGGCGCGAGCCTCGTGCTCGCGAAGGTGACGGGGAATTTTCTCACCAAGCCGTGGTGGGCCGACGTCATCCGCAAGGGCAGGATCACGGTGGCCTACGACGTGGTGCCGTCGGAACGGGTGAAGTCGCTTTCGGACGATGATCTGTTTTCCCTCATGAAATCGTACATCGCGCACAACGACGTGAAGGACCCGGCCAACACGCTCGACGCGTTCTCCGGGAAGGACCTTGCCCTCGGCCTTGAGCGGTTCGTGTGGATGTGCCCTTCGTGCGAAACCGAGGACCGGCTTGTCACGTCGGCCTGCGGCATACGGTGCTCCTCGTGCGGCGCGGCGTGGGAAATCGATGCCGCGGCGAAACTGACGCCCGCCAATTCCGGGGCCAAGCGCATAGGCGATCTTAACGACTGGGCGTTGTGGCACCGCGCCCGCGTGCTCTCGAAAATCAATTCGGCGGCCGGAGGTGAAACGCTCACGACGAGCACGGGGGTGGTCGTGCAGACGGGCAGGGACAACTTTTCGTTTTTAGACAAGGGAACCGGGACCTTGTTCCTTACCGCGCAGACCCTCACCTTTGCCTTCGACCGGAACGCTTCACCCCCTCTTTCATTCCCGGTGAAGGACCTCGAAACCGTGGTTATCCAGAAACGCGATATCGTCGAATTCGGCCACGGCGGTCTTCTGTACCGGTTCGTGTTCTCACGCCATAGCCCCATGAAATGGATATATTACCTGCGGTATCTGAAGGGGTATCAACGGTGTGAGGAGCAGGGGTTTATTTCGTAATCCGGTTCCGCCCGTCTTTCTCAACCGTCCCGTTTCGTCCCCGGCCCTTCCCAGCTTCCCGACGGAGAAAACGATTCACATGGGAATGTTTTTTTCCCGCCCCGCACGGTGGAGGATGGCCGTACGCCGCAACGGGGCGTCCCGAATGTTTTATTGAGGGGGAGTGACCGGCGGCAAATTCTCTTGTGCCGCAGGAATGTCCCTGTGATACTCCTCGAACATCTGCTGCACCGTTTCCGCAAGTTTCGCGCGGTTGAATGGCTTGAACAGGCAGGGGGCCTTTATGGTCTTGTAAATCTTGACCAGTGTGTGCTTCGGGTTGTAGCCGAACCCGGTCATGAGGACCACCCGAGAGGGAACGTTTAACTCCCTGAGCCTGCTGATGAATTCGTAGCCGTCCATTTCGGGCATGGCGATGTCGGTGATCACGAGGAAGAACGAGACGGTTTCGAGCCGCGCGAACGCCTCGGTGGAGGAATTCGCCGCGGTCACCTGCCAGCCGAGGCTCTCGAGATAAATCTTGAGGAAGTCGAGAACGTCGGCCTCGTCGTCGACGATGAGGAGGCGGCGGTTAGGAGTCTTTGGTAAAGAGCCCATGAGTCCTGTCGATGAGTTCCTGTTTTCCGAACGGCTTGGTGATGTAGGCGTCGGCCTTCATCACGTGGAGCCCGACCATCTCGTCGAACGCCTGGGTCTTTGCCGTGAGAATGGCTATGGGCAGCTGTGCGAACTCCGGATCGCTCCGTATCTGTTTGAAAACGTCCCACCCGTTCATCTTGGGCATGGAAAGATCGAGCAGCACCGCGTCGGGTTTGCTTGCCTTGACGCGCTCGTAGGCCGAGGGAGCGTCGAGCACGGTCTCGACCTCGAAGTCCTCGGTTTCCAGAACGAGTTTCACCAACTCGGCGATGTCCATCTCGTCTTCGACGACGATGATCTTTTTTTTCTTCATAACCACGCCTTCATTTTCTGAGATACTCCACAAAGGCCCAGCTCCAATATCTGAGGCATACAAGAAACGCCGCGCCCCCCGACACGAGCCGTACTATCATGGGCACGCCCTGCGGAACGCGGATGTTGAAGTCGTTCGAAATCGCGTCGATGATCGCGGCGGCCGCGATGAGCACCGACGTGCCGTACAGGATGAGGTGATACGGCGCTATCTTGAGCGCCTCGCCGAGCCTGCGCGACAAGTACGCGAGGACAATCATGGCGACTATCGCCGAGGCGTCGAAAAGAATGAGGCTGTGGGGAACAATCACGGCTACTTCCTCGGTTTTCTCATTTTAAGGAACAGCCCTACGGCGCTCATCGCCGACGTTCCCGCGCTCAGAATGAGCAGAGATGACTGGGCCAGTGCGAGCATTCGTCCGCCGCCGATGCTTATGAAGACGCTTGCCGCGAACAAAAGCGACAGGAGCATCGAAAGCGCGAAACCCGCCCTCGGCGTCGCCTCGCCGAATTTCTTGTGATAAAATGACGAAATGAGGTACATCGTGGCGTTGAGACACATCACGGCGATGATGTATCCCGCCAGAAGGACCCGCTCGGCGTCCAGCAGGATGGCGGCGTTCATCACTTCTTTCCGAAAACGTTGACAAATGCGTCCTGCGGCGTGTGGTGTGAAATGCCGCTCATGATGCCCTCGCGGCCGGCGAACTTCGACTCCACCTCGATGCCCTTGGGGCCTATGCGGAAACTGCGGATGTCCTTCTGGTGATCGCTCCCGCGCATCTTGAGAATCAAAAACGCTTTCTGCACGGTACTGTCGATTTCCACGTAGCGCAGAAGAAAGTACGTGTCGACGATGAAGGGAATCTTGCTGGTCACCCTGTTCATCTGGCCCATGAGGCTGTCGTTTTCCCGCAACAGGATGCTGGTGACGTTTTCGCGCTTGAGTGCGTTGATGAACTTGCGCTCTATCTCGCGCAAGTGGAATTCGTCGAGCGACAGCGACTCGAAATGCGTCACGCTGTCGACCACCACGCGTTTGATTTTCATCTTTTCTATAATGGAGATGATGGTTCCGTCGAGGCTTTCGAGTTCCTTGAGGGTGGTTTCCGGATCGGAAAACGCGACTTTGAGCTGGCCTTTCGCCTCGAGCTTTTTAAAGTCCCAGCCGAACTGCATCGCGTCGTGGTAATACTGTTGGGGAAATTCTTCGAACGTGATGATGAGGCCCGGCTCGTCGAACTGGGTGATACCGTTGTAGATGAATTCCATCCCCATGGTGGTCTTCCCGGTGCCGGGCGCGCCCTCGATAAGGTTCGCCGAGCCGGGCAAAAGCCCGCCTTGGATCATGTCGTCGAGGCCCTTTATGCCGAATGCCGCTCGTTTTTCCTTCATGGACGGCTCCTTGGGTCAGGAGAAAAGGTGGGCGATGACCGCTTTCTGGACATGGAGGCGATTTTCCGCCTCGTCAAGCGCTATGGAACTGGCCGAATCGAGCACGGGACTCGTGATTTCCTCGCCGCGGTGCGCGGGCAGGCAGTGCGAGACGAGCGCGCCGGCGGGGGCGTTTACCAGGAGCTTCTCGTTGACCTGGAAGGGCGAAAAGCGCCTTTTTCTCACCAAGGCCTCCTTTTCCTGGCCCATGCTCGTCCAGACGTCGGTGTAAATCACCGACGCGTTCTTTACGGCGGCGCGCGCGTCGTGGCCCATGGCGATGACCGCGCCGGAGTCGCGGGCGATGCCGCGGCACAGGGCGACCACCGCCGCGTCGGGTTCGTACCCGCGCGGTCCGGCCCACGCGAAACCCCAGCCGAGTTTTGACGCGAGCACCATGATGGAATTGCATACGTTGTTGCCGTCGCCGACGAACGCGACGTTGATACGGGCGGCGTGGCCGAGCCGCTCTAAAACGGTGAGGCCGAAGGCAAGGGCCTGGCACGGATGAAACTTGTCGGACAGCGCGTTGATGACGGGTATGGAACCATGCGTAGCGAGTTGCACCACCGTGTCGTGCAAAAAGGTACGGGCGACGATGAGGTGCACCCACCGGTCGAGGTTTTTTGCCACGTCTTTGACGCTTTCCCGCTTTCCCATCTGGATTTGGTCGGAGGCAAGATAGATGGCGTGTCCTCCAAGCTCATGAATCGCCGTCTCGAAGGTTATCCGGGTGCGGAGCGACGGCTTTTCGAATACGAGCACTCCCGTCTTGTCGGTAAAGGCTCCCGGGTCGGTCTTCAGGCGCCTCGACTTGAGTTTGCGGGCAAGCGCGAACAGGTGCTCAATTTCCCAGCGCGGATAATCGAACAGGGTAAGAAGATTTTTCTTTGCGGACATCGAGGCGGCGGGCTTGCAGGATGGCGGGGTCTTTTTCCGGTTTTTTGATGGCTTCATACCGCGTCTCGTTTTGCGAGCTTAAATTAGATTAAACGTCCACGTTCAAAGGGGCGTTCGGGACGGCGTTGTACACTATAGAAAAGAAGCCATTCGCACGCGTTTAAAGAGTTACTAAAATAATTGTTTCTCAACGACGGCCCGCAAGGATATTGAATATTTTCGAGAGGTCCATGGAATTAATCTTGCATCCTTCGGGCTCAATGTCGCATATTAAGGAAAGGAAGGACATCGTAGGCTCTACAAGGGCTTTTAGCCGGGAAAGCGAGGAGAATACCGTTTCAAACACGCGATGATGCGGGATTGGGGCGTTGCCACGAGGTTCATATTTTTCCGTCAGGAGGCTTCAAGTGAACATTACGGAAGTCAGGATAACCCTTCGGAACGAAGAGAAGCTCAAGGCGTTTGCAAGCATCACCTTCGACGATTGTTTTGTTGTGCGCGGCCTCAAGGTCATCAATGGTTCGCAGGGATATTTCGTTTCGATGCCTTCCCGCAAGAGAAGGGACGGAAGCTACCAGGACGTGGCTCATCCGATCAACAACGAAATGAGAAAGAAAATAGAGGACAAGGTGCTCGACGCCTTTGAAAACGAGCTCAATAAATCCGGCGGCTCGGCGCCTGCGGCAAAGGAGCCCGGCACGGCAGAGGAAGAGGATTTCGACGTAGAGGACGAGGCTTCGCGTACGGAAGAATAGACCGGTTCTTCCGTTTTTTAGGGTGGGACGGGGACATTTCCAAAAATGGAAAATGTCCTTTTTTTTCGCCGTTCACGCGGGGCCTGAGATTATCCAGCCTCAAAGTTTACTTGCGACGGCACCACATATTATTTTAGGGGCCTTACTGGGGCGTCGACAAGCGGCAAGTCACGAGGTTTTGGTCCTCGCATTCGGAGGTTCGAATCCTTCCGCCCCAGCCATACGCCGGATGCGGCAGAATTCGAATCCGGCTTTTGGCCAGGGCGGAAGGGTTCATTTTCCGACGCTTCTCTCGCGGTAAAAACCCGTCTGATTCCGGAAAACAGCATTCAGATTCCGCGGCGGCGCGGGATGGAATTCGTGCGCCTTTCCGAAGCGGGGGAGGCGCGGTCGTTCTTGGCATACGCGGACATACAAAGTCCCAAGGAGGTTTCCGTTGGATATTCTCAAGCTCAAGGCCCGTACGCGCACAGGTGCGGGAAAGTCGTACACGCGCAAGGCGCGCGTGCTTGGATGGATCCCGGCGGTCTACTACGGCCGCAACAGGCAGCCAAAACCCATTGAAATCGAGGCGAACGAGTTCATCCAGTATGCGCGCGCGAAAAAAACGCGCAATCTTTTCAACCTCGGCCTCGCGGACGAGGAGGGCGGGGACGCGGTCGCAATTATCAAGGAAATTCAACGGGACACGATAAACAGAAAACTGTTCCTTCACATCGATTTTCAGCGCGTGGCCATGGATGAAAAGGTCACCGTGAGCGTGCCGATCGAGCTTGCCGGCCTTCCGCCTATCGGCGTCAAGGAAATGGGCGGAGTGCTCCAGCATCCCGCCAAGCACATCAGGGTGGAGTGTCTGCCGGTCAACATTCCCGACAAAATCATGGTCGACGTGGCCAACCTCAAGATAGGCGACTCGATTCACGTGCGCGACATTTCGGTGGCCAACGGCGTGATAAAGGATTCGCCGGATCTGGTGATCGCGGTCGTCATCATTCCCACCGCCGAGGAAGTCAAGGCGCCGGAACCGACGGCCGAAGGCGCGGAAGGCGCCGCTCCCGCCGAGGGCGCGGAAGGCGCAGCGGCGCAAGGTGCCGCACCCGCGGAAGGCGCGGAAGGTGCCGCGGCAAAACCGGGCGCGCCCGCGAAGCCGGGTGCTCCCGCGAAGCCGGGCGCGGCTCCCGCCCAGGAGACGAAACCGGCCAAGGATGCAAAGGGCGGCAAAGGCGGAAAATAGCACGGAGAGCAACCGGTGTCCGTGGCCGCTTTCGCACGCTTTCTGGGGATATTCCGCGGGAAGAAAACGCCCGTGCGGGCCGATTTCCTCGTTTTCGGGATCGGCAATCCAGGCAAGAGATTCGAAGGCACAAGGCACAACGCCGGATTCATGGCGGTCGAACGTCTTGGGCGGCTGCTGGAGCGGTCGGTCGCGTGGCGCGAGCCGCGGTATACCGCCGAGACGGGACGGCTCTGGGGCGGAGAAATTGCCCTTGTAAAGCCAGGTACCTTTGTCAATGCCTGCGGACCGGCGTTCGCCGCAAGCCTGTCGCGGTTCGGAGTGCCGTCGTCGTCGGCGCTCGTGGTGGTGGACGATTATCATCTGCCGCTCGGGGCCATCCGGCTGCGGCGCGGCGGCTCCGACGGAGGTCACAACGGACTCGCCTCCATTATCAAAAGCTGCGGCGAGGATTTTCCGCGGCTCCGGATTGGAATAGGGCCGCTTAATCCGGCCGTAAGTTCTGTGGATTTCGTCCTGGGAAAATTTGACGACCAGGAAAAGGCAGCCCTCGACAAAACACTCGATACGGCCGCCGAGGCCGTGCGCGCGTTCTGCGAGGGAGGCATGGAACGGGCCATGAACCTGTTCAACGGGAATGGCGCCCCGCAAAGGCGCGCCCGGCAAAAGCAAGACGACACGTTCGGTTCGGAATAAAAAGTCCCTTATCATCCTGCCGCGCCGCCTCCGCACCCAGGGAATGCGAAGCGCGGGCGAGGCCGTAAGACCAAAGGAGGTTCACGTTGAAACGCCCCTACGAAACCGTCGTCATTTACGACGCGACGCTCCCCGACGAGGCCATCGCGGCCGAACACGGGAAGCTGGAGGAATTCTTCAGGAAAAACGCGGAGTTCGAGCAGACCGTGGTGATGGGAAAAAAGTACTTTGCCTATCCCATAGGGAAGAAGAAGACGGGAGTCTATTACCTGTACCTTTACAGAGGTGAAGGCGATTTGGCGGGCATGGTGGAAAAACAGCTTAAGCTCAACGAGTCCGTGATACGTCACCTGTCGGTGGCGCGGACTGTTTCGGCGCGGCCGGCCGCCGCGGCGCCGGCGCAGCAGGCGGTGGAAGGGGAGCGTGCATAATGTATAAAAGAAGCAGGATGAGAAAAGTCTGCTGGTTCGATCAGAACTCAATCGAGCCGGACTACAAGGACCAGCGCATGATGGAAAGCTTCGTCACCGAACGGGGAAAAATCGTACCGCGCAGATTGTCGGGCACCTGCGCCAAGCACCAGAAACGCCTCGCGGTCGCCGTAAAGCGGGCGCGTTACCTGGCGCTCGTCCCGTTCGTCGCGGAAAACCTTAAATAGGAACGCCCGCACCATCAACCTACGGAACACAAGGGGTTTTGATTTATGGAAGTTGTTTTGAAAAAGGACCACGATAATCTCGGCAAGGCGATGGACGTCGTCAACGTGGCCGACGGCTATGCCCGGAATTTCCTCATTCCGCAGGGGATAGCGGTGTCCGCCACCGAAGGTAACCGGAAGGCCGTGGCCGAATCGAAAAGGCTTTCCGAAAAACGCGAGGAAAAGAAGCAGAAGGAAGCGAGGGTGCAGGCGAAACAGATTGAGAAAGTGCCGTGCACCATCAAGGTGAAGGTGGGAGAGGAAGACAGGCTGTTCGGGTCGGTGACGACCCAGGAAATAGCCGACTTCCTCGTCAAGGAAGGATTTCCGGTGGACAAGCGCGACATCCAGCTCGACGAGCCCATCAAACAACTGGGCGTCTACACGGTGAATATCCGGCTGTACAAGGACGTCGTCGCCTCGCTCAAAGTCTGGGTCGTCAAAGAAGAAGCCTGACCCGCGCCCCTCGCCGGGGCGCCGGGCGGCCGGGAGATTGGTTCCAATGATATTGCAGGGATGTTACGTCGCCTTGGCCACGCCCTTCACCAACGAAGGTCTCGTGAACGAGGCGGGGCTCAGAAGCAATATAGAGTTCCTCATAAAAAACGGCGTCGCGGGCATCGTGCCGTGCGGCACCACCGGTGAATCCGCCACGCTGTCGTGGGAGGAACATAACCGGGTCGTCGACATCGCGCTCGATCAGGTAAAAGGACGGGTGCAGGTGATTGCCGGCGCCGGTTCCAACAACACGCACGAATCAATCGAGGCGGCCACGCATGCGCGGGAAAAAGGCGCCCAGGCCATCCTGTGCATCACGCCGTACTACAACAAGCCCACGCAGGAAGGGTTGTTCCAGCACTACCGGCAAATAGCAACGACGGTGGATATTCCCATCGTTCTGTACAACGTGCCGGGACGCACGGGCGTGAACATGCTTCCCAAAACAGTGGAGCGGTTGTGCGAGTTCAAATCAATAGTCGCCATCAAGGAGGCGAGCGGCAACCTGCAGCAGATTTCGGAGATACACCGGCGCTGCGGTGACAGGCTCACCATTCTGTCCGGCGACGACGCTCTCACGCTTCCCATACTCGCCTGCGGCGGAAAGGGCGTTATTTCGGTGGTCGCCAACATATGGCCCCAGAAAATGGCTGCGCTCACAAGCGCCTTTTTCGCGGGAGACATGACCTCCGCCCTCGCCATCCACGAAGAACTGCTGCCGGTATCCAACGCCATGTTTTTCGAAACAAGCCCGGG
>JGI20214J51088_10000080_pt1 | contig 63405 bp, 46 predicted proteins | sample WetSurMetagenome_FD_51088 | JGI IMG/M metagenome (IMG submission 51088) | reverse complement strand
TAACCCGCAACCCGCAACCCGCAACCCGCAACCCGGATCGCATAACTCCTACCTTGCGATTTTCATCGGCGTTAATGTCACTGGTCCTATGAGACCCGATTCTTTTGGCGTCCATGACGAGGCATCGAAGATCCCGTTTTTGGAATTCTGACGCATGCGGGCAGCCATATTTACGTTATAGAACTTTTTCCATTCAATATTATTCCGATCCATATAGGCTATCCGGTTTGCCATGAGATTCGATACTCTTACCTCAAGTACATTCCTGCTCTTAAGCTGCTTCCTGTCAATGGTTATTTTATACTCGGGACCTATAAGAATTCCTGTTTCCTTACCATTAAGAATTACCCTGGCGCTTTCACAAACCCTTCCAAGATTTATGGTCCATGCATCGGCTTTGCCTGAAGGTTTGTCAAAAGAGATCGTGTAACTGGCAGTTCCTGAGAAATCTTTAACATCATTTCCGCCAAGCTCTGTCCAGGAAGCCAGCTTTTCAACCTCTTTTGATGCAGGCAGCGAAGGACCACCTTCTACAAACGCAATCTTCCATTTGCCTGTAATCTCTTTGGCAATGGCAGCCGGGTCATAAAAGTTGTATGTATTGCCCTTGACTGCAGTATTATAAGTTGAGATAATAAGTGATTCTCCCGGATTCAATCTCAGGTAAACCTCAAATTGTCCATTTTTACCGGGGCGGCTTTTTGCCAGGCCTAAATTCTCATTCATCGGGTTAAAAATTGCAGCACTGGCAGCAGTTACCTGAAGCGGCAGCCAGCCGTCGAATGCCTTTTCACCCTGGTTCAGTAAGAAATATGTAAAACCGTCTTTGTGTTCGCGCCGGTTGTAAGCGATTTTACTGTCGGCCATCTGTTCGCGCCTGATGCCTGCAAAGAAGAGTAAAGCATCCAGGTTTTTACCTATCAGAACTGATCCCTTTCCATAAGTAGCTTTGGCGACCTCAGGGTTATTTGTCTGTGAGAAGCTGATTCCGTTCTTAAACCTCTCAAAAGCAGCAGTTTTAGCCTCAATTCCGGCAAAACCTGCAACATTTTCCGGGAAATCCCCGTAAAATATAATTTTAGCCCCTTCATTAGCCAACTTAAGCACCTGGGCAAATGTTTCGAGAGGAATATATTTGCATCCCGGGATTATCAGAGTCTTATATTCATTTCCTTCAGTCATTACCTGACCTTCGCTGGCAACAGAATTCTTTATCTGCAGATCGGAGATATAATCAAAGGAGTAACCTTTCTCCAGCATAGTTTCAGCTCCTGTCTTAAAGGGTGAGCCGTTAAAAGCAGGACTGATGGCGTCAAAATGCTCCAGCATACCTCTTCCCGGGTCTGCAAACCGGTCGAAGATCGGGAAGTAAAGCAGGATGTCGTTATCAGGTAATCCTTTCTGGAGGAAGGATTGAGTATGTGCAACATATTTATTCAGGGCTTCGAAATCGTTCCAGAGACTGTTGGAAGGGTTCATCTCCACGGCAGCATAGAACTGAAATCCGGGCCATGGTTCATTTACTGGTGAGAAGCAGGTTCCATGATAGAATACATGATTTATTCCTCCGATGAAGAACCTGTCGACAGCCTTCCTTACATCAGAAAGGTTCGACAGGAAATGCTCATTAAGCCAGGTTGCAGCTTCGCAGGAAACCAGGTATTTTCCTGTAACGTTGGCTGCCGATGAGGCGAATTTAAGTTTTGTTATTTCACTGCCTTCTGTTTCCGGAATATCCGATGCAGCATATAAGTCGAGAATATTGCCGGGCGATCCATGAGCCTGGTCACGGGTGCTTTTCCCCTGCCTGTGAGCCCATTGCGTCCAATGGGTGGTAAATTTCTCGAGGATGAGATCTGATATGGTCTGCCTGTAATCTGAAAGAACCCTGGCATTTTTTTCCGGAGTATCCTTCTGGAATAATGCCGGCAGATATTCAGCAAGGTCGTAGCCCCTCCTCATATAGAATTCATAAAGCATATCACCTGTCCAGTCAGCCTGGCCCGATGCATCATCCACCTCATATGAATCATTGAAATAACCCCTCAGATATTTTAAATCGTAATCCTTGAAAACAGAATCGAAGTGGAAGAGGTAGTTTTTAATAGCCTGACCCGAGAAATGGTCAATTACATCACCTTCTCCGCCTGGTCCCGCTCTTTCAGCCTGCTTTCCATGCCATCCCTGGAAAAGGGCATAAAGTGTCCAATTTCCCGGAGGAGCTGTCCACTTAAGATCCCGTTCAGGTGTCACCAGAGCAGAGAGATCACGTACCTGCCCGGAATCCGAATAAGCCATCAGGATATAGAGAGGCAGCGGTTTGCCGAACCTTATCTGGTCGAGGGCATAAAGCTGCAGGTCCTTGTTTTTTCCGATTGGATCAACAAGCTTGTTTATATCAGGCCTGACACCTACCGGTCTTATCAGCGGCATCTGCGAGAATTCAATCTTTTCTTTCAGCACTTCGCCGCCCTTCAGGGAATAGGTTTTATAATTAATGTTTTTGCAGGCATCTGCCGGATCAACCCACGGACCACCGAATGGCCAGCCTGAGGCATTAGCCAGGTCTATTCCAAGGTCGAGACGTTGACCCTCTTTGAGTGTGAAGGTGAGCATCTCCATCCATTTGGGTGACAGATAGTTGATAAATTTTTCTTCCTGTCCCTTTACACCATAGATAACTGCAATTTCCATCCCGCCGAGACCTGCCTTGCTGTATTTTTCCATAGCAGCGGTGAGGTCTTCTTTCGTTACAATGCTTCCCGGCCACCACCACCTGGTCCATGGTTTGTTTGTATGGGAAATCTCAGGCCATGAAAGCTGCTGTGCAGCAAGAGCCTGTGATAACATTAATAAAAGGAACAGAATCTTTTTCATATTTTGTCTATAAAATCACATTGTAAAATTTAAAATAACAGGCATCTTTTCAGGGAATTGCCGGTATATCAGGAACACCGAAGTAAAACCACAAAGTATGTTTTTTTACTCCGTTCATTTCTGCCATCCGGCCTGCAGGCCCATAAACCGATGCATCGGTTGTAAGACCTATAGCCAGCTTTGAGCCAAGTGCCGGAATACAATCGAGGAATGAAATATCCCCCGGAGGAAGAAGCGGGTATGATGTCGGTCCTGTTATCCCATAAAAATTATAGAGCCTCAGGTACAGATCCTGGTCACTTGTTGCAACTAGTATCTTTCCCTGGGCTGTACTTAAATCGAGCCAGGTAAAGTTGGAGAAATATCCTTTGAACTCAGGGTAAAAGAATGGATATGCACCTGTCTGTGTGTTATTATAAATCTTGCTCCAGACGTTATAGCTGACACCTGTCAACCTGTTTTTCCAGACACGGCTGGGGCCGTCACCAAGCCATTTTGCTCTTGATACATAGTTCTCGGGGTAAGAGAAACTTATCCCGGCAAATTGCTGCGGGCCATTAAGCTCATATTCATATTCAAGGCTCATCCATCCTGAAGGGTACATCTTCCACCTTGCTGATTTCATATTTCCTTCATACCTGGCTTCGGCAATTGCCGCATCCTCCTCAGTAAATGCCTTTATCTCAGCAAGCTTCGAATTTCCACCGGTAAGTACAGGTCCGTTACCGAATAACATCACCGACCTGTTATTGTAAGTAACCCTGACAATATTCCCTGATCTCTTATGTAATGAAATTGAAGTTCCGTTTGCCTTCAGGGTGATAATGGAATCAGCATCAGTTATTTCAGCTTTGCCGGAACCTGAAAGCGGAATGAAATCACCTATGATGTCTTTATTTTTCCTGATCTGCCATGTCCGGCTAAATATCTCATTCCTGTAAGGATCAAAGGCGGTCAGTATAATGGCATCATTTTTTTCCCAGTCAGAAGGAAGGGAGATACTTATTTCTCCTTTCCTGCCTGGGAGGATGTCAGGCGAAACAAGGTTTATGTCCTCAGCTTTCTGATACCCGGAAAGCCAGTCGGCAGGCTTATGGAAATTTACGAGCCTGTAACTGAATGAACAGTTCTTCAGGTTAGTAAAATGAAACCTGTTTTCCACAGGAATTACCCCGTTGAAATTTTCCGGTAATTTTTCCATATTGATATGGACTGGCGAGAATATCTCCCTGGCGGCGTAGAAGCTTCCCTCTTTTTCCCTGTGAGGGCCCATCACTCCATCAGGAGCATTCACCCCGTCAGTATCGAGATACCCGTTCATATCGGTTCGCGCAAGGCCTTCATCTATCATAGCCCAGAGAAATCCTCCGGCCGATTTTTCAGACGACCACATAAGTTCCCAGTAATCCTGCAGACCTGAACCACCCCCTCCATCGTCCTGGCAATGAAGAAACTCAGTGGTCATATATATCAGGGAGTCTTTCAGGATATTCTGTACACTCGCATAGTTCTCATAATGATTGCAGTCGATGCCGTTAAAATGATTTCCCGGCCGGTGATGCGGGTGGATAACATCTCTTCCTGAAGGATCATAAAGTAAAAATTCCTTATCGAGCTCCTTATTTGTACCGCCTTCGTTGCCATTATCCCAGAAGATGACTGATGGATGATTGACATCCCTGATAACGGTCTCCCTGACAATCTTTTTTCCGACAGGGGTGTCGTACCATCTCTGCCAGCCCGCAATCTCATCAAGAACATACAATCCCAGGGAATCGCAAATATCAAGGAAGTAGGTGTCAGGAGGGTAATGTGAACACCGTACGGCATTCATATTCATTTCCTTAATAAGCCTTACATCGTTGAGGCAAATATCGTAATTGAGTGTCCTCCCGCTTTCGGGCCAGAAGCAATGTCTGTTGATGCCTTTCATCTTTATTTTTGTGCCGTTAAGGAAAATGCCATCACCATGTTTTACTTCTATTGTCCGGAAACCGAATTTCACTGAGCCTTCAAAAAGTTTCTTTTTATCCGATTCGAGGGTATATTTTGCAGTATATAAATATGGTGTTTCACTGGTCCAGAGCTTAGGATCTGTTACTTTCCCTTTGATTGTCAGCACTGAGTCTTTCATCATCCTTAAAATGTCAGGGTAACTTGATGAGGATACCCATTTACCTTCAGCATCGAATATTTCGACAGTTATTCTTCTTTTGCCTTCAATATTTTTTGGAAAGACATCGAGGTTATAGATACCGTCAGCTTTCGCATTCATCGCAACCCTGCTTATATGTTCACCGGGGTATGCTTCAAGAAAAACAGGACGGAATATCCCGCCGAAGTTCCAGTAATCACCGTATCTCTCCGCACGGTTTACCGATTCATCGGAAGAGAGCTTACTTACGTTAACTTCCAGTGTGTTGATCCCTCCGAATACCAGTTTATCAGTTATATTGTAGGTGAATCTGTAAAATCCGCCCTGGTGAATATCTCCTGCACTTTTGCCGTTTATCTTCACCTCAGTGTCGGTCATTGATCCTTCGAAAACTATGTTTACGACTTTACCTTTCCATGAGGCGGGAATAGTAAAAGTATGCCTGTACATGCCTTTTTCAGAGGCGTACTTGTACTTTGGTCCGAAGGTATAGCTGTTACGTCCATATTCGTAATTCCCGAATCCCTGTTGTTCCCAGCATGATGGCACTTCGATTTTCGTCCAGTAGCCGCTGTTCCTTCCTTCCGTGCAGAAGAATTCCCAGGTTTTTGTATCCTTATAACCTTTCCCTGAAAGGTAGATAACCTGCTTCTGCGTTACAGGTGCAGCAGATAACATTAAAGTACCTTGAATTAATATGCAGAAAATAAATAAGTTACGTTTCATTTCTTTTCTCCTGATTTGTTAGTCAATTTAATGTAAATAAAGATATTACAAAAGTTAATAATTGTTAGCATAATGGTAGTCCGGTAGAACGGATCCTGCAGGCACGGATTACGCTACGCTAAATCCGCGCCAGCAAAGTGAACACAGGCACGGATTACGCTACGCTAAATCCGCGCCAGCAAAAGCCAGTCGCTCCAACGATAGCGCGGATTTAGCGAAGCGTAATCCGTGCTAACAGCAAACTTCAAATCCGCGCCAGCAAAAGCCAGCCGCTCCAACGATAGCGCGGATTTAGCGAAGCGTAATCCGTGCTGGCATCCAATAGACCTGATTTAGCGAAGCGTAATCCGTGCTAAAAACAAAACTCCAAACCACGGAAATGGATCCAAATATTTGCAACCTGATTTATCTGTAAGAAAACTGTTTCACAGATTCCAGCTCTATAGCCAGGTAATTACTTAAGCCTGCATAATTTCTGGCAGAACTAAATAAATAATCTTCTGGTCTTTCAACAATCAACTCTTTAACAGGATTATTGTGAATATATTCCAGTTTCTCATCAAAGAATTTATTCGATTGCACTATTTCAAAATGATTACCATCCTGCCAAACCTTAAAGTTTTTTATTCCCTTTAATTTATCACCCGCTTTTCGGAAATATTCAAGCATCCAATTACTTCTGCTTTCTGTTTCATTAATAATTTATTTTATTAATTCTCTGGATGTGAACTTTTTAAAATCACGAATAACATCTGAGATAGAGTTTGTTCCACCTGCTCTGGCAATCATGTGAAGATGATTGGACATTAAACAATAACCATAAATTTCCAGCCCTTTATTCTTTTGACAGTATTGCAGAGAATCCACTATCAGCATTTTGTGATTTTTCCGCGTAAAAACATCTATCCAGCCGACAACAGTTGCCGTTATAAAATAGGCTTTACTATTATCCCAAATTTTATATTTATCTGACATAGCACGAGAAATTTGTATTGTAAGATAATGAAATTATGAATTAGCAGGTAATATTCATATGAACAGGCACGGATTACGCTACGCTAAATCCGCGCCAGCAAAGCGCCAGCAAATATTCATATGAACAGGCACGGATTACGCTACGCTAAATCCGCGCCAGCAAAGTGGACACAGGCACGGATTACGCTATGCTAAATCCGCGACAATAAAGTGGACACAGGCACTGATTACGCTTTGCTAAATCCGTGCCAGCAAAGTGAACATAGGCACGGATTACACTTCGTTAAATCCGCGCCAGCAAAGCCCAGCAAATATTCATATGAACAGGCACGGATTACGCTTCGCTAAATCCGCGCCAGCAATGTGGACACAGGCACGGATTACGCTACGCTAAATCCGCGCCAGCAAAGTGGACCCAGGCACGGATTACACTTCGTTAAATCCGCGCCAACAAATAAATCCGCGCCAGCGGGATGGACTAAGGGCCAGCAATGGGTATACATAAAACAGGAACTGAAATATTCAGGTCAGTTTGTTACAGTAACAGGGGAATGAGGACTCAGCGGCAGTCTGAATTCTTGAAACTTATCAGGTTTCGCGGGGTCAAAATCCGCTAATCCTTTAACCAGGTATTTTTCCAGGGAAAGTTTATTATCACGTATACCTTTTATAATACATTTTGCAAGTTCATATGCCCCATATGAATTGAAATGGGTATTATCGTTAAGCGCTTCTTTCTGATCAGGGAAAGTATTGGCAGGATATATTACGAAAAGGTTTTTAGAGTTTTCAGGGCCCATGGCTTCATAAAGGGTTTTAGTCATAGCGTTCAGATCGATGAACGGCACTCCCAATTCCTCAGCCACTTTTCTCCCGGCTTCAGGATAATCGCCCAGTGAATTGGTAATCCTTCCGTCATCACCGAAAGAACGTCGGTTCGCCGGTGATACTATGACCGGCAGTCCGCCTTTCTTCCTGAACTCATTTACAAACAGCTTCATCCTTTCGGTGTACGACTTGAAGGCTCCATCATCCGGGCCCTTTTCTTTCTGATCGTTATGTCCGAATTCAATAAAGAGATAGTCTCCCGGTTTCATCATGTTAAGCACTTTCTTAAGCCTGTTTGATGACAGGAAGCTTCCGAGAGAAAGCCCGGATTCTGCCTGGTTCGATATTGCAACACCCTGCTGGAAGAATCGTGGTATCATCTGCCCCCAGGAAGCCCACGGATCATCGTCCTGGTCAACAACTGTAGAGTTCCCGGCGAGGAACACCGTCACTGCATCATAAACTCTTTCTATCTCGAGGGCACAGATACATGGTCTTCTGTCAGTAAATTCAAAGGTTAACTTATTATCCCAGTCGAGTTTATTCATCTCCCGTGGTTTCCTCTTAACCTCTTCACCTGTTTCTCCTATAGCAGGAACCCTTATATTTACTGTGGTTTCGAGTTTCAGGAACTTCCCCGGTTCAGTCTGAATTTTCTCAAATAAAAGCCTTCTCGATTCAGTCCTTATCGTGGTAAGTGATGCATCTTTCAAGTCGCCTACTGTTATTTTAATGTTGTAATTACCTTCAGGAAGGTCTACTGAGAAAAAGAAAGGTTTATCACCAGTGATAAATCCGCTGGTAAGTGGCTTTTTTCCTGCCCTGTCAATTGAAAAGGGGATAGTTCCAAAGTCGAATCCAAATCCATTTTCGGGAGTATATTTTCTGGAAGGCTCAACTTTTATATATCCCGGTGCCTCCTGTGCAGGACCGAATGAGAATTTCCAGTTTGTTATCTGCTGGGCTGAAGCAATCTGGGAGAAGAGCAGAAGCGGTAGAAAGATCTTACTTATCATAATTTTCTGGTTTCTGAAGTATTGTAATTCTTTGAGAGTGATATGAATTACCTGTTATTACGCCATTCTGTACCCTGCTTATAAAACATGACGGCCGAATCATTTATTACGATCTGCCAGTTTTTCATCAGCTTCATGATCTCAGCACCTGCCATTATCACCGGACCATATCCGTGTGCTGCAGCAACATTTACAGGCCTGTTATAATAGAAGGCAGGATCAAAGGCCATGCCGGTGCCTACACATGTCCCTTCAACTTCACCTTTCTCATTAACCTTTGTAGTTACTGCATTCCATCCAAGTATAGCTGCAGGACCATTTGCCTGTGCATCCAGCCAGCCGTTGTTTATTCCGTGTGCGACACAATATGTAAAAATTGCTGTGGCGGATGTCTCGAGATAAGAATCATTCCTGTTTATGAGCTGATGCCAGAATCCTGTTGCAGCCTGGTATGACAGGAGTCCTTTTGCATGTGCCCGGTATTGTTCCAGAATCTGGTTTCGTGAAGGGTGATCCGGAGGAAGTACATCGAGCAGTTCACACATTGTCAGGAGGGCCCAGCCGTTACAACGGGCCCAGTAAAATTCAGGGTGAGGATTCATATCCTGGATCCATCCATGCATATAGAGGCCTTTTTCGCTGTTGAACATTCTCTGTGAAAACTGAAGAACCTGGCGGCAGGCATCATCGAAATACTTTTTATCACCGGTGAGCTTACCCATTTGTGCAAGTGCAGGAACACTCATATAAAGATCATCGAGCCAGAGTGCATTTGGGAGTGGTCTGTTACGGGCGAAAGTGCCATCTGACAATCGTTGTTGTTTTGTAGAGATATAGTTGATGTAATTATCAATCAGCGGCCTGAGATCCTGGTTGCCTGTCTTATTGTAAGTTTTGATCATTGCCGCACACATTGAACCGGCATCGTCCAATGCGCCGGGGTTAAGAATTGCCCGTACCGGATTTCCTCCCTGCTGGCCTGATGGCTGCGACTTGAAGAATTTTGAAACAGCGGCTATAAGATCCATTCTCCTGGTAGTATATTCTGTAAATTTCGGATCACCTGTTATGTCTCCTGCCTGGAGCATTGCTCCGTAAGCAACTCCCCATTCATAGCTTACCAGCCTGAAGACGCCCGGGGCAAAGTTTGCTCCCGGTTTAAGTTTGGTCAGATCTGTAATCTCGGATTTTGTTTCCCGGTCAATAACTTTTGCAGGTGTTGATTCTTCAAGGTAATTAAGAATCCTGTTAAGAACCGATGAAATATCCTCGGTCTTCATAGGTCCGTATGGCACCTTATAATCAGGTTGTATGGCATGCAGTGCAGTGTTCTGGTCGGTTACCCTCTGCTGAGGCTGCTGAGCCACGGATGTCAATGTGGCCAAAGTGATCAGTGAGATTAAGATTATACTTTTTTTCATATATGATTTATTTTATATTAAGTCGTTGCTCGTTAAAGATCATGTCGATGATGAAGCCAGTTATGCAAACGCAAACCAAAACTGAAGGGTTATACAACTAGTTTGATTTTACATTATCAAGTGAAGATTTTATGGCAACATCCCAGATTTTGGCACGCCTTGATTTGCCATCAGGTCCTTCAATATTCAATGTTACAATATAACGTCCTGATTTTGAATAAGCATGCTGAGGATGCTGTTCTGTTGATGTTGATCCGTCACCGAAATCCCATAACCAGGAGGTTATTTTCCCGGTGGATTCGTCCTGGAAAGCAACCAGGCGCCGGTTCATGTCGATGATCCTGAACGACCAAAGGGCTTCTATCTTCTTTGTAAACTGTGGCTCAAGGGGCATCAGCCTGAAGGTTCTCAGGTAAGAGGCATTGCCGTACATAGTATGTTTTGACGACAGGTTCCAGAACCCGTTATTTCCTCTTGCCTTTACGTCATCAAAATCGATAACGGCCCAGCATAAACCAATATTTTTTCCTTCTCTCAGAACTGATTCGACTGCTCTTACCGGCCCTTCCGGACCAGCATAATCGAATGGAGTTATCCAGAATTCAAGGATCAGTTTCCCGGATTCACCTGGTTTAAAATCATACGAATATGCTGCATTTGACCAGGGAAGCTCCTTAATCCATGGCTGGCTACCCCAGGCAAGACACCAGTCCTGTCCATCTGCAGGAGTATAAATATGATAATTCTGGGCATGTACCCCGTGGAAATTAAAATAAGCATCCCAGGAATTATTCAGATCAGGATTTGGATGAAACTGCTCAATCAACGGTCCTCCTGACTGATCTCCGTCTACCACAATTTCAAAGATATCATGATGCAGATCAGTACGTGAGAAATCCCAGTAGTTATCGTATGCCTCATATAGAAAATAGAGCCTGTTCAAACCTTTTACCCACCCTACTTTTACTTTTATATCCAGGTTCTTCGGATCAGGGGCAGAATGTTTCTTCTCATCATCCCGAAGCTGGTCGGTACCTACAGAATAACTTTCCGGAACCATTGACCAGTCATCGGTATTGCCGTCGATCCTCGGTATCATATTTGCCGGAAACTGGAAAACTTTGAAGGTAGAATCACTCTGTGAGAGGGATGTCAGTGAATTAAATGTAATTAATACAGACGCCAGGATTATGTATTTTATCGGTTTCATGAATTAAAAGAGTAGAGTGCAGAACAAATATATCAATTTATTGAATAAGCATGTCAATGGCGGTGGTCTAAAAAGGAATATGTAGTTGAAAGATAATCAGGACGATAGTCATTATTATAAATATTTAACAATATTAGGAACCATATATTGATACTTTTTGCAAAATTGCATCACTATTAAAGCGTTATATTATGAAAAAGTTAATCCTGGTAGCATTTATCTCAGCCTTTATTGTCACATTATCTGCGCAGAAAACTGAGAAGATTTATTTATCCGGAACCGATAAGGATCATACTGTGCAGTGGGATTTTTTCTGCACACACGGACGTAATAGCGGGGCCTGGAGTAAAATCGGGGTGCCTTCATGCTGGGAGCTCCAGGGTTTCGGATCATACCTCTATGGAAAAACAAATCTGCAGGCAAATGAAAAAGGATTATATAAATATGAATTTATCGTTCCTGCAGCATGGCAGAAGAAACAGGTATCAATTGTATTTGAAGGATCTATGACCGATACAGAGGTTAAAATAAACGGCCAATTAGCAGGTCCGGTTCATCAGGGATCTTTTTACAGGTTCAGGTATGATATTTCAAAATTAATCAGGTATAGCGAAAAGAATCTGCTTGAGGTTACTGTCAGCAAGGAATCGGCAAATGAAAGTATCAACAGGGCTGAGAGGCTCTCTGATTACTGGGTTTTCGGAGGTATTTTCCGCCCTGTGTATCTCGAAGCACTTCCCCTTCAGCATATAGAACATGTGGCAGTTGATGCGAGGGCAAACGGAACATTCTCGATGGATGTTTTTACTTCAGGCCAGGGCAGTGCAAAAACAGTTTCTGCACAGGTAATGACAATCGATGGAAAGCCTTTTGGCAGTAAAATTTCAGCATCTATAGACCAGTCAGGGAAAACGAAGCTGACTGGAAGCTTCTCTGATCCAGCTTTATGGAATCCTGAATTCCCGAATATGTACCAGGTTGTTGTTTCACTAAATAAAGGGAAGAAACCGGTACATCAGATAACTGAAAAATTCGGCTTTCGTACCGTGGAGGTGAAGGATGGCGACGGGATCTATGTGAATGGAGTGAAAATAATGTTCAGGGGTGTATGCCGCCACACTTTCTGGCCATCCTCAGGAAGGACCAGCAGTAAACAGCTGGCAATTGATGATATAAAACTGATGAAGGAAATGAACATGAATGCTGTCAGGATGAGCCATTATCCTCCTGATACATATTTCCTGGATGTGTGTGACTCACTTGGTATGTTTGTCCTTGATGAGCTTACAGGCTGGCAGAAATTCTATGATACACCCACTGCGCAGAGACTTATTAAACAAATGGTAGAAAGAGATGTAAACCACCCTTCGATAGTACTTTGGGATAACGGCAATGAAGGTGGTTTCAATAAAGAAGTGAGAGGGGATTATGCACTTTATGATCCGCAGAAGAGAACCGTTATAGAACCGTGGTCTATTGTAAACGGGACAAATACAAAACACTATCCGGGTTATAAATATGTTGAAAATGCACTGACCAACGGTAAGGAAATATTCTTTCCTACAGAATTCCTTCACGGGCTTTATGATGGCGGTCATGGTGCAGGACTTGATGATCATTGGAATCTAATGCTTTCGAAACCCCTTGCTGCAGGTGCATTCATGTGGGTGTTTGCAGATGAAGGTGTGGAACGGAAAGACAAAAATGATTCAATAGATACTGATGGTAACCGGGCTCCAGACGGAATACTTGGTCCTTACCATGAAAAGGAGGGGAGCTTCTACACAATAAAGGAAATATGGGCTCCTGTTCAGTTTGAACCGGCAACCATCACACCTGGTTTTGACGGGAAATTTAAAATCACAAACCGGTACCTTTATACCAATCTGAAGAATTGTAAGTTCACTTATAATCTCATGAGGTTCGAAAAATTGCTGCCTGATGTTTCTCAGGTGGTGGTCAATGGATCTATCGTTTCACCCGATATTGCTCCGGGAAAGACTGGAACTCTTGACCTCCTGCTGCCTTCTGACCTGAAGAGTTATGATGCCCTGTATGTTACGGCAGTCGATCAGTATGGAATGGTGATAAACACATGGTCGTGGAATATTTCAAAGCCTTCCGACCTGATTCCGCGAACTGTAAAGATTTATGGAACGAAGCCTTCAGCAACAGAATCGAATAATTTAGTTATAGTTACTTCAGCCATTACCGAATTGGCTTTTGATAAATCAACAGGTACCCTCATGGGTGTGAAATCAGGTGGCAAACCGGTCTCTTTTTGCAATGGCGCAAGGTTTACCGGGTACAATGCCACTTTCTCTGAACTTAAACATTACCAGCAGGGTGATACTTATGTAGTTGACATTAAGTATACTGAAGGCTGTCATATAACATGGACTGTTCTGGCAGGTGGGTGGGTGAAGCTTGACTATGAATATGCCCCGTCAGGTGAGTTCGATTATGCAGGAATTACATTTTCTTATCCCGAAGAGCTTGTAACAGGAGCAACATTGATGGCAAACGGTCCATACCATGTCTGGAAGAACCGCCTGAAAGGAACTCAGTTCGGTGTCTATAACAAGAAATATAATAACACAATTACCGGTGAGTCATGGGACTATCCCGAATTTAAAGGATATTATTCCAATTTCTATGGTATAACATTACAGACCAGGGAATTGCCAATTACTATCGTTTCGGCTACCGAGAACCTTTTCCTTCACCTTTTTACCCCCGGTGCCGCAAAATATTCGACACGTTCAACGGGTGTTCGTGGAGAGGTCAATCCTCCCTTCCCGGATGGCAATATTTCCTTTCTTAACGGAATTAGTCCCATCGGGACAAAATTTACAAGAGCTGATGCGGAAGGACCCCAGAGCCAGAAAAACAAATTTACAGGTGAAAACCTGAAAGGGACACTCTATTTCAGGTTTGGAGAATAATATTGACTTATATCGAAAAAAAACGTAACTTTAAAGATATTACTGGAATTATGTAAACATCCAGGATCCGGTGTATTATTGATTGAACTATGCTGGTTTATCAGACACCAGAGTTTCGATTTACTGACCTGAAAGATTTTCCATTTCACTCGCATTACATATATATAAGGGGCCTTCGTATGCACTATATCGACGAAGGACCTGCAGGGTCACCGGCAGTTCTTCTTTTACACGGGGTTCCGGCCTGGTCATACCTTTACCGCTTTATGATCAGGAATATCTCCCATGCTGGTTACAGGGTTCTTGCACCCGACCTGATAGGCTTCGGGAAATCTGACAAGCCGGCATCCCTGCGATTTCATACATACCAGTCTCATATTGAATATATTAGCGATTGGATTAATGAAATGAAAGTCAGCCACCTGACCTTGTTTGCCCATGACTGGGGATCGCTTCTGGGACTCAGGCTGGCTGCTGAGAAACCTGAATTGTTCACCGGAATTATTATAAGTAACGGGATGTTACCTACAGGTGAGCAGGTTATGCACCCTGTTTTCAGAATATGGAGGTTTTTTGCGAGGTATAGCCCGTACATTCCTGTGGGAAGAGTGATTAATTTCGGGGTAAAAATTAAACTTGGAAAGGAGGAAAGAAAGGCATACAGGGCTCCCTTTCCATCCACAAAATACATGGCCGGGATAAGGGCTCTGCCCTGTCGTGTACCAGTCTCACCTGACGATCCGGAATCTATAGCTAACCGCAAGGCATGGGAGACACTGAGCAGATGGGAAAAACCCTTTCTGACGGTTTTCGGCAATAGTGATCCGGTAACAAGTGGAGGAGAGATATATCTTCAGACGAAAATTCCAGGTGCGGCTGGGCAACCACATAAGATTCTTGACGGTGGGCATTTTATCCAGGAAGAAAAAAGCAATGAGATCTCCGGTATAGTAATAGAATTTATAAAAAGATCATTTTTAGGGCTTAATGCTGACTGATATGGATGGCAAGTGTCATATTGAAAGCATTGGCATAAAGATCCCGGATGAGAGGATGACCACCCGTGATCTGACTGCAAAAATCAAGATTCCCGGGATTGAAAAATTCGGCCTTCTTACCGGGATACAGGAGCGGAGAGTCTGCTCAGGCAATGAGGATTCCTTCTCGCTAGCCTGCGATGCTGCCACAGATTGTCTTGCACATTCTAAATACAAGGCTGATGAGCTCGACCTGATCATCTGCTGTTCAATAACACGCTATAAAAATGGATTATCACATCTTTATGAGCCTTCATTTTCACTACTGATAAAAAAAGTCATTGAAGCACATAAAGCAACGACTTTTGATATTTCAAATGCATGCGCAGGCATGCTTACAGGGGTATATATTGCCGAAAATCTATTCCGCCGGGGTACGATAAGAACATGCATGATTGTAAGCGGGGAATATATTTCAAATCTGTATGATCATGCGCTGAAAAATATCAGGACACCACTCAGTTCTGAGATGTCGTCGTTGACAGTAGGGGATTGCGGGGCAGCTGTTATTCTTGAGAAAGTTGCCGAAGACGCTGAAGGACTTATTTTATCAGGATTCAGGACTCTCGGCCATTTGAGCGGCCTCTGCACCGGAGGGCAGAATAAAAGATCTCCCGGAGGATACATGAAGACAAAATCTATTCAGATTCATAAAACCTCGGTAATAAATTGTCTTCCGGTTGTAAGAGATGCTCTTGAATCGAATGGCCTTACATTCGATATGATCGATTACCTTATACCTCACCAGACTTCGAGGAGTTCAATAATTTCAGGCGCGATCAAACTCTCTGACTCTGAAGGTAAAAAACCGGGAAACCTGGTGGTGAACCTCAGGGATACAGGTAATACTGCTTCAACAACACATTTTCTGGCGCTCTATATGTATTTGAATGATAAGCGTTTTCACGTCGGGGATAGAGTTATGCTCCTCTGTTTTGCTTCAGGACTGGTAATCGGAGTTGTAATTTTCAGGATGAATGAAATTGTATACCGCTATGGGAACAAAAATTAGCATGGTATCGGTTTCAAAACTCCACTCCAGGCTCCATGCCGGTAATTCAATTTCATTATCCGCACATGTAGTAAAAGAATCTCTTTTCATTTCTCGGATCGCGCCATCAGAAATAGGTCTGCTGATCAATACCGGAATATACAGGTACCGTAATACAGGAGAACCATCAATAGCCTCGCTGATCCAACGTAAGGTAATACCATTGCAGAGAAAACTCTCAAAAGAAGATGAAGCTGCAGCAAACCGGAACATCTTTTCTTTTGATCTCAGCAACGGCGGTTGTGGATGGCTGTCAGCGATAGAAATAATAGACGGATTCATTCAGACAGGGCAGATACATCACGGGTTAGTCGTAACAGCAGATTCAGAGCCATTTCCTGGGTTCTCCGAAAACTATAATTTCAGGCCTGCTGCTGCTGCAATTATCCTTTCAGGCAACGGAACCGCAGGAGGTTTTATGCATTTCCGTACTTACTCTTTCCCGGGATTCTCTGAAGAGTTCACCGGTGCAACACGGTTCGGAAGACTGAAAGGCAGGTGGGGGAAAAGAAATATCCTTGTAATAAGAGAAAGGGAGACATTTGCAGAAAATTGTGTCGGCTGTGCACTTACCTCTTTGAACAGTTTTTTTAATGAGACAGGATATTCATTGAAAGATATTGACCTGATAATCCCATCTCAGTGCCCGGAGGGATTCCTCAGGGGAATCATGGAAAGGTCAGGCTTTTCAGATAAATTTGTTGTTGTAAGTGATACATCGAACAAGGTGCTGCATACTGCCGGTCCTGCATTTGCTCTTAATGATTCCTGGAATGATAACCGATTCAGGTCTTCAGGGAATATTTTATTCCTTACTGTAGGCTCAGGAATAACTGTTTCCATTGCTCTTTATAAAAACTACTCCAGTTAAAAATTGGAAAGCATAGTGTATCATAATATTAATCAGCCGGTAAAGAATATTTCTCTTTACCTGAGGGAAAATGCAGCTGCCCACCCTGATAAACCGGCACTTCTTCATCCGGTTTGCGTAACATACAGAGAGCTGGACGAACAGGTTGACAGATACTCATTTTACCTTGAACGAAAAGGTATCAGGCCCGGAACCAGGACAATTATCCTGGTACCGGCGGGTCCTGAAATGCTATATGTAGTTTTTGCCCTCCTCAGGATTTCAGCAATACCTGTAATGATAGATCCAGGGATGGGCATCAAAGCAATGCTTAATGCACTCGAGGGAGTCAGAGCAGAGGCATTCATTGGAATACCGAAAGCACATCTTCTGAGGATATTGCGCCATTCTGTCTTCAGTAATATAAAAGTGAAAATTATTGCAGGTCATCATGGACTGAGCAGAATGAAACCATCAGCAAAGATTCAACAGGATGAGACAAAGGAATATCCTGTTTCTACAACCGGGCAGGATAATACTGCTGCAATTTTCTTCACCAGCGGGAGTACCGGCCCGGCCAAAGGAGTGGTCTATACAGCAGGAATGCTTGACCACCAGGTGAAAATAACCAGAGAACATTTCGGAATAGGTCAGCATGAAACCGACCTTTGCACGTTCCCTTTACTTGGTCTTTTTGCCATTTGTCATGGCAATTCATCGGTACTGGCCGATATGGACATGCCTCACCCTGCAAAACTCAATCCTGCCAGGGTTGTCAGAAATATCCTGGATTTCGGGTGTACCCAGATGTTCGGTTCGCCCATGATACTGAACCGCTTGTCAGCATATTGTTTGAAAGAGGGTATTTCTCTCAGCACACTCCGTCATGTCATTTCAGCCGGAGCCCCAGTTCATTCAGGGATACTGGAAGATTTCAGCCGGCTAATCCCGGATGGCACCGGGATACACACACCGTACGGGGCAACTGAAGCTTTACCCGTTACTGATATCAGCTCACACGAGCTGCTGAAAGATACTTCAAACAAATACCCCGGGGAAAAAGGGATATGTATCGGTTACCCCGTAAAGGGGATTGATATTAAAGTCATTAAAATTACCGACGATCCTTTAAATGAATGGGGAACCGACATTGTTGTCCCGGTAAACCAGGTTGGAGAGTTTGCAGTAAAAGGAGCCTGGGTATCAACAGAATACTTTAACAATCCTTATGCGAACCTTCAATCCAGGATCATTGACCCTGACGGTAACGGTATATGGCACAGAATGGGCGATGTGGGAAGAGTAGATGAGATGGGGAGATACTGGTTCTATGGCCGTAAATCGCAAAGGGTTGTTACTGAGTCAGGTACTCTCTTTACCATTCCTTGTGAAGCCGTTTTTAACAGGCACCCGTCGGTACTTCGATCAGCCCTGGTGGGAGTGATAGTTAATAGTGAAAAATTCAAAAATCCTGTAATCTGTATTCAGCTTAAAACAGGTACCCATCCTTCCGGACAGCTGAAAAAAGAAATACTGGGTTTGGCGACTTCATCATTAATGACCAGGGAAATAACAGAACTCCGCTTCTTTAAAGATTTTCCTGTTGATCCACGGCATAATGCCAAGATCTTTCGTGAGAAACTAGCCGAAATTGTATCAAGAAAAACAAGATGAATATTTTAGTTACCGGTGGCGGTGGATTTATTGGATCGGAATTGATCCGCGAGCTGCTAAAAAGAGATCACAGGATCACAAGCTTTTCCAGAGGCGATTATCCCGGACTAAGGAATTCAGGGATTATCCTGAAAAGAGGGGACCTGTCAGATAAATCAGCCGTCCTTGACGCATGTGAGGGAATAGATTTAGTGTTCCATATGGCTGCTAAGGCAGGAATGTGGGGGGCATATAAAGATTATTACAGTACCAATGTAACCGGTACAAAGAATGTTGTTGAAGCATGTATTGAAAAAAAAGTCAAAGGGCTCATCTATACCAGTTCTTCGAGTGTTGTATTCAATGGAAAGGATATAGAGAACGGAGATGAATCTATGCCCTATCCCGGATCTTCAGTATCGCACTATATTTCAACGAAGGCACTGGCAGAAAAGATCGTTCTAAGTGCCAATTCCTCCGGGTTGAGGACAATAGCTCTCCGCCCGCATATTGTAATTGGTCCTGGTGACAATCATCTCCTCCCGCGGCTGATCGAAAGAGCACGGAACGGAAAACTGAGACAGATTGGCGATGGTAAAAACCTGGTGGATATTACATCCAGTCGTAATGCTGCCATTGCACATGTCTGTGCCATGGATTCAATCCTGAGCAATCCCGGTTCAGCCGGCAAAGCTTACTTTATTTCAAATGGTGAACCTGTAGTACTTTGGGATGTCATAAACCACATCCTGAAGGGTGCAGGACTTAACCAGGTTAGTAAATCCATAAGCTTCAGGAGTGCTCTTGTTTTGTCGTCATTATCTGAAGGGCTGAGCAAAATCTTTCATATAAAAAAGGAACCGGTGCTCACAAGGTTTGCAGTTTATGAATTATCGAAATCACACTGGTTTAATATACAGTCAGCCCGTGAAATACTTAACTATACACCTGAAACATCGAACCGGGAAAGCATCGATATGGTCATTGCTTCACTAAAGAAATCCAATTAACAGCTGCAGAGCTGTTGTCTGATCAGACCTTCAGGAATATCTTCTTTTTGTAGAGGAAATACAGGAATACCCAGGCTATCGCAACAACCCCTGTTGCCATGATAACCGGTCCCCATTTTTCCGGGAGTAGCTCTGCAAGACCCTGGAAAAAGAAATTGTTTGCTTTGCCGAAACCGACAATTCTCTCAGTGAGGTAAATTGTAATAGGATTCATCCCGATGACAACGAAGAAGAAAGCCCATTTTCTGAATTTCCAGATATCGATTATAAGGTAGAAGACTGAGAACATCATAAGGCTGAGGCCTCCGACCCAGCATACAAATGAGCTGGTCCAGAGGTTTTTGTTTATCGGGAAGATAATATTCCAAAGTTTCCCGACAATCATTAGAACAACAGCAGCCCCGGCCATATATAGAACTTTTCTCAAAGGCTTATCTTTCAGGTAATCCGAAAGCAGGAATTCTCCGGTGAACATCCCCAGGAGAGCTGTCCCGATAGCCGGCATAGTGCTCATAATCCCTTCAGGATCGTGATTGCCCAGGTATAATTTTCCTGGCATTAGCATCCTGTCGACCCAGCTGGCGAAATTCCCTTCACGCGAGAAGATATCTGTTGAGCCAAGGTCGTGGGCAGGAAAAAGAAGTAAAAGCACCCAGTAACCTATGAGCAGACCACCGCACCACAGTATCCTTGCATTGAGCTTTGTATTCATGAAAATAATTGCTGCGAACATCCATGCCAGTCCAATGCGCCCGAGAACGCTTCCATACCTGAGTTCACCCAGGTGGAACTTTAAACCGTTGTTATAGAGAATACCCAGAAGTACAAGAATAAGCCCCCGGAATATTACGTGTTTGTAAATGGATGCCCTCGCATCGTTATTTTTGATACGTTTCGCTAGTGAAAACGGGAAAGATATCCCTGCAATAAACAGGAATAGCGGAAATATCATATCATAAAAATGGAATCCATGCCATGGTACATGATCAAGCTGTTCAGCACACCAATTGAATATTGGCCAGCCGGTCAGAGAAGCCAGGGCAATAAAAATCCCTTCGCCGCCCATGATCCAGAACATATCGAAGCCACGAAGTGCATCGAGCGAATAGAGCCTTGTTGATGCAGGTTTGTTTTCAGTTTCCATATGAATTTAATTATTGTTATCGGTTAACAGGTGAAGATGATAAAGTTATAAAAACTTCGTTCAGAATTACAATGGAAGAGAGTCGTTAATTATTTAAAATGAGTATTGGGAATTAGTAATAATTTCAACTATAATTTAAAAGATTCCTCGCTAACGCTCGGAATGACAGGTAAATACGGTGACGTGTGTGGCAAGAAGTGGCGATTCGACTGGAGTATGATTTTTTTGGGTGATATTCTAACGAATCGCCACTTCCTGCCACCCCAGACCACAGATACAGTGTCATCCCGAAGCGATAGCGAGGGATCCCATAAAACCAGCACAGCTTTTCTTTATATTGAAAATTGCCGACACTCATATTGTTTAATTTGTAAGTCACTGATAAAAAATTACTTTTCTGTCATAAAGTGCCAACTGACTTTTCCGATATTATCAGGCTTGCCTTTTACAGCCTTAGAAACAGAACCTGCCGGTTTCCCTTTTTTGTCATAAGTAACTTTTATCTCCCGCCAGGAATATTCCCCTTTTTCATAATCAAATGTTTCACCATCATCGTCGTATAGCCTGTATGAACCAGGGGCGGTACCGTAATATCTTATTTCAAGATCAAATTTCTGACCGGAAGCAGGTGCGTGGAGAAGTGGTCCCATCATCGGGATTATACCTCCGTCTTTCACGAAAACAGGTATCTTTTCGATGCCCGGAGATACATTTATAATCTCACCATCGCCAGCATAGGCACCCGTGTAGAAGTCGTACCATCTGCCTTTTGGAAGAACCACCTCCCGTTGTGTCTGCCCTGTAAAGATCGGGGCTACGAGCAGGTATTCGCCTGCCATGTACTGGTCTTTTATCTCTTTCAGGACTGCTTCTGCATAAGGATTTTCATCGAGATTTGCATTTTTCAGCTCCGATTTTGTCTTCATTGAGAAACCGGGTTCAAGGTTCATTCCCCTGAAGGGTGGGATACCGTCAAAATGGTACTTTGCAAATTCCGAATAAAAATATGGCATAAGCCTCATGCGGAGCAGAGCTATCTCCTTTACTTCCTTTTCAACTTCAGGGAATGACCAGGGTTTGGTACCGCTTGACCATGCGTTAATCATTGCCATAGGTGAAAAGACCACTGTCTGCATTCTTCTCAGCCACTCCTCACTGGTTTTAGAGCTTCTGACCTCCGGGGTCCAGAGTACACCTGAGAATCCGCTGTTAATCAGAGCAGTAATAAAGTCCTCATGGCTGTAATAGTCGTTATAGATCACATAGGGGAATGAAGAACCACCTCCATTTGAGGCCCTTACAAGCCCGTAGGTCCGAGAATTATTTTCCCTGAATATCTGTGTAGTTATTCTTTGCAACAGAAGCCCGTAAGTCTGCCTGAGCTGTTCAGAGCTGTTCCCTGAAGGAAATTTCGCGACATCAGGCCAGAGCCACTGGTCATAGCCGTCACATTCATCAATCTTATATCCGCTGATACCTCTGTTCACCTGGCTTTTCTTCATCTGGTTACTGATGATGCTTTCCGCTTCTTTCATCGTCAGGTCAGGGACCACACCTCCCCAAACGGTATGGGTGCCTGTGTACGGTAATATCTCATTATATATGGGTGAGTGAGAGGAGATATAGGGATTGGTCCATAGATTAAGATGTATGCCCTTCTCCTTCATAGTTCTCACAAATGATTCAGGCTGAGGGAATCTTGAGGTATCCCATTCTAAGGTGCATGGGTATGCTTTACTCTGCCAGCCGGGTTCCAGACCAACAAAATCGAGAGGAAAGCCTTTTTCTTCAAAGAGAAGGGTTTCCTGTTCCACCTGTTTGGAAGTATAAAGTGTCGGCACACGAAGGGTGAATCCGAGGCCCCATCGTGGCGGGAGACAGCCTCCTCCTGCCAAGAGATTGAATCTCCTGACAGCATCCATTGCTGTAGGACCCGCAAAAATATATATTTCAACACCGGCAGCAGGTACAACAATCTCTACTGCATCAGAGTATGGTCTCGAGGTCCATTTCTTGTCAGTGTTCCTGTCTCGTTCTGCTGGTGCATCCGGACTATCTGTCCTGACACCGGTGCCTGCATATACCGTCAGGTAACGGGCGCTGTTTATAAAAACTCCATATCCCCGGTCGGATACATAAAAAGGTACAGGTGCGTGGGTTCGTCCATTATCTGATCCACCATAATGATCCACATGAAGATTGAGAATGCGCCCTCTCTGGTGAACTGTTTTGAAATTCAAGCCAAAACCAAATATCTGCTCATCTTTAACAAGAGGAAAGCGAAGCATGGTTTCTCCGTTTACCACCTCCGCTATGATTTTATTTTCAGGAAGAGGGAACCCGGAATCTTCTATTCTTAAAAGACCATCGATGGAAGGTGATGCTTTTGAGGCACTTAAAAGATCCAGTTTCTCAGGTATTCCGATCTTGCTTTTCCAGATACCGGGGGCAACCTCTTGCCACTCAGGATTCTGAGCACCCGAGTAATCTGAAAAAGCCAGGGATAGCAGAACCGTGAATATTAATTTATTTATTTTACTCCCGGGCATAACTCTGTTTTTTTGCTGATTTCAATGGAGAAGAACGGATTAAACAAAATTACAATTAGCAGGTAATAATCCTGTTAAAAAAGGTTAAAGGATGAATATAGATAAAAAACCATGCTTTTTGCATGTGTACGTTAACGGATTTAAAGTATTTTTACAGGAAAAGCCCCCTGGAGGTACACATAAAGAAGGTTTTCACCTGGTGCAGAACCTGCGTTCATGACCTGGGACTTAAAGAATGGCAATTAACAATTAACCTATAATATTATGACAACCAGAAGAGATTTTGTAAAGAAAACAGCTTTGGGTGCAGCCGGGCTGACACTCACCGCAAAAAGTTATTCCCGGGTACTTGGTGCCAACGACAGGATCCGTGTCGGTATAGTAGGATATTCAGACCGTTTCAGGCAATCCCTGTATCCGTCATTCTCAAGTCTTGCACAGGAGCTTAATTTTGAATTTACAGCAGTTTCAGACCTCTGGAGCTTAAGGAGGGAAGAAGCCGATAAATTCTTCAAAGCAAAAGGCCAGACTCTCAGGCTAGCAAGAAACAATGATGAACTTTATAGTGGCAAGGATACAGATGCAGTAATCGTCAGCACCGCCGATTTCCAGCATGCATTGCTTTGCGCAGAAGCAGTAAATGCAGGCCGCGATGCATATGTTGAAAAACCATTTGCTGAAACTATGGCTGATGCACGTGTTGCCCGCGCAGCAGTTGAAAAGACTGGTAAGATTGTTCAGATAGGCTCCCAGCGCAGAAGTGCACCTAACTATATTGCAGCAAACGAATATATCAACTCAGGCAAATTCGGTAGGATCGTAATGGTGGAGATGACGTGGAATGTGAATCAACCTGGCCGCTGGAGAAGACCAAATGTTGTACCTCTTCTCAAGGAATCCGATACTGACTGGACAAGATATCAGCTTAATCGTCCCAAGGCTGATTTCGATCCACGTAAATACCTTGAATTCAGGTTGTTCTGGCCATATTCTTCCGGGATCCCCGGTCAGTGGATGGCACACCAGATTGATACTGTTCACTGGTTCACAAAGCTTGCTCATCCCCGTAGCGTAGCTGCCAACGGAAATATTTACCTCTGGAAAGATGGCAGGACAAATTATGACACCATGACAGCTGTTATGGACTATGGTGATCCTGCAAATCCGGAAATGGCATTCCAGGTTGTTTATACATCACGTTTTACCAACTCGGCAGGAGGAACAAAAGAGCTTTATTTCTCAAACGGCGGAATGCTGAACCTTGATACAAACAAGATAACACCTGAGGGTGGACTTACCCAGGGCGAAGCTTCTGCAATGAAGATGAAGGCAAACCTCCTTGAGCCATTCGAGCTTCCAGGTATGAAGATTGAAACAAATGCCAATACGGGTGGTGACCCGATGACCACAGCCCATATGAGAAACTGGATGGAATGTGTCCGCGACAGGAAGAAACCTCATGCTGATGTCGTTGCCGGTTATAATCATGCCATTGCATGTATCATGTGTACAGCTGCCCTGAGAACAGGTGAAAAAGCCTCATTTGACGAGAAGACCCAGGAGGTGCTTGCCGGTGGAAAAGTATTTCAGTATTGATTAATTATTAATAAATAAATATCTGACATGAAAAAAATATCAGCTTTAATACTGGCAGCAGTTCTTATTGGAATATCTCTTAATGCACAACCTCTTAAGGTCACCCTTGTGAGGGCAGATGACAAGCAGAAGGTAGATGTTATGATAGATGGCAAGCTCTTCACATCATACCAGTATCCTTCAAATATGGAGAAACCATACTTATTCCCGGTGTTTGCACCCAATGGTTCAGTAATAACCAGGGGTTTTCCCCTGGAACCAAGGAAAGGTGAAAGAGTAGATCATCCTCATCACATTGGTATATGGTTCAATCATGGTAATGTGAACGGACTTGATTTCTGGAATAATTCATCGGCAATACCTGCCAGCCGGAAAGATGCTTATGGCCATATTGTTGTTAAACAGGTAGTAAAGGCTAAAAGCGGAAAGCAAGCCTCACTCGATGTTATTTCAGACTGGTGCGACAACAAAGGAAATACCCTGCTGGTGGAGAATACCAAATATATCTTCTCCGGTGACAAAACCTCAAGGACGATAGACCATATTTCCACTCTGACTGCCGCAAACGGAACTGTTACCATTACCGATAACAAGGAAGGTATGTTCGCCATCAGGGTAGACAGGGCCTTTGAAATGCCATCCAATGAGTCACTCATCTTTACCGACGATAAAGGCAACCCGACTACCGTTAAAGCTACTGATAACACCGGTGTTACCGGTATGTATACTTCCAGCTCAGGGCTTACAGGAGACAAGGTATGGAGTTCAAGGAACGACTGGGTAATGCTTTCCGGAACAAAAGACAATGTACTTACAACAATGGCGGTTTTTGATCATCCAAAGAATATGGGCTACCCTGCACATTCGCATGCCCGTGGTTACGGACTATTTTCAACAAATAACCTAGGTGCAAAATCTTATATTCCGGGAGAAGCGCAGATAGTGGTTACTCTTCAGAAAGGTGAATCAATCACTCTTCGCCACAGGTTTTATGTCACATCCGGTTCTGAACTGACAACTGAAAAAGCTAACCAGATATTCCAGGAGTTTTCAAAGCTGTACTAATAACAAACTCTCTAGTCCAGAAATAATTCTGTAAAAACCTGATCCATCCTCCTGAATTTTCATTTTCGAAAAAGGAGGATGGATTAAATTAAAGCAATGAGCATTAATAATGTAAAAATCAACCAGATGAAAAGAATAATATTTGTACCGCTTATCCTTTGCTTATTTACAATTTCCACCCTGCTTAACGGCATGGCTCCTGCAAAGCAGATGTACTATGAAATAAAGATTTACAGGGTTGGGCAAGCCGCCCAGGCTGTGGTTATTGATAAGTACCTGAAAGAGGCTTTCATACCCGCGATGCACAGGGCAGGAATTGGCACTGTCGGTGTTTTTAAACCGGTTGAAGCCGATACTGCTTATGGTAAGCTAATTTATGTTTTTGTACCATATAAGACTGCTGAAGAATACTTTACAGTTTTTGATAAGCTGGCTGCAGACCAGGTATACCAACAGGCAGGTAAGGAATTCCTGGATGCACCCGTGGCAAATCCGCCTTTTGACAGGTATGAGAGTGTATTTTTGAAGGCATTCGCTATGATGCCACAGTTCAAAACATACAAATATTCTACTCCTCCCTCAGAGAGAATTTATGAGCTTCGAAGCTATGAGAGTGGAACTGAAGCAAAAGCGTTGAATAAAATACAGATGTTCAATGAAGGTGGTGAAATTGCCATTTTTGAGAAGGTAGGATCAAATGCAGTTTTCTATGGACAGGTACTCTTCGGGAGCCAGAAACCGCGACTGATGTATCTCACAACCTATGCCGATATGAAGTCGCATGATGATCACTGGAATACGTTCAGGAATCATCCCGACTGGCTGGCACTGAAGGCCAAACCAGAGTATCAGGGCAATACATCCAAGACAAAACCATTTCTCTGCCACCCGACAGATTATTCTGATTTTTAGAGACATATCTTCTTCATTGCGACCCCCTGTGGGAAGCCATTGAGTGGTTGAGGACAATAAACTCAAATAGTAACTCCCCTTTCACAGTTATTCATGAAAGGGGAGTTTTTATAATAAACCTAACCCAAAAACTCAGTCTGGCAATTTGATTTTTGAAATAGCCTCATCAACTTCGGCAGTTGTCATTTCATGATCAGGAAGGTTACCTTCGAAATACTTTTCGTAAGCTGAAATATCAAAGTGGCCATGGCCGCTGAGGTTGAAAAGTATAGTCTTTGATACGCCTTCAATGTCAGCTTTCCTTGCTTCATCCAGGGCGCCGGCAATAGCATAAGATGATTCCGGGGCAGGTAGAATACCTTCATTCCTGGCAAAGAGAACAGCACCTTCAAAGCACTCCCTCTGGAGTTTTGATTTTGCTTCAATTAGCTTATTCTTAAGTAACTGGCTTACGAGGACACCTGCACCATGGTACCTGAGTCCTCCCGCATGGATCTTCTCGGGAATGAAATCATGACCGAGAGTATACATCGGAAGGAGAGGGGTCATACCAGCGGAATCGCCAAAATCATACATGAATTTGCCTTTTGTAAGCTTCGGACATGATGCCGGCTCAACGGCAACCAGCCTGGTTTTTGTTCCCCTGGTAAGGTTCTCACGAAGGAACGGGAATGCAATACCTGAGAAGTTTGAACCCCCTCCGAAGCAGCCTATCACCACATCAGGGTAATCGTCGGTTTTAGCCATCTGTGCCAGTGCTTCCTGCCCTATAATTGTCTGATGTAAAATAACATGGTTAAGGACACTACCGAGGGAATACTTGGTGTATGGATCCTGGATTGCTACTTCCATAGCTTCAGAAATTGCTATTCCAAGGCTCCCCGGTGAGTCAGGGTACATTTCGAGCACTTTTCTTCCGGCTTCCGTCATTGTACTCGGCGACGGTACCACTTTTGCATTATAGCTGTTCATCAGAAGCTTACGTCCGGGTTTCTGCTCATAGCTTACCTTCACCATAAATACCAGTAACTCCAGTCCGAAATGATGGCAGGCGAAGCTCATAGCACTTCCCCATTGTCCGGCTCCTGTCTCGGTGGTGATCCTCTTTATACCTTCCTTTTTATTATAATACGCCTGTGCAATAGCAGTATTTGCCTTATGTGAACCCGAATAATTTCCTCCTTCATATTTGTAATATATCTTGCTTTTTGTACCGAGGGCTTTTTCAAGGTTGATAGCCCTGAAAAGGGGAGATGGCCTGAAAGCACGGTAAAGATCAATTACTTCTTCAGGGATATCTATGTACCGTTCCTGTGATACCTCCTGCTTGATAAGCTCCATAGGGAATACAGCAGAAAGAGCTTCAGGGCTGATAGGTTCCCTGGTTGCGGGGTGAAGAGGAGGCATTGGTTTCTCCGGCATATCCGCAACGATATTATACCATTGATGCGGCATCTCTCTTTCACTCAGTAAAAATTTTGATGATTTTTTCATAGTCTTAGTTATTAATGGTTTATAGATTTTTCAAAATAAAAAAGGCACACTGTGAACAGCGTGCCTTTTCAAAAATATCGTTTTAAGGATTAAATAACGGCCTGTTTCACAGCATCAATTTTTGAGCTGCGCCACGACCAGAAATTTGTCCTCATTGTTTTCATGTCTGCAAAACTAAATAAAAATTTCAAATTCCAAAGAAAAGGTATAATATTTTTAATAAAAATTACTTTTTTCTATGAATTATACAGGTAACTGGTTGTTTTTAAATCTTTTCGTAAACTACTGCTCCCAATGTGCGGAGATCATCAAAAAAACCTGGATATGATTTCCCGATACAGTGTGAGTCCTTGATTGCAACTTTATCTTTTGCTCCCAGGGCCGCAACAGCGAGAGCCATTGCAATCCTGTGGTCATCGTGTGATATTACCCTGGTCCCGTTGACAGTACCGCCATTAATGATCATATAATCGTCTGTCACTTCGACTTTGATACCAACCTTCCCAAATTCCTCGACAAGTGCTGCCGCCCTGTTGCTCTCCTTATGGATCAGCCTTCTTGCACCCTTGATCCCGGAAACACCCTTGCAGTAAGCTGCCAGTGCAACCAGGGGAGGAAAAAGGTCAGGTGATTCAGTTGAATCAAATTCAAATGCTTTAAGTGTTGAGTACGAGATAGTTACAGAATCTTCACTTGTCATAATTTTAGCTCCTGCCCGGTCGAGGGCGGAAATAATCGCTTTGTCGCTTTGCCGGCTGTCCTGCCTGAGACCATGAACCGTCACCTCACCCGCGATAGCTCCTGCAACCAGTAAGAAAGCTCCGCCGCTCCAGTCGCTCTCCACTTCAAATTTTATGGCATTATAATGCTGTTTCCCGGGAATAAGAAATTTTGAATAGTTATCGTTTGTAACTCTGACCCCGAATTTATCAAGTACCTGGAGGGTCATATCTATATAGGGCCTGCTCTTTAGATTCCTGACTTTGATGACCGAATTCTTCCCTGCTACAGGAAGTGCCATAAGAAGGCCCGTTAAGAGCTGGGAACTTACAGAACCGTCAATCTCACACTCGCCGCCTGATAGCGGGCCGTTTATTGTAAGGGGAAGCAATCCATTGTTGCTGCTGCACTTTACACCTAACTGGCGTAATGCATCCTCGATCATCGACATAGGCCTGTTTTTCAACGAACCCGCTCCGGTCATTATTATTTCATCGGGCCACAGTGCTGCAACCGGGGAGAACATCCTTATGGCCAGTCCCGATTCACCGCAGTTAAGCTTATGCTCTCTGAGTTCACTCCCGCCGGTGATCAGCAATTCATTTGAACCGGGTTTTACCCTGGCTCCCAGGCCTGCGGCAATACTCATTGATGCCAGCGAATCGTCACAATATGAAGGATTTATGATAGTTGTCTCCCCACCGGCAAGAAGTGCCGCAGCTATTGCCCTCTGGGTCATACTTTTTGATGACGGAGCCTTGATACTTCCTTTAATTGCTGATGGAGCTACAGTTCTTTCCATTGTTTCTGATTATTATTTTTCAGATCCATTATGATTCTCAATGCCGTTGTTCATCACCTTCATCTGGCGGTTAATTGATTCCTGGTGTACTGCCTTGAAGACGTTATCTATCAGCTCAGTGCTCAATCCCTTGGATTTGCCCCTTACCATTGCTTTTTTGACAATTTCATCCCAACGTGCGCTCTGTAAGATAGTAATATTATTTTCCTTTTTATAACGTCCTATCGTTTCTGCTACTTTCATCCTTTGTTCCAGGAGGTCAATAAGATGATCGTCAAATACATCGATCTGCTGCCTGAGTTCTCCCAGAACATCCAGCAGTTTCGGGTCAGATGTGGAGGGGCTTCGGAGAATAAGTCTGAGAAGCAGCTCACGGAGGTCGTTGGGTGTAAGCTGCTGGCTTGCATCGCTGAGTGCCACCGAAGGGTCAATATGAGATTCGATCATAAGACCGTCGAAGTTCAGGTCGAGGGCTTTCTGGGATATTTCATGTATGAATTCGCGGTTACCGGCAATATGGCTTGGATCACATAATATCGGGAGGTCCGGAATACGCCTTCTCAGTTCGATCGGCAGCTGCCAGTTGGGCTGGTTACGGTAGGTTGTTTTTTCGTATGTGGAGAATCCCCGGTGAATGGCAGCCATCTTTTTTATGCCAGCTTTTGCGATGCGTTCTATTGCACCAATCCAGAGTTCGATATCAGGGTTAATGGGATTCTTGATGAACACCATTACATCTGCTCCTTTAAGGGCATCAGCGATCTCCTGTACTGTGAAAGGATTAACAGAAGTTCTGGCACCTATCCACAGCATATCGACCCCATGTTTCAGAGCTTCATAAACATGTTTCTCATTAGCCACTTCGGTTCCGACAAGGAGTCCGGTTTCTTTTTTAACCCGGGAAAGCCATTTCAGTCCTGTAACACCTACGCCTTCAAAAGAATTAGGTCTTGTTCTTGGTTTCCAAATCCCTGCCCTGTAAATGCATACCTCAGGTATTTTAGCCAGTTCCCTGGCGGTTTCCATAACCTGGTCTTCGCTTTCAGCGCTGCAGGGCCCTGAAATCAGAAACGGCCGCCCCTTGTATCCCTTCCATTCCTTTATTAATGATGTTTCGAGTTTAAGTACCATTCTTTTTTTGATTAAGTGCCCGTACTTTGGAGTATTAAGTTGCTAAAGTATTTTATTTCTGTTAATTCCAAAAAAAATCCATTCCAGGCTAGTTTAATATCTTTCTTATTTTATTTGCTTCATCCATAAGTGTTTTCAGCCCGTTTATATCCTTTTCTGCGATCATTTTTTTAAAGATGTTCATCTTTTCAATATAAGTATCGATGGCCTCAAGGATATATTCAGAATTCTCAGTGAAAATAGGTGCCCACGTAGAGCCATTACTCTTTGCGAGGCGCACTGTACTCTCAAATCCACCGCCAGCGAGTGTGAGGATATTTTCCTCTTCCTGCTCCTTGGCAAGTACGCTCAGCGCCAACGAAAAGGAAGTTATGTGTGAAATGTGAGAGACATAAGCCACATGAACATCATGAATTGATGAATTCATATAACTGATACGCATGTTAAGTGTCACCAGCATCTTTTCGACAAGTGAAAGTGCATCAGGATCGCTCAGTTCAGGATCGCAGATAATTGCCTGTTTATAATCGAATAGTTTACCGATAGCAGCAAGGGGACCTGAGTATTCAGTACCAGCCATTGGATGTCCTGCTACAAACCTTCCTCTTGCCGGATGATTTGCTGATATCTCTGCGATGCTGCTTTTTGTCGATCCCATGTCTGCAACAACCTTGCCTGTGCCTGCAATAATATCAAGTACCTGAGGGAGGAGTTTACAGTTCATATCCACCGGTGTGCAGAGGAGAATAAGGTCACTTTTTGCAACGGCACTCTCAAGATTATCCGTCTCATCTGTAATTCCGCAGAGCATGGCGATATTCTGATGCTGAACATTGTTATCAACTCCGATTACCTTATCGGCGAATTTTCGTTTCCTGAGATCGAGTGCCAGGGAACCTCCGATAAGACCTACTCCTACAATAGTGATTACCATTTCTTATATTACTTAAATCTCTCTTAATCAGGAAGATACAGCTAATTGTTCTTATTCGATGTATTCCGTCTGTAAGAGGGCATGAAATTAACTAGTTATTTTTTAAATATTCCGTTATTCTGTCTTTTGATTTTAATAAAGTCTGCTCATCAGCGCACAGAGAGATCCTGATGAATCGCCTTCCATTGCTGCCGAAAATAAAGCCGGGTGTTACGAATACATTGGCTTTAACAAGGATATCTTCAACAAAGGCTTCACAGCTCTGTATATCATCGGGGATACGCCCCCACAGAAAGAGCCCGGTCTGTTTTTCGTCAAACCGGCATTTCAGCAAATTCATTATCTCCTCAACAATTCTTCTTCTCTTCAAATAAACGCTGTTTACTTTTTCGTACCACGACGGAGGATTGCTGAGCGCCTCAACAGCGGCTTCCTGGATTGCCCTGAGCATTCCGGAGTCCATATTGCTTTTCACCTTCAGCACGTTGCTGATATTTTCACTATGGCCAGCCACCATTCCTATTCTCCAGCCTGCCATATTGTGCGACTTGCTTAATGAATTCAGCTCGAGAGCTGTCTCCTTTGCTCCATCAACGGCTAATATGCTGAGGTATTCATTATTCAGAATGAAGCTGTAGGGATTATCATTACAAAGGAGGATCCCGTTGTCCGAAGCAAATGCAACAAGTTTCTCAAATAACCTGGTATTGCCTTTTGTTCCGGTCGGCATATGCGGGTAATTGATCCACATCACCTTCACATTGCCGGTACCTGCATCGGTGATCTTCGACAGGTCGGGCATCCATCCTGATTTCTCCTCTAGATCATAATATTTCGTTTTTCCGCCTATCAATGTGGTTACTGATGAATACGTGGGATATCCGGGATCAGGGATAAGAACCTCATCACCCGGGTTTACGAATGCCATGCTGATATGCATAATCCCTTCCTTGCTTCCCATTAGCGGAAGTATCTCATTTTCAGGATCGAGGATAACATTGAAGTATTTTTTATACCAGTCGGCAAAAGCTTTTCTTAGGGCAGGGATTCCGTTATAGCTCTGGTAACCATGTCCTGTCGGTTTTAAGGCTACTTCGCCCAGTTTTTTTAAAGTATTCTCCGAGGGAGGCTGATCGGGGCTGCCTATTCCGAGGTTGATCACATCAGCTCCGGCTTTGCGCATCTGGTCAATCTGCCTGAGTTTTTGTGAAAAGTAATATTCCTGTACGCCGGAAGTCCTGTCTGCAGGTTTAACCTTCATGTAGTTGTTCTCCTTTATTATATATTCCAAGTACCTCAAGATTTGTGGTATAATTCTCGAGTATGTTCTCAATCAGGTTTATATCGTGATCGGGTTTAAGTTCAAGGTCAGCGTAAAACATGTATTCCCAGTTGCCATTCAGCTTCGGCACCGACTGGATCTTGGAGAGATTAACGTCGAGTTCTGCAAGCCTTACCAGCACTGCAGCAAGCGAACCGGGCATATGCCCAGTGGAAAAGCATATCGACACTTTGTTGCCGTCTGCCCGGGCATTGCTTTCATTAGCAAGAATAAGGAAACGTGTATAATTTTTTTTGTATGTTTCGATCCCCGGTGCAATTATTTGCAGCTTATATATTTCTGCTGCAGCGGAAGGAGCTATTGTCCCCACGCTCTTAAGATTATTCTCCCTGATATATCTTGCGCTGCCGGCAGTATCTTCCGCTTCGATAAGTGTCACTTCATGAAGATGACTGAGGAAAGTCATACACTGCGAAAGTGCAATAGGATGGGAGCGGATCTCCTTAATATCTGTCAGCTCCTGGCCTGGTAATGCCATCAGGTTCTGCCTGATCCTGAGGTTTATTTCTCCAATAATCTTCATCCCCGATTCCCTGATCAGGGTATAGTTGGAAAGAATGCTTCCCGATCTTGCGTTCTCGATAGCCATAGTCGCATAATCGGCTTTGCCTTCTTTAACTGCCAGGAGAGTAAGGTCGAATGTATTACAGGGTACAATTTCGACACTTTCGCCAGCGAAGAATAATCTCGCCGCAACTTCATGGAAACTCCCTTTCTCTCCCTGGATCGACGTCCTCATAATGCCTGTTTTAAAAAAAAAAGTCCCCTTTTCCGGGGACCTTGTTTTATATCTTTCATAATATATGCAACAATCCCCCTATTTCCTTTTAAAGAAGTAGAAGTAAAAATAAGCGGCAAACCAGTTGTATATAATATTCATTTTCCTGTTGATAAGGCTTACAAAAGTAACGGAATATTTAAAAAATCAAAAAAAAGTAAAGAAAATATTGATCATGGATGTTAATCTTATAAAATTCGATATTGTTATGGCTGTTCTTATCACTACATATTGATATTTAAAAAATTAATGATATCTACTGAGAAATGAAATTTGCATTCCGGAATTTTTGAGGCTTATTTCCCGCCTGTATGCCTTAGTTTCAGCACTTCTTCAATTTCAGGAAATCTGACACCCTTCAACCTGAAAAGAATCAGTAAATGGTAAAGCAGATCTGCAGCTTCATTCCTGAAAAGACCGGGATCATTGTCTTTTGCTTCAATGATCAGTTCGACAGCTTCCTCGCCGACTTTCTGGGCAGCCTTATTTATTCCACCCCTGAAGATCTTATTTGTATAGGAATCTTCAATGTTATCGCTGATCCTCTGGCCAATGATTTTTTCAAGCCTGTATATAAAACCTTTTGCCTGTTCATCCCCGAAGCATGAGTTCTTCCCGGTATGACAGACAGGTCCTTCCGGGTCAACCTTTACGAGGATTGAGTCATTATCGCAATCTGTTGTTATTTCTTTAACAATCAGAAAATTACCTGATGTCTCACCTTTTGTCCAGAGCCTGTTTTTGCTGCGGCTGAAAAAAGTTACTTTCCCTTCCTTCAAAGTTTTGTTATATGCTTCCTCATTCATAAAACCAACCATCAGCACTTCGTAGGTTGAATTATCCTGGATTACTGCCGGTACGAGTCCATTGAATTTGGCAAAGTCAATCTTGTCCATTGTAAAAAGAGTTTTTGATTTTAAGTTTGAATGATAACTTTTCTGACGCGAAAACATGTTTATAATCTGACTGCCACCTCTTCACTGAGGAGGTATTTTTTCAGTTCTTTTATATTGATATCTCCATAATGAAAAATGCTCGCAGCAAGAGCAGCACTGCAGCCGGTACTGAAAAAGACCTCCCTGAAATGTTCCATTTTTCCGGCCCCTCCTGATGCAATGACAGGAATATTTACATGTCTGCAAACATCACCTGTAATATCGAGGGCGAAACCTGATTTTGTACCATCGTTATTCATTGAAGTAAGTAGTATCTCTCCTGCTCCTGAATCATTAACGGTTTTAGCCCAGTCGAGGGTCCTGTGCCTCGTTGGAGTCCTGCCTCCGTCGATAAATACTTTCCAGTCGTTTTCGATGTATTTGGTATCTATTGCCACTACAACACACTGGCTTCCAAATTCACCGGCTATTTCACTGATAAGCTCCCTTCTCCTTACTGCCGCAGAGTTTATTGTTACCTTATCGGCTCCTGCCTGAAGCATAACAGAAACATCTTCAATATCATGGATCCCGCCACCAACCGTAAACGGAATATTTATGTTTTTTGCGATTCTTCCGACAAGGGAGGCAAGTGTCTTCCTGTTTTCTATCGTGGCAGTGATATCCAGGAATACTATTTCATCAGCTCCCTGTTCTGCATAAATCTTTGCCAGTTCCACAGGATCGCCGGCATCCTTCAGATTAATGAAGTTGACACCTTTTACTGTCCGCCCATCGCGGATATCAAGGCATGGAATAATTCTTCTCTTCAGCATAAATCCTTTAATTCACTTATTTTGATCTTCCCTTCATAGAGAGCTTTGCCTATGATAACTCCTTCGCAACCTGCTTTTTGTACCATACTGATATCACTGAGCGACGAAATGCCACCGCTTGCTATAAGATAAATATTTGTCTCCCCAATGATTTTCCGGTACAGTTCTGTTGCCGGCCCCTGCATCATGCCATCGCGGTCAACCTCTGTGCAGATAGCATATTTTATTCCAAGGAGACTGTAACGCCTGATAAAATCTATTATATCGTTGTCAGACTCCTCCATCCACCCATTTATAGCAATTTTCCCGTTTCTGGAATCCGCTCCCAGTATTATCTTATTATCGCCATATTCCGATAACCATCCCAGCACCAGAGCTGCATCAGTAACTGCTATGCTGCCGGCGGTGATTCTCGATGCCCCCGATGAAAAGGCAAGTTCAATATCACGGTCCGACCTGATACCTCCCCCGAAATCAATCTCCAGGTTTGTGCCTGAAGCAATTTTCTCAAGGACCCTGTAATTAGTAACACTCCTGTTCCTTGCCCCATCGAGGTCGACAAGGTGGAGATACCTGATCCCGCTATCTGCGAACTCCCTGGCGACTTCGACAGGATCCTCATTATAGATCTTCTGGCTGGAAAAATCTCCACGTGTAAGCCTTACACATTTGCCACCGATAATATCAATTGCCGGAATGATTCTCATAATTCAAGGAAGTTCATCAGTATCTTTTCGCCTGTTGAAGCAGACTTCTCAGGGTGAAACTGTGTGGCATAGAAATTATTTTTCTGCATAGCCGCACTGAATGGGACGATATAATCACAAACTGCAGATGTGAAGGTTGAAATTTCTGAATAGTAGCTGTGCACATAGTAGACATTCTCCTCAGGCGAAACCTCTTTGAAGAGGTCTCCTTTCAGGGCAAAGAAATTGTTCCAGCCCATATGTGGTACAGTATCGACCTTTGGAAACATTCTTACATAAGAATCGAAAATGCCGAGGCATTCAGTATTTCCCTCTTCGGAGTGCCTGCACATAAGCTGCTGCCCCAGGCATATCCCCAGGAATGGCTGCCTTAGTGAAATGATAAGTTTGTCCAATTGCCTCTCCCTGAGGTATTTCATAGCTGAACCGGCTTCACCTACACCCGGCAGGATGACCTTTTCAGCACTGGTAATCTCATCCTTGTCGTCAGTTATAACCGACTGGCAGCCCAGTCGCATAAGGGCATTCCTGACTGACATGATATTGCCGGAATTATATTTTATTATTGCTATCATAATTTTCCTTTTGTTGATGGAACCGTGTTGTCCCCGCTAAGCCTGACAGCTACTTTCATTGCCCGTGCAAAGGCTTTGAAGAGAGCTTCTGCCTTATGATGTTCATTTCCTCCTTCAGCTTTAATGTTAAGATTACACTTTGCGTTGTCGCTGAATGATTTGAAAAAGTGAAAAAACATTTCTGTGGGCATTTCGCCAATCCTTTCGGATGAGAAGCTTACATCCCAGACAAGCCAGGGTCTGCCGCCAAGGTCGATGGCTACCTGTGCCAGGCAGTCGTCCATTGGAAGGACAAAGCTGTACCGCTCTATACCTTTCCTGGAGCCAAGTGCTTTTCTGAAAGCTTCGCCAAGGCATATCGCCATATCTTCCACCAGATGATGCCCGTCAACACCGTTATCACCTTTTCCAAGAATCTGAAGATCAAAGCTCCCGTGTTTTGCCACCTGGTCGAGCATGTGATCAAAAAATGGAATGCCGGTTTCTATACGACTGTCACCTTTTCCATCAAGATTAAGAACGACTGATATTTCTGTTTCGCTGGTTTTCCGTTTAACCACCGCTATCCTTGGTTTCGATTTCAGGAAGTCACAGATCTGGTACCAGTCGGTGGTTGAAAGAACAGAATCTTCATGGGTTTCCCTACTGAACCATATTGCCTTGCAACCAAGATTTTTGGCCAGTTCGATGTCGGTTATCCGGTCCCCAATGACAAATGAATTTTCAAGATCGACTCCCGAAGCAAGATATCTGACAAGCATAGCTGTTCCCGGTTTCCGGGTTGGGGCATTTTCTTCAGGCAGTGATCTGTCGATAAAGATTTCTGCAAAGTGGACGCCCTCATTCTCAAGGATCTCTATCATTTTATTATGTGAAGGCCAGAAAGTCTCTTCCGGGAATGATTTTGTCCCCAGTCCATCCTGGTTTGTCACCATTACAAGTTCGAAATCTGTTTCACGGGCTATTCTTGCAAGTCCGGATATCGCCCCGGGTGTGAACCTGAATTTCTCAATGCTGTCTACCTGCTTATCTTCCGGCTCTTCAAGAATTGTTGCATCCCGGTCTAAGAAGAGTACTTTTTTCATAATGATTTTTCCTTTAAAGCTTTAATAAGCCTGTCGTTCTCCCTTTTTGTGCCAACAGTTATCCTGAGGCAATTCTCGGCAATACTATGCCTGTTTCTGACGATTATCCTATTATCAACCAGGTATTTATAAATTAAATCGGCATTATTTACCTTTACAAGAAGAAAATTTGCATCCGACGGCCATATCTTCAGTACAGCAGGAATTTTCTTAAGTTCACCGGCCAGGCGCTCCCTTTCTGATTTTATTTTCCGTACCTGCCCGTTATAAGAAATTCGGTTCGCAATTTTTTTGAGCACCGTTTTCTGGTTTAACGCACTTATATTATAGGGAGGTTTAACCTTATTAAAATATCTAATGATTTCCGGTGAAGCAAAAGCCATTCCCACTCTCACAGAAGCCAGTCCGTATGCCTTGCTGAAGGTCTGCATAACTATCAGGTTATGATATTTGCCGACAATATCTGTCAGCGATGACTTATCAGCAAAATCAATGTATGCTTCATCAATGAGCACTATTCCTCCAAACCTGTATATTATTCTTTCAAGAGCCACCCTGTTCATACAATTGCCGGTCGGATTGTTGGGTGAACATATAATAATAAGTTTCAGGTTTTTATCAGACAACAACGGGTTAACGCTTTTTATGTCGATCTGAAAATTCTTATCTAACGGAACAGTTATGATCTTTATATCGTTCACCGCAGCTGAGACCCCGTACATTCCGTATGAAGGTGAAAAAGTCATGGCTTTATCAGTACCCGGGTTGCAGAAAATTCTGAAACACAGATCAATGATCTCATCACTTCCGTTACCGAGGAATATTTTTCCTTCCGGGATACCTTTTAATTTACTTACTGCTTTTTTAAGCTCCTTCTGGTAAGGGTCAGGATAGCGGTTCAATGTCCCGTAAGGATTCTCATTTGCATCGAGGAATATTCCATCTTTCCCCTTATAATCATCACGTGCGCATGAATAGGGGGCAAGAAGCCTGATATTTGGCCTTACTATCTTTTCTATATCAAACATTCCTGATCTTTTTCAGCCTTATTGATACCGCATTCTTATGTCCTGCAAGGTTTTCTGCTTCAGCCATTGCCTCTACGGCAGGTCCGACATTTATCAGTCCTTCGGGAGTAAGTTCCTGAAAGGTAACCTTTTTCACAAAGCTGTCGACGGAAACACCGCTGAAGGTCCTGGCATACCCGTTTGTTGGTAGAGTATGGTTAGGCCCCGAAGCATAATCGCCTGCGCTTTCGCAGCTGTAACTGCCGATGAATACTGATCCTGCATTAACCACTTTATCGGACAGCTTTTTTGCATTACCTGCATTAATGATAAGGTGTTCAGGAGCATATTTATTACTGAATTCGAGACACTCATTCATGTCATGCATCAGGATGGCAATACTGTTAAGAAGAGAATGTCCTGCGAGACTCTTTCTTGGAAGATCCTTCAGCTGCATTTCTATTTCAGCCCTTACAGCAGTTATCTTCTCTTTCGAGTCGGTGAGAAGGATAACCTGACTATCGGGACCGTGTTCAGCCTGGGAGAGAAGATCTGCAGCCACAAATGACGGGTCTGCTTCAGAATCAGCTATTACAAGCACTTCACTGGGACCGGCAGGCATATCTATAGAAACGCCTTGTGCCTGGACCATTTCCTTTGCCCTGGTAACGTACTGGTTCCCGGGGCCGAAGATCTTATCTACGCGGGGAACCGTCTCTGTGCCGTAGGCCATGGAGGCTATTGCCTGTGCTCCTCCGGCTTTATATATTTCTGTTATACCTGAAAGCCTGGCAGCATAGAGAACCAGTGGATTTATCTTTCCGTTTGTGTCGGGAGGTGTACAGATTATTATCCTCCTGCACCCTGCAATTTTAGCCGGTATGGCTAGCATGAGCACTGTGGAAAACAGAGGAGCGGTGCCTCCCGGTATATAGAGTCCTACTTTTTCGACAGGTATATTTTTTCTCCAGCATTTTACACCCGGAAGTGTTTCAATGATCACCTCATTATCAGCCTGTGACCTATGGAATTTTTCAATATTCTCTTTGGCGGTCTCAATTGCTTTGATGAGGTCTTCCGGGATATTTAGGCTTGCTTCTTCAATTTCTGCAGCTGATACTTTTATTTCATCCAGGTCGACCTTGTCGAAAAGCTTAGCATAATCTCTCAGTGCCTTATCACCGTCGACCATGACCCTGTCAAGGATTGCCCTCACAGGTTTTTCTATATTCGGAACTTCGAGGAGCGGTCTTTTACAGAGTCCGCTCCATGATTCTTTTGGCGGGTAGATTACTGTTTCCATTATATTATCATCTTTTCAATTGGTATTACGAGTATGCCTTCTGCTCCGGCACTTTTAAGCTGGTTGATCCTTTCCCAGAACTCATCTTCCCTGACTACCGAATGGAGGCTGCACCATCCTTTTTCAACCAGAGGAAGAATAGTAGGACTTTTCATTCCAGGGAGAATTTTACATATTTCAGGTATTGCTGACTCAGGTGCGTTCAACAGGATATATTTATTTTCTGCAGCACCCTTTACAGCCCTTATCCTGAAAAGAAGCTTCCCGAGGATATCTTTCTTATCTGGTGAAAGGTTCTTATTTCCAATAATCACGGCCTGGCTCTTAAGTATCGATGTTACCTCTCGTAAGCCGTTGGTCATCAGTGTGCTGCCAGAGCTCACGATGTCGCAAACAGCGTCAGCGAGACCTATCCCGGGGGCTATTTCTACGCTTCCGCTAATTTCTTCAATCTCAGCATTTATGTTGTTAGCCCTGAAATATTCAGAGAGAAGCCTGGGGTAGCTCGTAGCTACTTTCCTGTTAATAAAATATTCAGGCCCCGGATAACTGTCTTCTCTCGGTATAGCCAGACTCAACCGGCAGTGTGCAAATCCCAGCTTTTCGATAATATCAACATCCTTGTTCTTCTCAAATACCATATTCTCGCCGAGAATACCGATATCAGCAACCATCTGTTCAACGTATTGCGGGATATCGTCGTCGCGCAGAAAGAGGATCTCCACCGGGAAGTTGACTGCCCTGGCTTTCAGCACGCCTGATCCGTTTGAGAATTTTATGCCACACTCCTCCAGCAGCTTGTGAGAGTTCTCACTCAGCCTCCCGCTTTTCTGAATTGCAATTTTTAATTCACTCATTTTTTTTTTATTAGCCGGAACAGTCAGACCGGAATAAAAAAACCCGGCTGATCTGCTCAGACGGGTTTATGATATTGTGTCAGCTTTATACATCATTATCACCTCGCCTGAAGGCAGGAATGACTATGATGCTGCTGTGATAATACGATATACATTTCTTTAAAAAATTCACGCAAAGATAACAATATTTTAATAAATGCAAGAGAAAGAATTAAAAAATGAATAATTATTCAGAAGCTTCATTTTGCGCAGTGTTTTATTTTGATGATGTAGCTTTCCACGTTGACAAATCAAAATAATTTTACCTTTGAATCTCAATCAGATCATAGAAAATTCTTTACATGAAACGACAAGGGGCCTGACGTGGAAGCTTAAGCAGAATGAAGCAGGAGTTAAATGAAAAGTGGATAAAAGCGTCTATTGCAGGCACAATCTGGGCTGCATCAGAAATTGTCCTGGGCAGTTTCCTGCATAACCTAAAAATCCCTTTCAGCGGAAATATTCTCACAGCAATAGGGCTGATAATCCTTATATCGGTAAGCTATATCTGGACTGAAAAAGGACTTTTCTGGCGTGCCGGTATAATTTGCGCGCTGATGAAGACAATGTCGCCCAGCGCAGTAATATTTGGTCCGATGATCGCAATCTTTACCGAATCACTGATTCTTGAATTTTTTGTCAGGGTATCGGGCCGTACCCTGGCCGGCTACATTGCAGGATCGATGGTTGCCATGTCGTGGAACCTGATACAGAAGATCCTGAATTATATTATTTTCTATGGTTCCAATATTATTGACGTTTATACTGACCTTTTAAAACTTGCTCAGAAACAGCTCGATATAAAAACAGATATTGTCTGGCTGCCGATTGTCATCTTACTTATTGTATACGCACTGTTTGGTCTGTTTGCAGGAATCATCGGTATAAGAGTTGGAAGGCAAATGCTTAAGCAACCGGCTTCTGAAATATCCTTCAGGCAAAATGAGGTGATAAGAGAAAGTATACCAAAGAATACTACTGAATTGAACTATTCAATTGTCTGGTTAATCATTGACTTTGCCCTGGTTATTGTATCATTCATTTTACTGAATAAGACATCTTGGATGGTATGGGGCCCTTCAATAATAGTCATAGTTGCATTCTGGTCAGTGAGGTATAAGAGAGCATTGCGTCAACTGGCAAAACCAAAATTCTGGATATTCTTTGTTCTGATCACACTGCTTACAGCATTTGTAATAACAAGGGCACAGACAGGAGAAAATCTTCTGCAGAAAGGTCTCCTGACAGGTATCCAGATGAACTTCAGGGCTATGGTGATCATTGTTGGCTTCGCTGTACTTGGTACTGAGCTTTATAACCCTGTAATAAGGAATTTTTTCCTGCGTACATCTTTTAAAAATCTGCCACTTGCACTTGAGCTTTCTGCTGAAAGCCTCCCGGCATTTATAAGCAGCATTCCTGATTTTAAGAGCCTCATTAAAAATCCTGTTTCTATTTTCTATCATGTTCTCTCCCAGGCAGATGTAAGACTGAACGAGATAAGGCAGATTAAAAGAGCTTTAAAGAAAGTATTTATTATCTCCGGATCTGTTGGTGAAGGCAAAACCACCTATGCGAGGAATCTGGTTGAAATATTCCGGCAGAACAATATAGCAGTGGGAGGAATAATATCTGAAAGGGTAATGAAAGATTCTGTAACAACCGGATATGACATTGTAGACCTGCTGACAGGAAAGAGGCATATCTTTCTTCGCCAGGATGAAGAGTGCGGGAAAGAAAAAATCGGCAAATTCAACATCTCTGCTGACGGCCTTGCTGCAGGAATGTCTGCATTAAATTCACCAGGTCTTACTGATTGTCAGATAATCGTTATTGACGAGGTGGGATTGCTTGAACTTAATGGAAATGGATGGGCAGAAAAAGTTGCGAACCTCATAAGTAAAAAAGATCATCATATCCTATTGGCTGTCAGGGATACTTATATTGATGCAGTTGTGAAAAAATGGGATATTCAGGATCCGGTTATAATTAACATTAAAGAGGTCAGCCTGGCCAGTGCTGCCTCAATAATTCTCGGGAAATCAGGCATGAGTAATGATTATAATTAATTAATTTTGGTAATAATCTGGAAACTCATGAAAAAGAGACATCTGGCTATCGTCATACTGTCGTTTCTATTCACCTTCATCTCTAATGCACAGTATAAAGATTTTGATTTATCATTGTACAAGCTCCCCGACGTTAAATTCAGCAGCCTGGATTTCAGGTTTAATGTAAATCATTCTGTTTATAGTTACGATATTGAGCGTAATAATATAATGCAGCAGGATATCTACAACAGGCATTTTGCCGGCTTATTTGATGTCAGATTCTACCATTACAGGAATAAAGCCAACTACCAGGGTAGTCAAAGCGCTTCGGTTTCTGTAACTCCTGATTATTATAAGACAAAATCATCAGATAATATTAATAAGAATAACAGTTTTGATGTTCAGGTGAGTTTATACAGTGAGAACCGGTTTTACAATTCATCAAGGAACTTTTTTGAGGTAAATCCATCTCTCACCTATTCGCTAAATAATGATAATGATGAGACCGGCTCAAGAACTGATAAAGAAAATGTAAACTCTTTTTCTGTATCTGCTCCCGTTTCTGTTGGGCATGGAAGAATAGAACCTGTTCAGGATGCCAGGCTTGCAATTTATATTCTGGAGGAGCTTTCCAAGAATGGGAAGATCAAAAACACACCATCAGAAGCCATGATAATTGATCTTGCCAGGGAAATATCAAAAATCAAGAATAAAAGGTTTTTCGACTCAAGAATCCGCAGGATGGAAGAATTGCAGGCTGTTGATTCATTCCTGTATGCCAATAACATAGTGTCGTCTGATGATATTGTTTATTTTACAAGGCTCAGCGATATGTGGGATTATGCTGCCGGACCGGTACGATATTCAGGATTCTCAGTGAGTGCAGGGATTAATGATTATTTGAGGTTATTGCGGGAGAAGGACGAGACATCGATAAGCGAGTCAGTATCATTTTCTGACTTCTATATGACAAATATATTTGGTGTCGGTGTATTCGGACAGCTGCAATATTCAAAACCTCTGAACCTGTACTGGCAGTCTGATCTTTCCTTTAATCTTTCATTCGATTATGAAATGAACAGGCATCCATCAGGAGACGATGGGAATACTTATGATAACAATTTACACCTTCTTCATCCTTATTTATCCTATAGTATAAGATACATCCCCAATTCAAGGACTTCAATCGGATTGTCACTATCAGCACAATATATTTACCAGTATGGAAAGACAAAACAGAATGGTGCTTTTGTAGGAGATGTAATCAATGGAACATATTCAGGTAATAACTTCCAACCGTATGCCTATTTTGATATGTACTATTACATTTCACCACAACTGCGGCTCCAGGTATACTTGTCCCCTGGCTTTTCGGGATCTTACCAATATTATAAATTTGACAACCCTTCATATAATCTGAATTACAGAAACTCCTACCTGTATAACAACTTTTCATTGACACTCACATACAGCTTGTTCTGAGATAAAGGGTATTTCTATTCTTTACAGATTTATTCCTGATCATGAATTAATGTAGCCCAAGGTAAGGCTGAAATGTCAAGTCCCTGATGAATGGTTTTTTTTGAACGGGTCAATTGGAGAGATAGTCTTACAATCTTCCAGCAATCCAGTCTCCGACCTGTGATGTTGACTTTGGATATTTCCTGTTGAGGTCTTCTGGTACTATTGAAAGTATTAACTACAATGAAATTAAACCCCTTCAGGGTTTCGGTTCTGTTAGTGAGGTTCATAACACCTGGATTCTCCGGGTGATATTCATATATAGCCGCATTCGCGGCTTTTTTACCATTCGTCTTGCTACAGACCAACGCTCTTAAGGAGCGCCATATGAACAGCCCGCGGTCGTCTGGTGGTATGTTATCATATAAATGTACCAGCTCCGAAGGAGCGTTATATGAATAGCCTACAGTCCATCTGTAGGTTGGTGGTAAAATAACAGGCACCGCTCTGAAGGAGCGCTATATGAATAGCCCGCGGTCGTCTGGTGGTATGTTATCATATAAATGTACCAGCTCCGAAGGAGCGTTATATGAATAGCCCACAGTCCATCTGTGGGTAGGTGGTAAAATAACAGGCCCCGCTCTGAAAGAGCGTAATGTGAACATACAGTCCATCTGTAGGTTGGTGGTAAAATTACGGGCCCTACTCCGAATGAGCGCTATATGAATAACCCACAGTCGTCTGGTGGTATGTTATCATATAAATGTACCAGCTCCGAAGGAGCATTATATGAATAGCCCACAGTCCATCTGTGGGCTGGTGGTAAAATTACGGGCCCTACTCCGAAGGAGCGCTATATGAATAACCCACAGTCGTCTGGTGGTATGTTATCATATAAATGTACCAGCTCCGAAGGAGCATTATATGAATAGCCCACAGTCCATCTGTGGGTTGGTGGTAAAAAAACAGGCACCGCTCTGAAGGAGCGCAATATGAATAGCCACCAGTCATCTGGTGGTATATTGTCATATAACGGGATCAGCTCTGAAGGAGCTGAATATGAGATCAGGGGAAATACCTTTCATCTATGCTGATACCGGACTCCAGTAAAAGTTTCCTGTACTCTTCCTCAAATGTTTTTCGTCTGTGATGTTCCTGCTGACCCTTAATATATTCACTAAGCCTTCCGAGGTCTGTGTGAGAGCATGTAAACGACCCATATCCTTCCCCCCATCCTTGAAATTGGGGGAACAGACCGCTGCTCTTCATCCACAATGATGAAGATACCTTGATCTCCCTGACGAAATCAGCAAGTGCTATTGAAGGGTGGATGTCAGTCAATATATGAATATGATTTTCATAACCGTTAATGCGGTAAAGATGACAGTTCTTATTCTTAATGATCCCGGAAATATATGCAAAAAGCTCATCAACGTGATTTCCTTTAATTATTGGCTGACTTTTATAAGTCCTGAACACAATGTGATATAGGAGCTTTCGATAGCTTGACATGATAATAGATTTTAGTTAATAATGCAGCGATTGCAATTCAAAGTTACGAAAGAAGGGTATTAAATCCAATTGAATTAAACCCCTTCAGGGTTTCGGTTCTGTTAGTGAGGTTCATAACACCTGGATTCTCCGGGTGTTATTCATATATAGCCGCATTCGCGGCTTTTTTACCATTCGTCTTGCTGCAGACCAAGGCTCCGAACTAGCGCAATATGAATAGTCCACATTCCATATGTTGTTAGGCGGTAAATACCAGCGACAGCTCCGAAGGAGCGTAATATGAATAACCCACGGTCGTCTGGTGGAATGTTATCATATAAATGTACCGCTCTGAAGGAGCATTATATGAATAGCCTACAGTCCATCTGTAGGTAAATGGTATAATAAAGGGCCAGCTCTGAAGGAGCGCAATATGAATAACCCGCAGTCCATCTGTGGGTAGGTGGTAAAATAACAGGCACCGCTCTGAAAGAGCGTAATGTGAACAGCCTACAGTTCATCTGTAGGTAAATGGTATAATAAAGGGCCAGCTCTGAAGGAGCGCAATATGAATAGCCACCAGTCGTCTGGTGGTATGTTATCATATAAATGTACCAGCTCCGAAGGAGCGTTATATGAATAGCCCACAGTCCATCTGTGGGTATGTGGTAAAATAACAGGCACCGCTCTGAAAGAGCGTAATGTGAATAGCCTACAGTTCATCTGTAGGTAAATGGTATAATAAAGGGCCAGCTCTGAAGGAGCTGAAAATAAGTGTTACCTTGGAATGCACAGTCCATCCAGATATGACCTCATCATATCTGTCGGATTCATGGACCAGAGCAAAAAACGAATGATCGATTTTACAACCTACCAGCAATCCAGTCTCCGACCTGTGATGTTGACTTTGGATTTTTCCTGTTAAGGTCTTCAGTTACGAAATCATTTTCAACAGACAGCTCAACAGCTGCACGGATCGCTTCTGCTTCCTTTTTGAGCCTGAAAGCATAATCGAACATCATTGCCGCCGATAAAATTGTTCCCAGTGGATTAGCAATATTTTTACCTGCTGCCTGGGGGTAGGAGCCATGTATTGGCTCAAATACTGAAGTGGAAAGTCCTATTGAAGCCGATGGCAATAAGCCCAGCGACCCTGTTATGACACTCGCTTCATCGGAAAGTATATCACCGAACATATTCTCTGTGACGATAACATCAAATTTCCCTGGGTTTTGTATCAGCTGCATTGCAGCATTATCTACAAACATGAAATCCATTGATACCTCTTTATAATCTCCTGCTATTTCAAGAGCAGTCTGTCTCCATAACCTTGACGTGGCAAGGACATTAGCCTTATCAACGACAGTCACTTTTTTCTTCCGCTGCATAGCGTATTCGCATGCAAGCTTTACAACTCTTTCGATCTCAAAACTGCTGTAGACGCATGAATCATAAGCTGTTTTCCCATCCTCCGACCTGCCCTGGGGCTTGCCGAAATAAATTCCTCCCGTAAGTTCCCGGACCATCAGTATATCAACTCCTTCGACCACTTCTTTCTTTAGTGGAGATTTGTCGAGAAGTGATCTGAATGTACTCACAGGCCTTACATTTGCATATAAACCAAGTTCTTTTCTCATTGCAAGCAGGCCCTGCTCCGGTCGTACTTTAGCTGCAGGATTATTATCATACTTAGGGTCGCCGATAGCTCCAAACAGCACTGCATCAGACGATTTACAAAGATCAAGTGTGTCCGCCGGCAGGGGAGAGCCTGTTCTGTCGATGGCGATGGCGCCTATCAGCCCTTCACGGAAGCTGAAGGTATGGCCGAATTTTTCGCCTGTAGCAATGACAACTTTTTTTGCCTGTTCAATTATTTCAGGTCCGATCCCGTCACCGGGCAGTACAGCTAATTTAAAATTCATGTGATGAGTCTATTATGGATTTGTTGTTTATTCTGATCTCATTGTTCTCTATTATGTTAAGCATCTTCTCTGTAGCTTTGATCGCCGACTCTGTCTGGTCAGCATCCAGTCCCTTGGTCTTGAACTCACGGTCGGAAAGACTCCAGGTTATTACTGTCTCAACGAGTGCATCTGTTTTCCCGCCGGGAGGGATTGATACCTGGTAATCAGTAAGAACAGGAAGCTGTTTCCCAAGCCTGTCATATATTACACGAACTGCTTTCATAAAAGCATCGTACTGACCGTCGCCTGATGAAGTCTCCTGGTAAAGGTTACCGTCAATCTCTATCTGTACACTGGCAAAAGGCTTTAGTCCGTAGGAGAGTGACAGTGAATAATTTTTAATGAATATTTTGAAATCGGAGGTGTCTGATCCCAAAACATCTGATATAATAAACGGAAGATCCTCAGTCGTTACATTCTCTTTCTTGTCTCCCAATTCAATAACTCTCTGAGTAATCTTATCTATTGATTCGGGATTGAGGGTAAGGCCAAATTCTTCGAGGTTCTTCCTGATAGTGGCTTTGCCTGACTGTTTGCCGAGTGCATATTTTCTTTTCCTTCCGAAACGTTCAGGGAGAAGGTTATTGAAGTACAGGTTATCCTTGCTGTCGCCGTCGGCATGTACTCCCGATGTCTGGGTAAAGACATTCTCGCCGATAACCGGTTTATTTACCGGGATCCTTATCCCGCTGAAAGTTTCGACAATACGGCTGGCCGTTGTTATCTCAAATTCATTGACACCTGTTTCAACGTCAAGCTGATCGCGCAGAACTCCGATAACACTTGATAGAGGTGCATTGCCGGCTCTCTCCCCGAGTCCGTTTATGGTTGTGTGGATACCTTTTACACCTGCTTTCACCGCAGAAAAGACGTTAGCAACTGCCAGGTCATAATCATTATGAGGATGAAAGTCGAAGTGAAGCGACGGGTATCTTTCGACAATTTTTCTGCAGAAATTAAAAGTCTGCTCCGGATTCAGGATGCCTAGAGTATCCGGAAGCATAAACCTCTCAATCTTTTCATCTTTCAATGAGTCAAGCATATAGAAGACATAATCTTCGGAATGTATCATCCCGTTCGACCAGTCTTCAAGGTAGATGTTCACCTGCATGTCAGCTAACACGGCTTTCCTGACTATTTCCTTTATATCAGAGGCATGCCTGTCGGGTGTTTTCCTGAGTTGTTTCTCAAGATGACGCAGGGAGCCTTTGCAGAGAAGGTTAATAACTTTTCCTCCTGCATCTTTAATCCAGTTCAGAGATATATCGCCGTCGACAAACCCCAGAACTTCCACTTTAGAGTGGAGATTGTTATTATGTGCCCATTCCGTTATCTGCCTTACAGCCTCAAATTCCCCTGAGGAGACTCTTGCTGATGAAACTTCGATCCTGTCGACTTTCAGGTCCTTCAGGAGTAATTTTGCGACATGGAGTTTCTCGAGAGGAGTGTATGAAACTCCCTGGGTCTGCTCACCGTCACGAAGGGTGGTATCCATTATCTCTATTCTCATCTCCTGAGAGTGTTTCTGAATTCATAAGCAGCAATCATATCCTTGATACTCAATAGGTAATCTATATCGTCAAGTCCCTTCATAAGGCACTCTTTCTTATATGGATTAATATCAAATGATACAGGTTCTCCATCTGGCAAAACCCTCAGATTCTGGTTCTCCAGGTCGATTCTGACCTGTGTCCCTGGAACTTTTCTTACTAGTTCCAGAAGGTCACTCAAATAGCTTTCAGGGACGACTACAGGAAGTAACCCGTTATTCAGGGCATTATTTTTAAAGATATCTGCAAAGAAGCTGGAAACAACTGCCCTGAAGCCATAATCGGAAATTGCCCATACTGCATGTTCGCGGCTTGAGCCACACCCGAAGTTTTTGCCTGCAACCAATACCTGGCCGGAGAATGAAGGGTTGTTTAGAACAAAAGACTCGTACCTGTTCCCCTCTTTGTCGAATCTCCAGTCGCGGAACAGGTTTTCACCAAATCCCTGGCGCGATGTTGCGGTGAGGAACCTGGCAGGTATTATCTGGTCGGTGTCGACGTTTTCCACAGGAAGCGGAACACATCCCGATTCCAGTATATCGAATTTATTTTTCTGCATTTCGCGTATTTTATGTTAATCATTTAACAGTTCCCTGGGATCGGTGATCCTTCCGGTTACTGCTGCAGCAGCAGCCGTGAGCGGGCTGGCAAGCAGGGTTCTTGCACCCGGGCCCTGGCGTCCCTCAAAATTCCTGTTCGAAGTTGCGACTGCATATTTCCCCGCCGGAACCTTGTCTTCGTTCATAGCCAGGCATGATGAACAACCTGGTTGTCGCAGTTCGAAACCGGCATCCCTGAGTATTGATGTCAGCCCTTCATTGTTTGCCTGTTGTTCCACTTTCTTTGATCCGGGTACAATCAGTGCTGTTACGCCGGGAGCTTTTTTTCTTCCTTTAACCATTGCTGCAAATGCTCTCAGGTCTTCAATTCTACCGTTAGTACAACTCCCTACAAATACATAGTCCACCGGGTGACCGAGAAGCTTCATCCCCGGCTTAAATCCCATATAATCAAGTGACTTCATAAAAGAGGAGGAGTTATCACCATCAGGTATAGATTCATCAATACCCATTCCCATACCCGGGTTAGTGCCATAGGTTATCATGGGCCTGATATCGGATGCATAGAACTCAAGTTCTTTGTCAAAAACGGCACCTTCGTCGGTTTTCAGGTTTCTCCACCGGAGCAGCATTGATTTGAAATCGGGACGGTTCGATAGTGAAGAAATCTTATTCAAATATGCATAAGTGGTATGGTCAGGTGCAATCAGTCCGCCGCGGGCACCCATTTCAATACTCATGTTACAAATGGTCATCCTTTCTTCCATTCCCAGCGCTGTTATTGCCGATCCTGCATATTCAACGAAATACCCTGTTGCACCGCCGGCAGAAATCCTTGAGATTATATAAAGGATTATGTCCTTGGCTGTAACACCTTTTCCGATCCTCCCGTTAACTTTTATCCTCAGTGTTTTTGGTTTTGATTGAAGGATACACTGTGTTGCAAGCACCATTTCCACCTCGCTGGTCCCGATGCCGAAAGCAATAGTGCCAAACGCACCATGTGTGGAAGTATGACTGTCGCCGCAGACGATTGTCATGCCGGGAAGGGTATATCCCAGTTCGGGGCCTATTACATGTACAATACCGTTTTTGGGATTGTTGATCCCGTAATATTCTATTCCATACTGTTTGCAGTTTTCCTCAAGAGTATTTACCTGGTTGCGTGAAAGCAGGTCCCTGATGGGAAGATGCTGATCGGTTGTAGGAATGTTATGATCGGCAGTGGCAAGGGTCTTATGAGGCCTGAGGACAGATATTCCCCTTGTCCTCAGTCCTTCAAAAGCCTGGGGACTGGTAACTTCATGAATATAATGCTGATCGATGTACAGTACCTCAGGCCCACCCTCAAGTGTGCGGACCACGTGACTGTTCCAGATCTTCTCGAATAATGTTTGCGCTGTCATTTAATCTTTATGTATATCTGTTTTTTACAGCTTCTTAATTAATATTGAAAGAAGAGGTATTTATCATACCTATTTCATCTTTGCTAAGGCATCAATGAATGCTTCCACCGAAGCTGTGATTATATCAGTGTTTGTTCCGAAACCATAATATATTTTACCCTGGTGTTCTACCTGTACATGGACTTTCCCGAGGTCGTCACTTCCACGGGTAATAGCCTGTATCAGGAACTCCTCGAGGTGTACGGTTTTGCTGATAAGGTGTTTTACTGCTGTAAAAGCAGCATCGATAGGCCCGTTACCGGATGCAGTTGAAATATGAACCTCACCGTTGATCCTTATTCCTACCGTTGCAACAGGAACCGCAGATTTTCCGCACGTAACCTGGAGAAGATCAAGCTTCAGGGCTTTTTCACCCTGAGCGACTTCACCCATCAGGATCCTGATATCTTCATCATTTATCTCCTTCTTTTTGTCTGCAAGAAGCAGGAAGCGATGGTAAATTTCATCAAGCTCCTCCTTCCCCGGAGTAAAACCGATCTGTTCAAGTCTGTGGTTGAGGGCTGCTCTTCCGCTACGGGCAGTAAGAATAATAGATGATTCCCTTATGCCCACTTCAACAGGATCAATGATTTCATAATTCTCCCTGTTCTTCAGAACCCCGTCCTGGTGGATGCCCGATGAATGTGCAAATGCATTCCTTCCCACAATTGCCTTGTTTGCCTGTACAGGCATGCTCATGAGTGTCGATACAAGCCTGCTGGTACTGAATATGAGCTTCGAATTTATATCGGTCCTCAGCTTCAGATCGTGGTGGCTTTTTATTATCATCGCTACCTCTTCCAGGGATGTATTACCTGCTCTTTCACCAATGCCGTTAATGGTTACTTCCACCTGCCTGGCACCGTTTATCACTCCCATCATGGTATTTGCAGTAGCCATTCCGAGATCGTTATGGCAATGAGTTGAAATGGTTGCCTTGTCTATATTCGGAACATGTTCAACGAGATAACGGATCTTTGCCCCGTATTCTTCGGGCATGCAATAACCGGTTGTATCAGGGATGTTTACAACAGTTGCCCCGGCTTTGATTACAGCTTCTATAACTTTTGCCAGGTATTTATTTTCACTTCTCCCTGCATCTTCAGCATAAAATTCCACATCGTCGGTAAATTTCCTTGCATACTTCACTGCATCTGCTGCTCTCCTGATAATTTCCTCAGGGGTAGTTTTAATTTTATATTTTATATGGAAGGGTGAAGTTCCGATACCTGTATGTATTCTCTTTCTCTTCGCATATTGAAGAGCCTCGGCAGCCACCTCAATATCTTTTTTCACAGCACGTGTAAGAGCGCAAATCACGGGATTAGAGACCACCTTTGAGATCTCGACCACTGAATTGAAATCTCCCGGACTTGATATTGGAAAACCGGCTTCAATAACATCGACCCCGAGGGCCTCGAGAGCTTCGGCTACCTGTATTTTCTCAATTGTGTTAAGCTGACAGCCGGGTACCTGTTCTCCATCCCTCAGCGTGGTGTCGAAAATTAAGACCTTATCATTCATCGTATAACGTATTAAATATGAATTAGTTCTTTCCGGGTCTCAGTTTCCTTACGGCAGCACCTGCGCTCCACAGTTCTGACGATCCCAGTTCCTTCAGTTCAGCATCAAGCAACTCCTTGTAGTTTGAAGAGCCTGTCGATTTAAGGACTCTCTTGCATTCCTCTCCCGATTTAACTCTTTTGTATAATTTTTTAAATACCGGAAGTGTAGCCTTCATGAACTGTGGTCTCCAGTCGAGGGCCCCTCTTTGCGCTGTTGCACTACAGTTGGCATACATCCAGTCCATACCATTTTCATCGACAAGCCTGATCAGGCTCTGGGTAAGCTCCTCAACGGTTTCATTAAATGCTTCGGAGGGTGAATGCCCGTTGTCGCGGAGAACTTTATACTGTGCATCCATGATACCTGCCAGGGCGCCCATAAGAACTCCACGTTCACCTGTAAGATCACTGAAAACCTCTTTCTCAAATGTTGTCGGAAAGAGATAACCGGAACCTATACCAATGCCAAGAGCCAGGGTACGTTCTTCAGCTTTTCCTGTGAAATCCTGGAATACCGAATAGCTTGAATTGATACCGGTACCAGCAATGAAGTTACGTCTTACGCTTGTTCCGGATCCTTTAGGGGCTACAAGTATCACATCAATATCAGCCGGTGGAATAACCCCTGTATGTTCCTTATATGTAACCGAGAATCCATGGGAGAAGTACAAAGCTTTTCCCTTTGTCAGATGAGGTTTCAGTTTTGGCCAGAGGGTACGCTGTGCGGCATCGGAGACCAGGTATTGTATTATTGTTCCCTTTGCTGCAGCTTCTTCAACAGTGAATAGTGTCTGTCCCGGAACAAAACCATCCCTGACAGCTTTATCCCAGTCAGCCTTGAATTCGGGAGCCTGCCCGATAATAACATTTATCCCGTTATCCTTCATGTTGAGTGCCTGGGCGGGTCCCTGAACTCCATAACCTATAACAGCCACTACTTCATCTTTAAGCACTTCGCGGGCTTTTGAAAGAGGAAATTCTTCTCTTGTCACTACATTCTCTGTTACACCTCCGAAATCAATTTTTGCCATGATGTCTGATTATTAATTATTGTTTGGTTTTAATATTCTTTTTCAACTTATGTTAATTCCTGTTATATATCTCGGTACCCTCAGGTTTGAACCTGTTAGCTTCATCCATCTCTTTGAGGTATGAATTCAGCTCTTTCACCTGTTTTGTTATAGCTACTCTCCCTGATCTGGCGAACTGAAGCACTCCGAAAGGCTCAAGATGTGTCAGGAGCTCGCTGATCTCAGCTTTGTGTCCTGTCTTTTCAAGGACAATGTATTCGGGCGATACTTCAAGGATTCTTACATTGTGAGTTCTTACGACATGATCGATCACATTCCCCGACATCATTCCTTTTGTAGTCACCTTAAAAAGAGCTATTTCCTGGTAGATGATCTCTTCTGAGGTATGGACAAACACCTTTAATACATCAACCAGCTTTTCCATTTGCCTGGCCACCTTTCTTATCATTTCGGATGTTGTTTTCACAACAAGTGTCAGAAGATGAACTCCCTTTACTGCAGACTCTGAAGCTGTTATGCTTTCAATATTGATCTGTCTCCTGGTAAGTATTATGGTTATCTGGTTCAATATCCCGATATGATTCTCACTGAAAAGTGATATTGTAAATTCCTGTTTTCCCATTTTCTTATGATTTATAATTCAATGTAACTTCCGATACCGATGCCCCCGGTTCAACCATTGGCAGGACATTGCCTTCCTTTTCAATCGTGATATCAAGCAGATAAGGCCCTTTGGCTTTGAGCATCTCTGTGAGTGATTTCTTAAGATCTTCCCTTTCAGTGACTTTCTTGGCTGGTATTCCAAATCCGCCGGCAATCATTACAAAATCGGGATTTATCAGCTCTGTGGATGCATAACGCTTTTTAAAGAACATGTCCTGCCATTGCCTGACCATCCCCAGGAAGCTGTTATTCAGGATTATGATCTTAGCGGGGATGTTATAATGGAGTATTGTTCCCAGTTCCTGCATGGTCATCTGGAAACCTCCGTCGCCCAGAAATGCTATCACCTCTTTATCGGGACGGCCGGTTTTTGCTCCTACAGCAGCAGGAAGACCAAAACCCATGGTCCCCATCCCTCCGGAAGTAACAAGTGAATTGGGCTCGGTGAATTTGTAGTAGCGTGCTGCAGACATCTGGTTCTGTCCAACATCGGTGACGATGATGGCATTGCCGCCTGTAAGCTCCGATACCATGTTCACAACTTCACCCATGCGTATATCACCTTCTGCCGGCCTGGTTTCCGACTTTATAACTTTCTCATATTCTGTTTTGTCGCATATTCTGAATTCACGTATCCACTGTTCATGTGTCCTTTTAGTGACGAGCGGTATCAGTGCACTGAGAGCTTCTTTGGCATCGTTATGAATTTCGAGGTCCACCTGTACGTTCTTGTTTATCTCCGCATTATCGATCTCTATATGAATTATCCTTGCCTGTTTGGCATACTTTTTAAGGTTTCCTGTCACCCTGTCGTCAAACCTCATTCCTACTGCAATTATCAGGTCCGCCTCATTGGTAAGCAGGTTAGGTCCGTAGTTTCCATGCATACCCAGGAATCCTGCATAAAGACGGTGACCGGCAGGGAAGGAAGAAAGCCCGAGAAGCGTCAGCGCTACCGGGATGCCTGTCTTCTCAGCAAATTCCCTGAGTTCCTTTTCAGCTTTCGAGATCAGAACACCGTGGCCTGCCAGTATCAATGGCTTGTCGGCATGGTTTATCATTATCGCTGCAGATTCTATTTCCCTGGTATGCAGAGGTATATGAGGATTGTACGATCGGAGGTAGGTGCACTTTTTATAATTGTAGCTTAGATTGTCGATCTGGGCATCTTTTGTAATATCTATAAGAACCGGACCCGGTCTGCCTGAGGTGGCAATATAAAATCCTTTAGCAATTGCATCAGGGATCTCCTCCGATCTCTTTACCTGGCAATTCCATTTTGTCACAGGCATTGATACGCCGAGTATATCAGTTTCCTGGAAGGCATCTGAACCGATGAGGCTTGACACCACCTGTGCCGTGATAAATACTACAGGCACCGAGTCGAGATAGGCATTGGCAATCCCGGTTATGAGGTTTGTCGATCCCGGTCCTGAGGTGGCAAAGCAGACCCCTGGTTTGCCGGTAACCATTGCGTAAGCCTGGGCTGCATGTGCCGCACCCTGTTCGTGACGTGTAAGAATATGCTTTATACTCCCCTCGAAATCGAGCAGTTTATCATAAACCGGCATGATTGCACCACCGGGATAACCGAAAATGGTATCAACTCCTTCAGTAATAAGAGACTTCAGCAGAGCCTCAGCTCCTGAAATCTGCTCACTGCCATTTACTTTAACCTCTTCCTGTTGCGTTTCCTTCTGTCCTTTCATTGTCTTTTTTCTTGTATCTTGTATCTTGTACCTTGTATCTTGTATCTCTTCACCTTTCACCTTTCACCTTTCTCCTTTCACCTTTCACCTTTCACCTTTCACCTTTCTCCTTTCACCTTTCTCCCTCAAACCACCCTCACCGCTCCTTTATCTGCCGATGTTACATTTGCTGCATAAGCTCTCAGGGATGCTGATATCTTTCTCTCCCTGCCGGACGGTTTATATGCCTGTGGTCCTTTAGCTTCCTCATTTCTATTCCTGCTTTCAATCTCACTAGCAGATATTTTCACGTTTATTGATCTTTCCTTAATATTTATTTCAATAATGTCCCCGTCTTTTACAAGTGCTATTGTTCCCTTTGAGGCAGCTTCGGGTGAAACATGGCCAACAGAGAGCCCTGATGTACCACCGGAGAATCTTCCATCAGTTATGAGGGCACATTTTTTACCCAGTCCAACAGACTTGAGGTAGGAGGTAGGGTAGAGCATTTCCTGCATGCCCGGACCGCCTTTCGGACCTTCATACCTGATGATCACAGCATCGCCTGCTTTGACTTTACCACTTAGAATTCCGTCAGATGCTTCTTCCTGTGACTCAAAGACAACTGCAGGGCCGGAGAATGTGAAGAGCTCCGGGTCAACACCTGCTGTCTTGACAATACATCCATTTACTGCCAGGTTACCCGATAGAACTGCTAGCCCGCCGTCTTTGCTGTAAGGATGTGCAGTATCCCTTATACAACCGCTAACCCTGTCGGTATCTGCTTCGCTGTACATGGTATTCTGTGATCCCATCGTCAGGCTCCGCCTTCCTGCCGGAGCACTCATGAAGAGCTCAAAAGCCTCAGGCAGGGCTTTCCCGCCCAGGATATCCCAGTCGGAAATTGCTTCCCCGAGTGTTTTATAATCTATCCTTCCTGTTGTGGGATCTATAAGTCCGGAGCGTTCCAGCTCTCCCATAATTGCCAGAACACCACCTGCACGATTCACATCCTGGACATGATAGTGGGAGCTTGGTGCGACCTTGCAGATATTCGGGATACGTCTCGACAGGAAATCTATATCGTTCATTGAAAAATCAACTTCAGCCTCCTGAGCAATAGCCAGCAGGTGAAGGACAGTGTTTGTCGAACCACCCATCGCAATATCGAGCGACATGGCATTCATAAAAGCAGCTTTTGTGGCTATCGACCGTGGAAGTACGCTGCTGTCGCCATCCCTGTAATATTGTTCTGTTATAGAGGTGATAAGGTTAGCGGCTTTTTTTACAATATTCAACCGGTTTACATGGGTGGCTACGACGGTTCCGTTTCCCGGCAGTGCAAGTCCAAGTGCTTCTGCCAGGCAGTTCATCGAATTAGCAGTGAACATGCCGGAGCATGATCCGCATGTCGGGCAGGCACTGCTTTCTGTTGCTGAGAGGTCCTTCTCGCTTATCTTATCATCGGCTCCTTCAACCATTACATCAATAAGGTCGATCGGCTTGTTTCCCAGCTGTCCTGCCTCCATTGGCCCTCCCGAAACGAACACAGCAGGAATGTTGAGCCTCATGGCAGCCATCATCATTCCGGGGGTTATCTTGTCGCAGTTGCTGATACAAATCATTGCATCTGCACAATGGGCATTGACCACATATTCAACACTGTCGGCGATAAGCTCCCGTGAAGGCAGTGAATAGAGCATTCCCTCGTGCCCCATAGCTATTCCGTCGTCGATGGCTATGGTATTAAATTCTGCAGCGAAAAAACCATATTTCTCTATCTCTTTCTTTACAAACTGGCCTGTTTCATGAAGGTGCACATGGCCCGGTACAAACTGAGAGAAGGAATTCACAATGGCAATAACAGGCTTGCCGAAATTTGAATCTTTCATTCCGTTAGCTCTCCATAGGCTCCGGGCGCCGGCCATTTTCCTGCCGGTCATCGTCTTCATGCTTCTCAGCTTGTTCTCCATTGTAATAGTCTTTTAAAAAAAAAGCTTCCCGGAAGATCCGGAAAGCTTATATATGGTTTTCTTATTACATATCACTCCCGGATCATGTGCCTGGCACAATAATAAGGATGAGGGCAATGATAAGTATTAAAGAGTTTCTCATTTTCTTGTTATAAACGACCGACAAAAGTAAATATATTTTTAATAATTCAAAGAAAAAGTATAAAAATATTATAAAACGTTAAGAATATACTGGAATATTCTGGCAGAAGATTCGAAAAATGACAGGAACTTAAACAAGCCAGTCTATTCCAATGTCTTAATTTAAAAGGGCTCCGGTGACTTTAAATCGTCATTTTGTAGTCCGGATCTTATCTGCCACCTTTCCCCGTACATCGACCCTGATAACCGATACCAGCGGATCAGGAGCTGACCCGGGAAGATTTATTGTAAGTGTGCCCTCTTTTGTCAGCGTCGTTTTCAGCTTTGTCGCGTTAGCAAGGAGTCTTGCCGAGACAACGCTGTTTTTAAATTCGGGGATTTCAATTTTACCATCGGCAGGCCATTCGAATACAGAAAAATAGAGTGATGTGCCGTTTTTCGTTTCCTTCTTTGTACAGCGTCCCCATGGAAATAGTCCCCATGGACTTGCTTTTGTCCCGTAGACTGCCTCTCCGTTTACCTTCATCCATTTTCCGATTGTTGAAAGTATCTCCACGCTCTCGGTCGGGAATTCTCCCTCAGCAGTCGGTCCCACGTTAAGAAGGAAATTTCCTCCCTTGGAAGCTATGTCGAGTAAGTTCTGAATAAGCTTTTGCGGGGTTTTGTAGTTGTGGTCATGACTTTTATAACCCCATGTTCCGTTCATTGTCATACAAGTTTCCCAGTCGGTGCCGTCAAGATCGGCGAGGTTGGGAATCCTCTGCTCAGGAGTCTTATGATCACCAGGGAAATTTGGTCTTTTCAGACGGTCATTTGTAATGATGGCAGGCTGAAGTGACAGCAATGACTGGAGCTTGACAGCGGCTTCATCGGTCATCCCGGTAGGAGTGTCCCACCATAAAACTGCCACATCTCCATAGTTTGTAAGAAGCTCCTTGACCTGAGGAACAGCTACGTCGTCGATATACTGGCTAAAAGATTTTGTCTCCTGCCTGGGGTCCCAATGTCCATGGTGCTCTTTTGTATATGCATCAATAATTACAGAATCGGGATTTGCCCATCCTTCTTTTGTCGGACGTCTTGCTGCCGAGCCACCGGGATTATTCCAGTCCTGTGCCTGGGAATAATAGAATCCGAGCCTGATACCATATTTTTTACATGCTTCGGCGAGCGGTTTCAGCAAGTCCTTACCATAAACAGTATGGTCTACCACATTCCATTTACTGGCATCCGATTTAAAGAGCGCAAAACCATCGTGGTGCTTGGCAGTGATGACAATATATTTCATCCCGGCATCTTTTGCCATCTTTACCCAGGCTTCCGGGTCGTATTTAACAGGATTGAATTGTTTTGCCATATTCTGGTAATCATTTACGGGGATCTTTCCCCTGTTCATGATCCACTCTCCGATACTGCCTATCTGGCGGCCATCCCATGTTCCGGCAGGTATGGAATATACGCCCCAGTGAATGAACATCCCGAAACGGGCTTCACGCCACCAGTCCATGCGCTCATCTTTTGTAAGTACCTTCTGGGCAAAAAGCGATTGCCCCATAAACATTATTGATAAAAGGATTGTGACAATTTTTTTCATTTTTTTTAATATTTCGTTTATATCTGAATTTCTATATAATATATAAGTATCTATGGTTTAAAGGTCATTGTCTTGCCGGTCTTGCCAGTCTTGCAGGTCTTGCAGGTCGTGCAGGTCGTGCGGTCTTGCCAGTCTTGCCAGTCTTGCCGGTCTTGTGTCTTGTGTCTTGTATCTTGTTTCTTGTTTCTTTTGTCTTGCCAGTCTTGCCGGTCAGGATTCTTTCACCTTTCTCCTTTCTCCTTTCTCCTTTCTCCTTTCTCCTTTCTCCTTTCTCCTTTACCCTTTCTCCTTCAACCCTTCTCCTTTACCGTTCTTCGGTTACCCCGACCCCAAGCCTGCCTGCCGGTAGGCAGGGGGGGCGAAGAACTGATCAAGGTCTAGCCAGTCTTTCTTCCCCTTTTACCTTTTACCTTTTTACTTTTTCCTTTTCCTTATTACCCATCCATAAAACAGGATTCCTGACCGGAAGGTTTCTTATAACCTCTTCAGTTTCCGGGAAGTGCTCAAGCCTCTTCCATGTCTCAAACCATTCCCTTACGCCGAATTCCCTTGCTCCGAAGATCAGGAATGGATGAGCTACCGGCCAGTTTTCCCAGTACATGACATCATGAGGATAGGTCCATTTTGTTTTGTCTTCGACATACGGGTAAAGAAATTCAATACCTTTCTTTAATGTTCGTCCATCCCCAGCGATGAAGTTCATCATATCATTTTCACCGTTGGTAAGGATCAGGCATACCATTGTCATTGCATCAAGATTGAACAGGGAATAGCCATAAGGCTTGGTCCGCTTGAGTTCTTCGGGGAAGCTTCCGTCGGATGCCATCTGTCCGGGCAGGAGTATCTCACGGTATCGTTCACGGCAAAAGTCCATGATCTTCGTATTCCCGGTAAGCCTTGCAAAGGCTGCGACCTGCATTACCCAGCAGGTGGCATGGTTATTCTTTGCATTCATCTCGTCGTTGCTGTACTTGTGTGTCATCAGCCAGTCGAGGTATCTTGCGAACCACGATTTTACTGATTCAAGTAGCTGTTTATCAATACATCCGGCGTTTTCCATTACAATTACCGCCTGGGCAACCTCCATAAGATGGATAGTGTCGATGATCCCGATCCCTCTTCCTGTGTAGCGTCCTTTAATTGCCTGGGCATATAAAAGTGAAGGGTTCATCATAGTTGAGGTATCTGAAAACCAGGCATTCAGGTGGACAAATGCCTGTTTTACATATTTTTCATTACCTGTAACCTTATATGCAGAAGCCAGCTGGCCGACGATGCTGCTGAACCTGATCATCGCCTTCCGGTGTTCAGTGAAATTTTCAGGATTGGTCATACCGTCCCTCTGGATGTAAGGACCCTCAGGATTTGCAGGATCAGGCCACCAATAGTCTCCTTCGGAATAAAAGTCGTGTTTACCACCGGCGCTTCTGCTGCAGAAGAAATCTGTTATCGTGACCGGTTTTTCTACCATGGCTTTATCAGCCCTGGCGATAACCTCCTTTTTAAGGTATCGCACCGCCTGCTTCTCGATTTTCATCCCCCGGTCACTACCCGCCGAGTTTACCGATATGCATGAAGACACAAAAACTAATAACAAGTAATAATATTTCATTTTTTTTCTGCGGTCATTTTTTCACCCTGACATCATCTGTCCCTTTCACCTTTCTCCTTTCTCCTTTCTCCTTTAACCTTCTCCTTTACCGTTCTTCGGTTACCCCGACCCCAGGGGGGGCGAAGAACTGATCAAGGTCTAACCAGTCTTGCCAGTCAAGATTCTTTCTCCTTTCTCCTTTCTCCCTCTAAACTTCTGTTATTTAAATTGCTTTACATACTCAAGAAATTTTTTCGCTGCCCTGTCGAGGTTTTCAACTGATCCACCTCCGTCGAGCACTTCGCACATCTCATAGGTGATGTACCCCTGGTATCCAATCTCCTTAAGGGCATTGATAAATGTTTTATAGTCAAGAAATCCTTCCCCGATTGGTACAGCCCTCATCTGAGACTGGAGCTTTGTATAGTTGGTCTGGGTGATCTCATATTTATACCTTGGAAGTTCCTTGTAATCAGCTGTCGTGGTATGGACTATATAAGGTTTCATGGTAAGGACCGCTTTTCTTATCTCAGTAGAAGACAGCCCTTCCAGGGTAGGAGACCAGCAGTCGAAGGCAGCCCTGACATTGGGGAGGTTGACTTCGTCGAGCAACCATTTCATGGCATCGTGATGAAGTGCAATATCGTGGTGATTCTGAACAGCGAGGGTGACCCCGTATTTTGCAGCTATTTTTCCTGCCATCTGCAAACCTTCCACAACAAGAGCATATTGCTTGTCGTAGGGAACACCTTCACGTTCGTAGCCAGTATAGATCCTGACCATGCTTGTACCCAGATCCCGGGCAAGACGTGCCAGTTCACCAACATAAACAGCCTGTATCTCCACATTAGGTATGCCTGCCCGGTCGACACCTGCTGTGAAATCAGTGTACCCGGCAAGGCAGACAAGCTGCAGTCCAAGCTCTTTGATCCTTGCCCGTAGTTTCTGGCGGGCGGCATCGTCATAGTCGATCAGGGAGAGATGAGGACGTTTTGCTGCAAGCATGACTCCGTCAAATCCCAGTTCTTTTGCTTTAACCAGGAATTCATCGACAGTAAGTGTGGCTTGTCCCCGCCATATTCCCATATAACTAACAGAATGGAGGCAGGTTTTTACTTTGAAGTCGGCGGGG
>JGI20214J51088_10000079_pt1 | contig 63671 bp, 39 predicted proteins | sample WetSurMetagenome_FD_51088 | JGI IMG/M metagenome (IMG submission 51088) | reverse complement strand
CCTTTTTCAGTTATTGCTTCACCGCCATCGGCTGTCGCTTCACCACCCCATGCGGCTGTAAACATACCAAGAGATGTTATTGCAGTATTTGTTGTGACAACAGGAACAGTCTCAACAGTAGCGGTTATCGTCAGAGTGTTGCTTGTGAGAGTTCCTGCTGCTGTAAGTTCAGCAGCTGCAATTGATACGCTGAAATTTGTGATGTTTGCATCAAAGTCGGTGCCGTCATAACTGACAGCCAGCGTTGCAGAAGTTGCACTAACCCATGTAATGCCCGTAACAGCCACTCCTGAAGGAGCGTTATTAAGGGTTACGTTGGCTTTATCAAGTATATTATCAACAAAAGTATCGTTGAGCAGTGTGATGTTTATGCTTTCTGTTCCAAGGTTTGCCTCTGTAAGTGCAGTAGCAACGCCTATAGTAAGTGATGGAACCAGAGGAGCAGAGTAAGACAAGGCTGATCCAAAGTTTGTTGTTCCATCGTTAAGCTGAACCTGAACGGAGATACCGTCGCCACCGTCAACAGCAGCAGGGACAGAAATATCAAATGTTGTGACACCGTTTACTGTAGCCGGAAGCGCAACATCTGTAGCAGTAGAAGTATAACCAGTGCCGTTTACTGTATAGGACTCATCAATTGTTCCAACGGCATCAGTCAGAGTTATGTCGGCTTTGAAAATATAACCAGTAATTAAGTTTCCATAGTTATCTTTTGCCGTAAGGGTTACTGTTGAAGCTGAACCAGCAGCAAGAGGTGCTGAGATAGCCAGTGATGATTTGCCTGTGTTTATGGCACCGGCATTTATTATCTGTGAGACAGTTGCATCATTATAACCGTTAGCGGATAACGAAACTGTTTTTGTTCCTGAGGTGGTAAGAAGTGTGTTGCCGCCTGAAGGTTTAAGGGTAAGAATACCGGCTTCAAGTGTATAGTCTGTTGTCGGTGTGAGGGCAGTGCCGTTAACACTTGCTGCGGTAACTGCAGTACGCCATGTTGCATCATCGGTAAAGGTTATAGTAATGTCATTATCAACATTATTATCTGTTGCATCGGCTGTAAGAGCCGGTGCATCGGGCTGGAATGCCGATTTATTTCCAACAAGCAACGGAGTGTTCGGAATGTTTGTCGGCAGGTCTACAGTTATGGTGTACATTCCATTTGTACCGGCGACAGGGGTTACATCGTCCATATTGTATTTTACACCGTTCCACGATGCAAAAACAACCGGTTTTGTAACGTCAAACTCAGAACCTGCAGCTGTGGTGTTGTTCCATCCGAACGAAACGGTACCGGCATCAGTGCCTGTAACTGTCTCATTAAAGATCCATTCCTGCTGTACAACCTTGTTGGAATGCAGAGGAGCATGGGTTATCGTTGGTTTCACTGATCCGGCAACAACGTTACCTGATCCGGCTGCAGATACAGAACAGAGAACAGGAGCAAAACCTGATGCGGTACCAAATCCATAAAGAGGATTAGTTGATGCAGCTAGTGTGTGGGTCAATGTACCAGTTCCGTCTGTAACAACATAACTGTTATATGTAGCAGTAATGTTTTTGCCTGACGCAATAACGAGGTTCTTACTTCCCAGCTTCAGCACACCTGCAGTGCAGGTCAAAGCGCCGGAGATATTCTCGTCAGAAGTAAGTGACACACCACCGGTACTTGTATTGTTTATATTAAGATTTGTGATCGTTGCTGGCAGAAGAGCTCCGGTTACCTGCGCAACAGAACCGTTATAAACATAAGAAAGAGCATTGTTTGTAAGAGTTGTGACTGTCAGGTTTTGGGCTGCATCAAGACCATAGGAGTTGGCAGTTGTAACAGTGCTTCCTGATCCGATTGTAAGTGATCCGGCACCGGAGATAGTTCTGGTCCCAAGATTAACATTTCCATTAGCAGTTAGTGAACCTGCAATTACAAGATCCTGGTTTAATACTATTGTAGCATTTGCTGCTGCAGTTACAGATCCTGTTATAGATTGTGCTGATGATCCTGAGAATGTAACGTTACCTGCAGAGGCTGGTGTGAATGTTAATGTTGCACCAGAAACAACAGTTATGTTACCTTTTATATTAGCACCTGTGCCAGTACCTGTCATATTAACATTGAGAGTGCCCGAAGTAACAGTAAGGTTATCCATTGTAAACGGGGTTGTGCCGGATACACTTACTGAACCACTGGCAATATTCAACTCAAAATTTGAAAATACCCTGTTTGCAACAGAAGGGGTGTTTGTTGATTTATGCACATATGTACTTCCTGTTTGAAAAATCACGGCAGAGGCCGGAGCAGTAAGAGCAAACGGGTTCGAACCGGCCATAAAGACAAAGGTTGACCCTGATGCAAAAATTACTGAATTTGCAACAGCCGTTGTGCTGGTTCCAAATGGATTACTTGAGAATCCAGTACCGCATGTAAAAGAAGAACCACTGTTAAAGGTTACTCCCGAAGCATCAGCCGGTATTAATTTATGAGCTCCTGCGGCAAAAGTCATACCGCCACTAACGCTTCCTGTTGCACCAGTTGAAAGGGCAATAGTAAGAGCGTTTGCCATGTTAATATTTAATTCACTTCCAGAAGCAACATCAAGGTCAGTACCGGCTCCACCTGCAATTGTCAGAGTCTGAGTCGCAGCAGAAGCCTGTAAAGTAACCTTTGAGTTGTTGCTTACGAGCAACTGACCTATTGTTTGAGTGGCAACACCGGTCACATTGTAAGTGCCGCCATTATTGAAAACAAGAATATCTGTGTTGGCTGGTGTTGTTCTTTCGGGAGTCCAGTTTGTGGAGGTTGAAAAAGCAGCATCCGCTGTCTGGTTCCAGGTATATGTTGTCTGTGCCTGGCCGTTAACTGCCAGGGCAAGCACAAGAACAATAACTGATAACCACTTTGTAAGGGGTAGAGATTTTATCATGCTAATATGTTTTGGTTAATATTTTTGACTTATATCAGGACTTTAAAAATAGAAAAAACTTTTTAACCACGATAAGATTTTCGTCATATTATATGGCCGTTTCAAAGACGTTTTTTCCATTTTATCTGAAAAAAAGAGAGTTAATACATTTTTATTCATCGCCGAATAATTTATTTTAGCGACCTTAACATTGAATAATAAACCTAATACCAAACACATGAAAAGAACCATTTATCTCATGATGGCAATGGCCCTTTTACTTGCTTCATGCACAGGCAAAAAAGCAACGGATGGCAATCCGTTCTATGCCCAGTGGAAAACACCATTCGGTGTGCCTCCTTTTGAACAGATCAGAAATAAGGATTACGTGCCTGCTATTGACTCTGGCATTGCGATAGCCCGCAATGAGATCAATGCAATAGCTAACAGTACAACTGAACCAACCTTTGCAAACACCATTGCAGCCTATGACAGAGGCGGTGAGCTTATGACAAAGGTGATGATGGTATTCTATTCGCAGAGCAGTGCAAACACCAACGATAGTCTGCAAGCTATTGAAATGGAGATTGCACCCAAAGTTTCAGCATTCAGTGATGAAGTACTTCTCAACAGCAAGCTCTTTAACCGTATAAAGAAAGTTTATGACAACCGTGAGAGTGCAAAGCTTTCTCCTGAAGAGTTGTACATCCTTGAAAATCTCTATAAAAGCTTTGTACGTAACGGTGCTCTTCTGAGCCCTGAACAACAGGAATCATTAAAGAAACTCAACCAGGAGATATCGACCCTTACTGTTAAATTTGGTCAGAATGTTCTTGCTGAAACAAATGACTTTAAACTTGTAATAGATAAAGAAGCTGATCTTAAAGGTCTTCCGGAAAGTGTAAAAGCCAGTGCAGCTGAAAAAGCCAAAGCTGCCGGCATGGAAGGTAAATGGGTATTTACCACACAGAAACCCAGCATGCTTCCGTTCCTTACATATGATGAAAACCGCGATCTGCGCAGAAAACTATATGACGCTTATCTGACACGCGGAAACCATAATAATTCGCACGACAACAAACAGGTGCTTGCTGATATTGTACGTCTTCGCGCTGACAGGGCTAAACTGCTTGGGTATAAGACTCATGCCGACATAGTTCTTGAGACACGCATGGCTAAAACAACTGCCAATGTATTCAACCTGCTTGACCAGCTCTGGACACCGGCATTAAAGGTCGCTATTGAGGAACGTGACGAGATGCAGAAGATAATTGACAAAGAAGGTGGTAAATTCAAACTTGAGCCATCAGACTGGTGGTATTATGCAGAAAAACTTCATAAAGAAAAATACGCTCTTGATGACAGCGAACTGAGGCCTTACTTCAGTGTCGATAACGTTCGCCAGGGCGCATTTGATGTGGCAACAAAACTTTACGGCATAACCTTCACGCCGATTACCAATATCCCTCTGCCTCATCCTGATGCAAAGGCTTATGAGGTTAAGGAAGCCAATGGTAAGCACCTGGCTGTTCTCTATATGGACTTCTTCCCACGTGAGAGCAAGAGACAGGGTGCATGGTGCGGTGGTTATCGCGGTCACAGATGGCTTGATGGCAAGGAGATCACACCTATTGTCACCACAGTGTTTAACCTTACTCCGCCATCAGGAAATGACCCTGCTCTTCTGAGCCTTGATGATGTTACAACAGTTTTCCATGAGTTCGGACATGCACTGCAGGGGATGTTTGCAACAAACAGGTATAACACTAACTACACGGCAACAGATATCGTGGAGTTACCTTCACAGATAATGGAACATTGGGCTACTGAGCCGGAGGTTCTTAAGATGTATGCAAAGAACTACAAAACAGGCGAAGTGATCCCTGATTCACTTATCAAAAAGATTACAAACAGCGCATATTTTAACACTGGTTTTGACAATGTTGAAATACTTGCTGCCTCTTACCTTGATATGGCATATTATTCACTTGAGGCTCCGGTAAACATTGATGTTGAGAAATTTGAAAAAGATTATCTAACCAAACTGGGTCTCATTAAGGAAATTGAGCCAAGATACAGAAGTACATATTTCCTTCATATAATGGATGGTTATGATGCAGGTTACTATTGCTACACATGGTCAGCTGTACTTGATAATGATGCCTTTGGTGCATTCCAGGAAAAAGGTATATTCGACCAGGCAACTGCCGCATCGTTCCGCAAGGATGTCCTTGAACCGATGGGCACAGTGGATCCGGAAGCCAGCTACGAGAAATTCCGTGGCCGCGCTCCAAAGATTGATGCACTGCTTAAAAACCGTGGATTAGAATAGCATTTTTATAACCTTATTGCAAAATGGAGTTGACTATCCGGTCAACTCCATTTTTCTTTTATTTCAGTTGCTTATCAGGTTAAATTTCCTAAATTTGATAAAGAGCCTTGAGTTTTGTAGTATTAAACAACATAACCCAACTGACTATGAAAAAACTTCTACTTTCAATTGCTGTTTTTCTCTCCGCCATATCACTGCTGAGTGCACAATTTGGATTCAAGGCAGGGATGAATGTTGCCAATATTAAAGGCACCTTTGAGGGAGTGGATTTAAACACCAAACCAATAATTGGTTTTCATGCCGGCATAACCGGCGATGCCCAGATTGTTGGCCCGGTTTACCTGAATGTGAGTGCCTTATACTCAATGAAAGGATTTGAGGCAACAGGCGCAAAGTATCACATAAATTATGTTGAGATACCCGTTAATTTCTCTTTTAAATATGACGTAGGCTTCAACAAAGCCTTCATTCAGGCCGGCCCATACCTTGGAATAGGTGTTTCGGCCAATTATACGTCGGGCGGAGAAAAGTACAAGATTAGCTTCGGTGATAATTATGATGAATTGAATATGATTGACTATGGCATTACCACCGGATTGGGATTCCAGTTTGAAAAGATTCAGCTATCTGCAAACTATAGCCTGGGACTTGCAGATATGGGATATGCCGGTGCGGAGCGCAAAAACAGAGTGTTATCCTTTTCAATTGCCTATATATTCTGATTTTTTGCCAGGTAATAAATATTTCTTATATCATTTTAAAAGGTCAGCCCAATAAGTGATAAATTAACAATTTGCCACCTGATTTGTTTATGTTAAATAAAGTTGTGTAGTATGAAGTCGAGAATGCCGGTATTGTTTGCAGGACATGGTAGTCCTATGAATGCGATAGAAGAGAGCGAGTTTTCGGCAGGGTGGAAACGGATATCTCTTGGCATTCCAAAACCGGAAGCTGTATTGTGTATCTCTGCCCACTGGGAGACAAAAGGAACCTTTTTCACAGCGGCACAAAAACCGGAGACAATACATGACTTTGCAGGCTTCCCCAGACAGTTATATGAAGTGACATATCCTGCACCCGGAAGTCCATCGCTGGCTTCTGAGGCAAAAGCATCTCTTTCAGACAAAGAAACCGGACTGGATATGAACCGCGGTCTTGACCATGGAGCATGGTCAGTGTTGAGATGGATGTTCCCTGAAGCGGATATCCCGGTGGTACAGATGAGCATTAATTATACAAAAGACCCCGATTGGCATATGAACGCTGCCAGGGAACTGAGCGTTCTCAGAGAAAAGGGAGTTCTTATTTTAGGGAGTGGCAATATAGTTCATAACCTTAGAATGGTAGACTGGCGAAACCCGGGAGGAGGATTCACCTGGGCCGAGACTGCAAATGCCATGATCAGGGAACTTATTGTTGAAAACAAGACTGACCTGTTGTGCCGTTACGACACACTGGGGATGGAGATGAAACTTGCAATACCTTCACCCGAACACTTCATCCCACTGCTATATATTCTTGCCCTGCAGGAGCCGGGAGAAAAACTATCTTTCTTTAATGATAAGGTTGTTGTGGGTTCAATATCAATGACATCACTGCTGATAGGGGATTGATTTCGTACATAATCTATCATTGCCTTTTGCCTTTTGCCTTTTATCTTTCGCCTTTTGTCTTTTGTCTTTTGTCTCTGCTTTTCGACCTCCTTTATTTATATTTGTCCTCATGAACCCTCCTCAAGGTAAAATATCCTTAACAGGCCTTTCCCCTGAGCAGTTGGAAAATATTTTGTCAGCAATTCAGGTTGACAAGAAGTATGCTTCCAGACTGCTTTACTGGGTTTATCGTCGTAATATCAGATCTTTTACAGAAATTGATGATATTCCAAAGAAGATCATTGAAAAATTATCCGTGGTTTCTGACCTTGGGATAATCCATCCGTATTATTCCGTTAAGTCTGTTGACGGATCTGTGAAACACCTGTTCAAAACCGGTGATGGTAAATACTTTGAGTCAGTGTATATACCTGATGGCAAACGAAACACGATATGTGTCTCGGTACAGTCTGGTTGCAGAATGGGTTGCCGCTTTTGTGCAACAGGCAGGTACGGATGGCATGGCAACCTGACTGCCGGAGAGATTATAAGTCAGGTTACATCCCTTCCTGAAGAAATAACGCATGTTGTCTTTATGGGAATGGGTGAGCCATGCGATAATGCTGAAGAGGTGGTGAAAGCATGCAGAATACTTGTCTCAGAGTGGGGGATGGCAAAGGGAAGGGCAAATATTACTATTTCCACGGTAGGGGTAATGCCTGGCCTTGAAAGACTGCTTTCAGATACAGATTGCAATATTACTTTAAGCCTTCATTCTCCCTTCCCGGAAGAGAGAGCTGCAATAATCCCCGTTGAAAAACTATGGCCTGCGCACGAATTGCTCGGGTTGATCAGGAGGCAAAAGGCTGTACGTAAGAGACGTTTTACAGTTGCCTATGTAATGATAAATGGTGTAAATGATACTGACCGCCATCTTGAAGAGTTGAAAGGACTCCTTTCAGGGACGGGCATAAGAGTTAATCTTTTACCGTATCACTCTCTCCCCGGAGATGAGTTTTATAGTTCTTCAGATGAACGAATGATGTTTTTTAAACATTTTCTTGTAACTTCAGGAACCGGAGCTTCAATACGTCGCTCACGCGGTAATGATGTATATGCAGCATGCGGAATGCTTGCAGCAACAGTTGCTGGTGATAAAACAAAAGATGATATCAAGTAAAACAAATAATATGCGGATACTAAATCTTACAATAATGGTAATTATCCTTTCCTTGCTGGGATGTAAATCAAGGGAAAGCATGCTGGAGAAAAATAATTATGATATTATCCCGGCTCCGGCAAGCCTCGTTGCTATGCCTGGCACATTCTCTTTTGAAAAGAACACCACTATCATTGTCTCTCCCTTGAATGAGGAGACAAAAAATGCTGCCGGGTTCCTTGCCTCCATGGTTAAGAAATCAACAGGTATTGATTTGCAGGTGAAAGAGGGAAAAAAGGCACATCGAAACACAATCTTCATGGCCATTGATTCAACAACAGGTGTGGGGCCAGAAGGTTATGTTCTTGAGATAAAATCGAAAAAGATCATTTTGCTTGCCCCAACTGCTGCCGGCCTGTTTCACGGGGTACAGTCTGTAAGACAGCTTCTTCCGCCTCAGGTTGAGAGTATTAACGGCAAAAACGATATTAGCGGATTTATTATTCCGCAATGCTATATCAAAGATGAGCCTCGTTTTAAATACAGAGGGATGCATCTGGACGTGTGCCGCCATATGTTTCCGGTGGATGAGATAAAAAAGTACATTGATATAATGGCTTTACATAAGATGAACACTCTTCACTGGCACCTGACCGATGATCAGGGCTGGAGACTTGAGATAAAAAAGTACCCAAAACTTACCACTGTGGGTTCAATGAGGAAAGAGACACTTGTTGGTCATGCACATGAAAGGCCTGAAAAATTTGATTCAACACCTTATGGAGGGTTTTATACGCAGGATGAAGCCAGGGAGATTGTGAAATACGCATCCGAAAGGTTTATTAATGTCATTCCAGAGATAGAAATGCCGGGTCATGCTGTTGCAGCGATTACTGCTTACCCTGTTTTCTCTTGTACCGGTGGCCCGTTTGAGGTTGAGACGAAATGGGGTGTCTTTCCTGATGTTTTCTGTGCCGGGAAGGATACAACTTTCTCCTTCCTTGAAGATGTTCTTTCAGAGGTGATGGATATTTTCCCTTCTCCTTATATTCATATAGGTGGGGATGAGTGCCCTAAAGACAGGTGGGAGGTGTGTCCCAACTGCCTCAGAAGGATGAAGGAAGAAAAACTTGATAGCGTTGGTAAACTGCAGAGCTACTTTGTAAAACGAATTGAACGTTTTGTAGTAAGTCACGGAAGACATATCATTGGCTGGGACGAGATCCTGGAAGGCGGCATCGCTCCTGAGGCTACCGTAATGTCATGGAGGGGAATTGACGGCGGTGTTGTGGCTGCCAGACTGGGCCACGATGTGATTATGACACCCGGCGGATACATGTACCTTGATCACTATCAATCAAAGGAGGAAGGACAACCACTTGCTATTGGTGGATATACACCCCTTGAGAAAGTTTATTCATTTGAGCCATGCCCCACAGAGCTGACTAATGAACAAAACAAACATATTATGGGCCTCCAGGGCAATGTGTGGACCGAATATATTTCAACACCATCACATCTTGAATATATGGCGTTCCCAAGGGCTTTTGCAATTGCAGAGACAGGCTGGACGCCCAGGCTTAAAAAAGACTTTGAAGATTTCATGGTGAGATTTAAAGCCCAGTGCCCCAGGTATGATATTATGGGGATAAATTATTTCAAGGGGGATTACAGGATCAGGGAGGGTGAGCTATAGGTTATTTATCAGCTGGAGCATGAGCTCATTGGAATAACCTTTCCCGTCTTTTACCCACTCTCTCTTCTGTCCACAGACATTAAAGCCATGCCTTTCAAAAAGGGCAAGGCTTTCTTTGTTTGACTCCAGAATGTTACACCATAACTGATGAAGGCGAAGAGTCATGAATGCATACTTAATTGTGCAGGTCATGGCCATTGAAGCATATCCCTTATGCCTGTATTCTTCTTCTGCAATCAGTATCCCGAGCCCGGCTCTTGAGTGATAGTGGTCAAAGTCGAACAGATCAACCGTACCAATGGTTTTTGTCTTATCCTTAAGATCGATCATAAGCCTTAGCTGGCCAGTCTCATATATACTTTTATGAGAGTTATCGATATATCTTTTAAGTGTGAATTTAGAGAATGGGACAAGTGTATTACTATGGCTCCACAGAGACTCGTTATTCTCCCAGAGGAAAAACAGTTCCAGGTCTCCGGGCTCAACTGCTCTCAAAGTTATACCTTCATAAGAGAGAGTCATTCCTTGTAGACTTTTTTAACAAAGATGTCGTTGCGGTATGCACCAGTCTTTACAAGTCTGTCTTTTTCAGCATATGCCTCTTCTTTTGTTGCAAAGCGCCCGGTAGTATATCTGTAGTACTTATCCTTGTCGTTAAACAGCACTGTAATCTTTGCTTTTTTGAAGAATGACTTATCTACAGGTTTATGAAGTGCCATTACCTGCACGGTATAATACAATACGCTATCGTTGGCTGCAACAGTCTCATTTTCTGCTACATCTTTGACAACCAGGTTGGTGATTATCTTGGTAGTATCATCAATAATGGTATAAGGCAGATCTTCAACCTGAACATTCTTGTTTTCAGTAGTTGCTGTCTCCTCCGCTTCCGGAATAGGTATGTTTAAGAATGAGACATAGTTTATATCTTTCTTTTTGTACCCTGTATATTTTGGGTAATAGGCAGCAGCTCCGTTCAATACAGGTTGGTATGCAATATCATCGTCAGTGGTGTTAACGGGGTAGCCGATATTTATAGGTTTTCCCCATCCGGCACCGTTGTTTCTTGAGAAGAAAATATCATAACCGCCCATAGAACCATGTCCTTCAGAAGAGAAGGTCAGCACTTTGTTGTCAGCTGAGATAAATGGTGTCTCTTCGTTATACTGTGAATTTATTGGTTCTCCCAGGTTTAATGCAGGTCCCCAGTCTCCGTTTGACTGTTTTTCAGAGACCCAGATATCAAGCTGGCCTAAAGTGCCTTCACGGTTGCTTGTGAAAAATAGCCTCTTTCCATCTGATGAGATGGATGCATGTGACTCATAATATTTTGTGTTTATATTTTTGTTGAGCTTTGTTATAAGGCCCCATTTACCATTTACTAATCTGGTCACATAGATATTACCGTCATAGTTATCATTCTTGTACAGGTACAGTTCGGTGCCGTCGTTGTTCAGGCAGCTGGTGAAACAGTCTGTTCCGCATCCTGCTTCGGCAGTAATGTCTCTTGGCTCAAGCCACTCACTGCCTGATTTCTTTGTAACAAAAATTGCACTTTCAATACCTCGGCGTTCTGTGTATGCCATTGTATTGCCATCAAAGCTGACAACAGGATAGTCGTTTACAGAACCATGGTTGATAAGGACAGGCAGCGGAGTAAGAGTTACGCTCACCGGGTTTTTGATTGCTTCTTTGGCAATGTTACAAGCCTGTATCTGTTGATCAACAAATTGCTGATTAAGCATCTCGCCGTTTTCAGAAATGAGCCGCTGGAACATCTGATAGGTCATTATTGCACTGTCAAGCTTGTTTGCAATACGGTATGCCGTAGCAAGTGAGAAATATGCATCAAGCGGCGCGCGTGTTTCTGTCAGCAGGTCACTTTTGGCGTTGTAGCTTGCATTTTTTACAGCGCTTTCAAGAAAAGGTATTGATTTGAGTTTTTCATCGCCGATGTTAAGGTAACAGTTGCCTATCTTATATTTAATGTTGGCGTTACCCTTGTTCAGCTCGTCAAGCATCAGATACATCGGGTTAGCAAGCTCGTATTCATTATAAAGATAGTATGACTCAGCCTGCAGCCAGATATTTTTATTAACTTCTGACTTGCTCTGTGCACAAAGAACATTGGCCAGTGAAATAACTATTAACGTTGTAAAAAACCGCGGTTTCATTTTGTCCCTTCTTTTCTTTGTTAATGTTACTATATGAATACTTCAAAAACGGTGCCCTGTTCAATTATTTAAACCTGATCTTATAAATATCTGATTTGCCATAGCCTTCGCCTTCGCGGGTAAGGGATATATAACCGGCTTTTCCGTCATCACTCGGGCAGAAGAAAGTGTCGTCGTCAGGAGTGTTTAGAGGGTAACCCAGGTTAACAGGAGTGCCCCAGATGCCACTGCTCTGTAAATCGCTTTTGAATATGTCGTATCCGCCCATATTGTAATGGCCCTGAGAGGTAAAGAAAATGGTTGTTCCATTATTTATTAAAAACGGGCGGTCTTCGTTTAATGCAGTATTAATATCGGGTCCCATATTTACAGGTGTACCCCAGTTGCCATTGCCATCGAGCCTGGAAATATAAAGGTCAAGGCCTCCGAAGCCTCCCGGACGGTCACTGGCAAAAACGAGTGTTTTGCCATCCTCTGAAATATAGCCATGTGACTCCCAGTATTTTGTGTTTATCTCTTTCTTCATTTTTGTTACCGGGGCCCAGCGCAAACCGTCATAGGTACTTGTATAGAGGTCGCTGTTGATGTCGTCGTTCTTGGTCAGTATAAGCATGTTCCCATTGGCAGAGAGGCACGATACATACTGGTCTCCGTCTGACTGCAGATCAGGAGTGATGTTAACAGGAGGCGTCCATACGCCTTTAATCATCCTTGTATACATTATTGCATCATAAAACTTCATGGATGTCATATAAGCCATTGATTTTCCATCGGCAGAGATGACGGGCATGAAATTTTCCTTTGAGTCATTAATTACGGGTCCCAGGTTTTCAATTGTATACTGAACCGGGTTAGCCATCATTGCAGGGGCATTATGGCAGGCACTGAGTTCCTGGTCAATAAGCATCATGTTTTCAACATCATCAGGCAGAAGAGTACCTCTGTACCGGGTGTATGCTTCAGCTGCTTTTTCAAACTGGTAGTTGATCCTGTAGGCGTCTCCGAGAAAATAAAGAGCGTCATACGGAGCATCTGTCTGTTTAAGTACTCCTTCACGGAATCTTGATGTCATCTTTTCGGAGGCTCTTTCGAGATAGCCTATGGCAAGGTTTTTCTTTCCCTGTATGTTCAGGTAGCAAAGGCCTATCCGATAAGCTATCATTGCATTCTCCGGCTGGGCTGAATAAATCCCCTGGTAATAAGGGAGAGCATCAGCATAATTACCGTTAAGAAGAAAATACTCTGCATCAAAAAATGCTTCCTCAAGACGAGTATTATCCTGTGCCTGCAAACTTATTGTCAGAGCTGTTATCAGAACCAGGAAAATTGATTTTTTTATCATAGTCATCCTTAACTTTTATGCTTTGATCTTATTATTCACATTAACTACTGTTTCGTTTCCTCCTTTTCTTCTTTCTTCTTTCTCCGGTACCAGAAGAACAGGAAGAACAATAACAGTCCACCAAGGGCAACTATCCACCAGACGAGGTTAATGCCGCCTTCAGCGTTCATATTGCGGCGAATCTCGCTGTTAGTCAGGTTTGCATTCAGAATGGTCGTTGCAAGTGCCGAGTTATAGTCTTTTTCATTTATTGCGCCTGCCTTTACAGCAGATTCGAGATACCCGATAAGTTCTTCAGGTGTATTAATTTTTGCTTTACGCAGATTAATTGAATTGAGGAACAGTTTCAGCCTGTCTCCTGCATTGTCATTAAGGGCTTCGAGCAGTGTTGTTGCTGATACGCCAGGTTTATGTGCAAGAGCAGCCTTTATCCTGGTTGTCATGTTTCCAATGCCCTGTGCCTGTCCTTCGCTGGAAAGGCCAGCCATCCATTCTCCTGTATACTTGTAATCATGGGCATCGTTGTTTTTAACGGCCAGACGGATAGCTGCACTGTCGGCAGTGAGTGAGCCTGCATATAATACTTTCTCACGTATGAACTCAATACCTTCCTCAGGGCTCATGAGAATATACTCAGCAAGTCTTCGCAACTGTTCACTGTTAAATTTGCCGTTGCTTGCGTTATCGACATATGATGCCAGATCGTTCCAGCTTCTTATCTTAAGATCGTAAATATTAATATTGTTGAGTATATCATGCTTTGGGCCAGTGGTTTTAGCAGCCATCAGGTCAACAGCAGCCTGCGTAAGAACGCCTTCCCTGAGAGCAACCTCAAGTGCGAGCCTGTCTATCTTCTCAGGGTTAATATTCTTATCCTTCGCCTTTTCCTTGATATAGTTTATCAGGTCATCAGCTGTGGCAAACTTTTCTTTTTCAGTATCTATGCTGTTGAGTATTTCTTTAACATCGTCGCCGGCATATTTCTTCAGCAGCTCAAGTATTGATTCTATCTGCTTCTGGGAAATGACTTTTTCATATTGCGGTGGAGTGATTTTACCCTGTTCGGTAAGATTTATATCAACTTTTGCAGATGTCTTGTTGCCAAATCTGTCAGTGGCAGTGAACTGAAGTGAGTTTTTGCCATACTGCGGGAAATAGTCGAAGTCGAAGATTGAGTCAGTGAGCTTGTACTTTTCAGATTTAACATGCGAGTCAGGTGACATGGCACTGATCTCAAGGAGTGTCTTTGGCTCAACCACCAGCCTGAATCTTACGGGTTTCATGGCTGATACCTTAATTGTAGTATCTGTCAGTACCTTGAGCTCGGCAGTGAAGTCGACGTTAGCCAGGGCAACCTTATCGAGCCATATCGTATCACCTTTATGAGTGAGCGGCAGGTCAATTATCCTTGTAAGGTTCTCAGCCCCGTCAGTTGAATATGTGAATGTATAAACTCCGTGTCTCATCTTCATTGAGTAGAGTCCACTTGACATGTCTGAGACAGAACGGTAGGCTATAGATTTGTCCTTGATGCTTTCGGCATATACTTTTACACTCTGCGGAAATATATCAAGCAGGTTGTTAATGGAAGCATTGCCCATTACAAGGAATGTACGTGGATGAGAGTCAGAGAATATTTCGTATCTGTAGATATCCATCCTTCCGAAACCGGCAGGGGAGAACTTTGAATAATACCCAATACTGCCATCACCTATGGGGCAGAAGAAGAGATCATCATCAGTAGAGTTCACAGGATAGCCAAGATTTTCAGGCTCACTCCATTCTCCATTACTGTTAAGATGGGATTTGAAGATGTCATAACCACCCATATTGTAGTGGCCTCTCGAACTGAAGAACAATGTCTTGTCGTCCTGGCTGAGGAAAGGTGTCTCTTCATTGTATTTTGTATTGATCACCGGTCCAAGATTCACAGGTGTTCCCCAGTCACCTGTACTGTCTTTTTCGCAGTAATATATGTCGAGGCCGCCATACCCGCCTTTTCTGTTGCTTGTGAAGTAAAGCCTCTTGCCATTATGTGAAACAACAGCATGTGACTCCCAGTATTTGGTATTTATCTTGTCGTTAAGTTTTTCGACGTTGTTCCAGCGGTCATCCACGTATCGGCTAAGGTAAATGTTACCCTCATAGTTGTCGGTACGGTAGAGGTAAAGTATTGATGCATCAGCATTAAGCGATGCAGAGTAATAGTCCTGGTCAATGCCCAGCTGAGGTGTCATGTTAACAGGCGGTGACCACTGACCATTAATCTTTTTTGAATAGAAGACTGCATCATAGAACTGAAGGGCACGCGTGAAAACAATTGTGTTCTCATCTGATGAAACAACGGGGTCAAAGTCAGAAAAACGTGAATTGATTGTAGCTCCCAGGTTTCTTTCAACAACATAAACCGGGTTCTCCATCATCTTTCTGGCAATCTCACAGGATCTGATCTGGAAATTAACCACAGCGGTGTCGTAGATTTTGGTATCTACATCTGAGAGAAACTTATTATATGTCTCAACGGCCCTGTCAAGCTTGTTATTTACCCTGTAGGCATTTGCGAGGTAATAAAGAGCATCATACGGAGCCCCGTTTTCTTTTATCTTTCCTTCCCTGTAACCCGGGTCAATATTGGCAGAGGCTGTCTCAAGATATGGTATTGCTTTTTCCTTCTCACCCGGAGTATTTAAATAGCACTGTCCGATCCTGTAATAAATATTGTAGTTATCCGGGTAATACTGGAGCAGATTCAAATATTTTGGAAGCGCTTCGGCGTAATCTTCGAAGAGTATATCTCCTTCAGCAGAACTGAATATCTCACGGAGTTCGGTTTTTGATTGGCCTGCTACAGTGAATGCATGCAAAAGAATCAGCATGCCAACAAAATATTTTGCCCTTCTCATTTAGGTGGTAAGTTTTCTTAAAAAGATAAATATAAGAGAAAAAATGCAAATCGTTATAACTTGTTCTATTCCTTTTTACTAAAAAGAAGTAAAAATTTTATCAACACGCAGGAAGCTCATCAGTCCTCAAAGTCAGGAGATGTGACGATTTTCATGTTGTGTTTTCTGATATATGCAAGAAAAAGAGCTAAATACATCCTGCCTTTTATTGCAATAACGATAAGAGGTAGGGTGAACCGGCTAAAGTATTTTTTTGAAAAGATGATCATTGCATTATAGAAGTGTATGATGCAATCAGGATTGTTATTTCCCGCGCTCATGCCTTTGAAATGGGTTATTCTGGCATCAGCCAGGTAGTAGTTGTTAAATCCGGCCTGCACAATGCGCCAGCTAAGGTCTATGTCTTCGCCATACATGAAAAAGGCTTCATCAAAAAGACCGGCCTTTTCTAAAGCATCGCGCCTGATAAACATAAATGCTCCGGTGAGAATGTCGGCCCGGCAGTTTTTATCAACAGGGATGTTGCCAAGATAGTACCGGTTTATCAATCCCGATTTTCTAAATAAAAATGCCAGTCCGGTTAGTCTGAACAGTGATGTAAGTGGAGACGGGAACCCCCTTTTTGATTCAGGAAGAAAGCGACCCTGGCCATCTGACATATGTGCCCCGGCAGCTCCTGCGTCCGGATTCTCACGCATAAAGCGAAGGCATATGCTTAAAGCTTCAGGGGCGACAACGGTGTCAGGGTTAAGAATTAGAACAAATTCTCCTGATGCTATCTGAATGCCTTTGTTGCATGCCGCAGCATACCCGATGTTCGTGCCCGACCGTATAAGCTTTACCTCAGGAAAAAGCGTCTCCACCATTTCAGGGGAACCGTCCGAAGAGCAGTTGTCAATAACAATTATTTCTGACCCGATGCCTTTTGTTGCCGTAATTACCGAGCGAATTGCCTGCCCGAGGTATCTTTTTACATTAAAACTTACAATAATTACGCTTAAATCCATTATTTCAGCAGTTCTGCATCTCTTCCCTGATTGCTTCGGCAAGCCTCTTTACGCCCTCTTTTATCTCTTCGAAGCATGAATAGGAGAAGTTTATTCGCATTGTATTATGTCCTTCGTCATTACAAAAGAAGACATTTCCGCAGACAAATGCCACATTCTTTTTTATGGCTCTCTCGAGGAGCCTGGCCGAGTCCATTGACGGCGGCAGTGTGACAAAGAGGAAGAGTCCACCCTGTGGTTCGGTCCAGCTTACCCCTTCGGGCATCTCTTCATGCAGGCATGTAATCATGTAATTACGCCTGTCGCGGTAGAGAGAAATGATTTTTCCGAGGTTTTTATCAAGCAGACCCTTCTCAATATATTTTGCTGCAATGTTTTGAAGTATGACCGGTGAACAGAGGTCAGTTGATTGTTTTGCAATAACTATCTTATCTATTATCTCCGGATCGGCTATTATCCATGCAAGTCTGAACCCGGGTGCAAATATCTTTGAAAAAGTGTGAAGTGTGATGATTATCCCGGAGTCGTCAAGAGAGTACATCAGTGGCTGCTCCTCACCATCAAACCTGACCTCACGGTACGGGCTGTCTTCAACGATGAGGAGGTTGTGACGCTTTGCAATCCTGATTATCTCACGTCGTCTCTCTGCAGGGACTGTTACTCCTGCGGGGTTCTGAAAATCAGGGATTATATATATGAATTTTATCTTTTCGCCCTTATTTTCAAGTTCACTGATCGCTTTTTCAAGCTCATCAGGTATCATTCCGTTATTATCGAGAGGAATGCCTCTCAGCTTTGCCCCATATGCTGAAAAGGCATTCAATCCACCGAGGTACGATGGCAACCCGCAAATGATATATTCGCCCGGGTTGATAAATATCTTGGGCAAAAGGTCAAGTGCCTGCTGTGAACCGGTTGTTATTAAAATGTTGTCAGGGGTAACTGACAATCCCTGGCTGTTATGCCTTTCGGCAAGCAGCCGGCGCAGCTTTAGATCACCTTCAGTGGTGCCATACTGCAGCGCGGTCTTGCCCTGTTCCTCAAGCACTTCCACCGCTATCTTTTTTATATCATCGAGAGGAAAGGAATCAGGAGACGGGAGGCCGCCGGCAAAGGATATCATTCCGGGTTTCTGGGTTAGTTTCAGAATTTCTCTTATCGCAGAACGTTTCATGTTTTGCGAAGAGTCTGAATAAAATCTTTCATATTTTTCTGACATGACCTTTACAGCTTTTGTCAAATAAAAGAAGATTTTCAGAATAAAAAAATGAGATATTACAGATAAAACAATTTCAGCTCTTTCCGGGAAGAGAAAACTGCCTGCGGTTTATAATTGACTGACCCAGAGTGATCTCGTCAGTATATTCAAGCACATCACCTATTGCCACACCACGGGCAAGGGTTGTGATATTTATTCCATACGGGCTAAGCTTACGGTATATATAATAATTTGTAGTATCTCCCTCCATTGTGGTACTTAATGCAAGGATGACCTCTTTAATCTTTCCTTCCTTAATTCTTTCCTCCAGAAGATTGATAGTGAGATCTGAAGGACCTATCCCATCAACGGGAGATATAATACCTCCAAGTACATGATAGACGCCCCTGAACTGCCTTGTGTTTTCAACCGCCATTACATCCTGCACATTTTCAACGACACAAACCAAAGAAGCATCTCTGGAAGTGTCACTGCAAATATCACATACGGGGCTGTCACTTATGCCGTGGCATATCTTGCAGTAGCACACCTCATCACGTAACCTTGTTACTGCTTCGCCAAAACGTTTTACCTCGGCTGGGTCACGTCTCAGGAGATGCATAACGAGTCTGAATGCAGTCTTTCGCCCAATGCCCGGAAGCGAAGCAAACTCATCAACCGCTTCTTCAAGAAGCCTGGAAGGAAATCTGTTTCCTGTTTCTTTCATGATCAGTGAGCAAATTTAATCTAATATTGGGTTATCATTTTGCCTTTCCTTCATTTTTATTATACTTGCATAAATAATTTGTAATACAACTTTCGAAAAAGCAATCAATTTTTAAGTTAAACTGAGAGAATAAAAATGATTTCCCCGCTGATTATTATCGTTTTCATTGCAATCTATTTCGGTTTCTTGTTTCTTGTTTCTCATATTACAGGAAGAAAAGCTGACAATGCAAGTTTCTTTATTGGTAACAGGCGCTCGCCATGGTATATTGTCTCTATCGGGATGATAGGAGCTTCAATTTCAGGTGTTACCTTCATTTCAGTGCCCGGATGGGTGGTAGACAGCAACTTCTCTTACATGGCAATGGTTCTTGGTTTTGTCTTCGGATATGCATTTATTGCTGAGGTGTTGCTGCCAATGTTTTATAAGCTCGAGCTTACTTCAATATATACGTATCTCGATGTGCGTTTTGGCCCCAGATCATATAAAACCGGATCGGCTTTTTTCCTTATCTCACGCACAATTGGATCGGCTTTCCGCCTCTACCTGACAACAAAGGTTCTTCAACTGGTCGTTTTTGACTCGCTGCACGTACCATTCTGGCTGACTGTTACCGGATTCGTTGCACTGATCTGGTTTTATACAAGAAAAGGGGGAATTAAAACTGTAATCTGGACCGACACTTTTCAGGCAATAATAATGCTGGCAACGGTTGTCACTACTATTATACTTATAAGTAAAGCACTTGACTTTTCGTTTGGTGAAGCAGTACGGGCAATACATAAACATGATATGTCGAGGTTGATTTTCTTTGACGACATACGTGATAAGCGGAATTTTATCAAACAGTTTATCAGCGGTATTGTAATAACTGTAACGATGACGGGGCTTGATCAGGGTATGATGCAGAAAAATCTCAGCTGCCGGTCAATAAAGGATGCCAGGAAGAATGTCTACCTTTATGGGTCAATGTTTGTGCCTATTAACCTGCTCTTCCTCAGTCTGGGAGTTATGCTGGTTATGTACGCTGCCAAGTTCGGTATTGCAATCCCGGCCTCACGCGACGATCTTTTTCCACTTATTGTAACACATGGCGGCCTGGGAACATTTGTTGCATTACTATTCATTACAGGACTGACGGCAGCTGCTTACAGCAGCTCTGACTCATGCCTTACGGCACTCACCACCTCATTTACATTCGACATTCTTGGGGCCGGCAATAAAGACCCGGAATCACTTTCCCGTATCCGCCAGAAGGTCCATATTATGTTTGCCATCCTGCTTATTGGCGTTATAATGATATTCAGACAGCTTAATAACCCAAGCATTATCAGTTCCATCTATACTGTAGCCGGTTATACGTATGGTCCTTTGCTTGGCCTCTATACATTCGGGTTCTTTACCCGGCGAAGAGTGATTGACAGGGCTGTGCCGTTTGTCGCCGTGGCCTCTCCGATAATAACTTTTATTATTAATCAGGTAGCCAACAGATTTCTGGGAGGTTATCAGGTGGCCTATGAATTCCTGCTACTGAATGGTATGCTGACCTTTGCAGGTTTGCTGATTTTCAGCCACAGAGCAACTGCCAAAAAATAAAAAAGTTATTTACCCTGATGAGAATTCAGTCGGTTTGATCTGTTTAAAAGAGGCAGGGAAGCGGCTTTTAAAAAGTGGTGGTGCCTGATGAATAATCACCCTTGGTTGTGTCGTTTTGTGTTGGGGTTTCCTCCTCGTCTTCCTCTTCCACAGGCTTAATTATTATCCTCTTGGTCCGGTAGGGGATAGATATTGATATATAGTAAGATATTCCTGTGGAAACCTTTGAGGAACAATCGCCAAAGCCCGGCATATTTACAGGCTTAAGGTTTCCTTTTGTTCCGTCTGATAAGAGCAGCCTGAGCGACAGGTTCCATCCCATGGTAACTCCTGGGAAAATCTCCGTTCTGACACCCGGAGTGACCTCAATAAAATGCCCGACATGACTTGATGAAGGGAGACTCAGTGAGGAAGTGCCCCATGCATTTGTGTATTCCATCCGAGGGGTCGCATGTGAGAAGAAGCTGATGCCATAATGTATTCCGACGCCTAAATAATTTCTTCCCTCAGATATTTTCGGCTTTAAAAAATTGAAGTCGGGACCAAGTGTAAATGCAAGCCCCTGGCTGTTATAGTCATATGATTTCCTACTGGTTGAATAATGCGAGAATATTGTTCCACCAGTTACGGCAAGACGCTCGGTGAATTCAAATGAACCCTGAACGGCAAAAGACCTGAGATCATTATTTAAAAAGTACCCTGCCGGTCTTGCAACATCTGCGCCAACCCTTATATGGAGCGGAACCATGACGGTGTCCTGTGCTGCAGCACCTGCCGATGCCAGAAAGAAGAGGCTAATAATAAAGACGTATGTTGCTTTTAACATTGAGAGTAACACTTTTATTTTCTAAAACAAGGGAATCAATAATATTATCCGTCCAGGTCAGGCCTGTAATGCTATGACATATCGTATAGCCGCATGCGGCCGAGATGTAATAGGGGGAAGTGGTATAAGCTATAACAACAGTGTCAGTAACATTATTAATCTTAAATAGCATTGTTGACTGAGTTTTTGCAGGATCAAGGGTATAAGTAAATACAGAGACCTTTTTCTCTTTTGCAAGGATAGTGTCGCCTGCGCTGCTTTTTGCGGTAACAATTATGGAATCGCATGTGACAACCTTCCGGGTTTCGCTTGAATATATGTTTGTTGTAACAATCGGAACAGTGTCATCTATACAGGCACTCGATGTGCATGAGGCAAGAACCACAACCATTACAACCGAAAAACACATTATTGATATCAGTCGTTTCATTAAATCAGAATCTGGTTACAAAGCTATAAAAAAAGAGAGAGTTTACATCGTAAAGGTGCATACTCTCTCAATATAGCAGGCAATTAGAATTTCGGAAGGTTTTTTAATATTCCGTTAACGCCGTTTTTTATTCTCTCTACTATCTGTTCAACCACATTCTCTTTCTCCTTAACAGAGTAAATCTCGTTTATGATGTCGTGGTACCGTTCCTTGATTATGTTTCTGCGCAGTTTCAGGGTAGGGGAGAGCTCTCCTGTGGTTGTATTCCACTCTTCGGTCACAAGCCTGAAACGTTTTATCTGCTCATGCTCACCAAGGGTTTTGTTTACCTCTTTTACTTCACGCCCGTATCTTTCTATTACTTCAGGCAGCTCAACAAGTTCTGCATTATCGCGGAACTGAATTCTATGCAGGAAACACCAGTCGTGCAGGAAGGTAAAATTAGGTGAGATAAGTGCGCTGGCGAACTTCTGATTCTCACCGATAACCATAACCTGCTCAATGAAGAACGACTCTTTAAGCCTGTTTTCAATTGGCTGGGGTGCAATGTATTTGCCTGCCGAGAGTTTGAACATTTCTTTTTTCCTGTCAGTGATACGCAGGAAACGTCCGTCCTCGATCCTTCCAATATCGCCGGTATGGAAATAGCCGTCGCTGTCAATTGCTTCAGATGTGAGATCAGGTGCCTTGTAATAGCCCATCATTACATTGGGCCCCTTACACAGGATCTCTCCGTCTTCATCAATTTTTACTGTCACGTTTTCAAGCACAGGGCCGACAGTTCCCAGTTTAATATCGCCGATCCTGAGAGGATTGACTGCAATAACAGGAGATGTTTCAGTGAGTCCGTAACCCTGCAGAACAGGTATGCCGGCTGCCCAGAAAATACGCTCGAGCCTTGACTGCAGTGCCGCCCCGCCTGAAACCATAACACCTACCTCATTCCCGAGAGCCTCTTTCCATTTGTTAAATACAAGCTTGCGGGCAAAAAACAGTTTTAGCTTATAGAACCAGGTATTGCCTTTCAGCCTGTATTTAAGGCCAAGGTTCACAGCCCAGAAAAAGATATGCTTCTTCAGCCATGGCAGGTTTTTCCCCTTCCCGATAATATTGTCATAAATCTTTTCAAGCAGACGAGGAACGACATTGCATATGTTTGGTTTTATCTCCCTCATAACCTCCGCAACAACACCCATGTTCTCGAGGTAGTAAACAGATGTCCCCTTGTACTGGAAGTGGTAATTCATCATCCGTTCGTAAACATGGCAAAGAGGGAGGAAACTCAGCGCTTTATAGCCATAGCCAAAAGGATGAGCTGTGCTTGTTGAGATTGCATTTGAAACAAGATTATTATGTGAAAGCATTACTCCTTTTGATACGCCTGTTGTACCTGAGGTATAGATGATAGTAACAAGGTCGGAGGGCTTTATATTATCGCGCACTGACTTTAATTCTTCAAAAAACTCATCCTTATGGTTTCTCCCGGTTTCTATAATATCAAAAACTGATTTCATATTGTCAACCCTGTCAAATGAGAAAACATCCTTAATCACAGAAATTTCGCCGACAGGGCTTTTCACCTTTGCTAAGATTGTTTTGTTACCCACAAATACGGCTTTCACGTCTGAGTGACGAAGGATAAAGGCGTACTCCTCAACACCTATTGTCGGATAAATGGGAACATGAATCAGTCCCGCCTGTGCAAGACCATGATCAACAATGTTCCACTCAGCCTTGTTGGCAGTAATAGTAGCAATATGATCACCTTTACGATAACCGAGTGCCATCATTCCACAGCTAAAACAATCAGTAAGCTCTTTAACTTTATCCGAGGAGTAGGTTATCCATTCCTGTTCAAACTTTCCTCCAAACATTACTTCCCGCGGATATTTCTCACAGTTCCACTCTATGAGATCAAATGTCCTGGTAACTTCCATCTGGTAAATAACTTGATTTATGTTACAATTGTATAAAAATTAATCGAACAAAAAAACAAATGCCTGCATTATCATTTTTTTGATAATGCAAGCACTTGAATATCAGATCTATATTTGACCAGGAAAATTTCCTGATTTTCGAACGTGATAATTAAAACAGCTAGATGCCTGATTTAATCTCATCTGTAGCCCTTTTGACCGCGTCATAAAGCCCTTCAGGCTTCTTTCCGCCTGCAGTTGCAAGGAAAGGCTGACCGCCGCCGCCGCCGTTTATCATAGAGGAGACTGATTTAATAATATCCACGGCATTGACACCTTTTCTTGTTATAAAGCTGTCGCTGAAGGCGACAAGCAGAGATGCTTTACCTTCAAAACTGCCACCTAAAACTATTGCTGCGTCGCTTTCTGTTTGCCTGAGCTGATGGGCAATTGTCTTAAGCATGTCGGCTGTGGTTTCTTCAAGGACACCTGAGTATAAGGTGCAACCGCTTACCTTTTCAGCTTTCGCGGTCAGTTCATTTCTTTTTCCGAGGGCTGCACTCTCCTGCATCTTATCTATTGTCTGCTGCAGGTTTTTATTTTCTTCAACAAGTTTGGTAACTCCGGCAACAATGTTACCGGTGCTCTTTATCAAACCGCTTATCTCGTTCAGGCTGTTGAGTTTTTCATTGACATATCTGAGGGCATTCTCAGATGTTACTGCCTCAATCCTTCTTATCCCGGCAGCGACAGCTCCTTCAGAAATAATTTTAAAAAGGCCAATGGTACCTGTGCTTTCAACATGGGTTCCTCCGCACAACTCAACAGAGTTGCCAAACCTTATTACACGAACCCTGTCACCGTATTTTTCACCAAAGAGCGCCATAGCTCCCATATTCTTTGCCTCATCAACAGGGACGTCCTCATGAACTACCCTTGCAATATTGTTCATAATGAAGTTGTTCACCATTTGTTCAACCTGGCCAATCTCTTCAGGTGTCATGCGGTTGAAGTGGCTGAAATCGAATCTAAGCTTCTCCGGAGCAACGAGCGAGCCCTTCTGTTCAACATGCGTTCCCAAAACGCTCCGGAGTGCAAAGTGCATAAGATGTGTTGCCGTATGATTTCTGGCAGTCAGTTGCCTTGCTTTTTCATTTATTACTGCCCTGAAAGGTGCCGTGGCTTCAGATGGCTGACTTGTTGTGATATGGATTATCAGATTGTTTTCTTTGACAGTATCCGTGATCTCAATTCTCTCATTATCTGATTCGATATAGCCCTTGTCACCTGTCTGCCCGCCTGACTCGGCGTAGAAAGGTGTCTTGTCAAAAACAAGGTGATACAGGTTGCGGCCTTTGACATTCACCATGCGGTATCTGGTAATAAGAATATCGTCTTCGGTTTTATCATAACCGGTAAATACTGTTGCTTCGCTCTCTCTCAGCACAACCCAGTCACCTGAAACCTTTGCAGCGTCGCTTCTTGATCTCTCTTTCTGGATATTGAGTTCCTGAGTAAACTCTTCATTATTCAGAGTGAGATCGTTTTCCCTCAGGATGAGCTGAGTGAGGTCTACGGGGAAACCATATGTATCATAAAGCTCAAAAGCAACTTTCCCTGAGAAAACGTTTCCGTTTGTTTCCTTAAGCTCTTCGATCTTTTTTTCAATCATCCTCAGACCCTTACCGAGTGTTCTTAGGAATGACTGTTCCTCTTCATGAATAACCTTTGTAATTATCTCCTTCTGGCTGATAAGCTCTGGATAGTGGCTGCCCATGGTTTGGACAAGCACAGGTACGAGCCTGTAAATGAAGGGTTCTGTCATTTCCATTGTTGTATAACCGTACCTAACAGCGCGTCTTAATATGCGTCTGATAACGTATCCGGCACGGTTATTAGACGGGAGCTGTCCGTCGGCTACAGAGAACGCAATGGTCCGGAGATGATCGGCTATTACCCTGTGGGCAATATCTGTTTTCTCATCACTCCCGTATGATTTTCCTGTTATTTCAGCAATTTCAGAGATGATAGGCTGGAAGACATCAGTATCGTAATTTGATTTTTTACCCTGCACTACCATGCACAGCCTTTCAAAACCCATTCCCGTGTCGACATGATGTGACGGAAGGAGTTCAAGACTGCCATTTGCCTTTCGGTTGTACTGAATAAAGACAAGATTCCATATTTCAATGACCTGCGGGTGGCCCTTGTTTACGAGTTGTTCTCCCTGTATCACTGATCTTTCCTCCGCGCTCCTTAAATCAACATGTATCTCAGAGCATGGTCCGCACGGACCGGTCTCTCCCATCTCCCAGAAGTTATCCTTCTTTGAGCCTTCAAGTATTTTCCCTTTTGGATTTGTAAAACACTTTTCCCAGTATGAATAGGCTTCATCATCCCTCGATACATTTTCATCAGCATTTCCTTCAAAAATTGTGGCATAAAGCCTGTCTTCATCTATGCCCAGTCTTTTAGTGAGGAACTCCCATGCCCATTCAATGGCTTCTTTCTTGAAATAGTCACCAAACGACCAGTTTCCAAGCATTTCAAACATTGTGTGATGGTAGGTGTCAAGCCCCACCTCCTCGAGATCGTTATGTTTTCCGGAAACGCGAAGACATTTCTGTGAATCGGCAACCCTTTTATATCCGGCCGGTTTATTGCCAAGAAAGATATCTTTAAACTGGTTCATCCCGGCATTTGTAAACATCAGGGTGGGATCATTTTTGATCACCATAGGCGCCGAAGGAACTATTGTGTGTTGTTTTGATTTGAAAAAAAGCAGAAACTCTTCTCTTAATTCGTTAGATTTCATGATTTTGTGCAAAAAAATTCAATTTTTTTATGGTTTTGGGCTTGTAAAAGTAATTTATTTATTCTATGTTTGTCAACGCTCTGGTAAAATAGTCACAAATGGGGATTGATTACTAATGCCAAAAAAGAAATATATTCTTGATAGCACAACCTTGCAGTTTTTGCAGCACAAACCTGCATGGACTGATAAATTAATCAGAGTCGCTGCTTTCTTCGGGGTTTCCATTCTTCTTACTTTCTTTTACGTTTTCGTTTTTAATCATCTTTTCGGGTCTCCGAAAGAAAAGATACTTAATGAGCGTCTTGGTGAACTGAAGTTCCAGTATTCACTGCTTGACAGAAGAATTGAAAACAATCAGAAAATTCTTGCTGACCTGCGATCAACGGATAACTCATCATACCGTCCGGTGCTTGACATGCCACTCATACCTGAATCAATGGAAGAGGTCGGCTCCGGTGGTGTTGATAAGTACGTCAATCTTTCAGGGTTTGACTACAGCGACCTTATGATTGGCACAGATTCAAAGCTTGAAGATCTTAAGACACAGACAAATATTCAATATAACTCATTTAATGAGCTGACAGGCAAAGCCAACGATTGGAAGGCAATGTGGGATCACCTGCCTTATTTCAGACCTGTTGATATGGTTCAACGGGTAGGCGATGGATTCCATTACCGCGACAAGCATCCTGTGCTGGGCATCGGCCGCTGGCATTTCGGACAGGATTTTCCATGCCCGATCGGAACCAAGGTTTATGCTACCGGCGGAGGTAAAGTGATTTTTGCAGGCAGTGACGGGGACGGATTCGGAAATAAGATAATTATTGATCATGGGTTTGGATATAAAACTATCTATGGACACCTGAGCAGAATAAATGTTAAACCTGGTGATGTTGTTAACAGAGGTGACAGAATCGGACTCTCTGGAACAACAGGCATATCTTCCGGGCCTCATCTCCATTATCAGATAGAGCTTTACGGACAGCCCGTAAATCCGCTCTCATACCTCTCCAATGAACTCACCGAGGAAGAATATTTTAAGATCCTGGGTGTGAAGATCGAATCTGACAGCAGCAAAAAATAATCTCCCCTGGAACCACATATTTTGGGATTTATAGTGGTTTTATTTAATATTGCAGGGTTAAAACATCTGTTTTAAGTGCTAATACGCAAACCTAAATATAAGTTTAACCACGAGACCCTGAGCTTTGACAAGATGGTGTTGGGAAGTAAAGAGCTGGTGCTTAAATTCTTCGCCTATTTTGCCGGGTCCGTCTTTCTTGCAATTATTTACCTTCTTCTCTTTGCCTCTATCTTTGATACTCCCAAGGAAAAAGCCCTTAAGCGTGAGATAGACCAGCTCTCTCTTCAGTATGAGATTATGAACAGGGAAATGGGCAATATTGAAAAGGTCCTTCAGAATCTGCAGGCCACAGATGATAACCTTTACCGCACTATTTTTGCTGCCGAGCCAGTCCCGGCTTCAGTACGTGAAGGCGGAATGGGAGGTATAAAAAGGTATGAAGAACTTAACGGATTCAGTAATTCTGAACTCGTTGTGGAGACCGCCAGGCGTCTTGACCGCATTCGTAAGAAGATAGATGTCCAGTCAAAATCATATGATGAACTTATTGCACTGGCAAAGACTAAAGAGAATATGCTAAGGTGCATGCCTGCTATTCAGCCTATCTCTAACAAAGATCTTAAACGGACAGCATCTGGCTTTGGGATGAGGATACATCCTATCTATAAAATTCCTAAGTTCCATGCCGGGATGGATTTCACAGCACCAACCGGAACTGACATTTTTGTTACTGGTGACGGCGTTGTTGAATTAGTTAAGTCCGACAAAACGGAGCTGGGGAACCATATTGTCATAGATCACGGCTTTGGATATGAGACTGTTTATGCCCATCTCGACGGATTTAATGTAAGGCAGGGACAAAAGGTCAGAAGAGGAGATATTATTGGCTATGTGGGAAGTACGGGCAGATCTGTGGCACCACATCTTCATTATGAAGTCAGACTGAACGGTGTGGCTGTTGATCCGGCTTTCTATTATTTTAATGACCTGACAGCTGATGAATATGATCACATGATTGATCTGTCATCGAAAAGCGGCCAGACCTTTGATTAATATCATATGCTCCAAACATAATAATAATGCCATACAGGGAAAAGAAAGTCGAAAAGCTCTATTACCAGATTGGTGAGGTATCTGAAATGTTTACTGAACCGGTATCTACCATCCGCTTCTGGGAGAATGAGTTTGAAATATTAAAACCCAAAAAAAACAATAAGGGCAACAGGCTGTTTACCCAGGATGACATACGTAACCTGAGGTTAATCCATCACCTGCTTCGCGAGAAAGGGATGACGATAGAAGGAGCGCGCAGGTATCTGAAACTAAACCGCAATGATGCTGACTACAGGCAGGAGATTCATGATGCTCTGCTTAATATCCGCGGATTACTGCTTGAAATAAAAGAAACCCTATAACTGTCTGATGTCAGTAACCCTTAGAGAATTTGCCTTCTGGCTTGATCAAGCAATACCTCTGGAGTACCAGGAAAGTTATGATAACAGCGGACTGCAGGTTGGCGAACCAGAATCATTAGTTGATTCCGTGTTGTTAACCATTGATGTTAACCGTGATGTTGTTGCCGAAGCAGCTGAAAAAGGATGTAACCTGATTGTATCACATCACCCACTTATATTTTCACCGCTTAAAAGAATTGGGGGAGGAAGCGTGGCAGAAAGTACTGTTGCCGATGCTATCAGGGGGAATATAGCCGTGTACTCATCTCATACCTGTTTCGATGCAATGGCCTGGGGTGTCAGTCGCGTTATGGCTGAGAAAACCGGTCTGAAAGATATCAGTGTACTGGTGCCGGTTAAAGGCAAACTCTGTAAGATTGCGGTATATGTTCCTTTATCTCATGCCCGGGCAGTACGTGAAGCGCTCTTTAACTCCGGGGCAGGCGAGACAGGAAAATACTCATCATGCAGCTTTACATCTTCAGGGACCGGCACTTTCATGGCAGGAGAGGGCGCCAAACCATACTCAGGGGAGATAAATAAACTATTCACAGGAAACGAGGTGAAGATTGAAACGGTTGTGCCATCGCATCTTGTTAAGGGGGCAATAAAGGCTATGATTGCAGCACACCCTTATGAAGAAGTTGCATATGATCTTTTCCGCCTTGAGAATAACTGCGATTTTGCAGGAACGGGAGCTATTGGCATTTTGCCTGAACCGCTAACCGGACTTCAGTTACTTGAGAACCTGAAAAAAATCTTTGATGTTCCTGTTATAAGATATAGTGGTGACACAGAATCAAAAATTGAAAAGGTTGCGGTATGCGGCGGCTCAGGTGCCGGGTTTATCAACAACGCCTTCAGGGCCGGTGCCAATGCTTTTATCACAGGTGATATTAAATACCACTCTTTTACAGAAGCTCCTGCCTCATTGCTTGTTGCCGATATTGGTCATTATGAGAGCGAGAAGTATTCTTTAAAGGTTTTATACGATATTATTAATAAAAATTTCCCTAAATTTGCACTCCGGTTTTCTGAAACAAAAACGAATCCGATAAATTACATTTAGATATGGAAAAGAACAAAACCAACGAGACTGAATTGTCAATTGAGGAGAAACTCAGGGCTTTGTATTCACTTCAGCTTGTTGATTCAGAAATAGATAAGATAAGAACTCTCAGAGGCGAACTTCCTCTTGAGGTCCAGGATCTTGAAGATGAGGTTGAAGGTCTTGAAACAAGGATAGGCAATCTCAGGGCTGAGGTGTCTGAACTTGAGAAATCAATTGTCAAGAAGAATGGTGAAATAGTTACTTCACAGGGTCTTATAAAGAAATATGAAGATCAGCAGAATAATGTGCGCAATAACCGTGAATACGACTCACTTTCAAAAGAGGTGGAGTTTCAGACCCTGGAGATTGAGCTTTGCAACAAGAAGATACGTGAATTCACCGTCCAGGTAGCTGAAAAGAAAGAGGTAATGGCTGAAGCACAGGCTCATCTTGATGAGAGGAAGAAAGACCTTGAAAACAAAAAATCAGAACTTGACGATATAACCCGCGACACTGAAAAGGAAGAGGCGCACCTTGACGAAAAGTCAAAGAGTCTTCAGACAAGGATTGAAGACCGTCTTCTGACTGCCTACAAGCGTATACGCCTGAATGCCCGAAACGGCCTTGCTGTTGTACGGGTTGAGAGGGATGCCTGCGGAGGCTGCTTTAACCAGATACCCCCACAGCGCCAGCTCGATATCAAATCAAGGAAAAAGATCATCGTTTGCGAATACTGCGGAAGAATTCTTGTTGATGATGAGATTATGAAAGAAGGGGAAGAATCATAAAATAATTTATTATTCTGTTTTATATTAGGGCCGTTAGTGATAACGGCCTTTTTTATTTTAAAAAGTGAAGAAATGGACAAGATGACCTTTCAGAAGCAGATACTTGAAGGTATCCCTGATTATATACCGGAGAAGAAAAGCTATAATCCGAATATAAATCATGCGCCACGTAGGAAAGATATTCTTACCTCAGATGAGAAGAAGCTGGCATTGCGCAATGCTCTGAGATATTTCCCCCCAAAAATGCATAACGTCCTTGCCGCTGAGTTTGCCGGAGAACTGAATAGTTATGGCCGCATATATATGTATCGATACAGGCCTGACTATGAGATGATGGCGAGACCTATTGACCATTACCCGCACAGGTCTGAACAGGCTGCTGCTATAATGCTGATGATAAACAACAATCTTGACCCTGCTGTTGCTCAGCATCCGCATGAGTTGATTACTTATGGAGGTAATGGTGCTGTTTTCCAGAACTGGGCTCAGTACAGGCTTACAATGAAGTACCTGGCAACAATGACTGACAATCAGACCCTGGTAATGTATTCAGGCCATCCGATGGGTTTGTTCCCGTCACACCCGGAAGCACCAAGGGTTGTGGTAACAAACGGAATGGTCATACCTAATTACTCGTCACCCGATCACTGGGAGAAGTTTAATGCGCTGGGAGTCTCACAATATGGTCAGATGACAGCCGGATCATACATGTACATCGGCCCTCAGGGCATTGTTCACGGAACAACAATAACAGTGCTTAATGCCGGCAGAAGACTGAAAGGAAAACCGGAAAGCAAAAAACTTCTGTTCATCTCTTCAGGTCTCGGAGGCATGTCAGGGGCTCAGCCAAAGGCAGGCAATATTGCCGGAGTGATCTCAGTTATTGCCGAGGTAAACCCGAGGGCTATTCACACCCGCCACTCACAGGGATGGGTTGATGAAGTGTTTGAAGATATTAACTCACTGATTAAACGGGTGAGAATGGCGAAAGAAGCTAATGAAGTGGTCTCCCTTGCTTATCATGGAAATATAGTGGATGTATGGGAACGCTTTGCCGATGAGGGCCTGTGGGCTGATCTGGGCTCTGACCAGACATCACTTCATAATCCCTGGGCAGGTGGTTATTATCCAGTCGGGATCACTTTTGAAGAGGCAGTTGTTATGATGTCGAAAGACCCTGTCAGATTCAAAGCCCTGGTGCAGGAGTCGCTCAGGAGACAGGTGACAGCCATAAACAGGCATACGGCAAACGGAACTTATTTCTTTGATTATGGTAATGCTTTCCTGCTGGAGGCTTCACGCGCAGGGGCAGATATTATGAATGACAGGGGTGACTTCCGTTATCCGTCTTATGTTCAGGATATTATGGGTCCGATGTGTTTTGATTATGGTTTTGGCCCGTTCAGGTGGGTTTGCTGTTCAGGCAGGGAGGAGGATCTTGAAATGACTGACAGGATAGCAAATGAGGTCCTGGAAGAGATAAGCCGCACGGCGCCTGAAGAGATACGTCAGCAGATGGCGGATAACATACACTGGATAAAGGAAGCCGGACGAAACAAGCTGGTTGTGGGGTCACAGGCCCGCATACTTTACGCCGATGCAGAGGGCCGGACCAAAATTGCCGCTGCATTCAATGATGCTGTAGCAGCAAGAAAAATAACCGCGCCGGTTGTAATAGGCAGAGACCATCATGATGTCTCCGGAACAGACTCTCCTTACAGGGAGACATCAAATATTTATGACGGGTCTAAATTCACCGCCGACATGGCTATCCATAATGTTATCGGCGATTCATTCCGCGGCGCGACCTGGGTCTCTATTCATAATGGAGGAGGCGTTGGATGGGGTGAAGTTATAAACGGAGGCTTCGGTATGTTGCTTGACGGTACCCGTGAAGCAGACCGCCGTTTGCATTCAATGCTTTTATGGGATGTGAACAATGGTATTGCACGGCGGAGCTGGGCAAGAAACGAAGAGGCGGTTTTTGCAATTAAACGTGAGATGGAACGTACACCAGGGCTGATCGTCACGCTTCCTAATCTTGCGGATGACAACCTGATTGACGGATTATTTTAAAAGGGGCAAACAATAAAGATTATCTCAGCTGAAGTCAGATATCTTCTCTGATATCAGGCAAATTGCCAATGCAACAATGCCTTCACCACGGCCTGTGAATCCCATCTTCTCAGTAGTGGTGGCCTTTACTGCAACACAGTTGCGTGGTATTCCGGCAACATCAGAAAGAGTGATGCACATCTCCTCAATAAAAGGGGATATTCTGGGCTTTTCAAGGCAAAGTGTGCTGTCAATGTTAATGATGTGATAGCCTTTTTCAGTCAATAGTCTGACAGTGCGCTTAAGAAGTATTTTGCTGTCAATGTTTTTAAACTCATCAGAAGTGTCGGGGAAATAAAAGCCAATATCCCGTAATCCGGCTGCCCCCAGAAGAGCGTCACATATTGCATGGATAAGAACATCGCCATCCGAATGAGCCACACAGCCCGTTGATGAAGGAATATGAATACCTCCAAGCCACAACTCACGTCCTTCTTCAAGACGGTGAAAGTCTATGCCCTGTCCTATTCTTTGACGCAAGGTCATATCGGGCTACCTTGAGCGCGCGTTGCGGAGAGATTCAAAATCGAAGCTGAGTGAGAATCTGAGTGTTCTCGCCAGAGGATTTGTTTGTGTCATTGGGATGAGATAAGAAAAATCGAGGGTGAAAATGTTCAGCCTCAGGCCCGCTCCCATAGTGAAATATTTCAGGTTGCCCTTGATCTTTGCCTCATTGAAGTATCCTGCCCTCAGGGCAAACTGATCGTTATACCAGTACTCGGTACCTACACCAATCATAAACTCTTTAAGCTCTTCAGACAAACCTCCCGGGGCATCGTAGAACGACTGAAAAATGGCAACAGGAACAGATACATCAGGATTTTTGCCCTTTACAATGGTAGTACCATCTGATGACATCTCAGGAGGAGATGGGACCAGCAATTTATTCAAATCCAATGAAAGTCCGATTTTATTATACTTGTTTACAGACATTGAAAGCCCGGCTCCCAATCTCATATTCATAGGAATAAACTCAGGATCATTAGTGTTTGAGTAGCTCATTTTAGAGCCAATGTTTGAAAAGTTAAACCCTGCTGATATGGTGCCGTCTTTGGCTTTGATACCAATGTTGTTTGAATAATAGCCTGAAATATCTGCTGCAAAAGCTGTTCCGGCTTTTGTGGCTGTCCCGTCTACTTCAATTCCTCCTGTTATATTTGAGTAGATGAAGCGAAGGGCAATACCTCCTGAAAAATGCTCGGTTAACAGGCGTGAGTATGCAACATCCAAAGCAAACTCGTTCGGCTTATAATTCTTTATGTCAATTCCCTGTATGTCAGTAAACTGAATTTCTCCCAGTGATGAATATGTGAGGCTTGCAGCAATCACCTGCCTTGCGTCTATTCTTGAATATACCGCCAGGTGCGCAATATTAATATCAGGAACCAGATTTCTGAGCCAGGGTGTATATGCAAGAGCAAACCCTCCGTTACCATCTATTACTGCAAACTTGGCACAGTTCCAATGCATACTGTAGACGTCAGGTGTGGTTGCAACACCAACGTCTCCCATTGCACCTGCTCTTGCATCAGGAGAAACAGTAAGAAACGGGACAACGGTATGGATAGTCCTGAGATTGTCCTGTGAAAAGGCTGTGAAAGAGAAAAGAGGTAGTATCGATAACAGTCCTAATAGCTTAATTCTCATATTGCGCTGTAAAAACTTTAAGGTTGTAAAGATAAAACAATTTTATTTGAACAATATTGTTTAAAACTATAAAATAATAACTCTTCCTGAAGCAACGCTTCTTTCCTTATCCTGAGTTATTGCTTCAACCCGCCAGATGTACATCCCCTTTGCCACCCTGACGCCGGTCTCATTGCACCCGTCCCAGGTTATCTCCGGTATCCTGTACCCTGATGTTATGACACTCTCTTCAATCGTCTTTACTATATTACCCGAACTACTGAAAACTGTTATTTTGACATCAATATTGTTGTCAGGCCTGTTATGACTAAATGAGAAATGAGTCTCAGCGCTTGTCGGGTTTGGATAGCAACTCAGGTCCGATATCCTGAATTTGTTGTCAGTGATTACAACAAATTTAAGAGTTGACTCTGAAAAGTTGTTGAGGTTATCCCATGCTCTTACTGTCACATAATGAACACCATTGTCATTCATAACAAAAGGATAATAGAGTGACCCCGAGGTGTAACCTTTCTTTTCGCTCCTGAACATTGAGTTGAGGATAACCGGCTCTGATGTATTATGGTCAAACCAGGCAACTATATCATGTCCTATTCCTGTGCCTGAGGCATTTATTCCTGACTTGTCTGAGATTTTAGCAAGCAGGACAGGAGAGTTGTCTGTGGTTCCACCCTCCCTGAACAATGTGTCGTTCATAAATAGCTGAATATCCGGCCCTTCCTTATCGTCAGTAGGTGTATTTGAAAATCCGCCAACAATTAAATTGTTATACCACCCGTTGACATCCACACTGTCATTATAGGCATAATATTTAATTGATCCGTTTCCGTAAGTGTAATCAATATCATGAGGCACCATAAAAGTAAAACTGAAGAAGCCGTTCACTACTTCTGCCGAGCCTTTATAAATCAGGCTGCCTGGAACATAATACTTCATTGTTTCACCTCCATCGTTGGCAAGTGTTGTTACCTGTGCCGGTTTGTCATATACTATTGGTTCAACAATCCCATTGAAATGAACTGCTGTATCTCCGTTTGATTCTTCAACATGGCCCTTAACAGTAATCACCGAGAGAGCTTTCAGGGTGTCTGTAACTGATTTTGTTGAGACACCATTGATGCTGTCGGTGGCAACGGTACCGTAATCAGGCAACGCAAGACGTAGTGCAGGGTCGCCCAGAAGGAGGAAGTTCCGCTTATTCGTTCCTGACCCTGAATTATTTTTGGCAATTCTTATAATATCTCCCAACCTGTTGGGTACCCCGTTGGTGTTTTTTTCAAAGGCTGATTTGATTATATTGCTGTTTAGTGTATAGTTTGGTGCTGAATACACCACCCTTGTGGTGCTCATAAGAGCAATTCCTCCTCCGAGCGGATTGAGAAGCACCAGCTCACCAGCCGATGTGTTTGCTGCTATTGCCCCGGTACCGCTGTTTATAGTCACATTGTCAAACCGGCTGAATTCGCATGTTGCTGTTATAAAAAGAGGCAGCATGTTAAAGTTGGTCCATGAGTTAATATCATCGGTTCGTACTACCCTCTCATGTGCAAGCCCTGCCTCACTTGCATGACCTATGTAATTAAAGATGAGGCACCCTGCCTTTATACGATTGTTTATTGCTGCCGTGGCATCAGGATAAGTATCACCTGAAATAGAGGTGACCTGCCTGTATGAATCAAGGTAAATCTTTTCATTCGTAATCGCAGGAGCAAGATCTGCTATCGTTGCAGAAAGGTTTTCGGCATCGTTCATGTGAAGATTGTTATCTTCATCATCTGCCACCATACAAAAGATATTCCGCCATGAGCCAAAAGCAGATTTACTCAGATAATTTCTTACTTTTCTGACCATCAATCCTGCTGAGGTTGTATCTGCAACAGGTAATCTTCCTATGCCAACATCAAGAGATCCGTCTGATTCACCTTCATTATCCTCAAGCAAACCATAAAAGTCATCAGAGGTGAAAGAAAGTACACCTACATTCGAGTTTACAGATTGCCATGTAGGAATGTAGTTGGTATTTGAGGGTGGGAGGGTCTTGTTTTCATATGATCCGTCGCCAAACAGCAAAAGGTATTTTAACGGAGCTGAGGTTTGCCTGCCTCTTTCCCAAACCATCCTCACATAATTCCTTATTGCTGCAGCATCAGGTATGCCTCCTGAAAATTCATTATATATCTGGCCCGGGGTTACAATTATGGTTTTTATATTATCATCCTTTTCATGAATCGCGGCAAGGCGTAACGCCTGGTTGTAGAAAAGAGGATGAGTCACAATTATCATGTCAGCATTTGTCGATGCATGCAGATTCTGGTTTGCTATGGCTCTGCCTTTGATAACAGGTGAAAGCACTGTTGCTGAAGTAAAGGCAATGTATTTCCTGAGTGAGTCTGTCTTTGCCTGATAGGTCACGCCCCCGGAGGAAAAGGTTGTTTTGACCGCTTCGGGGCAGAAAGGATCTGTGACATCCCATACCTGCAGATCTGACGCGCTTTCAATTTTAAATTTAGTTACCTGTCCCGCTCCAATGGATTTTGTGTCTGAGAATGACAGTTGTCCGCCATTGTATTTTAGTTGTGCCCGTCCGCGAAGTTCAACGTAGTCTATGTATCCTGATGCTGACGCATTACCGTTATTATAAAAAGTGAGCGAGAAGACAGGGGTTGCCGATGAAGGAGCAATGGAACCTTCTTTTGTTGCAATAGATGCATATAAACCATTGATGTCTGACAGGTCTGTTACAGGCGGATATAATGAGGTTATAACATCTGAACCCTGGCCGAAGTTAAAAACCACCTGTTGGTCAGACCTGCCAAGGACTCTTATTTTGTACTTTATATTTTCACTGCTGATAACATCTTTTTGCTGTGGATCAATTGTATTCTTTGTACCTGAATTAACTGTCTGATACCACTCTCTTCCGGAATTAATTATGTTGACCGACTCGTTTTCATACCTGAAATTAAAGTCGTATGCATCGGAAGTATAGGAAGCTGTCGCTGATGGCTGACTATAGTCGCTTATTATCCTGGCATCGCTTTGACGGGATGTGATGAAATAGAATGCAGTATCAGAATAATAATGCCTTGAAAACTCGTAATTGTTTAAAGAATAATTATAATTCCAGCGGTGTGTGCCTTCGGCATAAAAGAGGATGTAGTCACCATCGTTAAAGATGCCATCAGAGCCCTTGTCGATCTTCATTGCTATTTTTCTGAGGTCATCAGGAGCTGTCCCATCATTATAAAAAGAGAGTTGTCCGACATTATTCCCGTACAGGGAGACATCTGCCGGATTGCTGAACCCCATGCTTTTTAACTCAGACCATGTCAGTTTATAAATGCCTGATTTTATTACAGCAATTTTTGTCCATGATCCTTCCTTCAATACTGACGAGGTTGCGTATGAGTTACTCTGTGCGGCAACAGGCCTGCCCGTCAGGAGAAGCGAGAGAAATAACAAGAATATATAATCTCTTTTTAAAATCATTGCTGCAAAGATAACTAAGTAATTATCTTTACTCCATAAAGTTTTAGCTTGATGAAATATTAACGCATCACTACCGTTGATATTGCAGCTGTGAGATAATGGCATTTAAAAATATTCTTATAGTATTTCTCCTGTTTTCATCAACAGGTTACCTGGCCGCCCAGGATACCTGGTATGGAGGCACTGCCGGAATAAGAACTGTTTTTAACCCGGGCTTTTCCGGTACTTCAGGAAAAACAGAATTAACTCTCTCTGACTATAGTTTTCTTCCGGGAGGAGGATATGAGCTTAATTCTTTCTCAGCCCTGTTTGATTCATTCATAACAAGCCTGCATGGAGGTGTTTCGGCCTGGGTGGTTGATGACATTGCAGGCAGGGTTATAAATGATCTGAGAAGCGGATTTTCATATTCTTACCATTTCAGGGCGGGGATTAAAACCTATGTCACTTCAGGCCTTACAGCATCGGTGATTCACGTTGGAGTAAACAGTTCTAACATAGTCTTTCCTGATGATATTAACCCGTTCTCAGGCCAGATATTGCCATCAGGTGAAGGGATTTCAGATAAGGGTGTGACGTGCTTTGATGCAGGGGCAGGCTTTACTGTTTCATCAGGAGAATGGTACGGCGGCTTTGCCGTAACTCATCTTACACAGCCATATCTGTCTGATGATCATCAGGATTACAGTCGCCTGAAAAGAAAATATACCATTGATGCAGGTACAAACATCTTTTATGGTAATGGAGAGGCAATGCTTCAACCATCGGTAACCATGATTATTCAGGGCAGCTCAATAACCGGAAGTGCAGGTGCTGTGGTTAATATAAGAGAAATATCGTGCGGCTTGTCAGCATGGTTTGAGGGTAATGGATTTGCAGCATTACAACCCTCCTTAGGCTGGCGGACTGAATCAGCATCAGTCGGACTTTCATACAGTTACAACCTGGTCAATACCGGAGGTAATATTCCGGCAACTGCCCTGATCAGGGCTTATGTTACCATTTTTTTATCAAATGTTGAAAAAAGAAGGGTGATACATGTAATAAAGTTACCCGAATTATAGTTATTTTTAGAGTCGAGTTGTTTATTGTATTTTTTTTATATATTTGAAAATTAATTACGACCTAATATTAAGAAGCCATGTATAAATTCAGAGCTTTACTGCTTATCGTAACAGCCGCATTTTTATTCTCATGTAAAGGAGGTGAAAAGAGTTCATCTGTCTCTCCCACAACAGGATGGAGTTACAGAGATCCTAAATCTAAAGATGCCAATGATCTTGGTTACCCGATAGGTACCAATCAGGAACAGATTACCGGTCCTAATCTTGTTCTCATTGAGGGTGGAACATTTACAATGGGAAGAGTGGATCAGGACGTCATGTTTGACTGGAACAATCAGCCAAGACGTGTAACTGTTTCCTCTTTTTACATGGATGAGACAGAAATTACTAATGTTGACTATCGCGAATATCTTTACTGGCTTAAGAGAGTATATAAAGATTATCCGGAGGTTGCCCGCCGTGCTCTCCCTGACACACTTGTGTGGAGAAGCCCGCTCGCATATAATGATGCTTACGTAGAGAATTATTTCAGACACCCGGCTTATAACTCATATCCGGTTGTTGGTGTAAACTGGCTTCAGGCAAGCGATTATTGCCTCTGGAGAACAGACCGTGTTAACGAACAGATACTTATTGATTCAAAATGGCAGGACGTAAATGTTGAACAGTCTGGTGAGAATAACTTTAATACTGAGGCTTATCTTGCCGGTCAGTATGAGGGTGTTGCAGGCTCAAGAGTTGATGAACTTCATGCACGTGTAAGACAGGAAGACGGTGTACTGCTGCCACATTATCGCCTGCCGACTGAGGCTGAGTGGGAGTTCGCTGCGTATGGCCTGAAAGGAAATACATTTGAAGAAAGAATAATTGAAAGAGCAATTTACCCATGGGATGGCCACAATGTACGTAATGCATCTCCAAAGGTAAGAGGCGAATTCATGGCTAACTTTGTTCGTGGCCGTGGTGATATGATGGGCGTCGCCGGTAACCTTAACGACGGTGGTAGTATTACTGTTGACGTCAGATCTTACTGGCCCAACGATTATGGACTTTATTGCATGGCTGGTAACGTAAACGAGTGGACTATGGATGTTTACCGTCCCCTCACTTCTGAAGATGTAAACGAATTCAACCCCTTCCGTGGTAACGTTTATACTGACCAGAGGAGAGACGCTAATGGCAATGTTGTTGAAAAAGATAAGCTTGGCCATATGGTAATAGACACTGTTAAAACTGAAGACGTTGCTAACAGATACAACTACCAGAAAGCTGACTACAGAAACTATGTTGATGGTGATGTTATATCAAGTATATCCTCAAGCCTTGAATGGTCAGGAAATACTGAGCTCCCACAGACTGAAAAGATGTATGCACAGAATTCAAATGATAATGACTATGTAAGCCTTATCAATGACAAAACAAGAGTTTACAAAGGCGGCTCATGGAAAGACAGAGCTTACTGGCTTAACCCTTCAGCACGCAGGTACCTCGATCAGGAAGCCTCACGCGATGACATTGGCTTCAGATGTGCTATGATAAGAGTTGGAAGCCCGACTCCAATTAAATAATGAAATTTGAATAGTAATACCGGGCCTCATTATGAACTGACATAATGAGGCCTGTTTTTATTAGATAGTATGGATTTAGAAGCTCTTTGCAAACTGGTCAGAGACTCGAAAGGCATTTGCACTGATTCGAGGACAATAAAAAAAGGAGAAGTATTCTTCGCCCTCAGGGGACCTAACCACGACGGCAACTTACATGCTGCTGCTGCAATTGATGCAGGTGCCTGTGCTGCTGTAGTTGATGACCCTTCCCTGACAGGTAAAAATATCTTCGTGGTTGATAATGTACTGGATACACTCAGGAACACTGCCTTGTTTTTCAGAAAGACGCTGAATGTACCTGTTATTGCTGTTACAGGCACTAACGGCAAGACAACTACGAAGGAGCTTATAAGAGAGGTTCTTTCGAAGAAGTACCGGGTACACGCAACCGGAGGTAACCTTAACAACCATATCGGGGTTCCTGTAACCTTATTAAAGGCACCAGCCGACACGCAGATATTTGTAATTGAGATGGGCGCAAATCACCCTGGCGAAATAGCTGACTTGTGCAATATTGCAAGACCTACTCATGGCCTTATAACAAATATTGGCAAGGCTCACCTGGAGGGGTTTGGCTCCTTCGATGGCGTCATTGCTGCAAAATCAGAATTATATCAATTCCTGAGAGACAATTGCGGAATTGCTTTTTATAATGAAAAGGATAAGCTCCTCAGCGATTTGATTTTTAAAATTGCCCACAAGGCAGTCCCATATTCTGATCCTTCAGGTACTGATCTTAAGGTGGATGAGGCAGGCGGGAATATAATGTTAAGTGTTAAGACTGAGTATCATAATGAAACCATACAGTTTGACACAAACCTTTTTGGAAACCATAACCTTGACAATGTAAGAGCAGCAATGGCTGTGGGATTGTTCTTTGATGTCGCGCTGGCTGATGCTGTTGAAGCAATCCGGAATTACATCCCGGGAAATAACAGGTCACAGGTATTTAAGACAAATGATAACACTATCATCTGTGACTCATATAATGCAAACCCGGCGAGCATGCTCAGGGCACTCACATCATTTAGTGCGATGGGAAGCACAAAGAAGATGGTGGTACTTGGAGATATGCTTGAGCTGGGGACAGAGAGCCTTAATGAGCATCAGGCCATACTTGACATGATAAGAAAACTGGATGTGGGTGAAGCTCTCTTTTGCGGGCCTCTCTTCGGCAAAGTAGCTGCCGGGAAACATTACCTCTGTTTTGAAAACAGCGATGCCTTGAAAAAACACCTCATGGTAAAAAAGCCATCCGGATATGCAATTCTTGTAAAAGGATCAAGAGGAATGGCCCTTGAGAAGATTTACGATGTGCTATAGGCTGCTCCTGAATTCAATAACAACTATTTCGGGTTTCGTCCCGATACGCACGCGTGGCCCCCATATTCCAAAGCCCGAAGAGACAATAACATTTGATGAGGATATCTTCCTGTATCCGTAGCTTGGATTATACATTGCCCTGGTGATGGCCGTCAGCGGCCACATCTGTCCGTTATGTGTGTGACCTGAGAGTTGAAGATCAACGCCGTGCCCCGGCAGTTCATTTACTTCGTCAGGCTGGTGGTCAAGGACTATCAGAGGTTTTGTAGTGTCGGCCTTTGAGAGCAGCTGACCCAGCGACATCCGGGCCCGTCCTAATCCTGAATATGAGCTTCTGTCATATCGTCCGGCCACCTGAATACCATCGGGGAGGGTAATAATCTCGTCTTTAAGAACTCTTATCCCTTTGCTTTCGATATAGGGCAAGGTCTTGTTTATGTTGCCTATGAATTCGTGATTGCCGGTTATTGCATATACACCCATTGGTATATTGTGAAGCGTCAGATAGCTTAGGAGATCTCCCCTTAAGACAGGGCTAATGCTGCCATCAACAACGTCTCCGAGGAGAAATACAACATCGGGATGCTCTTTTTCAATCATCGCCGAGAGATGTCTCATGCTGCGTTTTCTTATAATACTGCCAAGGTGAATGTCAGAAACGGCCACAATCCGGATGCTGTCATTGATTATCTTCTTATCTGTTGTGATGTTGTAATGTTTGGTTATCGGGCTCACTGCATTGACAAAACCAAAAACCAGCAGCAATGCGGTAAATGACGAGATGCCAATAAAGGCAAAAAGCCTGAGCTGCTGAATAAATTCAGGTCTGACTATAGTTGTAAGTTTGTTTATCAGCAGAAAAATGTCAAATGCAAGCCACAGAAGGGTTGCATATAGCATAAATGCAAGCCAGAATCCCCCGGTGATATTAAGAATATCAGCCAATAATCCCGAAAACCTGTTTTCAATTATTCTCCCTGCAATGAAAGTAGTTGCAAGCAGTAAAAAGGAAATTGTATAAAGGCTTCTGTAGCCGGTGCCTCCCAGAGCCTTAAAACCTTTAAAAAACAGATAGAGATTTGTTGAGAGGTAAATCAGGAGGACTGCTGAAATGAAATATATTATCTGGTGTCGGTGTGTAATTGCCACTTTAGTTCTGAGTATTTTTTTCTTTTATTAATATAGTATTCAAAAAGTATGCTTCTATTCATCATTGTATGAGGTGGGTCATATATATCACAGGGCGGTGTCATGTTTCTCCGTGTAACTATATTGGACCGTTCCCTGCGGAAGTCGCGGTGAGCTTTTAGAACAGCTCTGACAGCCGGCACTCCGCCATTAAAAAGAAAGACTATTGCTGCAACTCCATCAAATATCTGCCTGGTAAAGATTGTTCGTCTTAATCTGCCTGACGGAAGATTTTTGGCAAGCATCATCAGGCTGTTTCTGAAGTTGAGATAAATTTTGAAGGGCGAGTTGTATGCAAGAGTTCCGCCTCCAACATGGTAGACAACAGGTTCGGGAATATAATGGATTGAGTAACCTGCGTTTTGCATTCTCCAGCACAGGTCAATCTCTTCCATATGGGCAAAGAAGGTGTCGTCAAAGCCTTTGCATTCATTAAATGCCGAGGCCCTTACTATCATGCACGCGCCGGATGCCCAGAATACTTCGGTTGCATTATTGTACTGTCCGGTATCTTCCTCTACAACGTTAAAAATGCGTCCACGGCAAAACGGATAACCGTACCTGTCTATATATCCTCCTGCTGCTCCGGCATACTCAAACTGAGCTGGCTGGTCGTGTGATCTTATGCGTGGCTGACAGGCACCGGCACGTGGATTGAGATCCATGAACATTGTAAGCGGTTCAGTCCAGTTACAGCCAACACTGACGTCAGAGTTCAGAAGAATATAATAATCCGCGTCAATCTGCATGAGAGCCCTGTTATAACCACCAGCATAACCATAGTTATTGTTCAGGCGTATAACCCGTAACGAAGGAAAATTCTTATTCAGAAAATCAACGGAATCGTCAGTCGAGTTATTATCGGCAATTATCACCTCAGTGTCCGGGGCAGTGGTATTGGCCACAACCTCCCCGAGAAACCTTTCAAGAAACTTTCTTCCGTTCCAGTTTAATATTACGACAGCCGTTTTAATCATTAACAGGTCTCTTATGTTTCCATCTCCTGTGGCTCCATAGCCAGTATTCAGGTTTTTCCCTGATGACATTTTCAAGCATTCTCACATGCCGTTCAGTAATTGAGCCTTCAGGTTCATCCTTAGGATGTTCAGTGATTACAGTTGACTCAACCTCGTAATATCCTCTTTTGATTTTTTTTATATGTATGAAGACTACAACCATGTCAAGCATAACAGCAACTTTTTCTGTGCCGATATAAAAGCTGGTGTCCTGATTAAGGAATGTTGTCCAATGAACATGCTCTCCCAATGGTGGTGTCTGATCAGCGACAAAAGCTGATATGGTAGGGATTTTTTCTTTCCTGTACCTGATAAGTCTTTTCAGAATTGATGACATTGGAGCAACATCGGCTCCGTACCTTGACCTGATATTAATCATCAGCCGGTCAAAATACTTGTCGCTAAGTGGCTTATAGACTGTAAGCGATTTAAGCTCAGTTGACAGCTGAAAAGAGGCCAGCCATTCCCAGTTGTTATAGTGGCTGCATACAGCAAGCACATCACGGCCCTGTGCATAATACTTTTCATACATTTCCGGATTAATTATCCTGAACCTCTTTTGTATCTGACGGTCGCTTATGTGCATCCCTTTAAGAGTTTCAATAATTAAATCGGCCATATGCCTGTAATAACGTCTGGCTATCACCTTTCGTTCCTTATCGCTTTTCTCAGGGAATGAGTTTCTAAGGTTATTTGCCACAATCTCCCTTCTGTAAGATGGGAAATAGTATAACAGCAAGAAGATTATGTCAGAAATGATGTACAATATTCTGAGAGGCAATAAGGTAATGGTGTAAATAAAAGCATATAATATGTTGAACAGAATACTCTTCATATAATATTCACTGTTGGTTGTGGTTCATAAAAGTACCTGTTATTTTTTGTACCTCATCAAAAAGTATGCTGTTTGCAGCAACGATTTCTTTGCCGTCGACGTTTTTTTCATCTCCGGTAAATGTGCCTATTTTTCCTCCGCCTTCACGGACTATGACAATAGCCGCCGTAACGTCCCATGGGTTAAGCCCGTATTCAAAGAATGCATCATACCTGCCGCATGCAAGCCATGAGAGGTCTATTGCCACCGAGCCCATCCGGCGGACGCCGCTGCTTTTACGTATGAAATACTCAAGACATTTAAGGTAATCATCAAGCCTTGTGTAATTTTTGACAGGAAAACCGGTGCTGACGAGCGACATGTTTAAAGATGATGTATCAGAGACATGTATTCTTTTGTTATTCAGCCATGAGCCACCATCTTTCCATGCATAAAACAATTCGTTGCCTCCAATGTGATAGACTGCCCCGGCAACAGGAGTATCCCTGTACATAAGACCGATACTGACTGAGTGAAGGCCAACGTTATGCAGGAAGTTAGTTGTTCCATCAAGAGGATCAACCACCCATGTAAATTCAGATTGGTTTCTCCCTGCCGAGCCCTCTTCAACTATAAAACCTGATCCCGGAATAAGAGATGATAATTTTTCAACTATCATCTTCTCCGAATTGATATCTACGTAGCTCACAAAATCGTGAGTGTCTTTAAACTGAATCTTATCCCTGTTGAACAGTAAAGCCTCTTTTCTAATAAAGTCACCGGCCTCTTCAGCTATCCTGCAAATATTTTCTGTTATTTTTTTAAAGTCTGTCATCTCAGTCAATAAGTTCCCCGTTCATTGTGCCGTCCTCATTTATCTTTGTCAGTCTGACCCTGAAAATATTACCTGTCAATGATTTATTATAAGGCACAAACGTTTTAATATAGTTTTCTGTAAATCCGGCTATCATACCTGAAAAGTTCTTTTTCTCAAAGAGAACGCTTTTTATCTCGCCGTTGTTTTCTCTCATAAAAAGGTTTCTGTGGCTTTCGGAGAGTTTTATCAGTTGTCTGCTGCGGAGCTCTTTTACTTTTTCTGTCACTTTGCCAGGCATCTCAGCGGCAGGTGTCCCCGGTCTTGGAGAAAATGCAAAGACGTGTAGGTATGTAAAGGGAATTGAGGAGAGGAATTCATATGTGTCTGCGAATTCTTCTTCTGTCTCCCCCGGGAAGCCTACGATGACGTCAGCGCCGGCGGCTGCTTCAGGCAGCAACTCCCGTATGGTGTTTATCCTGTAGCGGAACACCTCGCGCTTGTATCTTCTCCTCATCAGACCAAGGATATGGTCGTTACCGCTCTGCAGTGGCATATGGATATGAGGCATTAAGGCGGGTTCTGAAGCAATCAGCTTTATTATGTTGTTGGTCAGCAGATTGGGCTCTATGGATGAGAGTCTCAGCCTCTCAAGCCCCTCTACCCGGCATAATCCGATTAGCAATTGTTCAAGTGATTCTCCTGTTGATTTTCCAAAATCGCCAACATTAACACCTGTCAGCACTATTTCCTTAACTCCTGATGCAACAATTGATTTTGCCTCCTCGATTATCCCTTTTACAGGCTGGTTGCGGCTTGCACCGCGGGCCAGGGGAACTGTGCAATAAGAACAATGGTAATCGCACCCGTCCTGAACCTTCAGGAATGACCTTGTCCGGTCATTGGCAGACCATGATGCATTGAATCCTGCCGCGTCTATATTATCACATGAGTGTATCTCAGGCGTTTTCTTCTTTTCAATATTTTCGATATAAGATGAGATATTAAACTTTTCATCGGTACCAAGAACCAGATCCACACCTTCAATTTCAGCAACTGCGCCCGGATTAAGCTGGGCATAACAGCCAACGACGGCAATAAAAGCTGAAGGGTTATTTGAGATTATTTTACGTATAGCCTGCCGGCATTTTCTGTCAGCCGTATCCGTGACGCTACAGGTGTTTATAATAAATATATCCGCTTCACTGTCAGGGCTGACTCTCTGGTAAGAGTCCTCAGGAAAGGACCTCGCCATGGTTGAACTCTCTGCAAAATTTAACTTGCATCCCAGGGTTTGAAATGCTACTCTCTTCTTCAAATCACTCAATTTGTTCCGGTTGCAAAAATACTTAAAAAAGGTGTTCTAAAGAAGCCGGCTTGCAAGTTCGGCAAGAAAGCTTCTCTCACCCTTCACCAGGTTGACATGTGCAAAGATATCCTGACCTTTCATTTTGTCAGAAAGGTAGCTTAATCCGTTTGAACCGGCATCGAGGTAAGGAGAGTCAATCTGTTCAATGTCTCCTGTGAATATCATCTTGGTTCCTTCACCTGCACGTGTGATAATGGTTTTTACCTCATGTGGTGTCAGATTCTGTGCTTCATCAACAATAAAGAATATGTTTGAAAGGCTTCTTCCTCTTATGTAAGCCAGTGGCGTTATAACAAGTTTTTCTTCCTTTACCATATCGTTTATCCTGATAAATTCAGGGCTCTGAGCACTGAACCTATGTTTGATAACTGTAAGGTTATCAAAGAGCGGCTGCATATAAGGATCCATTTTTTCTTTTACATCACCGGGGAGGAATCCCAGATCGCGGTTGGCAAGAGGTACTATAGGGCGTGCAAGGAAGATCTGTTTGTATCTTTTGTGTTGTTGAAGCGCAGCAGCAAGGGCCAGCAGCGTTTTGCCGGTACCTGCTTTTCCTGTCAGAGAAACAAGTTGTATATCGGGATTGCACAGCGCATCAAGCGCAAAGGTCTGCTCGGCGTTGCGCGGCTCAATACCATATGTTGTCTGCTTAAGAACCCTGACAAGCATTTTGGTTATAGGATTGAAATGTGCAAGAGCACTTGACCCGCTGTTCCTGAGAATATAAAAATGATGACCCAGTGACTCATCATCCTTTATTTTAATATCTGCTGCCGGGATCCCTTCCGGCTGGTCATAGAGCCTGTCGATTATATCGTGATTTACATTTTCAATGGTTTTTATGCCTTTATAAAGGTCATCCAGGTTTGCAACCTTATCGTTTTCATAGTCTTCTGAGAAAATACCAAGTGACTTGGCTTTCATTCGGAGGTTTATGTCCTTCGATATAAGTACAACAACTTTCTCCTTATGCTCCTGTGTTACATGATCTGCAATAGCGAGTATCCGGTGGTCGGGTGTGTGTTCAGGGAATGAGGCACTTACACGCTCTGAGAACTGTTTCCCGGTTTCAATATGAAGATTCCCCAGTTTTTCTCCAAGAGGGATGCTGCCAGACAGAAACTTGTCACCGGCAATTTTGTCNAGTTCCCTTGTGAACTCCCTGGCCTGGAAGTTTATCAGATCATTGCCTCTCTTGAATTTATCCAGCTCCTCAAGCACCACAATGGGTATCACCACATCATTATCCTCAAAATTGTAGATACACAGGTAATCGTGCAATAAAACATTAGTATCAAGGATAAAGATTTTATTCTGTTTTTTCTTCTTAGCCATGATCGCTTCACTTTTGGTTATAAATGGCCTCAATTAATTGAACCATTACAAAGATAACCTAAAAGGAGATGAATTATTGATCCTGAAAAGTCAAACTATCTTATTTTTGCACAAAAGAAATCAGCATTTTATTAACATGACATACCAGCAAGCATTAGACTACCTTTTCAACCGTTTGCCGGCTTACCACCGCATAGGTAAGGCTGCATACAAGGCAAACCTTGATAACACTTTTGCCCTTGATGAATATTTTGATCATCCGCATTCAAAATTCAGATCAGTACATATTGCAGGGACAAATGGCAAAGGATCGGTTTCGCATTATATTTCATCAATATTACAGCAAGCCGGTTATAAGACGGGTCTGTATACCTCACCACACCTGAGAGACTTTCGTGAGAGAATAAGGGTAAATGGCGAAATGATACCTGAAGAAGAGGTTGTACTCTTTGTTGAAAAACATAATGGTATTATTGAGCAGCTTCAGCCTTCGTTTTTTGAACTTACTATGGCAATGGCTTTTGATTTCTTTGCCCGCTCAGGCATAGATGTGGCTGTTGTGGAGGTTGGCATGGGAGGGAGGCTTGACTCAACAAATATTATTTCTCCTTTATTGTCAGTGATTACAAACATTGGCCACGATCATATGGAATTCCTTGGCAATACCCTGCAGGCTGTGGCAGGTGAAAAGGCTGGTATAATCAAGAGAAACACCCCGGTGGTGATAGGGGAGACACAACCTGAAACTGAAGGTGTCTTCAGAGCGAAGACAATTGAGATGAACGCACCTGTGATCTTTGCTGACAAGTCATTTAACTGCTCCCTCGGAGATTTCAACTATGAAGACGGACTGCGGCAGTTTAATGTTATAAAGATGCCCTGCAGACTCTCCTTCTCAGGCACTACTCCACTGGGAGGGATCTACCAGCAGAAAAACCTGCAGACTGTTTTTGCTGCTGCCGAGATACTTAAGCCACTTATGAACATCTCAGATAAAAATGTCATTGACGGAGTAAGGAATGTGATATCAAACACTCACCTCGCAGGCAGGTGGCAGATACTTTCAAAAAAACCCCTTACATTATGCGATACCGGCCATAACAGGGAAGGACTGGAATATGTAGTCAGCCAATTAAAAGCACTGGGGAAGAAAAAAATTCATATTGTAATGGGCTTTGTCAATGACAAGGATCTTACGGCAGTATTGCCTCTTTTCCCGGCTGATGCCGCCTATTACTTTACAAAAGCCTCCATACCCAGGGCCCTTGATGAAAAGATACTTAAAGAAGAAGCAGCCAAAGCCGGACTGATAGGAGAATCGTATGTCACAGTAAGAGAAGCCATGAAGGCGGCAAGTGAAAAAGCAGGTCATGACGATGTTGTTTTTATTGGCGGATCAACTTTTATTGTTGCTGAAGTGGTTTAATTTGTTTTTTTCAAATTAAACTTATCTTTAGAACTTTAATTATCAATATGAAAACGACTCTTACCTTACTGCTCCTGCTGATTACAACCGCATTTACTGTAAATGCCCAGACTGTAAAAAAAATCACCGTTCTGCATACAAATGATTTGCATTCGCATTTTCAGGGATTTGCGCCCGAATCAGATTACACACCTCTTACTACAGGAGATGATAAAACGATAGGTGGTTTTTCGAGAATAGCTGCAATAATTTCAAGAGAGAAAGCAACAAACCCTGAAGGGACAATAGTTGTGGATGCAGGCGATTGCATGATGGGAACAATGTTCCACACCATGGAGCTCTATTCAGGGTTTGAACTCAGACTGATGAAAAAGGCAGGTTATGATGTTATGGCTCTCGGGAATCATGACTTTGATCTGGGACCGGCACGCTATGCCAGAATGGTTAATATCGCAGCCTCTGAGGGACAGATACCAGAGCTTATCCTTAGCAACGCTGTAACTGATCCAACTGATGTTGCAGATGACTCCTTTGAAGAACTTTTTGACACCAGGCTATTAAAGAAATACACAATTGTTGAACGTGAGGGTATCAGAATCGGCCTCTTCTCACTGATAGGCAAGGATGCCGACGAATCAGCACCTTACGCTGTTCCGGTAACTTTTGCCTCGAACATAAAGACAGCCCGGCATATGGTTGAAAAGCTGAAAGAACAGGGCTGTGGTGTTATTATCTGCCTCTCTCATTCAGGGGTTACTTTAACCAAAGAAGGAAAGTGGGATGGAGAAGATGTTGAACTGGCACGTAATGTAAAAGGCATTGACCTTATCGTTTCAGGGCATACTCATACTCTGCTTGAAAAACCGATAATGGTTGAAGGAATTCCGATTGTACAGGTTGAGTATGCCGGGAAATATGTCGGTGAGGCCGAATTTAGCTGGGATGGCAAAAAAGCTACATTTGATTCCTATAAGCTTATTCCCGTTAATGACAACATCGCTGGTGACCCTGAAATACAATCACTTATTGATGAACAAGAGAAAAAGGTTGATTTTCAAGTTCTTAAGCCGCTTGGATTAACATGCTCCATGCCTGTCGCCAGGGCTTCATTCCCGCTTACATGTGAAGAATATGGCGATGTTGCATCAAGCAATCTTGGCCAGTTTGTTGCAGACGCCGTTTACAGTTACAGTAATGGCAAGGGAGATGGAGCAGACATCGCTGTGACTGCTGCCGGTATTATCAGAGATCCGGTTTTGCCGGGAATCCAGTGTGTGGCCGACATATTCAGAGTGATGTCACTGGGATCCGGAAACGATGGCATACCTGGCTACCCTCTCTCAAAGATATATGTCACCGGGAGAGAACTCAAAAATATTATCGAAGCTCTTTTAATGACATCTGCATCCACACCCTCAAATTACTGTTACTATTCTCATCTCAAAGTTACATATGACCCCAGGAAAGGGCTTTTCAACAAGGTGACACAGCTTGAACTGACAGATAAAGAAGGTCATAAATCTATAATTGATACTTCAAAAAAGAACAAGCGTCTCTATTCAGTTACCTCTGACTCATATATGCTTGACAATATCAGCCTAATAAAAAAGAAATCGTTCGGATTATTAAATGTTGTTCCAAAGGATAAAAATGGTGAAAGTATTCAGGATATGAAGACCGCAATAATGGACTTTGATTCAACACGTAATGGCATACAGGAGGGTAAAGAATGGCTTGCAATAATCTATTTCTTAAATGGAAATGAGGGACAAAATTCTGCCGCATTGCCAGTGATACCTGTTTATTACATGTCACCCGATTTTTCAACTGAGAAAGTGACAAAATAGAACACCTGAAATGTGCAGAGGAAATATATCTGGCTATTTACGCGGTGCAACCGGTAAACGCCGGTAAAAATAAAAAAAGACTGCCATTTGACAGTCTTTTTTTGTGGGCGATGACGGCCTCGAACCGCCGACCCTCTGCTTGTAAGGCAGATGCTCTGAACCAACTGAGCTAATCGCCCGAAATCGTGTGCAAATATAGTGGACATTTTTAATTCTGCAAACAGATTTAGAAAAATCATTTTTGAAATTTGAATTATTCAGGAAGCAACCAATATGATCAAAAACTGGTCTTGTTAATAACATTAGTCACAGTGTGAATTATACATCAGATGAGCAATGAAACAATTATATAATTAATTAGTATATTCGCTATTAAGAATTTACCTGCTTAATAAGACACATCCCCGTAAGGGAGATGTTTTATTCTATTTTTAATTATCATGATTACAAAGCGTTACGCTTTTAATATATAGAACCTGGCTGATTATGAAACGAAAAGGCATTCTGGTATTAATTACACTTCTGTTAATTGTTTTTAGCACACAGAAGTCGATTGCGCAATATGGACCCGGTGGTGTTGGTGATATGACGAACACACAGCTATGGCTTAAATCCGACAGTCTGATTGCTATTTTACCAACATATTATGTGACCGGATGGTTTGACCAGTCAGGTCAGGGACATGACTTCCAGGCTTTGACAATGGGACAGGCAGTCCCGTCACTGACAATGAATTCGATAAACGGCTTTCCTGCAGTTACTTTCGATGAATCAGCTAAACAATATCTCGGTTATAATGGTACTCTTAATATTACCGGGTCGGATGCTACTACTGTAGCTATAGTGGCAAGAAACAACTCCACAGTAGATGAGGCCAACGGCGGATTGTATATAGGAAGAAAAAATGTGGGAGGTGCAAATGCTGTCAGGGACTATGGACTTGAATATAATGATGCTGTAAGATTTAACGGTGAAAATCAGATATTTAATGATGGTCATGGACAGGGTGAATGGAACCTTATAGTCTATTCTAACCCTGCCGGATCTACTGTTGCCAATTACAAGGCGTGGCTTAACGGAACAGCCCTCACAGGAAGCTCAGGATCAGCTACAGTCCCGGCCCTGCCGGCTGCCAACTTATTTGCATTGCTCGGAGCTACCCAGATGAATGGTGTTTATAACCCAACTGGTTACTTTAATGGTGACATGACTGAAGTAGCTGTTTTTTCTTCGGCACTTACAGACGCTGAAAGAATAGTGCTTGAAAATAACCTCGGAGCAAGATATCACCTGAATATTTCAGACGATTATTACGCTTACCAGGATACATATTACTGGGATGTTTCAGGTATCGCAGAAAATAACGGGACAACGTTCACAAATGCATGGTCATCAGATATACTCTCAATTAATTCACCAACAGATCTTTCTAATAATGAATACCTGTTTTTCGGGAATGACCATAAACAAATAACTACATGGACAAACACTGAGGTGCCGGCTAACGGAACCTATCGTCTGTCGCGCGAATGGGCTGTTGATGAGACCGGCGATGTCGGCACAGTTACTCTTTCCATACCTTCAGCAATGCTCCCCGCTTTTCCGTCAGGATATTTCAGGGTAGGTATCTTAACTGATGCAACAAGCGATTTTACAACCGGTGCAACTCTTCACGAAGCATTCCTTAATGGCGGCACCGGTAATTATGAAGTATCATTAAACCTTACAGCCGGAACTCACCTGGCAATTGTTTGTTTCAGACCCGAGATAGAATTTGCAGCCACAACGGCATCAGGACTTGAGAGTGTCTCTCCTGTTACAATGACATTTGTGCTTAACTATCCATTCACAGTTACCCAGTCGGCTGACTATTCTGTAACAGGCGGTACTGCAACAAATGGTACTGATTATAATCTTGCTGCCGGCACAGTGGCATTTGCACCCGGAGAAGTATCGAAAACAGTGAACTTCACTGTAGTAGACGACCAGATTCTTGAACCAAATGAAACGGTTATTGTGTCATTGTCGAATCCTTCTTCCGAGGTTACACTGGGCGCAAATAACCCTTATACTTACACCATAATTGACAATGATGTTCTTTATGCATCATTCTCATCGGCCACAGCATCAGAAAATGAAGGGAATGCTGCACACAGCGTTGGTGTGCCAACAATTACACTAAGCGGAGCGATACTGCAATCGCCGGCTTCAGTTACTCTCACGGTAACCAATGGCACAGCACAATCTGGCGACTGGTCGCAGACCGACGGTGTTATAACAATTCCTCCTGGCAACTATGTGGCTGCCACACAGCTGTCAATACCGGCTGCAGCTCTTTCCATACTCGGAGACAATACAGTTGAACCTGATGAGACAATAAACCTTAACCTTAATACTTTTGTTACCGCAACTGCAGGAGCAACAACAAATTGTACCTACACTATAGTTAATGATGATAATGCGACAGTCAGTGTAGTTGCTACCACAGCCTCAGTGACAGAAGGGGGACCCGGTCCGGTTGGTACAGGAACATTTACTTTTTCTCTTACAAACCCATGTTCCACAGCACGTACAGTGACATATTCAGTGAGCGGGACAGCAACTTCCGGCACTGACTTTGTTGCACTGCCTGGTACTATCACGATCCCGGCCAACACCACCAGTGTGACCGCAACCCTAACAACAATTGCAGATCTTATAGCTGAGGGTGATGAAACAGTTTCCCTGAAAATAACTGCCATATCAGGTGCGCCTGCAGTGACAATTGACCCAACCTCGGCAGTAATGACCATCATTGATGATGACATACCATCAATACAATATTCGCCGGCTTCAATATCAATGCCCGAAGGAGGCACAGCAACATTTGACGTCTGGCTTGGAGCTGCACCCCAGACACCGGTCGTGCTTAATATCAGCACAGTTAAAGCAGGCGTCCTTACGCTTAACAAGGTTACTCTTACCTTCACCACTGCAAACTATGCAACCCATCAGACAGTTACAGTAACAGCTGTTGATGATAATATGATGGGGAATCTGACAGACGATATCATTATTTCTGTTAATGACGCATCTTCAGATGACCATTTTGATCCTCTTCCGAATGCCGACATACCAGTAACGGTCATAAACAATGATATCGCTTCACTGGTTATTACGCCAACGGCAGTTACTGTGGCAGAAAATGCTACTGCTACATTTACCGTTGCTCTCTCAGCAGGTCCTTCAACAGGCAATGTGGTTGTGAACCTTACAAGTAATGACCTCACTGTTGCAACCATAGATAAACCGACACTCACATTTACCTCTGCAAACTGGAGTACACCACAGACTGTGACAGTGACAGGTGTAAACAATAACATAATCCCCAACACTTCAACTACAATCAGCCTGGCCGTAAACAATGCCCTGTCAGATGACGATTATGATGGAAAGACAGGAACCGTTACAGTCAATGTTACTAACGATGACATTGCCGGGTTTACTGTTTCTCCGCTTACCCTCAATCTAAACGAGGGTGGACCGGCCGGATCATTCACCATTGTTCTGAATGCACAGCCCCAGTCTAATGTAGTCTTTGACCTTGTAAATGCATCACCTGTATACGTTACTACTGTTGCACAGGTGACCTTTACTCCGGCCAACTGGAACGTGCCTCAGACAATTACTGTAACACCAATTGAGGATGCTCTTGACCTGGAGCGCACCGATTTCGTTGTAGTCACAGTTAATAAGCCTTTAACTGATGACAACTTTGATTCCATGCCATCACAGACCGTTACAATAAATATTACAGACAATGATCCTCCTATAATTACAGGATGTCCTTCAAATATAACCACAGGAAATACTTTAGGAAGCTGCAGCGCAGTTGTTTCATGGACTGCTCCGACCTCAACTTCTCCGATGGTTTCGGATCATAACCCGGGAGAAACTTTCCCCGTTGGAACCACGACTGTCACCTACACATCAACAGACCCTGAAGGGATGGTGACTAAATGTATCTTTACAGTTACAGTAAATGATACTGAAGCACCAAAGATCACATGTCCTGCAAATCTTTCAGGCATATCTCCCGATGCTGGTAAATGTTATGCTAATGGTGTTGCTCTTGGTACACCGGTAACTTCAGATAACTGTGGCGTGGCATCTGTTACCAATAATGCACCGGCGCAGTTCCCGGCTGGAACAACTTCAGTTGTATGGACAGTGACCGATAGTAAAGGACTGACAGCAACATGTACACAGACTGTGACTGTTGTTGACAATATTGCACCAACCATCACCTGTCCGACAAATGTTACTGTAAATGTTGATGCGGGTTCATGTTCTGCAACAGGAGTAGTACTTGGTACTCCCACATATGCAGATAACTGCACCGGAGCAACGGTGACAAACAATGCACCTGCATCATTCCCGAGAGGGACAACCAATGTAACCTGGACAGTTACCGATGGTGCTGGACTTACCGCAACATGTGTTCAGACCGTGACCGTAGTGGATAACATTCCTCCCACAATAACTTGTCCGGCTGCTGTAAACAGAACCGCAGATGCAGGTAAATGTTATGCCACTTCAGTACCACTCGGATTGCCAACTGCTTCCGATAACTGTTCTGTTGCTTCTGTGACAAATAATGCACCCGCGCAATTCCCGATTGGGACTACCACTGTTACCTGGACAGCTACCGATGTGGCAGGCCTGACAGCCACATGCACCCAGACAGTAACTGTGACTGACGGTCAGCCTCCTGTTATAACATGCCCCGCAAACAAATCAGGTATCAGCCCTGACGCTGGCAAGTGTTATGCAACAGGTGTATCACTTGGAATGCCTGTCACATCTGATAACTGCGCTGTAGCTTCAGTGACAAACAACGCCCCGGCACAGTTCCCTGTAGGCACGACTACTGTTGTATGGACTGTTACTGATGCCTCCGGCCTCACTGCCACCTGTAACCAGACTGTGACTGTTGTTGATAATATTGCTCCTTCCATCACCTGTCCGCCAAATCTTTCAGGCATATCTCCTGATGCAGGCAAGTGCTATGCCACAGGAGTGGCACTGGGCACACCGGTAACGTCAGATAACTGCACTGTCGCATCTGTTACGAATAACGCCCCGGCACAATTCCCTGTTGGCACTACTACTGTTGTATGGACCGTTAAAGATGCCGCCGGACTAACTGCAACATGCAGCCAGACAGTGACGGTGGTTGATAATATTGCCCCGACAATTACCTGTCCGGCAAACCTTGCAAATGTCCCGATGGATGCAGGAAAATGTTATGCTTCAGGTGTAAGCCTTGGCACCCCCGTCTATTCTGACAACTGCACCGGGTCAACGGTGACAAATAATGCACCTGCCCAGTTCCCGATAGGAACAACTACAGTAACATGGACTGTAAAAGACGCTGCAGGAAATACATCAACATGTAATCAGACTGTTACTGTTGTAGACAACCAGCTGCCATCAATAATATGCCCGCCGAACAAAACCCTTATCTCGGCAAACCCGGGTTTGTGCTATGCAACCGGTATTTCACTTGGCACACCTACTACTTCAGACAACTGTGGTGTAGCTTCTGTTACAAACAATGCTCCTGTACAGTACCCGGTTGGTACAACAACCGTTACATGGACTGTGACTGATGCCAATGGTAATACAAAAAGCTGTAACCAGTCAGTTACGGTTGTTGATACCGAAGCTCCCCATATCATTTGTCCAAGCAGCCTCACAGATGTTCCTGCCGATGCAGGATCATGTTCAGCATCAGGTCTTGATCTTGGTACCCCGGTGACATCTGACAACTGCGGAATACAATCTGTTACAAACAATGCTCCTTCATCATTCCCGATGGGAACCACACTTGTTATCTGGACTGCGAAGGACATTCATAATAATACTGCCACCTGCATGCAGACGGTGGAGGTAGTTGATCTTACTCCTCCTACGATAACCTGCCCGGCAAATCTTACAGGCATTCTGGCCGATGCAGGCAAGTGCTATGCAACCGGTGTTTCTCTTGGCACGCCTGTTACATCAGATAATTGCGGTGTTGCAAATGTCACCAATGATGCACCCGCTCAGTTCCCTCTGGGAACAACTACAGTCACATGGACTGCAACAGATAATTCAGGGCTTACAGCTACATGCACACAAACGGTTCAGGTTGTTGATGGTCAGGCTCCGGTTATTACCTGCCCTGCCAATCTTACATCTGTGCCTGCTGATGCAGGTGTATGTTATGCAACAGGTGTATCACTCGGAACACCAGTGGCATCTGATAACTGCGGTGTACCTGTGGTTACAAATAACGCTCCCGCCCAGTTCCCGTTGGGATCAACGACAGTGACGTGGACTGCCACGGATGCCGGAGGCCTGTTTGCAACATGTACTCAAACCGTAACTGTTGTTGACACTCAGCTCCCATTAATTACCTGCCCGGCTAACATTACAGGACTTGTACCTGATGCCGGTAAGTGCTATGCAACAGGTGTTGTCCTGGGAACGCCCGTTACCTCAGATAACTGTGGTGTAGCCACTGTTACAAACAATGCACCTGCACAATTCCCGACAGGCACAACAACAGTTACCTGGACGGTGACAGATGTTAATGGATTGATTTCAACATGTAACCAGACTGTTCAGGTTTCAGACAATCAGCCGCCAACAATAACCTGCCCGCCGGATCTTACTGCTGTGCCTGCTGATGCAGGCAAGTGCTATGCTACCTCAGTAGCTCTTGGCACACCTGTGGCAACAGATAACTGCGGGGCACCAGCTATAACAAACAACGCACCTGCTCAATTCCCTGTCGGGACTACTTTAGTAACATGGACTGCAACTGACTCTAACGGACTAACGGCAACCTGTTCACAGTCTGTTACCGTAGTTGATCTGCAGCTCCCTGTAATAACCTGTCCGGCAAATCTGACCGGTGTCCCGAACGACCCTGGCCTGTGCTATGCAACAGGAGTCTCCCTGGGTACTCCGGTAACATCTGATAACTGCGGCGTTGCAACAGTTGTGAACGATGCACCAGCACAGTATCCTATTGGAACAACTACTGTTAAATGGACCGTTACTGACGTCAACGGCCTGGTTGCTACCTGTAATCAGACAGTGACAGTAACCGATACAGAGTTACCTCTTATTTCATGCCCTGCAAACATTACAGGCTTAGCCCCTGATGCAGGATCATGCTTTGCCACTGGTGTGGTGCTGGGTACTCTGGCTGCCACAGACAACTGCGGTATTGCTTCTATAACAAATAATGCCCCCGCACAGTTCCCGATAGGAACAACTACAGTCACCTGGACCGTAACTGATAATAGCGGACTTAAATCAACCTGTACACAAACTGTTCAGGTAGTTGATTCCGAGGCTCCGGCTATTACCTGCCCTGCTGATATTACAGGAGCAGTTCCGGACGCCGGTAAGTGTTTCGCTACAGGAATTGCTCTTGGCACTCCGGTAACAACAGATAACTGCGGTGTTGCAACAGTGACAAATAATGCACCTGCACAATATCCTATCGGCACAACTGTGGTAACATGGACCGTAACAGATAATTCCGGCCTCTCGGCAACATGTAATCAAAATGTGACCGTGGTTGACTCAGAGTTACCAACAATAACCTGTCCGGCTTCGATTATGGATTATATGGCAGATATTAACCAGTGTTATGCTTCCGGAGTATCACTCGGGTTGCCAACAGCCTCTGACAACTGCGGTGTTGCAAGCATTACCAACGATGCTCCGGCACAGTTCCCGGTAGGAACCACAATAATAACGTGGAAGGTCACCGATGTTAACGGAAGTACAAATACATGCGCCCAGACTGTCGAGATTATTGACACACAAAGCCCACAGATAATTTGTCCGGGTAACATGACAATAAACTCCACTCCAGGTATTTGCGGTGCAATTGCTCCATGGGCTGTTCCTTTTGCAACAGATAACTGTCCGGGCCTTGTCGTTACTTCAAATTTCAATCCCGGAGATGTTTTGCCACTTGGTGTCACTACAGTCAAATATCTTGCGACAGATGCCTCAGGAAATACTGCTACATGTTCATTTAAAGCGACAGTTAAGGATGTGGAGCCACCAACTATCGTTCCTCATAACGGAACGTTCTACCTTAATGCGGCTGGTTCAGTATCCATAATATACAACGATGTCACAGATACAGTATATGACCATTGTGCACTGGCAAGCGTTACTCTCAGCAAATCAGTATTTAATTGCTCAAATCTAGGACCTAATAACGTTACAATCACAGCTAAAGACAATGCTGGCAATACTTCTACTGCAGTGGCAGTAGTGACGATTGCTGACACTATATCACCTGTGCTTGCCTGCAAGCCTGCTACAGCATATATAGGTGCCACGGGTAATGTAACAATAACCCCGGCTGATGTTACCGGTTCTGCAATTGACAACTGTTCTGTCGCCGGTACAGTGATAGACAAGAACTCATTTACATGTGCTGATCTGGGTAATGTTAATGTGGTTCTGACAGCTACGGATAATTCAGGGAACACATCAACGTGTACGGCAGTTGTGACTGTTGTTGATACTCTGACAGTTAAAGTCTCTGCCGGACCTGATATTGCAGTATGCACCGGTGATGCAACAGTTACAGTAAATTCATCATGGGTTTATAATGGCTCTGTACTGTGGACTACATCAGGAGACGGTACATTTAATAATGCCACTGATATACACCCGATATATACCTTTGGCCCTGCTGATGCCGCAGGTGTTAAACTTACGGCAACTGCTACAAAGATAAATGGATGTACATCTACTGCATCAGATGATGTACAGGTGACCTATATTTCAAACCCGACAATAACTGCAGGAACTGACAAGCAACTTTGTTCAAGCGATGCCAGCTATAAGGTTACTGAAGCAACAACAACTGGCGGAACGGTTACCTGGTCAACATCTGGTGACGGAACATTTGACAATGTAAACTCAGTCAACCCGGTATATACTTTTGGTCCGACAGATCATTCAGGTTCGGTTACTCTGACAATGACTGTATCTGCTGGAACCTGTCCGCCTGTTACGGATGACATGGTTATAACATTTGTTCCTTCCTCACTGGCAAATGCCGGAGCAGGAGGATCAATATGTGCTTCAACTGCAGGATTCCAGATCACAGGCGCATCTCATTCGGGAGGAACTGTTACATGGTCAACCTCAGGGAATGGTACATTCGATGATGCCACAAAAGATAATCCATTCTATACGCTTGGCTCTTCAGATAAAAAAGCCGCTTCTGTTACTCTCACAATGACAGTTACCGGAACAGGTACCTGCGGAAACGTTACTTCATCATCTACACTGACAATACTGCCAATACCCGGAATAAACATTACTGCTCACAGCGATATTTCATGTAACGGTTATAACGATGGTATTATAAGCGTTGTCGGAGTGAACGGATCACCATCATATTCATATAGTATTGATGGCTCTCCCTACTTTGCAGCAGGTGATTTTGGTTCACTGACACCAGGGCCGCACATTATTTCAGTAATGGATGCGGGAGGATGCCCGGCCGACACAACAGTGACAATAACTGAACCTGCAGGGTTTACATTCAAACTGGATACTGTGATAAATATGGCATGTTACGGTCTGAGCACCGGTGCAATAAATATTACTGTATCAGGCGGAACAGCTCCATATCAGTTCCAGTGGACCGGACCAAACTCATTCACGTCTGCTAATGAAGACATAGCCGGGTTGGTTGCAGGCAGCTATTCACTCACGCTTACTGATGCAAACCTCTGTAACACATTCACCCTTGACACTGTAATCAAAGAAGGCAACCAGATAATAGTTGATATTGATACTATATCTAACTATGCAGGGTTTGGTACCAAATGTTACGGATCAGCCGATGGCTTTATTAAGACAACAGTATCAGGAGGCGCAGGCACACTTGCATTACAATGGACCGGACCGGATTCGTTCCTTTCAACCACTGATGACATATCAGGGCTGGCAGCTGGATCTTATATCTTTACTGTTACAGATACATCCAATTGTGTGGTGGCAACAACAGTTAATATTACTCAGCCTGATGAAATAGGTATTACACCAACCATAACCAAGGCTTCATGCCCGGGCGCAAAAGATGGCGGTATAACTATTACCACCAACGGCGGAACTGCTCCTCTTGCATTCCTGTGGAGTGATGGTTCTACACAGCAGAACAGAACAGGAATTGAAGGAGGTGAATACACAGTTTTAGTGACAGATGCAAATGGATGCACATCTCAGCTAAAAGACACTGTTGAATATACCGGTTATAACTGCATAATAATACCAACTATTATAACACCTAACGGCGACGGTGTTAATGATACCTGGATAATTGGAAATGCAGAGATGTATCCGGATATTGAGGTACTGGTTTATACGCGATGGGGAAAACTCGTTTACAGCTCACGAAACCCGAATGAGAACCCCTGGGATGGGAAATTTAAAGGCGTACTGCTACCGAATGACTCTTACCATTACATTATTCGTCTGCACGATGGTACATCACCGCGAACAGGAGTAATATCAATAATAAGTAAATAATAAATGGCAGCAGAATATATGAGATTGAAAAAGATATTGATCCTGGTAGTTTTGGTTGTGCTTATTCCTGTTGCAAAAGCACAACAAACCCCTCAATACAGCCAGTATGTTATGAATGGCTTTCTTATAAACCCATCCTATGCAGGCAGCGACGGTTACTCCACCTTCTCACTAACAGCAAGGGAACAGTGGGTAGGTCTTGACAATTCGCCAAGCACCTTCGCTGCAGCTTTCCAGACCAGACTGCTGAATGACAGCTATATCTCAAAAGCTACTTCAGTAAGAAAAAAAATAAACAGGCCAACAAAGGGCGGACGGGTTGGTGTCGGAGGATATGTGTTTTCTGACAGAAACGGAATTATGAAGCGTACCGGAGCCCAGTTTGCCTACGCTTACCACATCTCTTTAAATAACTACAGGCAGCTTTCATTCGGGCTTTCTATGACTGCATATCAGTATTTTGTAGATAAGTCAGGCGCAGTACTTGGAGATCAACTCTATTATGATAAACCTGACCAATGGTTTGATAATTACGATGGTACAGTTTTTATTGCTGATGCCAATTTTGGTGCCAGCTATATGACCCGTAAGTATTATGTGGGCTATTCAATGAGTAATCTTTTCAGGGGATTGATCATGTTCGGGAATAAAGGAAATAACACTCATTCAGAACTGGGTCATTATTATATCACCGGCGGATACAAATTTGACCTTCCTGCCGATGACTGGATGATAGAACCATCGGCTATGATCAAATCGTCTGATATGATGTTCAAGTCTATACAGATGGATATTTCAGCCAGAGTGTACTACAAGGAAGAATACTGGCTGGGATTGTCTTATCGTTCAAGTGATGCGGTCGTTCTTCTTGCAGGCGTTAAATATGACAGATACTACATTGGCTATGCCTGCGACTTCACCCTTACTGATCTGCGAACCCAGTCATATGGCACACATGAACTGACTATTGTTGCTAAATTCGGAGACAGCGCCCGCCGTTACAGGTGGATCAACAGATATTGATGAGA
>JGI20214J51088_10000078_pt1 | contig 63723 bp, 59 predicted proteins | sample WetSurMetagenome_FD_51088 | JGI IMG/M metagenome (IMG submission 51088) | reverse complement strand
TACAATATCGTGCCGCATAAGTGTTACCATCACCATATCCCTGGCTAGCTATAATAAGAGCAGTGTTTGTTTTACCTGCTCCAATACCGTTGCCAAGTGCCATAGTATGTGTACTAGTGCCAGCATACCATCTCATTAGACCTCCTGTTACTGGAGCTACAATCAGGCCATGTTGACCATTATCAGATACATAAAACACAATCCCTCCGCCATAATTTTCACCTATGTAATGCCCGGTAACAGATTCTGCTGTTTTTGCATATATGGCATAAGGCACACTTAATAATTGGGTTGTACCAGTAATAGTATAATTTGTGCCACCTGCAGGATCAGTCTCAGTTTTTAAGAAATAAGGCCCGGATGCCCAGTCAATAGCAGAGAATGTTCCGACAGAAACTACTCCGCTTCCTATTTCTAAACTAACAAGTCCATTTGCATTAGTCTGTGGTTTAGGATTATAAGTCTCCTGATATACAACTGTCCCTGTAGCAGTACTGTGCAGGATACTAATTCTGATACCTACACTCTGATTTGTTACTAAAACTCCACCGGAATTCCTTATAACACACTGATAACTCATCATCTCAGGTGATTGAGCAAGAGCATTAATGGCTATCAGTATAACAGCAAATAATGTAGCTAATTTTTTCATATGCGTATAGTTTTGTTAAAGTTAAGAAAGACAATAATACAAGTCAAATAAAAATCCATTCACCCAAAATCGTTTTTTTGAGGACAGGTGGAATGGAATTAGTATTGTTGATTTTCAGCAGGGCACAATTAAAAAACTAAATGCTTTAACATAGCTGAATGCTTTGACCTGTTACGGCTCATCCAAAACTATTCTGAGACATTATAAACTGAAAGAAATTTATTTGTCTGAAGCCGCGTATCCTGAGAGGAGAAAATGATGGATTTGAGATTTTGGAATATGAAATATTTAAAAGATTTACATGTATGATATGAACTTGTATTCAATATGAGATTGATTTTTGCCTGCCAGTCAGTTTCATTTTTCAGCCTTTCCCTCCTCATCTGTCTTTTTTTCGACTAATATTGTGCAATTCGTTGCCAGGGCTGCTAATGTTCCAACGGCAGCAAATAGAGGAGCCAGAACAACACCTATTGCTCCAATAGTCAATGGAAATTCAATGATAGTTTCATCCTTTTCATTTTTGATTATTATTCTCCTGGCATTTCCCTCCTTAATGATTTCTTTAACCTTGGTCATGATATCATCACCGGTAACTTTAAATGATTCCCAGTTTGATTTTTCTTTATCTGTCATTTTTGTCTCTTTTTGGTTACTCCCAAAATTAATCTATAAATTGACTTAAAGCAAAATTATCTAACCTCAGACATAGCTCTTATTGTTTAGCAAACATGACTTTCACAATCACTCAATAGGATAGAATGTGATTCCTTTTATCTTCTTATCCGCTTTGTAGTAATTTACCAAAGAAGCCTGTTCTCCCATAATTTCATCAAACCTGACTTTATCCGTCAAATCTTCAATATTTTTTCTGGTTTCTTGAATGCAATTTTATTTAAGTTGAAAATTAATCGGTACAACAAACCAGACCGGAACAGGTTTTCCTCCCTGTTTGCCCGGCTTAAAAGGGGGGAGTGTATTTACCACTCTTATTGCTTCTTTATCGAGTTCAGAATCAACACCTTTTAAAATACTCACCTGATCAACACCTCCTCTTGCGGTTACACAGAACTTGACTATAACTTTACCCTGAATGTTGTTTTCCTTTGCAACTTCCGGATATTGTGTATGTCCGGCTAAATACTTCTGAAGTTCAATTTCACCGCCGGGGAACATTGGCATCTCCTCAACCACATAAAATGGTTCAGGTGCAGCCTCCTCTTCCTGAACCTCCTCCTTAACTTCCTGTGCGATTTCAATTACTTCTTCGTTTTTAACCGCAATCTGGGCCTGATCAGCTGTCATAAGCTGTTTCATATCTTCAGGTTTGATTGAGTCAACAACTTCAGGCGGGACATATTTCTGTTGCTGTACAACATCAGCAGGCGGCGGAGGTGGTGGTGGCGGAGGAGCAACCAGATCTTTTGGCTGATCCATGTTTTCCATTTTGATCTCAACCTGTCGTTCTGCACGTTTTAGCCTGTTCTCAAGGGCTTTTGCATTCAGATAGGGAGTAATAACAGCCGTGACGAGAATTATGATTCCGATAAGAAGCGATATAATGACATTCCGGTTATACTTCTTCCTTAGGACATAAGCTCCGTACTTCCTGTTCCTGATCTCGAATACAATGTCATCGAAATCCGGATTTTTCTTTAAGTCTCTTGCCATGATGTTTATTGTTAAGTGAATAATTGAAAATAATGATTATCGGTTCTTATAAACAAATTATTCTAAATAGCCTGAATATCAAGATCTTTATATGTAGTATTTCTGCCAGTTGCTTTTTTTATCATATTATAAATTCATAAAATTTCTTCTTTGGTTTGTATTAAATTAATTCACATCAAATATACAACGTATTTCTTAGTTATACAACTAAATATTTAATTTAATATATAAAATACATTTCTTTCAAACTTTATTATATGAGTTCTGGCAATTATTTATCATTTGAGGAGGAGTACAGGAATCTACTTTTGGACTATTGTTTCATACCGGATGAAAAGTATTTTCCATAGCTAATATATTCACCTCTTTCAGAGCTGATAATTGTAGTGTGTTCTTTGAACCCCCGGTTTCGCCCTAATCTTTCTTCACATCTCAATTTAAGTCGCTTGCAGAAAGAGAGAAGGAGATCCCTCGCTAGCGTTCGGGATGACAGGTATGTAGTTGATTAGCAGGAGGAAGAAGCGGCGATTCGCTACTGAAATACTTAATGAATAGAATCTCGCAGCGAATCGCCGCTTCTTCCTCCAATGTCCCACAAAATAGCCTGTCATCCCGATCCCGCATCAGCGGGAGAGGGATCTCCTTCTCACAGCACGAACTTATTTAAAAAAAATGTGTATAAAGATTAGAGTTTCGTCGGGGGTTAATCATATTTGGCTCTTTCAGAGCCGTTTGCTATAATCCCTGGTATGCAAAAATTGAATAGAGATTCGGATAAGATAAAAATGCTGATGAATTCATGGATAATTACAATACCATCTGCTGCACAATAGTTTAAACAATATGAGCCCGGTTGAAATTATGAGAACAAAATGTCAGAAAAAATTTCCCAACTTTGGTATTAAGAAGAAATAAACTGAGAACACCCCTATTCATCATAATACGGCAGATCAAAATAATTTTATAAATTTCTCACTATGAAACACAGAATCAAATTGTTGTTTTTGCAGTTGGTTTTACTGACCACCTTCTTGTTTAATGCTATATCGCAACAGCCAGTTATCGGTGTTATAAAAGTGATCATTTCACCAGATCATAAAGACTGGGTTTACAAATTGAATGAAGAAGCCAGGTTCTCTGTCCAGGTGTTGAAATACGGAAACCTGGTTGAAAATGTCACCATAGATTATGAAACCGGGCCTGAGACGCTACCGGAAATAATAAAAAAGGGGGTGGTGCTTAAGAACGGGAGAACCGAATTCTCAGGTACCATGAAAGAACCGGGTTTCTATCGTGTCATTGTATGGGCATATGTCGATGGTAAAAGATATGAAGGAATGGCAACAGCTGGTTTTGAACCGGAGAAAATCGAGCCGATCGTTAAAGAACCATCCGATTTTAATGACTTCTGGAGTAAAGCTATTGCAGAGGCACGAAAAATAAATCTCGATCCTGTGATGACTCTCGTTCCTGAAAGGTGTACAGGTGATGCCAATGTTTACCATATAAGCTTTCAGAATGACAGAATAGGTTCAAGAATTTATGGGATGCTGGCAGTACCGAAAAAAACAGGAAAATATCCTGCATTACTTAAAGTTCCCGGGGGAGGTGTATACCGCTATGGAGGTGATCCAAAAATGGCAGCGCAGGGAGTAGTTTCACTTGAAATAGGGATACATGGCATCCCAGTAAATCTTGATCCCCAGGTTTATGTCGATCTTGCTAATGGTGCATTGTCGAATTACTATACCATAAGAATGAATGACCGGGATGCATATTATTTCAAAAGAGTTTACCTGGCCTGTGTAAAAGCCGTTGACTTTATATTCACATTGCCTGAGTTTAATGGCACAGATATAGCAGTAACAGGACAGAGTCAGGGAGGAATGTTGTCAATAGTTACTGCTGCTCTCGACAAAAGGATAAAATTCCTTGCTCCTATATACCCAGGTGGCTGCGATAATGTACGATATCTCACAAAAAAAACTATAATTAGTCCTTCCAGTTACAGGTATGCAGAACCAAAGCCGGGAGAGATTGAAGCTCTTGGTTATTATGATGTTGTGAATTTTGCACGAAAGCTTACAATTTCCGGATTTTATTGCTGGGGATATAACGATGTAGTTTGTACTCCAACATCAATGTACTCAGCCTTTAATGTCATTTCTGCTCCAAAAGAATTACACTTATTTCTTGAAACAGGTCACTGGACATTCCCGGAAGAGACAGAAGCGGTTAACGTATGGCTGATAAAACAGTTAAAGGGTCAATAACAAAAAGAACAAGCTCAGCAGTAAGGAATGATATCTTTCAGCTACAGGCATTCAGGGATAACTGCTTTGAAATCTATTGCAGAACTCTCTTCTTTTCAGTTCAAGATTAATTTTCACTCAGCTTTTCCCGTTTATCATCTTATCATTGGCAGATACTTTTCACGATTTTCAATAATTACCCAGATGTTGATTGCCAGCAAGACAAGTGCTAATGGGAGTCCTGATGGGAGGAGAATGATGTGAGTCAAAAGTATTCCTAACATAACCGGAAAAATAATGATCGCGCCAAGAGCTCTGTACTTGTTTGTCATGAAAAGCAATCCTCCAGAAATTTCGGCAACTGCTACAAGTGGCAGCAACCAGCCTATCTGCATAAATGCGGTCATCACTTTCATCATGTTTTCGGGCATGTCTTTGGGCACGGGCATGTAATTAAAAAATTTATTCAGTCCAGAATTGATGAACATCAGGCCGAACAGAATACTTAATACCAATAGGATTTTCTTTTTCATAGTTCCAGTAATTAATTGTTTAATATTTATTTTTTGTGTCGCTTAAATATGCTTTTCATATGGTTGAGGTTGGTATTGTTTGTCAGGCTCTTAGCTGGATATTTCTAAGAACAATTAATTTTCAGATTAGTTCAAATACAACTTATAATGCCTCCCTTGGGGGACTACCTTCCTGTCAGCAGACAAGGGGTAAAAAATGCCGGAGAGTTGAAAGGTTCCGGAAAGATCATGATATTTAAACCGGGAGGTTATACATAACAGCTTAAATCAATTATTTAAAACTATCTTTAGTTTGGCTAATTCAGAAAGTAATAAATTAAGTGAAAAGTTCAGGTAATGATATCGGATTTATTCCGGCTCAGATGGTTCGAATTAATTATTTTATCAATATGCAAAAAAAATGAAGAGGATGATTTTTATATGTGCATTTGTTCCTTTATTAAGCACATGTGCACATGAGCGCCGGAGTATAGGAGAAACTGAGATTACCAGATGGCAGTACGGGAAAAAAGGTGCTGTGTCCATTACGTATGATGACGGGTCGATTAACCAGTTCCATAAAGCACTGCCTGTTATGAACAGGCTAAAAATTCCGGCAACATTCTTTATCAATACCAGTCAGATACCAGGGTCTAAGTACCAGGGTAGATTTATAGGCCGGCCGGTCAAATCAATTATCGAAGAGTCTGCAACAATTCCAACCAATAAGGACAATATGTATGAGCGGGCCTCGGCAGCCCGATATCTTGGTTACAGGGGTACCTCCGAATACTTCACCAGAGCCGGGTCACAGATAGATGCAGGTAAACCTGAAGAAGCCTGTAAGATCCTTGATGAGCTCTATAAGAAAGTGCTTCATGGTGATTTCAAACGGGACATAAAAATCAATAAAGAAGAGAGCAAAACAGATCGTCTTAGCTGGGATGATATCAAGACATATGCAGCACAGGGCCACGAGTTTGCAAGTCACATGGTTACTCATCCGTATATGGCTGCACTTGATGATACTAACATGCTTTACGAGCTGGAAAAGAGCCGTGAAGAAATCCTTGCACAGCTTGGACCAAAATACACCTTTACTGCAGAGTGCCCTTATGGCACTGAAAATGAACGGGCAATGTCGTTTGCCCACAGAGTGTATCCTGCCCTGAGAAACAGAATGCCTGAGACCTTCATGGAAGAACTTAACCGAGCGAGCCATGAAAGTCCCGGGTCCTTCAATAAGGAATATGTGCAGTGGCAACGAGGAGCTACTACCAAAACTCCTTTACCTATGATGAAATCATGGATAGATACAACTGCTTCAAATGATAAGATCTGGCTGGTTTTGGTAATTCATGGAGTTGACGGAGTCGGATGGGAAGCTCTTAGCAGCGAGTTATTAGATGAGTATTTTCAGTATATTAAATCATTAGATACAGAACTATGGATAGCAACATTTGCTGATGCAACCAAATATTTACGTGAAAGAATGAATTCAACTGTAAATACTTCTGAAAATAATGGGAAGATAACAATAAGTCTTACTCATTCTCTTGATAAGTCTATGTACGATATCCCATTAACGTTAAAGACCTATGTATCTTCAAAATGGAAAGAAGTACAGGTAAGGGACGGAAGCAAGAAAAAGCTTGTATATCCGCAAAAAGATGAAAACGGCAGCTTTGTACTATACCAGGCAGAGCCAAATACGGGTACTGTAGAATTATCAGGAGTCTGAAACGTAAGCCTTAAATATAATATTAATACGATTTAATATCAGCACCGAAAACAAGTGAAGAGTTTACTTACCTAAATTTTAACCTATGAAATCATTTGATCTGAAAAAAATTCTGACAGTAGTTATAATTTGCATTCTGGCGATACCTCTATTCTCTCAGACTCCAAATAAAATAAGGGTTTTATCATATTATGCCGGTCCTCCTGAGCCTCTGGACAGCTATAATGTAAATCAGATGACCCATATTATTTTTTGCTTTGGGAGACTTAACGGGAACAGATTTTCCATGAGAAGTTCCAGAGATACGGCAACCATAAAGAAAATGGTGTCGCTGAAAAGCAAAAACCCTGAATTAAAAGTACTTATATCACTTGGCGGATGGGGCGGCTGCAAGCCATGTTCTGATGTCTTTTCCACAAAACAGGGGAGGAAAGATTTTGTACAGTCAATAAAAGAATATTACGAATATTTTAAGGTTGATGGACTGGATCTTGATTGGGAATATCCGACTGTTTCAGGTTATCCGGGGCACAAATTTTCACCAGGTGACAAAAAGAATTTCACCAAACTGGTAAATGAACTCCGAAAACTCGGATATAATTATGAATTAAGTTTTGCCGCAGGCGCTTCTGAAAGATACCTCGATTCCGCCGTTCAGTGGAAAAGAGTGATGAAGAAAGTGGATTTTGTAAATCTTATGACTTATGATATGTCAGGTCCCGGCTCGAAGATCACCGGACACCACACAGGCTTGTATTCCACACCTGAACAACCAAGATCTGTGGATTTTACCGTAAAATATTTATTAAACCATGGCATACCTAGTGAAAAACTGATAGTTGGTGGTGCATTTTATGGTAAGATTTTTGAAAATGTTGAGGATGTAAATAACGGTCTTTCACAACCTGGCAAATTCAAAACTACAGTTCAATATAAAAACATGATCAGCCAGTTTCCTTCAGACAGCGGATGGGTATATCACTGGGATGAAGCGGCCAGTGCCCCTTACTTATATAATGCTTCCAGAAAACAATTCTTCACTTATGATGATAAGCGCTCAATTGAATTAAAAACAAAATATGTTATCGATAACAGATTAGGAGGCATTATGTTCTGGCATCTTGGAGAAGACACCTTCAGCGACGGGTTACTTGACGTTATTGATATAACAAAAAGGACTTATATCCCGGCTCAAAAATAGGAATTATCTACTTTATCAGGTATACCATCAGCATGTCACCATGTCTGATATACAGTCTTCCTTTGCTTATTACGGGATGAGCCCAGAAAGGGCCCTCTCCCTTTTTGATCTGAAATTCGCTCACAATGTCAAGTTTTGAAGAATCAGGTTTTACAAGAGCAACATGACCTGATTTTTCTTCATACAGGTAAAGCATTCCGTCAGCAGAAATTACAGATCCCTGGCTATACCACTTTGAGGTCCAGAGTGTTTTGCCTGAATTCCAATCCACACAAACCCATATATTCACAGGTTTAGACATGTGATTTGTTCCATAGATATTGTCTCCCAGAAGCACGACTCCGCCTAGTTGCGGATCAAAATTCCGGTTTTCCCATACTACCTCAGCAGAATTTCCGTCTTTTGAAAGCTTAAGCTTCAGTGACACCCAATTATAACCATTTGCTATAAGGATATAACCATCTCTGTAAGTCGGAGTTATAGCATGATTTTTCATCACTCTGCCGGTCGCAGCATTGATTTCAGGATAATTTATTTTCCATAGTATTTTGCCATCTTTTGCATTAACAGCTAAGATATTTGTCCCCATTACCGTAATAATCATCTTCTTCCCGGCATACTCGATTAGTTTGGGATTTACATACTGAGGTGTCTGATCCACCGGTTCTACCTCCCATACAACTTTACCGTCGCTTATATTGAAAGCAACAAGAGAGGCTTTTTTCCCTCCGGGTGATGCAATAACCATATTATCCACAACAAGCGGAGATTCTGATATACCAAACATAAGTGGGGTGCTTTCATAAATAGCATAATGATTTTTCGACCACTTCAGTTTACCATCCGATCCTACACAGACTATATCTCCGCTTCCGCTTATCAGAAAGATATTTCCGTTATAGTATGTAGGCGTACATCTTGATCCGGTATGATTAGCCATCCAGGCTTTACCATAGACAGTCGTCCATTTTGTTTTTCCGTCAAGAGTAAGTGCAGTAAGGACATCTGAGCTGTCCTTTCTTCCTGTTATATAAACTGCATCATCGGTAACAGTGGCTGAAGAATAACCGTCTCCCATTTTATCAGCTTCCCATAATAATCCGGGTCCGCCATCAGGCCATTTTTTCAGCAACCCGGTTTCATTATAGATTCCTGTGCGTCCCGGTCCCCGCCACTCATAAAGCTGGCTATAAATAATTGACACTGAAGCTGTGCAGAATAACAGTGATAAAAACAATTTTGGAAAGATTGATTTCATAATGTAAATAAAGTTTGCTGATTAAGAATTTAAGAGATCTGTTGTTTTGCAATATTAACAAAAGTCAGAATGTTTTCGAGGGAGGTGTCGTTCATTACCGAATGGGATGGGGAAAAAATATAACTGCCTTTCTTTCCCATTGCGATAAGCTTCAGTGATTCATTTTTTACATCTTCAACCGTACCGAAAGGCAGAGTCTTTTGCATCGACAGGCCGCCATAGAAAGAGAGTCGCCCCAGGTATCTGGAATGTATTTCTTCTATATCCATAACCTCTGGCTGAAAAGGGTTGAAACAATTCAGACCCAGATCAACAAGGTCATCGAAAAGCACATCCACATCACCGCATGAATGGATCATAACATATTTCCCGGCATTTCTGACCACCGCATACATTCTTTTCAGCTGGGGATAAATAAACTCCTTCCAGATATCGTATCCCATGATCAATCCATCCTCTTTACCCCAGTCATCGCCGAAGTAAATTGCATCAATATCATATTCCAGTGCCTTGTTTATCTGTGCAATATTATAATCTGCGATTTTTGTTAAGAGATCGTGCACGAAACCGGGATATAACAAAAAATCCATCAACAGATTTTCCATCCCCCTCAGACTCCATGCACGTTCATAAAGTGAAAATCCGATCTGAAAATTACGGAAGAGATCGGGGTGCTTTTCAATTGATGGTCCGATACTCTCGAAAAAAAGTGGATTAAGCGGATCGGGAAACTGATACGTTGACATGTCGGGTTCACTGATCACAGAACCTTTAACATTGCCGATATCCTTGTCTATGCTTCTATCCCAAACAACATTAAATACATCACGGTAACAATTATTTCCGATATATTCAAAAAAACCAATATCCCCGCCAAGGTTTAAAAGATGATTTCCGAGAACTTCATCCAGATCATCTGTCCGAAAATGTTTCTGAAGCATCTCTTTCGGCCCCTGGGTGAATTTAAATGACCAGGGAACATAAGGGGGTTGATTGCCATTAAGGACAGTTTTAACAACTTGGCGTTTTGTCATTTTGGTATTCATAACATATCTTTAATCCTAAGCCTCTTACAAAAAGTATTTATGCCACCAACCCGCCCGAATATACTGTCCGGTATGGTCGTGGGCGCCAAGATGCTAAGTTAACTTAATAATTAATAAACAATTTTGCCAGGATCTTCTTGTTTCAAATTATATTGAGTAATAGTGTAGATGCATTCAGGGGGCATCTGAATATTAATTACTTGTGACGCCGGAAGATTAATGTGTTGAACTGGCTCCATTTTATAATCCGGATTACTCAGATCTTTTTCTGTTATTCTGTATAGATAAAAATCCTGTTTGGTTCTTCCTGATATTTTCAGGTCAATATTAACTGGTTTGTCACCTTTATTCAGGATAAAAGTTGTTAAACGGCCTGAAGGGCTTTTAACTGTTTGTGACAGGATATCTGATATTCCTTCAGTTTTAGATGATACCACTTCTGAATGTTTGGTACAAAATCTTGTTATTATTCCATAGCCGTAAAATGCGACAGGTTCAATTACCACATTTTTCAGATATTTTTGATTTTCTATATCCCATGTTCGTATAAGCTGCCATTGTCCATCAAGGTCACCTCTGTTGGTAAAGCTCCATCGGTTAAATGCTCCGACTCCTGCAGCCATTCCCCTGAGTATTGTTTCTGCATTGGAAAGTGCTGCTTTATAAGATTTCGGTCCCGGATTAACGTCGCCCCATCCAAGTTTCATATTTCCCATTTCAGAAAGGAACATTGGCTTGTTATGGTCTCTGGCCCATTTGGCCCAGCTTGCAAGTATCTGCTGCTGACTACTGTCTACACCCTGATATGAATGAATATCGTAAGCGCCAATATACTTATCGAAGTCAATTTTCCCGGCATCAAAAGGAGGCAGGTCCGTCCAGTCGGGTCCTGAAACAGGCAATGAAATATTCTTCTTATCCAATGCTTCTCTTACAGCCTTTAATGCAGGTGTCAGTGGTGCATTATCGAGTCCTGTGCTCCACCATGACCCCCATGTTCCTCCGGGAGGTTCATTTGTAATTGCGAGCCATTTTATACAGGTATATTTCTTAACTTTTAACAGGTATTCCGCAAGAGTTGCCAGACCATTTCCAAAATCAACCAGTGATTTTGGAGCACTGAGCAGTGGCTGTACTCCCGGGAATGAATTCCATTTTACATTCGACCACATCTGTTGCAGGAATACATCGGCTTTGTTTTTTTCTGCCCAGTCAAGTATCTTATATAAAGCCTGCATCTCTTCATTGTTCCAGTCAAATTTTTCCCTGTCAGGTTCGTACATCCTGGCGCTTAATTCCACTCTTATCCAGTCTAAACCAAGCCATTCCGCATAATTACAGATCTGAGCCCATGCCAATGAGTCAGTAACCGGAGGATTACCTCCCCAAGCACTGCCGCGGGAGTTTTTATATCTCAGAGCCCATTTATAATCTTCACTTTCATCAATTTTATCTTTGCTTATTGCATGCCATGAAGCTCCTATACCACCTGCCATTTTATATAATGGTTTATCGGGATTTACATTAACAGAGGTTTTATTTCCAGAAGGTTGTATATCCAGGGAAAAGAGCGTGGAATTAATTAATAAGATCAGCAGAAATGGGGTTAAAATTCTTTTCATTATTTATAGAATTTATTTTGTCAAATTACTTAAAAATCTCAACTAATTATCAGAATCAGAGTAGAGAATGAATTTATTTTAGTTTTAATTAGTATCGGGAATCATGCATATAACGTGTATTTCTTTTTGTACCAGGGTACAGTTTCCTGTAATCGGAGATTCCTCACTTCTCCAGCTTTGCGGGATTCGTTCGGATTAAGTCCGAATATAGATTCATACTTTATATGAGTTTCTTATATTTAATCCTTACCGGGGTGGTATTAGCCACCCTGTTTTTATAGTTTTCTTCATAGTCGGAATATGTTCCTTCGAACCATGTTACTTTTGAATCCCCTTCGAAAGCCAGGATATGGGTTGTTACTCTGTCGAGAAACCACCTGTCGTGTGAAATGATCACCGCACAGCCTGCAAAATTTTCCAGTCCCTCTTCAAGTGCCCGGAGAGTATTTACATCAATATCATTGGTAGGTTCATCAAGGAGAAGAACATTTGCCCCTGATTTAAGCGTCAGAGCAAGATGCAGCCTGTTTCTCTCCCCTCCTGACAGTACACCACACTTCTTCTCCTGATCGGCTCCTGTGAAGTTAAACCTGGCAACATATGCCCTGGCATTCACAAGCCTGTTTCCAACCATCACATCGTTCTGGCCTCCGGAGATAACTTCATATACTGTCTTAGCGGGGTCAATTGCAGCATGCGCCTGGTCGACATATCCGAGAGCGACGGTTTCACCAATTTTAAAAGTCCCGCTGGTAGCTTTTTCCTGTCCCATTATCATTCTGAAAAGAGTGGTCTTGCCTGCTCCATTGGGGCCGATTACTCCAACAATTCCGTTTGGGGGCAGGCTGAAATCAAGATTCTCAAAAAGTAATTTATCATCAAAGGCTTTTGTGACAGAAGTTGCTTCAATTACCTTGTCGCCAAGCCTTGGTCCGTTAGGAATAAATATCTCAAGCTTGTCTTCCTTTTGTTTTACATCCTGGTTAAGAAGATTTTCATAAGCCCCAAGCCTTGCTTTGGATTTTGCGCGACGGGCTTTGGGAGACATCCTTACCCAGTCGAGCTCCCGTTCAAGTATTTTTCTTCGTTTGACATTTCCCTTTTCCTCAACTTCAAGTCTTGTTGCTTTTTGCTCAAGCCAGGAAGAATAGTTCCCTTTCCATGGGATACCCTCACCCCTGTCGAGTTCCAGTATCCAGCCGGCAACATTATCGAGAAAGTAACGGTCATGAGTAATGCAGATTACTGTTCCGTGATATTGTTTCAATGTTGTTTCAAGCCATTGAACTGATTCAGCATCGAGGTGGTTTGTTGGTTCATCAAGGAGCAGAATATCAGGCTGCTGAAGGAGCAAACGACATAACGCAACTCTTCTGCGCTCTCCTCCTGAGAGTACATTAACTTTTGCTTCACTTTCCGGACAGCGAAGTGCATCCATTGCCCGCTCAAGCTTGTATTCAATGTTCCAGCCATCGTGGTAATCTATTTTCTCCTGAAGAACAGCCTGTCTGTCCATCAGTATCTGCATTTTATCGGGATTTTCATACACTTCCGGTTCACCAAAACTGTTATTTATCTTTTCAAATTCCTTTATTGTCTCCATTATATCTTTTACCCCTTCTTCCACAATCTCTCTCACTGTACGGTTTTCTTCAAGGAGAGGATCCTGGGAGAGATGTCCCACTGAATAACCCGGTAAAAAGGTAACTTCACCCTGGAACTCTTTTTCCAGACCAGCAATAATCTTTAGGAGTGTCGATTTTCCGGATCCGTTCAAACCTATTATTCCTATTTTTGCACCAAGAAAAAAGGAGAGGGAAATATCTTTCAGTACTTGCCTGTGAGGAGGAAACGATTTCCCAACCCTGTGCATCGAAAATATGATCTTGTTGTCGTCAGCCATAACATAAATATTTTAATACCTGAACAAAAATAATTCAATTTGCGGTTTCATGAATAAAAAAAAGGGGGTGAATAATTAATCCTACCCCCTTTCAATGTTTTTGTTTATTTATTTCTGCTCAAACAGCTTTACTGTATCATCCTGAAGTAATACCCATAATGCATAGACACCCTTAAGTGTTCCGATGGGGATGTTCAGACAGCCAAGTGCCGAAACAACTATTACAAGGTATCTTGCCCAGGGCTTGAAGCCAAAAAGGCCTATCCCCCCAACCAGCCCTACAGTTGACAGAGTGCCAACGAGTATCGGAAGGCTTACCGACAGAAATCTGAGAACCAATTGTCCAGTTTCATCATCTCCGGCCATACTCCTGGCAAAATTCAGAGCAAAGAAGATGGCGACGGCTCCAATCAGACCAAGGACTGAGAAGCCGATTTGTATTGCCCCAACCACAGTTACATGCTTTTTCATTTTTGATTCTTCCATGACAATAATTTTTTTTGCAATATATAAAAATTTTCATTCCTGCCTGAATGACTGAATATTTTGGGGACTGATGCATCATTCTGCAAATTTTTACACTATTGTACTCTTTTTTCTGGTCTTATCTTAAGAAGAGAGAGTTTTAGTATCTTTGAATCGAAATCTGACGGTCATGAAACAGGGACTAAATAAAATGCCTTTTAAAATCACAACTGTGTTAACTGTCTGACACCGGTCCTGTTTCGGTCGTTGAAATAAATGGAATATTATGAGAAGAAAACTTTTATTCGGAGTTTCATTTCTGTTCATAACCTGGGCTGTAACATCCTGTGAAGCCATCAGCTCATGTAAAAAATGCAAAAATGTTACTTATGAGAATGGTTCTGTAACAAATTCAGGTTCTGAGACAGAGTATTGTGGGACTGAATTAATTGCAAAAGAGGCTACCCCTGATGTAACTGTCGGCTCTCTGGTAACAAAAGTTGAGTGCCGCTAATGGCTTATAAAATTAAAGCTTGTTTTTATCGAATAACTTAACTGTTGCATCCTGCAATAGAACCCAGAGTGAATAAACTCCTTTCAGAGTTCCAATGGGGATATTCAGACAACCAAGTGCTGCAACAACAATTACCAGATACCTTGCCCACGACTGGAAGGAAAGAAGACCTATCCCTCCAATCAACCCGAGAGTAGACATAAAGCCAATAAGCAGCGGAAGGCTGAGAGATAAAAATTTCAATACCATGGAGGGCACTTCTTCATTTTCAACAAATCCCTTTGCAAAGTTCAGTGCAAAGAAAACCGCCATCGCTCCAATCAGACCGAGGATACCGAAGCCTATATGTATGGCTCCGACCACGGCTACATGTTTTTTCATTTTTAAATCTTCCATGACAGTAATTTTCAATCAATTAAAAAATGTTTTCATTCCTGTCTAAATGACTGGCAATTATACAAATTGATGCATATCTTCGTATATATTTTTCTGTTTTCTGTTCACTAGGGAAAGAGTTTTAGTATATTTGAATTGAAATAATACAGAAATGAAAAGAAAACTTCTATTTGGATCGGCATTTTTGTTACTTGCCTGGGCTGCCACATCATGTGAAAAGAATTGTCAATCCTGCAAGATTGTTACCCGTACGAGTACCGGAACAGAAGTTACATCAGGGTCTGCAACCGAATATTGCGGTACCGACTTAGTAGCATTCAAAGCAGCAAATCCGACTATCACCAATCCGGTTACCGGAAATGTTACTAAAGTAGAATGTAATTAATACCTGATTCCCATTAAAGTTACATCATCTACCTGGGGGCTGTCGCCACGCCATTCCTCAAAAATATCGTTTAACCTTTCACCCTGTTTAAGCATTGGCTCTCCTGACATAGAAACCAGCGTTTCCCTGAGTTGCATAGACATGAATTTTCTCTGCTTTGGTCCTCCAAACTGATCAGCATAGCCATCAGAGAAGATGTAAAAAGCATCACCTTTTTTAAGTTCTATTGTATGAAGTGTGAATGGCACCATCTTATAATGAATTGCTACCGGCATTTTATCAGCCCTGTAGTGAAAAAGTTCTTCACCCCTGACAAGATAGAGGGGGTTATTGGCACCGGCATAGTATAATAGATTCTTATCAAAATCAACCACACAAACTGCAATATCCATCCCGTCTTTTATACTTTCTTCTTCAGCTACCTGGTTAAGTGACTTTATAATTCCCTGACGCAGGTTTTCTATTATCTGGTCAGGCATCACTATATGTTTCTCATTGACAATTTCATTAAGCATTGTAACTCCCAGCATGCTCATAAAAGCTCCGGGAACTCCATGACCTGTACAATCTGCTGCTATTATTACCTGCATATTGCCGAGTGAACTAACCCAATAGAAGTCGCCGCTAACAATTGCAAGAGGTTTATACAGTACAAAATGTTCGAGTTTATCACTGAAAAGTTCAAGAGAAGGAATAAGTGCAGTCTGGATCCTCTTGGCATACATTATACTATCAGTGATATGCTTCTTCTGGTATGCTATCTGATCTCTTTGAGCCGCTGCGAGATCTCTCTGCTTTTCAATTTCATCTTTTTGCAATGAGATTGTTCTGTTTTTTTCCTCCAGCCTGATATTAGCTTCTTTTTTTATTTTATATCCCCTGTAAATATAGTATCCCAATGCACTCACAAGGAGCAGTGCGAAAAGAACAAAATAAAGAATCAGCTTCTGTTTTTCCAGTGTTTCCAGTTGAACTTTTATTTTTCCCTCCTGTTCGCCAATCATTTTCATTTGCTGATCTATCCTGGCTATCTGAAGTGATATTTTTTCCTTCTGGTTCGATAAAGTATCCTTCTGTATCTGAACTTCTTTCTGCTGAATCACTATGGTCTGTTTCTGAACTGAAATTTCCCCTTGCTGCTTATTGATCTGAGCAAATTGTTTGTCGAGGATTTTTTGCTTTTCATTCAGGGATCTTTCTTTTGCCATTATTTCCTTGTCGAGGCTGTCAAGCAGTGCTCTCTGTTTCAGGATCTCCCTCTTCTGGATATCTATCTGTTCCAGTTGCTGGCGTATAGTCTCCTTCTGAACTTCAATCTCTTTACTGGCTATATCAAAAAGATTCTGCCAGTCTTCCTTGGTTTTTATTGCTGTAAAAAGCAGGGTCTGCGGTACAGACATGCCTTCCTTCTTAATGTAATCTTCATTAATGTCATACTGAGGTTTGCCGTCGACAACAATAAAATTTATCATAGACTCCCTGAATTCGTAACCTTCAGTTATGAGCATTGTCTGTTTACCTGCAATTCTGGCTTTTATTTTATCCAGGTCAAATCCGGCATTTTTATTAACATAAAGTACCTGCGTGTGTGTCAGACTTTCCAGTCTTCTGAATCCCATTACCGAAACCGGCTTATCCTGAATTCTTGTACGTGTTTTTGCAAGATTAGCCATTTCATTTATGAGATCATAATCACCAACAAGAACACCAATTTTAAAGGAAGCTGAATCGGCAAAACCCTTACCATAATCAACATATTTTGCTACCAGGTCAAAAACATATAATGCTCTGGTGGGATTATCAAATCCACCCTGGCAATATGAGCTATTAAATAATAGGGTCAATCCTAAAAGAATGACAGCTCGTCTGATAAAGCAAACTTGTTTAAACATGGTTTTCCGGTTTTATCAATACGAATTTGCACATTTTTATTAAAGATACCAAATATCTCTGCGCTCACCAAATACTCCAGTGTTGATAAATTGTTAATAAGATAGGAATTATGCATATTGATGATCATTTTCTTATCGTAAATTTATACGAGTTAAACAAATTCATAAATGACCCTTAATATCAGCAACTTAGAGCTTACTGGCAAAAACATAGTAATTGTTGAGGATGACCTGCCATCAATCAGGTATTATGAAACACTCCTTAAAAACTCAGGTGCCGATATTAAAATATTTCACACCGGTAAAGAATTTGTTGATTATTTAAACCTGAAGAACAATGTCATTGATCTCGTTTTCATGGATTTTCTTATCCCGCTTATTAATGGTATTGAATGCATAAGAATATTCCGGAAAGAGAGAAAAAGCATTCCCATAATCATGATTACAGCTTATTCTTCAGAACAGGCAAAAACTGAAGCTTATATAGCAGGATGTAATGAATATGTTCTAAAGCCCATTTACCCTGAAAAGATCTTTTTCCTTCTTGAAAAATATCTTAAAACAGAAATTCAGGTATCCATTACATAATTTTTTCTGTTTTTTACTTTGCGCCTGGTTGAGCTATCCTCACATAATTCGCATAGTAGTTCTCCAGTTTCTTATTTATATCTTCAGCCATTTCCGTTTTCCCATTCGCAGTGCAAGTGTTAGCAACACGCGATGTATATTGAATTGCCGTCTGAATTTCAAAATCTGCTGATTTTATAATATATGGACTCTGCTTCAGAAAATAATCCAGCCTCTCATAGTAGTAATCACAAAATGCCCTGGTCATCTCAACAGCTTTCTCAGCACTTCCTGCAGTAAAATATGATTCAATAATATCAGCCATATAAGGATCATACGGGACCTTTTCAAGCGGAAGAACCTCCATACAATAATTTAGTACTTCGAGTGCCTTTTCATTTTTCCCTTCAGCCGTGAGAGCTTTTGCAAGTCTGGCATAATTCATCCGGGCTTTGACTACCGTTAAAGTACGCATATGGTTATAGTCGATGTTTACTCCCTTTTCCTTTGCCCCGCCCCACGCGAATTTTTTGATCATATTTTCATATAATAATTCTGTATTAATGCGGCCATATTCAAGCCAGCTTTTATTTTGAGATTTTATAGGGACCAACCTGTAGGCAAGTCCTTCAAGTTGAAAATACTCCTCCAGACCCAATGCGTCATTATGATAACCCGTAACAAAATAAATAGGACGCTTCCAGTCATTGTGAGCCAGTATATCCATAACTATCATCTGGCTTTTAAGAATAGAATTCCCTTTAAGCTTGATATCAATATATGGAACTATTTTTCCGGCGTCTTCCTGTTTAACTGTGCCTGATGCGATCACCTTTGCTGCATCAACAGGTATTCTAATGGTCCTCGATGGTATGATGTCGAGTATTTCAGAGGAAGAGACCTGCACCTTGGTACCCTTATTATCGCTGTTTATCCATTCTATTATTGTTGAAATATCAACAGGATCTTTTGTCTTTTCTACAATGAAAACCTGATTGTTGATGCCATCATAATATTTTTTAACAGGAAAAGTAATTGGAAGAGGTTCAGATTCATATGCCTTACTTTTCATTTGGTTGATATACCAGTCAGTATTAAGCAGCATCAGATTACAGACCCTCATGTCTGTTCTTTTTCCTTCTACCTCCTGTGCATACCATAAAGGGAAAGTGTCGTTATCACCATTGGTAAAAAGTATTGCACCTGGAGCACATGAGTTCAGGTAGTTAAATGCAACATCCCGGGCCAGATATCGTCCCGAACGGTCGTGATCATCCCAGTTCTGGGAACCCATAACGGCAGGAACCGCAAGAAAACATAATACTCCGGCAAGAGGTGCAGCAATTTTTTCGCCGGCAAGTTTTGCAATTCCATCGAAAACAGCCAATACGCCCAACCCAATCCAGATTGAGAAAAAGTAAAATGATCCTGCATATGCATAATCTCTTTCTCTTGGCTGATTAGGATATTGATTAAGGTAAATCACAATTGCAATTCCGGTCATTACAAAAAGGAGAAGAACTATGCCCCAGTTCCTATTGTCCCGGTTAAGCTGAAAAAACATCCCAGCAAGACCCAGAATAAAAGGTAAAAGATAATATTTGTTCCTGGAAGTATCTCTTTTCATCTCTCCGGGTAAATCGGAGGTTCCCAGTCGGGGCTCATCCAGGAATTTTATCCCTGTAAGCCAGTTACCATTAATTGCACCACCGGTTCCCTGTGTGTCATTTTGCTTACCGGAAAAATTCCACATAAAATATCTGAAGTACATATATCCGAACTGGTAAGAGAACATGAATCTCATATTCTCAATAAAGGTTGGTCTCTTAAGTACCTTCTTTTCACCCGACTGGTCAGTAACCTGAACAGGTGTACCCTTGACCTTACCCCACTGCTCATAAACTTCGCGGTGGTCGCTCTGATCGCTCCACATTCTTGGAAAAAGAGTAACAAATCTCGGATCATATTCACGTTCTACATTGTGACTTGTAATGATATATTTTCCCTTCTCAAGTGCGTATTTCGGCTTGCCTTCCTTGTAGTCGGTAACCGGAGCATTATAATAGGCGCCTCTGAACAAAGGACGTTCACCATATTGTTCGCGGTTCAGAAAATAAAGGAGGTTAAAAGGATTTGAAGGATTATTCTCATTAAGCGGAGTATTTGCGGTAGATCTTATCACAATAATTGCATTTGAAGAATAACCAATGAGAATAACCATAATACCTGTCATCAGTGTATTGAGTACAGTTCTGTTTTTATCTGCCAGATACCAAACACCTGCACTGATTACAAGCAGTGTAAGTATATTAAGCACAGCTGATCCCGAGATCACCCATATCCCGGTGAAGAAAAGGGCAGCAATAGCCAGAATAGCATTTTTTTCTCTGTTTGCTGAATTAAATGAGAATTTAACTGAAAGAATTAACAATATAGCCAGAAGAACTACATGGAAAACCATCCCTGTGTTGGATGGAAGACCGAGGGTATTAACGAAAAACTGGTCGAATTTTGAAGAAATTGTAACAACTCCCGGCATTATGCCATACATAAGAAGCGCCAGAATAGCCACAGAAGCAATAAATGAGTATAAAAAACCTTTCCATGAAAATTCATATTTCTTAAAATAATAAACCAGTCCTATAGCAGGTATTGCCAGCAGGTTAAGAAGATGAACTCCAATAGAGAGACCCATAAGAAATGCTATTAGAATTATCCATCTGTCGGCATTTTCTTCACCGGCCACATCCTCCCATTTCAGAATTGCCCAGAATACCAGTGCAGTAAACAGCGATGAAGTTGCATATACCTCACCTTCAACAGCTGAAAACCAGAATGAGTCTGAGAAAGTATAAGCCAGCGCTCCTACAACGCCGGACGCTATAACCGCTGTAATTCTTCCGGTATTAAAATTGGTTTCATCCCTGAGAAGGATTTTTCTGGCAAGATGTGTTATGGTCCAGAAAAGAAAGAGAATTGTAAATGCACTCGCCAATGCAGACATTGCATTTACCATTGCCGCAACTTTTGATACATTGCCTCCGGCAAACAGGGTGAAAAATCGGGCAAGTACCATAAAAACCGGATTGCCGGGGGGATGTCCAACTTCAAGTTTGAAGGCTGAAGCTATAAATTCACCGCAGTCCCAGAGACTTGCGGTGGGTTCAATTGTCATAAGGTAGGTAATAGCAGCAATAATAAAAACAGCCCACCCGGATATGTTGTTAATCAACCTGTAGTTTTTCATTCCTTATAATATTTGTCTCAGAATATTCAGGTATTTACCAGATGACGAAAATACTTATTTTTTTCATACACTCTTCATCTCCGTACAACACACTTATTTTATTACTTTTAGCCAATAATTCCCTATATGAGATATCCGGCAATCTTTTTATATATTGTTTTGCTACTTATCACCGAAGCCGCTTCAGGACAATATTATGAAACCGGGCAGGATCCGGCTTCTTTAAAATGGATGCAGATTAAAACCGGCCGGTTCACAGTTATTTATCCTGAGAAATACGGCTCAGGAGGATCAGCTTATGCAAAATCACTTGAGGAGGCGTACTCAAAACTTCTCTCGCTTTTCCCTGAAAAAAAATTTAAGATCCCTGTAATAATCCACAACTTTACCACGCAATCAAACGGATATGTCGCCTGGGCCCCGCGCCGGATGGAATTATACCCTACTCCTGAACAGAACACAATTCCGCTTTCCCCGGAAAAACAACTTGCTTTACATGAGCTTACTCACGTATTTCAGATGAAATCATTAAACAGTGGCTTTTCAAAAGCAATGTCGATGTTTCTCGGAGAACAATTCACCGGTGTAACAGCGTCTCTTCTGCCACTCTGGTTCCTAGAAGGAGATGCTGTCTTTGCCGAATCGGCTCTAACGGAATCAGGAAGAGGCAGAAGTGCCGAATTTCAGAAACAACTCAAAGCTATTGCAGTTGAAAGGGTCAGTATGTATAACTATGACAAAATTGTCAATGGTTCGTACAGGGATTTCGTTCCCAACCACTATGAATCTGGTTTTCAAATGGTGACATGGGCTATGGCAAAATACGATCATCAGACCTGGAATAAAGTACTTAATTATACCGCTACCAAGCCATTCACGCTTAACCCGGTCAATTTCAGCCTTTCCAGGAGCACCGGATTAAAAAAGAGAACACTTTTTAAGGAAGCATTTGATTCTTTAAAGACTATCTGGATAAAAGATGTTTCAGAGAATGAAGCCATAGCATATGAAACACTTAACCCTCCCAAAAAAGAGAAATATATCAGTTACTATTCTCCGGTTTATACCGCAACTGACAATATAATTGCCATAAAAACCTCTCTGACAGCCCCGGCTTCTTTTGTGCTTATAAATACCTCAGATAAAACAGAACGAACAATACATATACCCGGACCAATGTATCCCTGGACCATATCTTATGGTAACGGCAAATTGGTATGGGTCGAAACCCAATCCGATCCCAGGTGGGAAAACAGAAACTATTCGGTTATTAAAGCATTTGATCTCAATGGTAATAAAGTCATAAGGTTGTCGCATAAAACCAGGTATCTGTCAGCTTCTGTTTCTCCGGACGGGAAGAAGATAGCTACAGTCGAAAACAGTATAAGCAACATCAATAATCTCGTTATTATTCAGGCAGAAACAGGAATGATCCTTCAGACAGTACATGCTCCGGAAAACGCATATCTTCAACGCCCTCAATGGTCAGACAACGGGGAAAAAATCTCCGTGATTTTCCTTACAGAGGAAGGCGAAGGAATTATGACTTATACTCAGGAAAATCAGAAATGGAAGATTCTGGTTGAAGCTGACAGGGAAGATCTTCAATCTTCTTTTATAAGAAACGACACACTTTTTTTCATAAGCTCACGGTCAGGAACTGAAAATTTATACCTCCGGACTCCTGATAACAAAATCGCAACAATTACCAGATCAAGATTCGGAGCCACTGATCTTTGCCTTGTTCAGGGGAAAGCCTTTTTCAGTGATTATTCCGCTCTTGGTAATAGTATCTGCAGTACTCCAATTTCTGTGGCTTCAGAAAATAATATCAAAAATACAAGTTTATCATCTTTCCTTATTAACAGAGTAGACATCGAACAAAAATCAGACGATCACAAGGCTGGAAATGTTTATATACCTGAGCCTTACAGAAAATGGCAGCATCTTTTCAGATTTCATAGCTGGATGCCTTTTTATGCTGATATTGAAGAGATAAAAGCCGATCCTGCATCTGTTAGACCCGGCATTTCAATAATGAGTCAGAATCAGTTAAGCACTCTGATCTCCACAATAGGTTATGAATATTCTTACGATAAAAAACATGTATTTCATTCGCGGATAACATGGAAAGGCTGGTATCCGGTCGTAGAATCACAGCTGAATTATGGAAATGAACCTTTAATCGATAAGACCGGGGAAGATGTCGGCAATCCTTCTGATATTAAACCAGGAGTACGATTTTTAAATTCTGTTTCAGTGCCTCTGAGTTTCACATCCGGAAAATTTTCTGAATATATCCGGCCTTCATTTACCTCTGATTACAGAAACAAATATGTTTATGTCAAGGAAGAAGGCATCTATGATAATGGCCAGACAATACTTACAGCAAGACTATATTTTTCCAATTATCACAGATCTGCATTACGCGATATTTATCCCAGATGGGCACAAATACTAGATCTGAATTACTCCTTCGCTCCTTTTGATAAAATAATTTATGGAACATCCGTGTCGATGAAGTCATCATTTTATTTCCCGGGATTCTTTCCAAATAATGGAATTAAAATCCGTTATGAAAAAGAAAAGCAGATTCCGGCTAAATATCTTTTTGGAAACAGGGTCTCATTCCCAAGAGGATATAATAATATCTATTCCAAAGAACTTGAACTTGTTTCAGTTGATTATGTTATGCCTCTTGTGTATCCCGACATTAACCTGGCAAGTCTTCTCTACCTGAAGAGAATCCGTACCGGGTTGTTTTATGATTATGGCTCAGGAACAGGTAATTATCATTATTCAACCGGTAGCAATGGCACAAAACCAGAATATTTCCCCAAGGAATCATTCAGATCATTTGGATTTGAACTTCTGGCGGATTTTCATGTTCTGAGGATTCCGTATATGATCTCCGGAGGAGTTCAGACAGCCTGGAAAAATATTTCAGAAACACCCACTTTTGAGTTGCTGTTCAACATAGATTTATTCGGAATGTCTATAGGAAGGAACCCGCTTTAATGAGATCAGGAATTTAAACCTCGTGCAGTTTTCATTATCAGATCCCATGCCTTCTCAACATGCTCAAGTGTAACATTTGTCTGGGCAGTGACCATCCTTAGAGTATATTTGTTGTTTAAGACAGTATGACTTAAATATATTTTCCCGGAATCATTAAGGAGATGATTAAGCTTTTCATTTAAAAGATTGAGCTGATCCTCTTTTAATCCTGAAGGCTTGTACCGGAAACATACTAAACTTATGATAACAGGAGCAAGTATCTCAAAATCCGCTTCTTTTAAAATCATTTCTGAAAGGCTGGCAGCAAGACTTATATGATATCTTATTTTCCCACGAAGTCCTTCAGTACCATATGTTCTTATAACACTCCATAGTTTTAAAGCTCTGAATCTACGTCCCAGGGGTACACCCCAATCCCTGTAATCATTTACCTTTCCTCTTGTTCTTGTTTTCAGGTATTCAGGAAGTATTTCAAATGTCCTGATAAGTGCTCCGGCATCTTTAACAAAAAATGCTGTGCAATCGAAGTTGGTAAACATCCATTTATGCGGATTGAAAAGAAAGCTGTCGATATATTCCCTGCCCTCGAGCATCCACTGAAATTCGGGCAGTATAAGGGCAGTGCCGGCCATCGCTGCATCAACATGGAGCCAGATACCATTTTCACGGCAGATCGCACCAATGGACATTATAGAGTCCACTGCGGTGGTTCCGGTTGTACCCAATGTTGCGACTACACAGCAAGGGATATGTCCTCTCTTTTTGTCATTAATAATTGCTTCATTCAGTTTTTCGGGATCCATGGAAAAATCCTGTTTTACGGATATTTTCACCAGGTTTTTTCTGCCGATACCGCAAATTTTCACAGCCTTTTCAACTGATGAATGTGTCTGGTCAGAACAATAAACTTTTAATGTACCTGCATGCTCAGCACCTTCATTATTAATTGAATAGTTACTGATTTTTTCTCTCGCAGTCAGGATTGCTGCCAGTGTGGCGGTGGAGGCGGAATCCTGTATTACTCCTTCAAACTCAGGAGGGAGTCCGATCATATCCCTGAGCCAGATCATCATTTTTTCTTCGAGTTCCGCAGCAGCCGGAGAGGTCTCCCATATCATACATTGAGAAGCCAGAGTTGAGGTGAGCATTTCTGCCAGTATTGACGAAGGGCTTGTGTTCGAGGGAAAATAAGCAAAGAAATTAGGATTCTGCCAGTGAGTTATACCTGGCATCAATATCCGGTCAAAATCCATCATAACCTGATCGAAAGATTCTGAATGCTCAGGAGGGTTATCAGGAATCTTATTAAATATTTCGCCGGGCTCAACTGATGATTTAACAGGGTAATTCTCAACATTTTCCATATAGCTTGCCATCCATTCAACAAGTTCATGGGCATGTTTACGAAATTCATCAGTTGTCATTGGGAAATTTATTTCACTGAATCTGCAAGAAGAATTATTTTGTTTGCCTTTACTTCAATCACTCCACCGTTGATCTCGTAGATTATCTCTTTACCTTCCTGGTCAACAATAATTACATTACCGTTTTCCAGAGTAGAAATAATAGGAGCATGGTCTTTTAATACCTGAAAGGATCCTTTTTTACCCGGAACCCTGACAGATTTAATTTCCCCTTCAAATACTTTTTTATCAGGTGTGATAATCTCTATTTTCATTATGTGTGATTATTTTGACTGAGCAAGTATTTTTTCGCCTTTTTCAATTGCGTCTTCGATAGTACCGACAAGCATAAATGCAGATTCAGGATACTGGTCAACTTTACCATCCATTATCATATTGAAGCCTTTAATAGTATCTTCAATTGAAACGAGAGCCCCCTTAATACCAGTAAATGATTCTGCGACATGGAAAGGTTGTGAGAGAAATCTTTGTACCCTTCGCGCACGGTGAACAACAAGTTTATCCTCTTCAGAAAGTTCATCCATGCCAAGAATTGCAATGATATCCTGCAATTCATTATATCTCTGAAGCAGTTCCTTTACCTTCTGAGCACAGTTATAATGAGCTTCACCAACAATCTCTGCAGTAAGTATCCTTGATGTTGAATCGAGAGGATCTACAGCAGGGTAAATACCAAGTTCAGATATTTTTCTGCTTAATACGGTTGTGGCATCAAGGTGAGCAAATGTCGTAGCCGGAGCAGGATCTGTAAGGTCATCTGCAGGTACATATACTGCCTGCACAGAGGTTATTGAACCATGTTTTGTTGAAGTAATTCGCTCCTGCATAATACCCATTTCTGTAGCCAGGGTTGGTTGATAACCAACTGCAGAAGGCATCCTTCCCAGAAGTGCTGACACTTCTGATCCTGCCTGGGTAAATCTGAATACATTATCCATAAAGAAAAGAATATCTCTGCCACCGCTTTTTCCATCACCATCTCTGAAATGTTCAGCAACAGAAAGACCCGACAGAGCTACTCTTGCCCTGGCTCCGGGGGGTTCGTTCATCTGACCAAAGACGAGAGCCAGCTTTGATTCTTTCAGAGAGTCCATATCAACAGTTGAAAGGTCCCATCCTCCCGACTTCATATTTTCGAGAAAAGCTTTTCCATATGTTATTACACCAGCTTCAAGCATCTCACGAAGGAGGTCATTACCCTCTCTTGTTCTTTCTCCAACACCTGCAAAGACAGATAATCCGGAGTATGCTTTTGCTATATTATTGATCAGTTCAAGAATAACAACAGTTTTTCCAACTCCGGCGCCACCAAACAGACCAATTTTTCCACCTTTTGAATAAGGTTCAATAAGGTCAATTACTTTAATCCCTGTGAATAATACCTCCTTTTCCGTAGAAAGATCTTCATATTTGGGAGGTTTACGATGTATTGGATATCCACCTTTTTTATCGAGGGGTCCGATGCCATCAATTGCTTCCCCTGTCACATTCATAAGCCGGCCCTTTATCTGCTCTCCAATGGGCATTGTAATCGGTAACCCGGTAGCCACAACTTCCATCCCTCTGCGCAGGCCGTCAGTGGAGTCCATTGCAATTGTACGCACTGTTCTTTCGCCAATATGCTGCTGACATTCAACAACAAGCACTGTGCCGTCGTCTCTTTTTATTTCAAGAGCATCATAAATATCAGGCATTTCAAAACCCTGCTTTTCAAAACTAACATCAACCACTGGTCCGATGATCTGGCTGATTTTACCGGTATTCTGTGACATATTTCTGTATTATTTATTTGATTCTTTTTTAGAAGATACAAATTTAATAATTTTTGTGTTTCATACTGACTAATCGCTTTAATAATTCTGTTTTCTTTAAAAGTTCATTCCCCGCTATCCATTATAAGTTTAACATTGTCCTTTATTGCATTATTTTTTATCTTTGATTGCAGCAATCCATGTATAAACTTATACCCAGAAATTAAACCCCATCGCTATGAAAAAGATTATTATAACATTTACTTTTGTAATTTTTATAATCTCCCAGGGAAACAGCCAGTTTACAAAGTTAGGAGGCGGGTTAACATATGGAACCGGATTTCACTTTAATAATGAAACGACTGGTCCTCTTGCAGATCTTCACAGGAGCCCTGTTGCCGGGATATTCCTTACGGGTATTTATGAACTCAGCCTCCCTCTTCACATAGCACCCTCCTTTACATATTTTTTCCCCAGAACCAACAAAACAGCACTGGCTACCAATGCAGAAAATACAAAAGTCTCTGAAATGATGTTTGATATTAACGGGCATTACGTCTTTAACTCACTCGACAGGATTGAGTTTTATGGTCTCGCCGGGATAAACATCACTGTAGCAAAAATAAAATGGACCAATACAATATCCAGCGGTACTGATAATACATTTGGCCTTAATCTGGGCGCAGGTACTTATATGAAAATAACAGAGAAGTTCGATCTTTACGGGGAAGTAAAATACATTGTCAGCAAGTATGATCAGTTTATGCTGAATGTGGGAGCCCTCTTAAATATAGACTGGATGAAGAAACACGAAAACTCGGGCATGTAGGTTATTTTTCTCTGCCGATCAGCGACATGGCAATCGCAGCCAGTTCACTTTTTTTCTCATTCGGAACACCAATCTTTTCAAGAAAACTGTATGCTGTGTTTATATAATCATAAGCAAGGTTTTCAGTTAAAGTCTTAATGTTAAGCTGGTCATATATCTCAATAACCTGTTTAACTTTGGTTTCCGGGTCAAATTCCTTCATTGAAAACTGCTCATGAAGCAGTTTATGTTGTTCTCCTGATGCAATTTCCAAAGCTTTTACCAGGAGGAAGGTCTTTTTATTGGATATAATGTCCCCCCCTGGAATTTTGCCAAATACTTTCAAATCACCATAAATATCAAGCAAGTCATCCTGTATCTGAAAAGCGAGCCCGAGGTTTCTGCCAAACTCATAAAGGAGTTCGGCATCTTTGTCCTCCGCCCCGCCTGTTATTGCACCTATTTTAACTGAAGCGGCCAGCAGGACGGCTGTTTTCAGTTCAATCATCCGTAAATATTCCTCCTGTGATATTATTGTTGCTTTTTCAAAATCGATGTCCAGCTGCTGACCTACACAAACCTCAACAGCAGCTTTATTAAAGACTCTGAAAACTTTTAACAAATAATGTGATGAAGTCTGTAATAAACAATCATTTGCAACAAATGCCATTACATCACCGGAAAGAACTGCCTGGTTAACATTCCACTTATTATGAACTGTCGGAAAATTTCTTCTTAACGGAGCCTGATCCATTATATCATCATGCACCAGGGTGAAGTTATGAAACACCTCTATTCCTGTGGCAGGCATAATAGCTTCATCTACCTTATCACAAAACAGGTTGCATGCCATCAAGGCTAAAACAGGTCTCAATCTTTTACCCCCGATAGAAAGAATATACTTTACCGGATCAATAAGCTTATCCGCTTCAGTATTATATGAAAGATTCATAATAGCCTTTTCGACTAAATCTTTTAGTTCAGACTGATTGTACATTATTTTCTTTTAACAATCCTGATAATTCAATTTTATTAACCCCGGAGAGCTTCTGCCCCGCTAACAACTTCCAGTATCTGGTTTGTAATTGTAGCTTGTCGTGCTTTGTTGTAAAGCAGTGTCAGATCCCTGATCATTCCGGTAGCATTGTCGGTTGCTTTGTGCATTGCCGTCATCCTGGCACCATGTTCTGCTACAAATGAATCGAGAACAGCTTTATAAAACTGTATCTTTAAGGATTTAGGTATTAGTTCTTTAATAATTTCCTCCTGATCTGGTTCATAAATATAGTCAACCGGTGTAGTTTTAACTTTACCGTCAGGGAGTGTTGCAACAGGAAGAAATGTCTCAGTAGTCAGATTCTGTACAGCTGCGTTTTTAAACTGGTTATAGATGATCTCAACCCGGTCGAAATCACCTGAAGTAAAACTGTTCATAACCATTTCGGCAACCAGTGCAACATTCTCAAATGTAAGATCAGTGAGAAGGTTATTCTGTTCGGGAAGTATTGCTATTTTTTGCTTCCTGAAATAATCAAATCCTTTTTTCCCTATTGTGAGGAGTTTCAGATTCCCGTTCCTGTATTGTTCATCGTACTTTTCCGAGATGACCCGCCGTGCCTCTTTAATAACATTCGTGTTGAACGCTCCGCAGAGGCCTCTGTTAGATGTGATCAAAACAATGAGTATTTTATCAGGAGGAGAGATCCGACCATAAATATTATCAATTTCAGTGTCTGAAAGACTTCTGGAAAGACCTACCAGTATTTCGTACAATTTATTTGCATAGGGTCTCAGTCTCACGATCTTATCCTGAGCTTTCCGCAATTTGGCAGCAGATACCATCTTCATGGCAGAAGTGATCTGCCGTGTTGATTTAACAGATGCTATCCTTGTTCTTATTGCTTTTAAATTCGCCATTGATAATTCATTTATTCAGCATATCCTGATTATTGTGGAATGTATTTTATAACTAATTCCGAAGCAACTTTCTCGAGGACATTGGTGATATCATTATTAAGGACCCCGTCACGAAGACTATCAAGAATATCTCTGTGTTTAAGCTCCAGGAACTCGAGAAATTCACTCTCAAAATTCTTCACTTTATTTATCGGAACATCCTTTAAAAGTCCCATCGTTCCGCAATAAATTATTGCAACTTGTTTTTCGACAGGTACCGGTGCATATTGCCCCTGTTTGAGTATCTGAACGTTTTTGGCACCTTTATTAAGAATTGCCAGAGTTGTTGCATCAAGGTCGGAGCCAAATTTAGAGAATGCTTCCAGTTCCCGGTATTGAGCCTGATCAACTTTCAGAGTTCCTGCAATTTTCTTCATAGATTTAATCTGGGCATTCCCCCCTACCCTCGATACCGAGATTCCCACATTAATTGCCGGCCGTACACCTGAGTTAAAAAGACTTGATTCAAGAAATATCTGTCCGTCGGTAATAGAAATCACATTGGTAGGAATATAAGCTGATACGTCACCTGCCTGTGTTTCTATAATCGGCAGGGCAGTCAGGGATCCTCCTCCTTTTACTAGGTGTCTGATCGATTCAGGAAGGTCGTTCATCTTACGGGCAACCTCATCTGATTCTATTATTTTTGCAGCTCGTTCAAGAAGTCTGGAATGCAGGTAAAAGACATCACCAGGATAAGCCTCACGTCCAGGCGGGCGACGGAGTAACAGTGATACTTCACGGTAAGAAACTGCCTGTTTTGAAAGGTCATCATAAATTATAAGTGCATCACGACCGGTATCGCGGAAGAATTCTCCTATAGCTGCTCCTGCGAAAGGGGCATAGAACTGAGATGCTGCCGGGTCGGATGCAGTAGCAAGTACGATAACGGTATACTGCAGTGCACCATGTTCTTCAAGTATTGCTGCAATATTGGCAACTGTAGATCCTTTTTGTCCGATTGCAACATATATGCAATAAACCGGTTTCCCTTTCTCAAAATTGCTTCGCTGATTAATAATAGTATCGATTGCAATAGCAGTTTTACCAGTCTGCCTGTCACCAATAATAAGTTCTCTCTGCCCACGGCCGATTGGTATCATAGCGTCAATGGCCTTGATACCGGTCTGCAGAGGTTGCCTGACAGGCTGACGGAAGATAACCCCAGGAGCTTTTCTTTCGAATGGAAGATTATAAAGTTCTCCCGTTATCGGACCTTTCCCGTCGATAGGCTGGCCGGTTGGAGTTATTACTCTGCCTAAAAGGCCTTCACCCACTGCGAGAGAGGCAATCCGACCTGTCCTTTTCACAATGTCACCTTCGTTTATTTCTTCCGTTGGGCCGAGTAACACTGCTCCGATATTGTCTTCTTCAAGGTTCAGAACTATTGCTTCAATTCCATTTTCAAATTCAATCAGTTCATTAGATTGTGCATTTGAAAGTCCATATATACGGGCGATTCCGTCACCAACCTGAAGTACGGTTCCGACTTCTTCCAGATCAACACCTGTTTGTATGCCTTCCAGCTGCTGTCTGAGAATTTTCGAAACTTCTGCTGGTTTAATATTTGCCATATTATATTCTCTTAAATTCCTTATTAATTAAATTCTAATTCCGGGAAGCAATTGTACTTCCTAAGAGCTCTTTTTTTATCTTCCGCAGTTTATTCTTTATACTGGCATCGATATAATTGTCATCAACACGCAGGATAAAACCGCCAATTATTTCTGTATCAATTTTTTCTTCAAGCACAACTTTTGTTTTGAAAACCTCCGATATAAGACCTGAAATCTCTTTTAATACTTTAGGATCTACTTTAACGGCTGTTGTAAGTACCGATTCAGTGATTCCCTTAAATTTCAGAGTCTCATGGATAAATACCCTGGCAATTGCAGGAAGAAAGCTTTCCCTGCCATTTTTCACTACCAGATCAATCAGTGAAAGAGTGATTTTCTCAACATTACTGCCAAGTATTGCGTGAAAGATCTCAGTCTTCTTTGATGGAACGATGACAGGGCTATGAAGGAATTCTTTTGTTTCCGGTATTTTACATATCTCCGAAATAAAGATCATATCCTCATTAACCTTATCAAGTATCTTCTTTTCGAGTGCAGACTGGAATAAAGCTCTTGAATACCTTACTGATATTTTGCTGTCGTTCATTACAGGTTTCTCTTCCTAATTCTTATTGAAATCAATCTCTTTAAGGTAATTGTCAATCAGCTTTTCCTGTTCGCCGGTCTGTTTGAGTTTTTCGCCCAGCAACTTGGAAGCAATATCCACTGATAAGGTTGCTACCTGCTCATGAATTTCCGAAAGAGCTTTTCTCTTTTCGCTCTCAATACCTGCTCTTGCTTTTTCAACAAGTTTTTCAGCCTCTTCCGAGGCTCTCCCTTTGGCTTCAGAAATCAGTTTATCACGAACCTCCCTGGCTTCTTTAAGTATTCCTTCACGCTCTTCTCTTGCTTTGCGAAGGATGGCTTCATTGTCACTCTGTAGTTTTAACATATCCTCTCTGGCTTTCGCTGCTGATTCAAGAGAACCTTTTATCATCTCATCTCTTGCCTGGACAGCACCAAGTATTGGTTTCCATGCGAATTTGGTGAGGATAAGTAGAAATAAAACAAAGATCAAAGCTGACCAGAAAATCGTTCCAACTCCGGGAGAAACAAGACTGTTTGCTAAAAGTACCATAACTATTTTGTTAAATCGATTAAATTAAAATGAAGACCTGCAACCAACCGTTACAGGCTTCAGGATTTTTCCTCTTATTTTGTAATAAGAGCGACAACAATTGCGAATAATGCAGCTCCTTCAATAAGAGCCGCAGCAATGATCATGGCAATCTGAATCTTTGAATAAGCTTCCGGCTGCCGTGCAATAGCATCCATTGCTGATCCGCCAATTCTTCCAATACCAAGTCCTGCTCCTATTACTGCGAGACCTGCGCCAATTGCTGCAAATGTACTACCTGTCATAATTCAAGTTATTAGTTAAACAATTTATTAATGATGTTCTTCCGGTACTGCCATACTTATAAAAAGTGCTGACAGCAGAGTAAAAATATATGCCTGAAGGAATGCTACCAGTAGCTCGAGAAAATCCATGAAAATCACGAAGAATATTGATACGGGAGCTACTGCCAGTGAGTCAAATATAAAGATCAAACAAATAAGGCTCAATACAATAATATGCCCTGCAGTAATGTTAGCAAACAAACGGATCATGAGGGCAAATGGCTTTGAAAATATACCGATTATTTCAACGGGAATCATTATCGGCAACAGCCAGAAAGGAACACCTGGTGCAGCAAAAATATGTTTCCAGTAGGTTTTGTTTCCGCTAAACTGGGTAATAAGGAAAGTAAATGTTGCCAGAACAAATGTAACTGCAATATTACCTGTCACGTTTGCCCCAAAAGGAGGAGGAAACGGGATAAGCCCCATAAGGTTATTAATAAGAATAAAAAAGAAGGCCGTCAACAGATATGGCATGTATTTACCATGTCTTTTTACTCCAATATTAGGGATGGCAATATCATCCCGAACAAAAAGAATGATTGGTTCAAGAAAACTTTGAATGCCTTTTGGATGGCTTATGCCGGTTTTCTTATATGAACGGGCAAGTGATAGGAATAATACCAGGCCAATGATTGCAGCCGATAACATACCCAAAACAGCTTTTGTAATGGAAAAATCCCACGGAATGTTAACCTCATCAATAACTCCTGCATCAGTAACATTTACAATTTTACCCTGAAGTTCACCTTCTTCTTCAAGTCTGTATCCCTTGAAATTCTGGCCGTGAGCCAGTCTTTTCGAGGAGAAAAGATCAAGCCCTTTCTCTTTACTGTAGAGGATTACCGGAAGATAAATAGCTACACTTTTACCATCTTTCGTTGTAAGAATATGCCACTCATGGGAATCCGCAATATGTTCTAGAATAAAAGTGCTGGCATCAAATTTCGCTTCTGTCGCTGCTTTTTCTTCAACTTCCTGACCAAAGGCTGAAATAGTTGTTACTGTAAGGAGAAGCCAGAAGAAAAACCCAAATATATTTCTTGTTTTCAAACCAGTACTTGTTTTATAAAGATTTGTTTTTCAGTGCTTTCAGTATAATACATATCGAAAACAAAGAGAGTGCTAAATATAAAACAAAAAATAATAATACTGATATTAATGATGTTTTTTTAGCAACAATAAACCAAATAAGTGCTAATGCCATCTCAAGCAGAAACTTCAGGCTTACTGAGACCAGACTATAGAGTGCCTGGCTGCCTGGCTCTTTTGTCTGACCTTTTAAAAAAATTACCAGAGTTATAAGTGCTATTACTGAAAAGAGTGAGGAAAGTATTGCAATATCACTTAATAAAATGTGGATACCTTCATCAGAAATCAAAAAATATCCTGCTCCGAGAAACAGAATATTCAATAATAACAGTAATAAAACATATTTATAGAGCGGTTTCAAGAATCGGAGTCACTTAATAAAATCTTTCACTGCGGTGTATATTGCGGCAAAAACTCCAAGCAGAGAAAGGATAATTGTAAATACAGGTTTTTCAAAACCCATCACTTTATCAAGTTTTACACCACCCCAGGTTGTAACCAGAATTATTCCTACCATCTGGAATGCCATCCCTGAATATCTGGCAAAATCTTTTATTCCTTTATTTCCCAGGTTTTTCGGGTTCTTTTTCTTTAATGACTGCTGCTCCTCCTGCATTGGTATCAATATCACTCATTTTGCAATTTCCGGTGAATAATGCTCCTGGTTCGATAGAGAGCTTTGAAGTAGCGATATCACCAAGTATTTTTGAAGATGCTTTTAAATTAAGTAACTGACCAACAGTAATTTTACCTTCAATAATGCCTGAAACTTCTGAGTTCTTACAAATGACTTCACCATTAACTTTTCCGGTTGGACCAATAACAACTTTGCCTTTTGTATTAAGAATTCCCTTTAGAGATCCATCAATACGAATATCACCATTTGATTTGATATCTCCGATTATATCTGTTCCGATACTTATAAGGTTAATGGTAGTACTATCTGTTTCGTTGAATTTTGCCATAATATTTAAAAGTTAAGAGATACAAACATAATAACTCACAAATATAAAAACTATTGCAGATAATAATAAAAATAGGACAGAGATAATAAATAAAGTTATTTTAGGGTGAAGAATACCCTATTTCGGATCATATGCCCATTTCAGGTATATAGATCCCCATGTAAAACCTCCACCAAAGGCAGCCAGTATCAGAATATCTCCTTTTCTGAGTTTATGTTCATATTCCCATATGCACAGGGGGATTGTGGCGGAAGTTGTATTTCCATAATTTTCGATGTTGATCATTACCTTTTCAGGAGCCAGCCCCATCCTTCTTCCTGTAGCATCAATAATCCGAAGATTTGCCTGATGAGGAACAAGCCAAGCAATATCATCAGATTTAAGATTATTCCTCTCCATGATCTCTGCTGCAATATCTGCCATATTTGAAACAGCAAATTTAAAAACACTCTGACCTTCCTGATATATAAAGTGCTCTTTTGCATCAATCGTTTCATAAGAAGCCGGTTTAACAGAACCTCCGGCTTTAAGATGAAGGTATTTCCGCCCTGAACCGTCAGTACGGAAAATATAATCCATTATCCCGAATTCCTCTGTTGTAGGTTCAAGCATAACAGCTCCGGCTGCATCACCAAAGAGAGGGCAAGTAGTACGATCAGTATAGTCTGTTATTGAAGACATCTTGTCGGCTCCGACAACAATGACTTTTTTATATCTTCCCGTCTCTACATAAGCAGCAGCTGTCTGTAAAGCAAAAAGAAAACCGGAACATGCAGCGTTAAGGTCAAAACTAAATGCATTTTTTATTCCGCACTTATCAGATATTATATTTGCAGTTGCCGGGAAGAACATGTCAGGTGTAACCGTGGAACAAATGAGCAGATCAACATCTTCAGGCGCTGTTTTGGTTTTAAGTAAGAGCCCTTTTACAGCCTGCTCTCCCAGATCTGAACTTCCCAGTCCTTCCCCTTTGAGAATTCGTCTCTCTTTTATTCCGACTCTCTGCATTATCCATTCGTCGGATGTATCAACCATTTTTGAAAGTTCCTGATTTGTCAGCCTATATTCCGGTACCCAGGCATTAATTCCAGTAATGGCTGCCCGTATCTTTTCCATAATTAAATTGCTTCTTTTATCTTTTGCGCCAGGTTAGCATGCACAACTCCAATAGCCTGAAGTATCATGTTCATTATAGGTTTCCTTTTAGAAATTCCATGCCCTATCATAACATTGGCATTAATACCAATAATTGGTGATCCTCCGGTATTCTCCCAGTCAAGGCGATCAAAATAAGAGTCTTTAAGATTCCTGTTTTTGTATATATAATGAAAAGCTTCTCCCATCTTAAGAATAACATTTCCTACAAAACCATCACAGACGATAACATCAGTCATTGTTTCACGGAAGAGAGCGTTTCCTTCAATATTTCCAACAAAATTCAGTCCGGAATATTCTTTCATTAATTCATATGCTGCTTTAACAGCAGGAGTTCCTTTTGTCTCTTCTTCACCAATATTCAGTAACCCTACAGTTGGGTTATCAGTACCCAGAACGTATTTTGCATAAATACTTCCGAGTATTCCATATTGCAGAAGTACATCAGGTTTACAATCAGGATTGAGTCCGACATCAAGGATAACGGAATTGCGGTTATCACTACAGGGTAGAACGGCAGCAAGGGCCGGCCTGAGTACACCGGGAATCACATTGACGGTATAACTGGCTCCGACAAGCATTGCACCGGTATTTCCTGCACTGCAAAACCCATCCAGATCACCGTTCTTTAGCATACCGAATCCTACAGCGATGCTTGAATTTTTTTTCTGTGAAAAGGCTTTTGCAGGATGGTCCGCCATTTCAATCACCTGTGAAGTATGTATTATTTCAAACAGGGATGGTTCAATCTGCATTTCACTCAGTTTTGTATAAATGGATTTTTCATCTCCTAAAAGGACAAGCTTCTCATTTACTGATAAATGCGTGAGTGCATCAACAGCGCCCTCAATGATTGCATCAGGTGCAAAATCACCACCCATGACATCAAGGCCAATTCTCATAATGTTTTTATTAAGTTAATGGAAGTCAGGCAGTAGCCTTCTTCTCAATAGCAAGTTTGCCTCTGTAATATCCGCATTCAGGACATACCCTGTGATACAGAACTGAAGATCCGCAGTTTGAACAACTTGCTACTGTAGGAGCTGTTGCTTTATAATGAGTTCTGCGCTTATCTCTTCTGGTCTTAGAATGTTTATGTTTCGGATGTGCCATTTTAAATATATTTAATTATCGTTCATTAGTTTTTTCAATTCGTCCCACCGTGGATCTATCTCTTTTTCCTCTTCAACTATCAGCTCCTCAAGTTTCTTTAACATTACCGGGTCACAAGTGCTGTTCCCATTCTTATCATCGGGATGCACCCTTCTGATTGGCAGAGCCAGATGGACATATTCATATATATGCTGCTTCAAATCCAGTTCATTCTCATCGGCTGGTACCGAAATGATGTCCGGATCAATATCATCCATGTTCTTCCCGAAGTTAACAAGAAGCCTGTTCTCACAATCAACAGGATGAAAAAACATCTCAAGACACCTGTCACAGCTTATTCTGACACTTCCGGAAATCCTTATTACCAGATCGGCATGAGAAGATCTTTTATCTATCTGAACAACTGCAACAAGGCTTCCCTCCTTAACTTCCGACTCTTCAAACTGTTCAAAAAACTCTTTATCAATCTCAAAATCAATAGTGTGAAGTCCTTCTTTCAATCCGATTAACGGTATGGTATATGATCCGGACATCTCTTTAAATTTTGGTCTGCAAAAATATGAATCCTTCTTCAATTAAAAAAATTATCAACAAAAAAGTAACATTTATTGCCTTAAAAGACCATATACCGACAGAAAAACACTGTTTACCGATTTCCTCGGTCTGATCATTTATGGGTGAATTATATTTGACCCAGATTAAAAACTTCAAATATGAGAAACAGAGATTATAATCAATTAAGAGAAAGGGAACATCACCCACGGGTGGGAATCGGATTGTTCTTTATTGTCCTGGGTATGGCACTCCTGGTTGCCACAAATGACCTGTTGAACCTGGGAAGTGTCAGCAGCTATTTTACCTGGGAGACAGCAATGGTTTTCATTGGAGTACTGCTGTTGCTTAATCTTCAATTCACAGGAGGTTTTTTACTTATAGCCGGTGGTATCTATTTTCTTCAGGATAAAATATTCATTGTATCTCCGGAAATATTCAGAACTTTCTATTGGCCGGCTGTAATTGTCGTAATCGGCCTCTCTTTTATTTTGTCTTCGCTTTTTAAGTCAAAAAATTAAAGCAATTAATACATAAACAAATAAATTTACAATCATGGAAACAAATGAAAACTACAAAGATGATAGACATCAGCACAGGCATGAACATCATCATCTTCAGAATAATCGGGCAATTATCGGTGTAATACTTGTTCTTGTCGGATTATTTCTTGTTATGCGGAACACAGGATTCTTTCCAAGTTTTATTGATCATGTGATATTCAGCTGGCCAATGCTACTGGTTACGATAGGTCTGGTAATTACAATAGGTTCATCGGGAGGAAAAACATCAGGTGTCATTGTCATGGCTGTAGGAGCCTTTTTTCTTATCCCCCAGATCTTCAGGGAAACATTTGATGTGAATATGTTCTGGCCTTCCATCTTCATTATAATCGGAATAGTATTTATCTTCTCCAAACGAAAAGGATGGAATTCCGTATCTACCACTTCCCTTGTCGGAGATGATTATATTGATTACGTACATGTATTCAGCGGTGGAGAACGGCAGATTGTATCAGATAATTTCAGAGGCGGAAAAGTTACTGCAGTATTCGGGGGAAGCGAAATTGATCTTACACAGGCAAAACTTGCTCCTGGAGTATCTGAACTTGAGCTGGCATGTGTTTTCGGTGGAACAACAATAATTGTCCCCGACGAATGGAATATAAAAATTGAGGTTGTTCCGGTACTGGGTGGCTTTGGTGACTCTCGTAAACTGAACCCCGGAAGAACAATTGATACAACCAGGCAGCTGATTATTAAAGGAGCGGTGGTATTTGGCGGGGGAGAGATAAAAAGCTATAAATAAACAACTGAATGAAACATCCGGTACTTTCTAACAGAGTACGATTAATAGTCTGGTGGCTGGTCTGGCTCTTCCTAGCGCTTGGCCAGTCACTATTGTTTTATTATGCCTACGGAAGTTATACAAATATCGGTATTATCGATAGTGTCCTGTCATTATTGATTTATTCAGGGATTGCTCTTTCATTATGGTATCCTTTCTCCTTCTTCAATACAGGAGGCAGAAAACTCACAACACTTATTTCAAATCTTGTTGCAAGCGGGGCTATTTCAATAACATTGTGGGTAGTGATTACAAAATATCTTATGCTTCTGATCCTTCCCGAACAGAATAACTATCAGCCATATTGGGAGGCAACATTTCCGTACAGGATCGGAACAGGGGTATTTATCTACGGAATAATAATCCTCTCATATTATCTTTTTATAAGTCTCACCAATCTTTCGGAAAAGAATGCAAAAGAGGCACGGCTTGAAAGTCTTGTAAAAGAGACCGAGCTAAAAATGCTGCGGTCACAAATAAATCCTCACTTTCTCTTTAACAGTCTTAATTCCATCAGCTCTCTTACAGTAACTGACCCGGAAAAAGCCAGAACAATGATTGTAAAACTTTCTGAGTTTATGAGATATGCTCTTTCAAGAAAAGACGAGCAACCTGTTTCGCTCCAAAGTGAACTTGAGAACCTGCGCTTATATCTTGACATTGAAAAAGTCCGGTTCGGAGACAAACTTACCACTGTGGAGAATATCGAAAACGATTGCCTGGAAATAAAAATACCAGTAATGCTCCTGCAGCCCCTCTATGAGAATGCAGTGAAACACGGTGTTTATGAAAGTACTGAAAGTGTAAGTATAACAACCAGGGCAAAATCAGTTAATGGATACCTTGAAATAACGATCAGTAACAATTATGAACCAGAACAATATCTGAAAAAGGGAACAGGAACAGGTCTCCAGAATGTAAGCCGGCGACTTGAGCTGTACTATGGGAATAAAGGTTCATTAAAAATGACTACTGAAAATGGAATATTCACTGTAAAACTGTATATACCAACTAATTATTCATAAACTTATCTGAAATAACTTAGTATGAAAAATCTAAGAACAATTATTATTGAGGATGAAGCTCCGGCACGGGAATTATTAAAACATTATCTTCTTGATTATCCTCAGATAGAGATCATTGCAGAATGCCAGGATGGTTTTGCAGGATTGAAAGCAATATCTGAGATGAAACCGGACCTGGTCTTTCTTGACATCCAGATGCCAAAACTCACAGGTTTTGAAATGCTTGAAGTTCTTGAAGAGAGACCGGAAATCATCTTCACAACCGCTTACGACCAGTTTGCCATTAAAGCATTCGAACTCAATGCTGTTGATTACCTTTTAAAACCATTTCATAAAGAGCGTCTGAAGGAAGCTATCAGTAAGGCTATTGAAAAAACCAGCATAGGAAAAGAGGATCAGAAACCAGCTGCTGAATTGCTGTCTAAAAAACCTGAACTCTCAGCCCCTGTAACCAGGATAGTTGTGAGAAAAGGTAATTCAATAAACATTATACCCGTTGACAATGTAAGATATGTTGAGGCAGAGGATGATTATGTAATGATTTATCATTCAACAGGAAAAGCACTGAAACAGCAGACAATGAAATTTTATGAAGAAAATCTTCCAAAAGCCGATTTTGTAAGGATTCACAGGTCATATATTGTCAAAATTGAAGAAATTAAACGCATTGAACCTTATGGCAAGGACAACCATGTTGCAATTCTGCAGTCCGGTGATAAACTTCCCGTAAGCCGTGCAGGATATAAACATTTGAAAGAAGAGCTGAATTTTTGAATTTTTTCTACCTTTTCAACCTGTTTTCCTTATCCCGTTTACTGAATAATTCTTTTATTGGCCTGTATCTCCGGAACCGGAAGAGCGGAACCGGATCATAACCATGCGTACCTCCGGGCCTGCATCTGAATATTCTTCCTGTTCCTAAAAACAATCCAATAAAAGGGCCATGAATCTTCAGAGCATCAAGCATATACTGAGAACATGTCGGGATATGACGGCAGGAAGGTCGTAAAAAGGGAGAGATTGAATACCTGTAAAAAAGTACCGGGAGAGACAATAAAAATGATAATATATTATTGATTGCATTTATCATGATTCAAAGATAATAAATGTCATATAGGGTGCAATGGGTGTAATAAATAAAGAATGAGGAGGAGGAGGGGTGAATGGGTGAAGAGGAGATAAGACACTTCTCTCCTTCACCCACAATTCCCATCTGCCGCTTGGGTGGTTTTCTGACAAAATGACCATTAATTATTGCCAGATTGAGTTTGGCAAAAGTTTTGCATACATATTTAAAAATTAAAATTTAGGAGGAAATAAAATTATGGGTATCTGGATAATTATGATAGGAATAATGATCCTTAGCTGGATCGTGGGAATGACACTAAAATCGAAGTTTAGTAAATATTCCAAAATACCTCTTGATAATGGTATGTCAGGCCGGGAAGTGGCGGAAAAAATGTTGCGGGATAATGGTATTACAGATGTTAAAATCGGTAGCGTTGAAGGTCAGTTGACTGATCATTATAATCCTGCCAATAAGACAATAAATCTTAGCAGGGAGGTTTATGAAGGAAGGAGCATTTCATCGGCAGCAGTTGCCGCTCATGAAACAGGACATGCAGTGCAGCATGCCAGGGCCTATGCATGGCTTGGATTCAGATCCAACCTTGTTCCGGTAGTAAGCTTTACATCCAAATGGGTGACCTGGATATTGCTAGCCGGAATCCTTATGATAAAAACGTTCCCGGCTTTGTTGCTCGTTGGCATAGCTCTTTTTGCCCTGACTACTTTGTTCAGTTTTATTACTCTACCTGTAGAAATCGATGCAAGCCGCAGGGCACTGGCCTGGCTTTCCAATGCAGGCATAACCTCTTACCAGAATCATGATAAAGCCCAGGATGCTCTCAAGTGGGCCGCATACACCTATGTAATAGCAGCTCTTGGTTCACTGGCTACATTGCTGTATTATATTGCGATCTTTACAGGGTCGAGGAGATAAATCTTTTCACACCCGCTTTTCGGGTCAGGCTTCAGGTGGAAACAGAGGGGCTTACCTCCCTTCCACCTCCAGCCATTGGGTTCTCTTATGAATAGTACGTACCACGATCCATATTACTAAGGCTGCAGAAAATAAATAAATCCACATTGTCGTAAGGTATATCCTTTCCGACAGAAAATAATTTCTGAAAAGATCAAGAAGGGTAAATATCACGAAGATATTCACAAAACTGTTATATTCTCTTTTGAGTACATTCCTTACGGAGAATGGCAGCTTTGAACGTATCAGTTTAAATGAATATGGAATAAAGGAGCCCACTGATTCTGACCATTTGTCATATATTTCTCCGAATTTCCTTCTCAGGAACTGTTCTTCAGCAAACATGATCCGTTCATAATACAACCAATAAAGGAGTCCGAATACTATCGTAAAGCATATTGACCGTAAAAATAATACAGGTCCAAGCCACATAAAGAAATTACCGAGATAAAGAGGATGACGTAATACAGAATAGATACCGGTTACATTAAGTTCATCTGCAATCTGTCCGTTTACTGTATTCCTTCCGGAGGTATTTCTTGGTGCAAAACCCACAGTTATTATCCTGACAGCCTGACCAAACATACTCACTCCAAGAAAGATTAACTCATCTCTCATATCAAACAGAATCGCCTGCCGGTTGCCCAGATACATCATAATAATACCTGCGACAATTATAAATACGGGGAGCCAGCTTCTTCTTTTAAATAACCAGTTACCACTATTTTCAAATTCATGTACAAGAGCCATCTTTCAGTTATTAATAATGTGGCAAAAGTAGGAAAAATCTAGAAACTGAATTTAACTCTGAGAAATCCAAGATTTATTCTTAGTTTTTCATTGTCTTTTTTACTTTCGAAATGTTGCCAGAATATAGAAAAATCAACATTTTCAGCAATTGAATATTCTAATGAAGGTCCTGTAAAATATCCATCCAGATCGGGAAACCACATTCCTGAAAGACTAATATTCAGAAGAGGTGTAATGGGGTAAGAAAAAAGTCCGAAGGCTGTAAATCTGGAAAATGCCAGATCTTTTACCGACATGTTTCCGGAATACAAAGAACCAAATACTGTCAGGCCGACAGGTTTATTGCAGTACATAATCTGCATCTGCGCCATAGCATTATTTTTAAAGACCTTATCTAATCCAACCGTAAAAAGACCCATTCCTGTGGTATCAGAAAATTTTTTAACCGGCTGAAACCATGTTGCCTCACCTCTGAAAGAGACTGAGCCCAGTGACCCGGACCAGCCGGCTCCCGCTGCAAGATCTTCACTGTTAACATAACCTGCAAGAAATTGAATATCATACCCGAACTTATTAAACCTGTAAAGTGCGGCAGCAGTTATATTATCATTATAATCTGCCTTTATGGCTATTTCAATTGCGGATGAGGAACCCGGATAGTACTGAAGTCTTACTGCATCGCTTCCGGGCCTTTCCACATAATCAAAATCGAAGAATGAATATGCATTGAAAATATCATTTGGGTTCCAGACAAGCGTCTGACCCCAGTTGATCCTCTGCCTTCCTACCCTGGCCTGGAATTTCCCATAGTTGAAATCGAACCACAAACGATCTATTGTTGTGTTAAGGAAAAAGGAGGGTTTATTGAGAATATTCCAGGACAGATCAATCCATCCCTGATCACCTGAGATAGTTTCAGAATATGATGGACCTGATCTGACCATATCACCTGTGAAAAGCCGATTCCTGAATTCGGCAGCAAATGTAATATTCTCACTGAAATATCCTTTTACATTAAGCCTGTTATGTATCAGATTATCATTAATAAATGGACCGGAAAGTGAATCAAATATCACACTCTGCATGGTTGTCAGATATCCGTTAAAAGTCAGAAATTCAGGCTTTTTCTGAGATTGAACCAGGCCGGAAGTTATCACAGTAATTGATAAAATTAAAACCAGGTTTCTTTTCATCATGGTAATTTGAATCAGCTATTCTCTTACATCATCCGAAACGACTTTACCATCTTCAAGAGTGATTACCCTGTGGGCCATTTTAACCACCCTGGCATCGTGAGTTGAAAAGATAAATGTAATCTTCTCTTCATGATTAAGCTTCTCCATTATTTCCAGAAGAGTGGAAGCTGACCTGGAATCGAGGTTTGCAGTGGGTTCATCTGCCAGAACAAATTTTGGTCGCGAAGCAAGAGCCCTTGCTACTGCTACTCGCTGCTGCTGACCTCCCGACATTTTTGCCGGCCTGCTGTTAATCCTGTCGCCAAGACCAATTGCATTCAATAATTCAAAGGTCCTGATATCCCTTTCAGCCTTAGGCCATTTCTGTAAACACATTATGAATTCAACATTTTCCTTTGCTGATAACACAGGAATGAGGTTATATGATTGAAAAACAAATCCGATATTGTGTAACCTGAAATCAATTAGTTCTGAAGATTTCAGATTGCTGAGATTAGTTCCGGCGATCATGATTTCTCCTGATGTAGGATTATCAAGGCCTCCGATTAAGTTAAGCAAGGTGGTTTTTCCTGAACCTGAAGGTCCGACAATTGCGGCAAATTCTGCTTCATCAAAACTCAATGTTACACCATCAACAGCTCTGACAGCCACTTCGGTTTCATCATATATCTTGCGAACGTTGTTTATATCAATTACTTTCATAGCTAAATTCTTTTTGCAGATTATTCTGTTCTGAGTGTTTCTACAGGATTTAATTTAAGGGCTTTCCTGGCCGGCCATATTGAAGAAATTATCGCTGTGACAATTACCATAATGGTAATAAAAAGAAAGAAATCAGGGGTTATTACCGGATAAACAATAGCAGCAAAGCCCCACTCTTCAAACCCTTCACCCCAGCTCGCAAAATGAATTCCGGTTTTACCAAGGAGTTCGATAATCACCCACCCTGATAACATACCGGCAACAGCCCCTACCAGAGTAAGAAACATCGTTTCAAGCATGATCATGCTAAAAACTTTTTTCCTGTTCATTCCTATCGCCATCAGCATTCCAAGTTCTCTTGTCCTTTCAAGAATTGTCATCATCATTGTGTTAATAATACCAAAAGCAAGTGCAAGCATTATTATACCAATAAAAATGATATAGTACATCACCATATAATCATTCATCATTGCTGCATCAGGTGCAAGTTCCTGCCATGTATTTATTTCATTATCGGGTGATATTCCTGCCAGTTTCTCCTTCACCAGACCGGCGTTTTCAACATTATTGAGCAAGATTGATATCTCATGGATAAGAATGGCTTTCCCGTCGTAAAGTTTCGCCAGCTCATTCGCATTTACAAAAACAGTAGCCTGGTCAAATCCTGTATTGGTCGTTTTATAAATACCGCAAACTCTGAAAGTGCCCTGAACAGGAGTTCCGGTCTCATCGGAAATTGTGATCTGTACTTTGTTCCGGATCCTATAATCAAGAGCCTTGCCGACAATAAGATTCCCAAACTTATCCAGTTCTTTCTTTTTCAATTCACTTTTTAAAGCTTCCCTGAAATCTTTTGGCGACCTGAATCTCACATCTTTGAGCGTGTCAAGTTTTGATAATACCGTTGCCGGTACATTTTCAGATTTCAACAGATTAATCACTTCATCAGTAATTATGTATTGTTTCAATTTTAATATTTCAGCGGTTTTATCGCTTATCAATATATTTCCGGGTTTTGCCTCATCAAGATATTCTCCTGCTCCGGGGACCATCCTTTTCCAGATCTCTGTTACATGCTTCTCTTTCCCGGGATCAATTCCGTAAACAGAAACCCCTGTATTGGCCCATGAAGTATTTACCATTGCAATCATCCTGGTTCTTTTTACCCAGCCCAGGAGTCCCGGAAGATCCTCAATTGCCTTTATTATTTCAGCGGTATCATTTACCGTAAGGTGTATTTCTTCGTTTTTCAGATACTCTTTGTTGTGTATCTGCACATGTGACACTTCATTATAAATGGCATCGTGCAGGCGTTGTTCCACCCAGCCTTTCATTATACCCACCAGCAGCACCCCGGAAATAATACCAAGCGTCACAGCCACTATGACAACAAGGCTCCGGCTTTTGTTGCGCCATACATTCTTCCATGAAATTGACCTTATCATTTCATTCAGATTTAATCAGCTTCTGAGTGCTTCTATTTCTCTGAGTTTACCAATCTTTCTTAATGGATAAATTGTGGCCAGAATCACCATCATACCTACAATAATTGCCTGCCAGTAAAAGTACGGTCCGAACCATGCTGTCGGCATTACGGCATCCCATCCATAGTCTTCCATCATTTTCGCTAGATCTCCTTTCAACAAAACAGGGAAATAGTAGAAATACATTATTATTGGAGCACTCGCCAACAAACCACTTACCAAACCTATCCCTCCCAGCATTATCATCTCAATGGTGATAATACTTTTCAACTTTCTCTTTTGCATCCCAATTGCAATAAGCACCCCAAATTCCCTTTTTCTTTCGGCAACCATCATAAGCACTGTTCCGAATATTCCAAAGAATATTATAAAATATAACAGACCCAGCATGGCCATACCACTCTGGCTGTCACCCTGGATCTGCTGAACAAGGACAGGATTCAGCTCTTCCCACGTCTTTGTTACAGTCGTTTTATCTGTCAGAAGTAAGTTAATCATGTTTTTTGCCTCTTTCATTGTCCGGTGCGATTTGCTTGTAAGATTTACTGAAAGAGAAGTAATCATCCCTTCTGAATCGAAGAATTTCTGCGCTGCCGGAATTGTAGTTATTATAAGTCTGCTGTCGATATCCGGAATTGGCATTTTTATAATTCCCCTCACAGGAAAAATCCCTGCTGCCGAAGCACCATGATATCCTTGTCCCATCAGGATTATGCTATCACCAATAGTTACCATGAGATAACCAGCTAATTTATCGGATACCAGTACTCCTTTATCTTCATTTGACAGAAATCCGTTTGATATTTCGCATGATTTAATGATATAAGGAATGTAGAGATCATTGTCGGTTGCCGAAAGTCCTACCTCAAGCTCAAGTCTTGACCTTGAAGAATAGGAACCTCCCATGCACTTTTCAACCTTTTCTAAAACATAACCGGGGATAAAGCCTGATTTTTTAAGAAGGTCTATTGCTTTGCCGGTTATTCTGTATTTTACCAGTTTGTTTTCCGGATTTGAAAACTTTTTTTCTTTTTCCGGATCAATTGCAAGGACAATAACTCCTTTTGTCTGAGTACCGCTTGAGACAAGTGCAAATGATTCAATATGCGGAGCCACTGAAACAACCTTTCCGACCCCTGAAATTGCCATAGCAATGGAATCATTATAAGAGAACGAATTATCAATTAGCGGATTGTCTTGAAATTTAGTATGTTGCACCTGCAAATAGCCGGAATATGATTCAATGAAACCGGTAATCATATGGTCATAAGAGCCAAGCTGATATGATCGCATAACCACTGCAAAGAATACGGCAAAGAAAACAGATGCTGAAGTTATTATTGTTCGGCGCCGGTTTCTCCAAAGATTACGCCACGCTATTTTAAGATTTTCATTCATGCGGTTCAATTTTCAAAAGACAATTGACATTTAATTTGTCTTATTTCTTCCGCGCAGTATTATCGTACCATTTTCATGTTCTGCTGAGAAAAATAGTTCTCCCCGATAGCAATGTTGAATTTAATATCCTTTATTTCGATAAGGGTTTTGTTCCCTTTCTCTTCAGAGGGAAGCAGCTCAATCAAGGTAGGGATAATCCGTCCATCCATTTCCCTGATTCCTGAACCTGTCTCGGTGCGAACCAGGTATCCGTCTTCATCATATAGTTCGGATTTTAAAAATAACATATCCTTTTTGTCGATCCACCTGATCTGATGCCCCCAGACAACTGCCGCATCTTCTTTTGCCACCATTTTAATTTTATAGCATAACCTGTCACCAATGCTTTCCTCCCCAATTATTTCGTGAGTATAATCTTTCACTACCGATGACTCCTTAAGAATATCATCGTTTGTATAATCAGAACCCATCCATCCCTGCGACATCATAGACGGGGGCAATTTTATGAGCCTGTTTATTGTTGGGTTCCAGCTCCACATCTCCGCACTTCTTTTCAGGAATGTCTGACCAGCGTCTTTTGCAGGAGAAGTAATAAGAGTCAAAGCATAATCGCGGCCAAGCGACCAGTTTTTAAACTCAATGGTACGTTTCCATGATGGCCTTATGATAGTCATTGACATTACAGTAAAGCTTGACTTCTCACCGTTGAGTTTTTCGTCGGCTTTCGTTACTATCTGTGTGGCAGTCAGATTCTGCGCATAAAGCCCAGGTTTATATCCCAGAATAAAAAACAGAAATATTAAGAGTTTCACTTTCATATTTTTATTATTTAAATAGCTCTATTATCCTGTTTATAGTTTTTTCAGTATTCTCATCATCATCGGTATCTGAATAAATAGTTTTTATTGCATAACCGGTCAGAGTAAAATAAAACATATTAAAATCACTTTCAGCATCATATTGCGGTCCCATCCTTCCTTTTTTCCTTTCAAAATAATCAGTAAACATTTGCATTATCTGTAAAGGGTAATTGTTGTCGCCAGGCTCATGTCCGGGGTGAATCAAAGAATCTGTTTCAGGATATGAATTCAGGAATTGTTCCCTTATATCAATCTGCATCAGAAGCTGAAATAATAACTGCCAGAAATACTTTTTCCCTTTTAATATCACATTAATTTTACGTACAAAGAATTCAAATTCTTCATTTGATAGATATCCGTCTCTGTCAATATCGAGGTATTTATATACTTCATTTACTGATCTGTGAATAATGGCTTTCAGTAATGCTTCCTTGCTATTAAAATAATTGTACATCAGGCCTTTTGAAATTCCGGCATGTCTGGCAATATGATTTATGGTTGTCCTGAAGTAACCTTCACTGGCAAAATGCTGAAGAGCAACATCCATAATCAGGGTCATTTTCTCTTCCCTTATCTCTTTAAACTGTTTTGGTGTTCTTGGTGACATATACCTGAGCTACTGGGATTTCAAATTGTTTGGTTTTTTGATTGAACGGTCGGTCAAAGTTAAAACACAAATATTAAAATTCCAAATTTTTTTTATATAGATCCGAAAAACTTTGGGGATAAGACCTGTTTACCCGCGACAATACCATTTCATAATAACTCTGCATAGTTGTTGGAGATTCCTGGCTGCGCCAGGAATGACATAACAATCAGGCGGTTATAAGATAGGAAGAAGTTACGCTTCGCAGGTGAATGCCGCTGTCTTGCTGATTTTTCCTGCAAAATGCAACATCTTCCCTTTAAGCCTTCACATGACAAGTCATCGCGGGTGTAGCGAGGAATCACCCTCTACAATTCACAGTCTCAACTTAAATTCATCACAAGGATAAAGTTCGCTAACCAGGATCTTGCAACCCTGTAAGTAATAATTTGAAACCAGCAATAATTATTCTCGAAAGAATTTTTATCTTTATCAGTTGTACTTAAAACAATTTCACGATGGCAAGTCTCAAGCTTTTACTGGGAATGATCCCTTCGACATCTAAACTCGAGCAGGCTGAAAAGGCATTGATTACTGAATTTGATAAACTCAATCTTTTTTCAGAGTCTGTTCAGCTGGCGAAATATAATGAGCTGAACGAATTGGTAAATTCTTCAAGTTTCATTCAGAAAAGAAAAGAGATCGAATCCCTTCAGTATAAGAGTTCCGGGGAATATGCAAAAGAAAAAGAGTTCTTATCGCTCCAGAAAGCAAAGGATATTGTTCTCTATTTCAAGACCATTGCCGGAGGTACTCTTAAAAGATTTAAAGATCTGGACGGCACTGCTAAGATAAAGGATTATGAGTCGCTCGAAAATTTTATCAATTCGAACGAATTCAAACAAAAGGAAAAGATGAAACCTGTTACTTTTAAGGACTCCGAAGAGTACAGGAAATTTTTAGAATATAAATCATTGAAATCTGACCGGGAGATCAAATCATACTACAAGGCAGCGGCTAAGGGAGAGACTGCTAAATCGAAGGCTGTTCTGAGGTTTGAGGAACTTTCATCATTTGTTAGGAGTTCCGAATTTCTGGCAAAAAAGAATATGAGACCGATTACGTTCAAGGACACCGAAGAATATAAAAAACTACTGGAATACAAACGGCAGAAAACGAGTCTTGATATCAGGGAATACTACAAGTTCAAATCATCGAAAGAGTATGCAAACTATCTGAACACAGAAGGTTCTTCAAGGCTTTCAAGATATAATGAACTTAAAGATTACGTTGCCACAGCTGAGTTCAAAGAGAAGAAAAACTATCTTCTTGACAGGAAAAGATTTGAGAAGACAGAAATGTTTAAGGAAATTCAGGAATATACCAAATTGAAAAAAAGTGATGATATAATCTGGTATTTGAAAGTAAAAGATTCCGACAAATTTAATATATTGAAAAACAGGGAATTAACATTTAGTGACGAATTCGACGGAGACAAACTGGATACAAATAAATGGCTGACAAATTACTACTGGGGCGATAAGTTACTTAAAGACAGGTATTCGGTTGAATCAGATCTTCAGGCATATACAGAAAAAGATAATTTTGAGATTCGCAACAGTTCCCTTAAAATAATTACAAAATCTCAGAAGATGACGGGTAAAGTCTGGTCTGCTCAAAATGGATTTACAAAAAAAGAGTTCAATTATACATCTGGTCTAGTTAATTCCTGTAATAGCTTCAGACAGAAATATGGTATTTTCACGGCAAAAATAAAACTCGGAGATCCAAATGCAAAAAACGTTTTCTGGATGCTCTCTGATAAAATCACTCCTCATATTGACATTTGCCGCACATCAAACGGAAAAGTCTGGTTCGACTATTTCCCGGTAAAAGGAAGTACCTCAAAAACCTCCATTGGTTCACGGTATTCAAATGATTTTTTCATCTTTTCACTTGAGTGGACATCCGATAAGCTGGTCTGGAAAATAAATGAGACTGAGGTTTTCACTCAGACATCAGATGTACCTCAGGAACCGATGTACGTTCTCCTTGCAGGTGGACTGGATAAACCAATAAATGCCATGACCTCGATGGAAGTTGACTGGGTGAGGGTTTACAAAACAAAATAACAGCAATATTATTTTATTATACTTTTGTCGGATTTTTTCAGCCGCCGACTCATCTGTTTATTTCACAGGAGCTGACTGATCAATCTTTAAAGGGGGTCCGACTACCTGCATTTCGTTGTCAGCGAAAATTTTAGCAACTTCTTCAGCTGTTGGTTCATTTTGCAGTGAAGCCATTGTCACAAAAAATTGTTCCAGTTTGCCTGCCGGTTGCAAAATCACTGTCATTTTTCCTGTTTCAGCTACCTGTGTCCATGCATGGGGAACTTTTCTTGGTAAAAAAATACTGTCCCCTGCAACGAGACGCTGCTTCTCTTCTCCCACCTGGAAATAGTATTCACCTTCACGAACATAGAATATTTCATCCTGAAAAGGGTGAACATGCAATGGAGTTCCCCTACCCTGAGACAGGCTTGTCTGCTCAAAGACAGCAAGGTCTCCGTCCGTATCTTTACCAGATACTTTTACATCTAAAATATTTGAATTTACACCTTTTAGCTTAAGATGGCCGTATATCCTGCCTTCCCCGTTTTTGATCCTGAAACCTTTATCTGCCCGTTCAGATTTTTTTTGTGTCTGCGCACCTGCAATAAAAAATGGGGTAATGGCGAATGCAAAAATCGCCGAAATAAACTTGTTTCTTTTCATTTTTAGAATCTGTATTAAATTATCAACTAACATCGTGTTTTAAGCACATCTGCAGCTGTATCAATTTTGTTTTGACAGCATTAATAAATGTATTATTGCTTTTCTTAACACCATTATGAACGCTATTATCGTTATTGTTATCATAATCGCTCCTATTTAATTCTGTTCCTGTTCTATATCTGATGGCTAAATTTTGTTTATTTATAATTAATCTAAATAACAAACAAAATATAGTTGCTTTTGTTTCAGTGAATAAAAAAATAACATCCATTACACAGACCTTGTAGCTCCCTGAAGAAAAAAATACTTATAATGTGCATCACTTGATGTGAGCCGTGAGTCATTTGTACTGAACTGTGAGCAGTTATATTGAGATGTTTTTCAATAATTGTAATTTTACTGTAACATTTTCAACTACCAGTTCGTCTTAGAACAGTATTTTTATTTATGACAGTTAAGGAATATAACAGATCTGTTGAGGAATATGCCGATTCAGTTTACCGGTTTATCCGTGGGAATCTCAAGGATGAAAACAGGGCAAATGATATCGTGCAGGACAGTTTTGAAAAACTTTGGAGACACGTAAGCGAGATTGAGTTCTCTGTTGTGAAATCCTGGTTATTCTCAACTGCCTATCACACTATGATTGATATTATTCGTAAAGAAAAACGAATGACAACTCTGGAGGATTCATATGAAATCAATCTTACATACGATTCTCAATACAGTGATTTGAATGAGATCCTGCATTCAGCTGTTAAACGGCTCCCTGACCAGCAAAAAACTTCAGTTCTCCTGCGTGATTATGAAGGATACAGTTATAAGGAAATAGGTGAAATTACAGGACAAACTGAAGCACAGGTAAAAATAAATATCTACAGAGGAAGACTTGCGTTAAAAAACTATATCGGTAAAATTGAAACTGTACTGTAGCCATGCAAATCGACAAATCAAATTATGAAATATGGCTGATAGACTGGCTTGATGGCAATCTCACAGATTTACAGGTGGAACAACTGAAGTCTTTCCTTGACGAAAATCCTGACCTCAGGGAAGAATTTGACGGGCTGTCCGGGGTAACCCTTAGCTGTTCTGAAAAACCATTCGCGAATAAAGAAACTCTTAAAAAATCTGCATCCAACCTTCCTGAGACACAGTTCGAATATCTGTGTGCAGCATACCTTGAAAATGATCTTTCTTCAGTCCAGCAGAACGAACTGAAAGAGATTACAGATCAGTTTCCTGAAAAGAAGAAGTTGTTTGACTTAATTCAGAAAATGACACTTTCTCCTCCGGAAATTAGTTACAAACATAAGAATCAGCTAATTAAAATAACTCCCGTAGAAAAAGTTATACGTCTGACAATAATAGGATTGAGTGCTGCAGCAGCTATTACTTTCTTCATCTTTACTTATATTCTTTCCCCAAGAAACATTTCTGATAAAAACATCTATACAGCTCAAACTCAGGTGGCTGACAGCAGCATTTTAAAATCTCCTGAAAAGGGAGTTACCGGTAATCTGTCTCCGGGGAAAAAACAGGATATCACAGAACCAAAAAGAGGATATCATTTTGTTACGGCAGAGAAAGTTGCAGCGGTACTTTCAGAAACAACTAAAAACGAGATTTTACAAAATGATTCATTGAGTAATATTCATTACTTCAGGGAGCCATCCATTAACACTATCCCTGTTTTTACAGAAATTGATGTTACTGAAGGAATTATCAGAAATACTCTGATCACATCAAATACGACATTCATTTTACCCCCTTATGATGACAGAAGTTCCATAAGTAAATTTTTTGCCAAAAATTTCCGTGAAAAATTACTTAAAGATAAATCTCCCAAAGATAGTCCGCTTAAGGGCTATGAAATTGCCGAAGCAGGTGTATTGGGACTAAATAAACTCCTTGGCTGGGAAATGGCATTGGATAGGACTAATGATGAGAACGGGGATTTAAGATCGGTCTATTTCAGTTCAAAAATTCTGAAATTTAATACTCCGGTTAAAAAATCTGAACCGCTTCAGTAACTTTCCTGAGCCTCTCTTCGTCCCACCTCAGAAAACCATTAATAATTTTAAAATTAGTACAATGAATAAATTCGGAATAATCATATTGTTAACGGCAATATTAGCGCAAGGCTACAGCAGAGAATTATCTGCAAACAGCCAGGATGGAAAGAAACAGGGAACTGCAGGCAATCCTGATATAAATACAAGAATCGCTATCGGAAAAGATATGTTAAGCTTCGAGGATAATGATTCAGCAGTTAATGTAAGAGTCGGAAACAGAGGACTAAGTATACTGGAATCACTTGAGGGACCAAAATTCAACTTTGAGAAGTTTAAAGATAGTGATGAATGGGACCAGGATGATAAGGAGAACAATCGTGCAAAAATGAGAACCAGGTTTAAAGGACATTGGTCAGGTATCGAATTTGGTTTTAATAATTACCTGACTTCAGATAAAAGTACTGTCCTTCCTGAAGATATTGATTATATGACTCTTCATTCCAGTAAATCGTCAAATTTCAACATCAACTTTGCACAATTAAGTCTCGGATTAGCCAGGCATATAGGTTTTGTTACAGGTCTTGGCCTTAACTGGAATAACTACAGGTTCGATGGGAACAATAACATAATAAAAGGAACCAATGGAATTATTGAAGAACTCGATCCCGGAGTGACACTTGAAAAATCGAAACTTGCTACAGTTTATCTTAATCTTCCTGTTTTACTCGAGATACAGATCCCGGCAGATAACAGCCATTTAAATATCGCTGCTGGACCTATCGGAGCAGTAAAAATAGGGTCTCATTCCAAAATGGTATATCAGGACGGGCAGAAGATAAAATCAAATGGAGATTTCAGTCTTAATATGCTAAGGTATGGTGCCACAGCCCGGGTAGGTTTTAAAAACTTCCAGCTGTATGGAACTTATTATATGACGCCATTATTCCAGACCGGCAAAGGCCCTGGCGACCATGATCTTTATCCTTTTGAAATTGGTGTTGCATTTACTTTTAGCGATTAGTTTTTCCTCATTCCTGACAAATTCTGTAGAGACGTTGCATACAACGTCTCTGCTTTTTTAATCCCTCCCATATAGAATAATCCAGTGAAGACGTTGCATGCAACGTCTCTACTTGTTTCTTTATTGCCAGTACTATATCTTTGTATTAAACAGAGAGATATTATAATGGAAGGAGGAATTTTATCTCCCAGGGAGATCCGACGATACAAAAGGCAAATAATGATTCCGGAATTAGGGATCAAGGGCCAGGAGAGGCTGAAACTGGCAAAAGTTCTTGTGATTGGTGCTGGCGGACTTGGATGTCCTGTTCTTCAATATCTTACCGCTGCAGGGACAGGAAATATTGCGATAGCAGAGTATGATATGGTGGATGAGACTAATCTTCAAAGGCAGGTTTTATATGGATCAGATGATGTTGGAAAACTGAAATCAATTATAGCAAAAAACCGTCTCGAACAACTTAATTCTCTTTCAAAATTCGAAATAATCAATCTGAGGATTAATGACTCAAATTCACTGAATATTTTAAAGAATTTCGATGTGATTGTCGATGCGACAGATAACCTCGAAGCGAGATATATTATTAATGACTCATGTGTAATCCTCAACAAACCGATGGTACATGGATCAATTTATAAGTATGAAGGTGTGATCTCAGTTTTTAATCATAAAGGCGGACCAACCTACAGATGTTACAATCCTCCCAAAATAAATAAAGAATTTAAAAATCCTTTGTCCCAACAGGTTGGTCTGCTTGGTGTTCTTCCCGGGATTATAGGTACTTTTATGGCAAATGAGGTGATTAAAATCGTTACTGAAGTTGGTGAGGTTCTGAGTGGGAAAGTCCTTCTGGTTAATATTTTCAACAATTCCTTCAATACATTTACAATAAAAAATATCCCAGAAAATCATAATATCAATGAGATTATTGCTTATAAGTAATTCAACCAACCCGGGCGAGCCCTATCTTGATTATCCGAAGAAGAGAATAAAGGAATTCCTTGGTACATATCCGGTGAAAGCCCTGTTTATCCCGTATGCTGCAGTAACTTTCTCATTCGATGATTATGAAGAAAAAGTCTCGGAAAGGTTCAGGGAAATCGGGCATGATATTGTTTCTATTCACCGGTTTAATGACCCTGTTAAAGCTGTACAAAACGCATCAGCGATAGTAGTGGGTGGCGGCAATACCTGGAAATTATTGAAAATGATAAGAGAAAATAATCTGATTGATATTGTACGGAAAAAGGTGCTGGCAGGAACACCCTATATCGGATGGAGCGCAGGATCCAATGTAGCGTGCCCAACCATCAGAACCACTAACGACATGCCAATAGTTGAGCCTGATTCCTTTGGTGCATTCAATCTGGTCCCCTTCCAGATTAACCCTCATTATCTTGATGCAAATCCGGCTGGACATGCAGGAGAAACAAGGGAACAAAGGATTGAGGAATTCATTGAAGCCAATCCCGGAATCTTTGTTGCAGGATTACGTGAAGGAACCATGCTGCTCCGCGATAATGACAAAATCAGCCTTACAGGCGAAAGGAAAATAAGGGTTTTCAGGAAAGGATCAGCTCCTTCAGAATTCGGATCAGGTGATGATTTATCCTTCCTGCTTAAATAAGGAACATTATTTATTCAAATGAATTAACTTTGCCAACCGGTAATTTCAACGGCTGACAGATAATTATTTCTTATACATGAGACTTTCTATTAAGATACTGAAACTGCTTGCAATACTAACTCTCACAATTTCAATTATACTGTTTTCAGTCCCCTTTCTGATGCAGGATACTGTTGCATCAATCATTCTCAGATCGCTGAATAAGAATATCTCCACAAAGCTCGATGTGGGATCTTTTAAACTGTCATTTCTGAAAAAGTTCCCCAAGGCATCCCTTGAGTTGAAGAATGTTCTTGTTCATTCGTCAACCGATTTTAATTCGGTTGCATTCAAAGGGATTAACACAGATACTCTTCTGTCGGCCAAATCCGTTTCCGTCGAGTTCAAAATAACAGATATCCTGAAAGGTGTTTACAATATCGAAAGGGTAAGTGCCAGAACCGGGAAAATGAACTTTTATACCGATACTGCGGGTCATGTAAACTATAGTATCGCTGTAAAAAGTAAAAGTTCTTCAAGTAGCAATTTTACAATAGATCTTGAAAGAATTAACCTTAAAGATATAAAGGGTTATTACAATAATCTTGCAACGAAATTGATTATAACCGGATTGGTCAGGGAAGGAAGGCTCAAAAGCAGAATATCCGGTTCTGATATTGATTTTACGGCTGCTGCAAAGATGGAGATAAACAGTTTTGAGCTCTATAATGCCAGAATCTTCAAACCGGTAAGTGCGGACCTTGACTTAACCCTTAAGAGCTCTAAGAGTGGAATTCTGTTTAAAAAAGGAATTTTAAGTATTGAAAAAAATGATTTTGAGCTTAACGGTTCTGTATCATCTGATAACTTAATTGATTTGATAATAACAGGGCACAATGTTAATATTTCAAAGATCAGGAATTATGTACCTGATAAATATTTAAATATGGTATCAGAATATAATCCTTCCGGGACATTAATTATAGATAGCAGAATCAAAGGGCCTTTAACAAGAACTTCAAATCCTCATATTGAAATAAGCTGTCTTCTTAAAAACGGACATATTTCATATGGAAAATCAAATCTGACCGTTAGTAATCTTTCATTTGCCGGAACTTTCTCCAATGGATCTAAAAACCGCCCTGAAACAAGTTCGGTCTCAATTAAAGATTTTAAAGCAAAATTCGGGTCCGCTGAATATGAAGGGTCATTTCGGGTTGATAGGTTTAATAACCCTGTCGCTGAACTGTCCTTAAAAGGGAAAGTTTTTCCGGGTGAGCTGAAAGAGTTTTTTAACATTCAGGATTTATCAACGGCAAAAGGTTTTGTTGATCTTGACCTTAAAGTGAAAAGCAGTTTGAGGTTTAAGGAAAAGATTACATTATCGGATATCATTGATTTGAAGCCTGATGCCGACCTGGTTTTTAACTCGGTAACAATTGGCTTTAAAAATGATAAATTACTTTTNAGCGATGTAAACGGTAATCTGAAAGTGTCCAATTCTATTCAGGCCAGTAATTTTCAGTTCACTTACAGAGGCCAGAGGATAAGGATCAAAGGGGAATTCACAAATCTTCCCGAGTGGCTTGAAGGCAGACCAGTAATTATGAGTGCATCCGCAGATATTTCAGTCAACAAAATAATTACTGAAATATTCCTTAAGGATTCTCACTCTCCAGACAAAATGACCAGTCATTTACAGGCCTTTAATTTACCAGATGATATCAAACTGGATATAAATTTTAATATTGACAGCCTTTCCTATAAATCATTTTCTGCATCCAGAATATCAGGTACCCTGAATTACAAGCCAGGAATGTTAACATTTAATTCTTTGAATATGAAATCATTAGATGGAATTGTCTCCGGTAATGGTTTCATTGTTCAGAACCTTAGTAAATCAGTCGTTGGAAAAGGTAGTTTTAATATCACTAAAATTGATGTCAAGAAAGCCTTCACAACATTTCATAATTTCGGACAGGATTTTCTGAAAGCTGAAAATATTGCAGGTACACTTTCGGGTTCACTGTCTCTGCTGCTTCCTATGGACTCGATGCTTAATCCTCAGATAAAATCTCTAACAGCTGAAGGCAAATACATCCTGACAAATGGAGCGCTGATCAATTTTGATCCGGTTAAACGGCTATCTTCATTTATTGAACTGTCAGAGTTGGAAAACATAAGCTTCGATCAGATGGAGAATGACTTTTTTATAAGAAATAATTTCCTGTATATTCCGCAGATGGCCGTTAAATCTTCAGCTGTTGATCTGTCAGTAAACGGAAAGCATAGTTTTGACAATGATTATGAGTACCATATCAAAATGTTATTATCAGAGATCCTGAGCAAAAAAAGGAAAAAGAACAAAACATATAATTCTGAATTTGGGATTGTCGAAGAAGATGGATTGGGTCGGACCTCCCTGCTGCTGAAAATTGTGGGTAAAGGGGAAGAAGTTAAAGTAGGATACGACATCAAAGCTGCAAGCAGTGAGATAAAGAATAACATAAAAACGGAAAGACAGAACCTCAAAACTATTCTTAATCAGGAATATGGATGGTATAAAAACGATACTGTACAAAAGCAGAAACCGGTTAAAAAACAAAGATTCAGAATTCAATGGGATGAAACAGATAGTGTAAACTCAAATCTTAATCCTCCGGTTGTTAAAAAGAAAGCGTGGTAAAGCAATTGTTATGATATATATTTTTCAATAAGCATTAAAAAAATTGATTTTTTCCCGGCATAAAACACTTGGGAAGCTGTTTCTGCTTCTTTTTTCAGTCCTGATCGGGATGGGTTCTCTGGTTTATACCGGGAGCCTTGTGATGAAACTCAGGTTAGAGGAGAGAGAAAATATCGGATTGTGGGCCGAGGCAACAAGACTTGTTTCCCTTCCATCTACAAGCCAGAATGTCGATTTTTTTTCTTCAATTATTGATAACAACAATACGGTCCCGGTTATTCTTACTGATGAAGCCGACAGTATAATTTCCACAAGAAATTTCAATTCTGAAAGAAGCAGTGATCCAAAGTACCTGGAGAAGAATCTTAAGAAGATAAAAGAGAAAAATAAGCCAATCAGAATCAATCTTGAAAATGGTCATTTTAACCTGATTTACTACAAAGACAGTATAATCCTTACAATGCTTATTTTCTACCCTTTCATCCAATTGGGAATCATATTCCTTTTTATCCTTGTTTCATACCAGTCGTTCAGCTCCTCCCGAAAGGCCGAACAAAACCAGGTTTGGGTTGGCATGTCAAAGGAAACAGCACACCAGCTTGGTACACCTACATCCTCGCTCGCAGGCTGGATAGAAATTTTACAACATAAATACCCTGAAATTTCAATTACCAGGGAACTTGCCAGGGATGTTGAAAGGCTTGAAAAAGTAACTGAAAGATTTTCAAGAATTGGTTCAAAGCCGGCACTTACAAAGGAAAATATTGTAGTCATAATCTCCCACACCATTGATTATTTAAAATCAAGGACCTCATCAAAGGTCAGATTTATACCCGATTACAGTCTTAATAAAGAGATTATTGTACCGGTAAACAGTGCCCTTTTTGAATGGGTCATTGAGAATGTTGCCAAGAATGCCATTGACGCCATGGAGGGATCAGGAGAGATCACAATAAAGATATCCGAAACAGAAAGAAATGCAATAATAGATATTTCAGATACCGGGAAAGGTATCCCAAAATCTGCATTTAATAAAATCTTCAATCCGGGTTTCACAAGCAAACAAAGGGGATGGGGTTTAGGCCTGTCTCTGGCAAAGCGGATTATTGCGGAGTATCATAATGGACGGATTTTTGTCAGACATTCAGAGGTTGGTAAGGGTTCCTGCATAAGGATCATAATGAAGAAGAATAAACACTAAAGGATAAATTTGTACCCCACATGAACAGGAAAGATATTGAGTTAATGGCTCCGGCAGGATCGTATGAATCGCTTATGGCAGCCATTCAGGGGGGTGCCGATTCTGTTTACTTTGGTGCCGAGCAACTCAATATGAGAGCGGCATCATCAAACAATTTCACAATTGAGGACCTCAGGAAAATTGCTTCTATCTGCAGGAAAAACGGTCTTAAAAGCTATATTACAGTGAATGTAGTTATTTATGATCATGAAACAGAACAGATGCACCGTATAATTGATGCTGCCGTTGAAAGCGGGATATCTGCGGTTATTGCTTCTGACCTCTCTGTTATTAATTATGCTTATGCCTCCGGAATTGAGGTTCATCTTTCAACACAACTTAATATAACAAATACTGAAGCGTTGAAATTCTATTCTCATTGGGCCGATGTGGCTGTTCTGGCCAGGGAATTAAATCTTGACCAGGTCAGATACATATACGACAGCATCAGGGAGCATAATATCAGGGGACCAAAAGGAGATCTCATGAAGATTGAGATGTTTGCTCATGGTGCTTTATGCATGGCCGTATCAGGGAAATGTTATCTGAGTCTTCATGAGAATAATAAATCAGCAAACAGGGGAGAGTGTTATCAGACCTGTCGTAAGTCGTATATAGCTACAGGTAAGGAATCAGGATATGAACTGGAGATTGATAATGAATATATTATGTCTCCAAAAGATCTCTGTACAATTGGATTTCTCGATAAACTGATTGAAGCAGGTGTCAGAGTTCTTAAGATAGAAGGAAGAGCCCGTTCATCTGAATATGTCAGAGAAGTTTCTTCATGCTATGATGAGGCTCTGATAGCCATTGAAAATAAATCATACAACAAAGAAAAGACAGAAATCTGGAGACAGAGGCTTTCAACAGTTTTTAACAGGGGATTCTGGGATGGCTACTATCTTGGTCAGAAAATCGGGGAATGGAATACAAACTATGGTTCCAGTGCAACCAAAAGAAAGGTCTACCTTGGAAAGATTACTAATTATTTTACGAAGTTAAATGTTGCTGAGATCAAACTCGAAAACGGCAATCTCAATAGAGGCGATACAATACTTATTACAGGACCAACTACCGGCGTTGTTGAATATGTAGTTGATGAGATTCGTGTTGACCTTAAAGTGGCGGAGAATGCATTAAAAGGAGAATTATGCTCTATTAAAACCCCCGATTATCTCAGAAGATCCGATAAAGTTTATAAGTGGGTTGATTCCAAAGATATCAAAGGCGCTTCATCTTAACCACTTAGTAATACGGAGTAGTCACAGAGTAACACTGCTTAAAAGTCTAGAATCGTGGGAATATAAGATAAACTCATGATTTCAGCAGTGACAACTCTGTGTAAATGCATGGTTATTGGATTTTTCCTTTAATAAGGCATCAACTACCAGATTATATTGCTTGCAGCATCAAGAACTTTCAGGGCATTGGTTTCAATATCATCTGTATCGGTGTTGATATAAATAAGGTTCTTTTCATTTTTCTTTTTTAATCCGAACAAATACGCCTTGTCATAATAGGAAAGGGTTATTTCGATAGCTTTTCTGAAATCCCCTGTCTCAACCGCATCAATGGCATCACTGGTATTATCGCCGCCAAGTCGTTTACTAATCTTTAGTACTGACGCTTTCAGAGATTCCGGCGGGTATGTTGAATATTCTTCAATAAGCCTTGGCACTCTAGCACGAATATTCATCATCAGTACTATGGTTGGAGTATCCTGTATATTTGTATAAAACCTTTCCGGCATAAATACTGTACCAATATTCCGGCTCTCATCTTCGACCCATAAAGGAAGATTCCTGTCTATTTGCTTCCACTTATCAAAAAGAATATTTGCAAATTGTTCAGTGGAAGGCTGGGGCATCTGGCCCAGAGATCCGAAAGCTGAACCTTTGTGATTTGCCAGTCCTTCAAGATCGAGTACCTGATGGCCATGCCTGTTAAGATATTTTAGAATATGAGTTTTACTGCTTCCTGTCATCCCTCCCAGAACGATCATCTTTCTTTTTTCAGAAAGACTTTCCAGAATATAATTCCGGTACATCTTATATCCACCTTCAAGTATTTCTGTATCAATGCCTCCTAAAGAAAAGAGCCAGGCCATTGCTTCAGATCTCATACCTCCTCTCCAGCAATGCACCAGAAGTTTTCCGTCGAGTGCCAATCTCATCGCATTCTCAAGTTTCCCGGACATTTCGGGGGCTGACTGTTTCAGCCCCTCAAGAATTGCCTGTAATCGTCCCTCTTTTTTATATTTAATACCAACAGCTTCTCTCTCACTGTCATTAAAAAGGGGAATATTAACCGCTCCGGGAATATGTCCGCAGTTAAACTCAGAAGGAGATCTTACATCTGCTACCGGAATGGTTTCTGAATTCTTCAGGAACTTTATTATATCAATTCTGTTAACTGGCATGATATGATTAGGGAGGAGTATTCCTTTGTGACCCCATTGTGATTACCTTTGTGAACCTTTGTGGTAAAAAAAAATGTTAAACCACTAATGACCATTAAGGAATATCAAAGTAACACAAAGAATTCTTATGAACCTTATTTTTTAAAGTACTTTGCAAATAGTCTTTTGAGATCCTCAATTCTTACAGGTTTAGATATAAAATCCTTAATACCCGATAGTTCGGCCTTTCTTTTTGATTCAGGCATGTTATCCGCTGTGAAGGCAACTATTAATGTTGAATTGTCTGCCTCAAGAATTTTCCGTGAAGATTCAAACCCATCCATTTCAGGCATAATCAGATCCATGAATATGAGGTCGTATTTTTGGATTTTTGATTGTAAGTAGCCTTCATA
>JGI20214J51088_10000077_pt1 | contig 64136 bp, 41 predicted proteins | sample WetSurMetagenome_FD_51088 | JGI IMG/M metagenome (IMG submission 51088) | reverse complement strand
GTACGATTGCTGCCGGCGTAACCAAGGCTGGGGCCGATTTAATTACTATCAGTGGCTATGAAGGCGGTACAGGTGCCAGTCCTACTTCATCAATTAAGCATGCCGGATTACCTCTTGAACTGGGGCTTGCAGAATCTCAGCAGACTCTTGTTATGAACAACCTGAGAAGGAAAGTGATTCTTCAGGCTGATGGTCAGTTAAAGAGCGGGAAAGATATTATTATGGCCGCATTGCTTGGTGCAGAGGAATTTGGATTTGCAACCAGTGCCCTGATTGTTCTTGGATGTGTTATGATGCGAAAATGCCATCTCAACACCTGTCCTGTCGGTGTAGCTACGCAGAATGCTGAACTAAGAAAGCGTTTTATGGGTAAAGCCGATAGCGTTGTGACTTTTTTCAGGTTTTTAGCTGAAGAGGTACGCGAATATCTTGCTGAACTTGGTTACAGAAATATGGATGATATCATTGGCCGGGCTGATCTCCTTGAAAGAAATCCTGATATTAATCACTGGAAAACCAGGAATCTTGATCTCTCAGGATTGCTTTCATTGCCCAGGGAATCTAATGAAAATGCAATGCATTGTGTTGACATACAGGATCATAAAATAGATCATGTTCTTGACGTGGAGCTGATTTCAGAGGCTGAAAAAGCACTTACAGAAAAACAGCCTGTCACAATAGAAAGACCTATCCATAATACAGACAGAACAACCGGTGCAATGCTTTCGGGCAGGATTGCAAAGATTTATGGCTCTGAAGGATTGCCGGACGGTACAATAAAATGCAGTTTTAAAGGATCAGCAGGGCAGAGTTTTGGGGCCTTCCTCTCACCCGGAGTGGAACTTTATCTGGAAGGTGATTCCAATGATTATTTGGGAAAAGGTCTTTCCGGAGGAAGAATTATAGTTGTGCCTCCTGCAGGCTCAACATTTGAATCCGATAAGAACATTATCATTGGGAATACTGTTCTATATGGAGCAACAAGAGGTGAGATTTATATCTCTGGGGTTGCCGGTGAGCGGTTTGGCGTTCGAAACAGCGGAGCCAGGGCAGTAGTTGAAGGAGTTGGAAACCATTGCTGTGAATACATGACCGGAGGAAGGGTTGTTGTACTCGGCACTACCGGTAGCAACTTTGCTGCCGGGATGAGCGGCGGTGTAGCATATGTTTTTAATGAAAACGGGGATTTTGATTATTACTGTAATATGGGAATGGTTGAATTATCACTGGTTGAAGATTATAGCGATATTAATGAACTGAATGAGCTCATCTCACGCCATTATCAATTTACGCGGAGTAAAAAGGCCAGGATGATTCTCGATGAGTTTACAACATATCTTCCTATGTTCATTAAGGTCATCCCTTATGATTATAAGAAGGTTCTTCAGGAACAAAAACTTGAAGAGATCAGGAAGAAAATAGCTGATGTTGAGATTGATCTCGAGATTAGTGCAAGTTAAAGAATTAGGTAATTAGTGTGTATTTTATACGAGGTATATTATGGCCGATATAACCGGATTTTTAAAAATTAAAAAGAAAGAAGCTGGTAACAGACCACCACATGAAAGGATTAACGACCATAGTGAGGTAGAGCAGGTCCTTAACAGCGAAGACAGGATGCTCCAGGCATCAAGATGCATGGATTGCGGGATTCCATTTTGCCACTGGGCCTGCCCGGTAGATAATTTGATTCCGGAATGGAATGACCTGCTGTATAAGGGAGACTGGAAAGGTGCATATTTGAGACTATCTGCTACAAATAATTTTCCGGAGTTTACCGGCAGGATATGTCCGGCACCATGTGAACATGCCTGCGTGTTGAATATCAACCAGGAACCTGTTACAATAAGGGAAAATGAAGCTGCTATTGTTGAAAAAGCATTTTCCGAGGGCTATGTAAAACCGATTCTGCCTAAAACCCGAACCGGGAAAAAAGTTGCAGTAATAGGTAGTGGTCCTGCAGGAATGGCTGCTGCCGATCTTTTAAACCATGCAGGTCATCTTGTAACACTTTTCGAAAAAAATGAAAAAGCCGGAGGGTTATTGAGATTTGGAATACCTGATTTTAAACTTAATAAATCGACGATTGACAGGCGCCTCGATCTGATGATACAAGAAGGTCTTATTATAAAGACAGGAATCAATATAGGCATAGATATAACTTCAAAAGAACTTCTGGAACAATTTGATGCAGTCTGTATAGCAATTGGTGCAACACAACCCCGCGATCTTATCGTTGAAGGAAGAGAGCTCACTGGAATTCATTATGCAATGGATTTTCTTACTTCTCAGAACAGGGTCAACTCGGGACAGCTTACAGCTGCAAATAACACTATTAATGCTGAAGGGAAGAAAGTTTTGGTTATCGGAGGAGGAGATACAGGTTCTGATTGTGTAGGTACTTCCATAAGACAGAAAGCAGTTAGTGTTACCCAGATTGAGATACTTCCGAAACCGCCTTTGACCCGTGCAGACAACAATCCCTGGCCATATTGGGGAAAAATACTGAAGACATCAACCTCACATGAGGAAGGATGCGAAAGGTTCTGGAGTCTATCCACCGTGAAGTTTATTGGTACGGACAAACATGTTACTGGCGTTGAGGTGGAGGATGTGGTATGGAAGAGTATTAACGGACGTTACAACATGGAAGTGGTTCCCGGAACGCAACGGATAATTGATGCTGACCTTGTATTGCTGGCAATGGGATTCATTCATCCGGTTCTGGAAGGATTGTTGTCAGAACTTGAACTGGAACTTGATCACAGAAGAAATATCAAAGTTGACAAAAATCATTCGACCAGCCATCAGAAAGTATTTGCAGCCGGCGACTCTGTCAGCGGGGCAAGTCTGGTTGTTAATGCTATCGCCTCAGGCAGAAAAGTAGCAAAAGAGATTGACAGGTTTTTACGAAAAGAATAAATCAGGAATAACAAAGCAGAGACGTTGCATGTAACGTCTTCTTGTATTCCTACCTGAAGTAGAGATGTTGCATGCAACGTCTCTACAGGTTCAAAATCATATCCAAATGCCTTAAAAACAGCTGTATAATTCAAAGTGCTCTACCATGTATCAACACGATAAATTCTTAATTACAGGATTACATGGGAACACCATTCCATGATCTATTCAGGTCAAGGCTAAAGATCGTTCCATCTGAATCATTGCTGATAAAACTGACTTTCCCTTTCAGATAGCTTTCTGTTATCAGCTTTATGCTATAAGTTCCTATTCCCCTGTTTTGTCCCTTTGTACTGAACGATCGTTGAAATAGCTGCATCTGGACGGTTTGCGAAATTACCTCATTGTTCTTGATCCAGAATCTGATTTTATCATTAAGTGTCTCCACTCCTGTTATAACCGATCCGTTTTCCGGGGTCGATTCAAGTGCATTTTTGAGCAGATTGATAATAACTCTCTGTAGAAGGATTTTATCGGTTTCAAAGTCAGTGGAAACTGAATTATCATCAATTATGATCCGTTTGGTTTTTCCAACTTCATGGGAATTGATTTTTCCGATAGCTAAATTAAGTAACTCGACAGTATTGATGCAATCGATTTTTACCTGAAGTTCTCCATTTTCTGCAGCCCTTATCTGCTTGTGCAACATGATTTCTTCAATGATTTCACGGCTTGCTTTTTCTGAAAGGTCAATAAGTTCTTGAGTATCTTCCTTATGAGTACCTTCTTTCAGTATTGAAAGCACTCCATTAAGGCCTCCTGCAACATTCAGAATATCATGGAAAAAAATTCTTTCCAGAGCTAATCGTCTTTTTTCATCGCTTATATCCTGCAAGATAAGAACATAATAAATAGTCCCTGATAAAGATATTGGTGTTGATGTTATGTTTAAGTCCCAGCTCTTGAGTTTTCCATCTACAACTGTTGAGATACGTGTCTCTTTCATTGTTTTAACTCCGGTTATCTGACTTTCCAGAATTGCATTAACTGCACCGCAATAGGCGCATGCCGCCGAGGTGCCACACCCTGTTGGCTCATCTTCGAAGTGAATGCAAGAGATAGCTTCTCCTGGCCTCTTTCCAAGGATTGGTTCTAAGCTATTTATACCAAGCATAGACAGAAAATCATCATTTGCAAAAACTATCTTCCTGTTTTTATCGATGACAGCACCGATCCCTGTCATTGCACCTAAAAGTTCTGTAAATAATTCCTGTGAACCCACGAGTTCATATTCCTTCAATATTTCTTCTTTCGTAGATCTTAATTCAGGGGCAAAATATGTCTTTTCTCCCATAACAATCTGGTTTATGGTACGAGTTTTTTATTATGATATTATTAAAAAATTCAAATATCATACAATTAACATTTCTGAAGCTCTTTTTGTTTTGTTGATCTGCCTCATCTCTTTTTAATTCAAAGATAAAACCCTTCAACTTGACGATGTAATACCGATCCAGGTATATTGATTTTGACATTTGTGTTTTCCCTGATTACATTTATGTGATAACCAGTTTATAATAAAAGAACAGCTCAGAGAAGAATTAATGATTTACAATTATTAGATCAAGCAATATTTTTTTTGGTAAGTTTGTCCTAGTAAGGCAAAGGCAAAGGCAGAGGCAGAGGTTGAAGCCCCGGAGAGAAAGGTAAGCTCCATGAAGATTCCGACCGAAATGTCAGTGATAGACTGCAAAACGGGAAATGTGTAATGAGTAAAAAGAGAATCAAATACATACATATCTTTATCTGGCTATTTGCAATCTGTGCGAATCTGCCATATTCGAACTTAAGAGGCAATATTCCTACCCAGCAGATTGTTTCATATGTCTTTGCATTTCTATACCTGATGCTGGTATTTTACCTGTTTTACCTGGTCCTGGTACCTTTTTTTCTTGACAGGAAAAAGGTTTCTGAGTTCTTTGGTTTTTCATTTCTGATTGTTCTGGTGATGCCATTTTTCGGATACACTGTCCTTTTCTTTATCAGGGCAATATTTGAGGGTTCATTTCACAATTTCTACAGTGGTTATTCTCTTGGTACGCATATGAGCGGATATTTTCCAGTACTTACTGCAGCAGTATTCGGATCATTCTTCAGAGTAATAATTAACTGGTTCATAACAATGAATCAAAAAGCTGAGCTTGATAAGAGGAAGCTGGCTGTTGAACTCGACCTGCTTAAAAGTAAACTTAACCCCCATTTCCTTTTCAATACACTCAACAATATAGACTCGCTGATCCGGCAGGATCCTGAAGAGGCTTCTGCATCTCTGATAAGACTTTCAGATATGATGAGGTATCTGACCTACGAAACTGCTTCGGAGACTGTTGAATTAAGTAAAGAGGTTGATTATATCCGTAATTTTATAGAATTATATCGTATACGAATAAAATCTCCTGATGATATCCGGTTTACCTGCAATGGAAATCTTAATATTAAAGTATCTCCCGCTCTCTTTTTTCCACTTGTAGAAAATGGATTTAAGTTTGCCAGTTTCAGAAATTGTAAACCATGTGTTGACATACAACTCTCATCAGAGAGCGGAATTATTGTTTTTGAAATTTCTAATTCATATGAGAATAATGCAAAATCCATTGAGAGAACAGACTCGGGATCAGGAATCATAAACCTGAAAAAAAGACTTGAACTGACATATCCTGAAAAATATCATCTGTTAATTGAACCCGGAGAATCACTTTATCATGTAAAACTCATAATCGATACAAATGGAGATCAGCTGTATAGCAATAGATGATGAACCTCTGGCTTTATCTAAACTCGAAGGTTTTATAGGAAAAGTAACAGATCTTAAGCTGATAAGAACTTTTGATAATGCAATTGAGGCTATCGGATGGTTAAAAGCAAACCACACAGATCTGATATTTCTCGATATTCAGATGGAACAACTCACAGGGATTCAATTCCTCGAAGCCACTGGTTCCACATCCAGAGTAATAATAACTTCAGCATACGACGAATATGCAATTAAGGGATATGAACTGAATGTCACTGACTATCTTCTAAAGCCATTTTCGTTCCAGCGCTTTATACAGTCAGTAAATAAGGTGATGGAATACTACTCAACAAAACATAACGAAACGGAAATATCCACAAAAAATGAGAGTTTTATCTTCGTAAAAACTGAATACCGGCTTGAAAGAATAGACCTCGATGAAATATATTATATTGAAGGGATGAAAGATTATCTGAGAATCGTATGCACAAGCAAAAAAATTATGACGCTGCAGAGTTTTGCCAGGATTGAAGAGAGTCTCCCCTCTAAAAGATTTTGCAGGGTACATAAATCATTTATAGTTGCAATTGACAAGATAAAATCAATTGAAAGAGGTGTCATAATAATTGCTGACCAGAGAATTCCGGTCAGCAATACCTACAAGGAAAATTTCTATTCCATAATTAAACTGTAAGAAATCATCTATTCAATCCTGAGAGCTACAGCCGGGTTATAGTTTGCAGCTTTAATTGTCTGATAACTTATCGACAACCAACCTATGGCCAGTGCGACAATTGTTGCCAGAACATATATCAAGGGACTTATACTTACTTTATCTGCAAATCCTTTAAGCCAGTACTTTGAGCCAAAATAAGCAACCGGATAAGCAATTACAGATGAAATAAGAATAAGGTATACTACTTCTTTTGACAATATACCGAGTACAACCCTTATCGATGCACCATAAGTTTTTCTGATACCAATTTCCCTGGTTCTCTTGTTGGTTATATATGTTATTAGCCCCAGCAAACCCAGACACGCAATAAATATAGCAAGAACTGAGAAAAGGATAAAAATTTTCCCTGCTTTCATTTCTGATTCATACAGATGGCTCCAGCTATCAGAGAAAAAATCATATTGGAAAGGCTGCTTCGTGGTAAATTCCTTCCATTTCTGTTCTATGGCTCTGATGGTTGCATTAATATCAGTACCCGTAAGTCTTATAGAGGCATACTGATCACCGCCACCCCTGTAAAGAACAGTAAAACAAACCGGTGTTATAACCTTATGCATTGATTCTATATTAAAATCTTTCATTACACCAATTATCTTTAGTTTCTGGAATTGCTGAGGTCCCTGGGGTTGAAGGATATACTTTCCAACAGGATCTTTTAACCCAAGTGACTTAACTGCCGCTTCATTGATAAGAACTGATGCAGAATCGCTGCCATATTCACGGGAATAGAATCGTCCCTCCATTAACTGAACACCAAGAGCCTGGGGATAGTCAAAACTCACCTGTGTCTGATTTAGCAGATAAGTCTTTTTTTCAGGATCATCATCGTTAAAGAATGCATTATAATTATATGATGTTCCGGGAACTGCACGGGAAAATCCGACCTTTTCAATTCCCGGCATCTGAAGAAGCTGATCTCTGAATGCTTCATACTTAGTATTAATAGCATCTGAACGACGTATTATAATAAGGTTTTCTTTCCTGAATCCCAGATCTTTCTTTGTCACAAAGTTCAGCTGGTCATAAACAGTTATTGAACCTATTATAATCACAATTGAAACAGTGAACTGGAATACAACAAGCAAAGCACGAAGTTTTCTGGAGATTGATCCCGGATTTAAAGTACCCTTAAGTACTTCAACCGGATTAAAGGATGCAAGAACAAATGCAGGATAGAAACCAGCTGAAATTGCAACAATTACTATCAGAGTAAGCAGAGAAAGTATTCCGGAGAAAGAGTCCAGCGGACCAGCCGAAAGATTTTTTCCTATAAGCTGATTAAAAGATGGCATGAGAACATAAACCAGTAAAACAGCCAGGATGGCCGCAAACGCAGTTATCAGAAGGGATTCTCCAAGGAACTGGGAAATAAGTCCGGTTTTATTTGCCCCGGCAACTTTTCTTACTCCAACCTCTTTTGCTCTGTTAACCGATTTGGCTGTGGCAAGATTGATGTAATTAATTATGGCAATTACAAGTATCAATATGGCAATAACGCCGAAAATATATACAGTTGTCATGGAACCCATAGGTTCAAGATTATATTGAGGTGCACCCTTAAGATGAATGTCTTTCAATGGTTCCAGGGCAAATCCATAATCATTACCCGATTTTTTGAAATCTTCAAATGAAACACCAATTAATTGTTTTACCTGCGGACCAACATACTTTGTAACAAGACCTCCTAATTTTGACTGAAGAACATCCTTATCTGTTCCACTCTTTGCTATAAAATAGGTATAGAAATTATTGCTTAGCCAGATCTGGTTATTAGCCTGTCCCGGATAAGTACTCATTGAAGCAAGCATATCAAATTTTATATGAGAATTATCCGGCACATTCTGAACAACTCCGGTAACCATATAAAGATTAGTATCAGATTCAACAATTAATTGTTTTCCCAGAGGATCCTGGTTTCCAAAGTACTTCCTGGCATAATCTTCAGACAGGATCATCGACCTTGGTCTTACCAAAGCCGTATTCGGATCTCCTTTTAACAGTTTAAAATCGAAGACTTTGAAGAATGTTGAATCTGCAAAGAGGACTCCATCTTCATTAAACCTGTTCTCCCCGAATTGTATCAGCCATGCTCCCAGTCTGTTGACTCTTGTGGAGATTAATACTTCAGGGTAATCGCTCATAAGTGCACCGGCCAGTGGAGCGCAGGTAACTGCCTGATCAAGAACGCCTCCGGACAACTGGCCAACAACTTTAACTCTGTAAATATTTTCATAGTTCTTATGGAACTTATCATAACTGAGCTCATTTATAACATATAAGGAAATAAAAAGGAAACTTGTAAGCCCAATGGCAAGTCCACCTACATTCAGGATTATATATCCGCGTTGTTTTCTCATATTGCGGATAGCATTTACAAAAAAGTTCTTTAGCATTGATCTGGTTATTAGGTTTCAAACATAATATCTCATTAAAGACGGCTATAATTAAAACATGCTGCAATTGAATATTTGAGAAAAAACAGAGACAGACTCTAAAAGGTCCGTCTCTGTTTTATTATCACCAGGCAGATAAGGGGAATATTGGCAGTGAGGTAATATTGCAGGTAGAGACGTTGCTTTATAAGCAGAGACGTTGTTTTATAGGTAGAGACGTTGTTTTAAGGGTAGAGACGTTGCATGCAACGTCTCTACATTTTTCATTCCAGATATTCTGGTCTGGATATTCTGAATTCGACCAATTGAGTGAAGTATTCACCAATCTATTTATCTGCCAGAGCCATCATATCCTTTACTGTACTTATCAACCTTATCATCTCTGACCTGTAGCCATCTTCATCTTCACCCCTGGATGATTTAGCAAGGGAAGCTGCCGTTTCTAGTGATGCATTACCTTTGAATTCTGAATTTCTCAATATCATTCCAAATTCAGAAACTGCTGCAGCAAACCTCAGATTATCTGATGTCTCATTCAAATCATTTATGCAGCCTCTTACAGGTTTCTCCAATAACAAACTTGTCGAACTATCAGGTTTTTTATACCGCAGCTTAACTGTAAGGTATTCACCTGATAAATCATTTCCCATGAACTGTACTGATTCAGAACGCTGGTACTTAAGAGGATCTATAAGAGGGATTCGTTCACCTGCGCCTGTCGGTACAAGTTCGTACAGGGCAGTTACATTGTGCCCTGATCCCATTTCGCCTGCATCTTTTGTATCATCATTGAAATCTTCGTCATTCAGTAGTCTGTTTTCATACCCTATCAGTCTGTAAGAAGCAACTTTAGACGGGTTAAATTCGATCTGGAATTTCACATCTTTTGCAATTGTAAAAAGAGTTCCTCCGAATTCCCTGACTAATACTTTCCTTGCCTCCTGAAGATTATCTATATATGAATAGTTGCCATTTCCTTTATCTGCTATAATCTCCATTTTATCATCTTTAACATTACCCATTCCAAAACCCAGTACTGTAATGAATATCCCCAGATCACGCTTATCTTCAACCAGTCTCTCCATTCCTCCATTACTTGATTCTCCGACGTTAAAATCGCCATCGGTTGCAAGAATAATGCGGTTATTACCACCCTTTACATAGTTTTTCTCTGCTTCCTTATAGGCAAGTTTCAATCCTGCCCCGCCTGCAGTAGATCCTCCGGCTTCCAGATTATCAATTGCTGCCATTATTGTTTCTTTCCTGTTACCTGGTGTAGATTCAAGAACCAGTCCTGCTGCTCCTGCATAAACAACTATTGCAACATGATCCTGAGCTCTGAGTTCTTTTACAAGTAATCCGAATGCCGATTTCAACAATGGAAGTTTGTTAGGATCACTCATTGAACCTGAAACATCTATCAAAAATACCAGGTTGGAAGCCGGAAGGGAAGACTTATCAATACTTTTTCCTTTTAATCCTGCATGAAATAGCAAGTGATTTTTATTCCATGGGCATACAGCCAGTTCAGTATAAACTGAAAAAGGATGCTCACCCTTTGGTTCAGGATAATCATATTTAAAATAATTAATCATCTCTTCAATTCTTACAGCATCAGCAGGAGGTAGTTCACCCATATTAACAAACCTGCGGATATTGGAATATGAAGCATTATCAACATCGATTGAAAAGGTTGATAAGGGATTATTTTTAACATTCTTATATCCATTCTCATTCACCGGTGCATATCCTTCAGTGTTGAAATTGCTGTTATATCGCTGGAAAGAACGTTTTGAATCATAACTCATACCCGATGCGGGAGCAGCCATTGCAATGGATTTCGAGGCCATATCCTGTCTTGTCCCGTATCCGGCAGTAATAATCTCCTCCAAAGCCATTATTTCTTCTGTCATCATAACATTAATAACAGCTCTGTCGCCAATCTTTTCTTCGACAGATTTATAACCAATGAATGAAAAGATGAGAACCTTATTTTGTGGCTGTACGGTTATTTTATAATATCCATTCAAATCGGTAACTGATCCTGAGGATTGTCCCTTAATAATTACATTCACACCGGGAAGAGGCTGACCACTCGAATCTGTAACTTTCCCGGTTATTGTCCTTACTTCAGTGAAAGCCACCATAATGGCAGCAAGAATCACTATAGCGAAAACTGATACATTGTTTTTCATGATAAGAATTTTTAGTTAAACATTTATCATATGATGCAGGGATTCCGGAAATTCCATAAAAAAATATTAGTACTAAACAGATAAAACGTGAAATTAGCAGGAGATTACCTTCGGTGAGATCATACTTTTAACCGGAAAGTATTAATAAAATATTAGTATTTTATAATTGTTTTATCTTTAGCTGATGTAAAAACTGTGATGGATATAAACTATTCCAAAGGAATAAATCAACACGTGAATCTCCGGATGGGGATTTATTATATATGAAACAAATGAGCTTACATATAATAAGGCAAATTTTCAGCGCATCAGATGATATTTAAAATTCCAGGGATAAGATCTCATCAAAAAACTGATGAAGAGTATATTGCTGAATTCACTTTGCATGGCAACCTTGAGGTGCTTGGAGAACTCTATTCTGGGTATATGCATCTGGTTTATGGCGTTTGCCTTAAATATCTTAAAGACAGAGACGAATCAATGGATGCAGTTATGCAGATTTTTGAAAAGCTTATCATCGAAATACCAAAACAAAGAATTGAAAACTTCAGAAGCTGGCTCCATGTGGTTACAAAAAACTATTGTCTCATGCGGTTAAGATCACAAAAATCACAGGATGAGAAGTTAATTCACTGGATGAATGATTCCCTGGTTTTTATGGAAAGTAGTCAGGAAATGCATCCTATTGATGAAGATGAACCGGATATGGAGAAAGCTCTTCTGGATTGTATTGAAAAATTAAAAGATGAACAAAAGGATTGTATACAACAATTCTATTACAATAACAGATGCTATAGCGAGATCGCATTAAATATGAGTCTCGACGAAAAAAAAGTGAAGAGTCATCTTCAGAATGCGAAAAGAAATCTGAAAATTTGTCTTGAAGAAAAACATGCCGGACAAGAATAAAAATATGAGGTACAGGTTACCGGATTTTCTACGCTACAGTGGAGGTAAAATGCCTGGGAAAGAGAGAAACGCCTTTGAAAGAGATTTACAGAAAGATCCATTTTCAGATGAGGCCTCGGAAGGTTATGCTTCAGTCTCAACAGCAGATGCTTCAAAAGATAATGCCAATCTTCAAAAACAGCTTAAAAGGAGAGTTGCCGGAAGTCAACGATTTATTGTCTACCGGATAGCTGCATCAGTTGCTGTTTTAATGACAATCGCCACAATCTATATAATGGTTGACAGGAACAAACATCCAAAACAGATTGCATCTGTTATTGAACAAGCAAGGTCACTGGATATAACTGAATCTCAACCTATCACCGGACCAGCAGGGAAAGAAGAATCTTCGAAAAAACCGGCCAGCAAATCAGATGAAAAAGCAGACAGACCTATATATCAACAAGTTAAACAGGAACCTGCTAAATCAATCATCTCTTCGGTAGATAATAAAACCTCTCGTTCCCAAAACATTGATTCAACACCGGAAATTGAAGTAAAACCAGCCGAAGAGTATTTAATGAATGAACAAATTGCGGCGGCGTCACCTGTTCAGTCTCTTTCCAAAAAAAGTGGTTCCTCAATGTTCAGTGCAAAGGGTAAGGTTCTTTCATCGGAGGATAATTTGCCGATTCCAGGTGCAAGTATATTAATAAAAGGTACAAATAAAAGAGTTGTTTCAGATGCCAGTGGTGATTTCAGCATTACTATGCCTGATTCTGACAGACGTCTTCTGGTCGCTAATTTTATCGGTATGGAATCAAAAGAGTTTGAGGCGCTAAAAGATTCTGTGGTAAATGTAAGGTTAGACCCATCTCTGTCTGCCCTTAGTGAAGTAGTTGTTGTAGGCTACGGAGTACAAAAAACTGATTCTGAGAAGGAAGAAGTACGCGCTGGTTATGATCCACCTCAACCAATTGGAGGAAAATCGGATTTTGATAAATATATCAGGAAAAACCTGAAGAGACCTGATTCAACATTTACCGGACAAAGGGTTGTGGTTGTCATAAGATTTTTAGTACACACCAACGGAAGTATTGACAATATTAAGATAGTAAGCAGTCCGGGCAAACCATTCTCGGATGAAGCAATCAGGCTGATAAAATCAGGGCCGGTCTGGAAACCTGCTATGGAAAACGGACTGATAACAGAGGATGAAGTCAGGGTAAGAATTGTCTTTAAATAATCCTTCTACTTTTTTTTAAGTATCTTGATCATGTCACCATAAGAATTTAAGAGAATCGCGGTGTCAACTCCGCAAAGCAGAAAAGTGCATCCATCTTGTAACTCTGAGACCATTGCTACAGGGTTCATACCGAAGATTCCATAAGGTAAGCCTGCTTCGCGGCATTTGTCTTTGATATGTTTAATAGTTGATAAAACTTCCGGATGGGAAAGCTGGCCTGTAAGTCCCATACTTGCTGACAGATCGTATGGCCCAATGAATATGGAGTCTATTCCCTTTACTTTCAGAATTGCATCAATATTCTTTACTCCTTCTATGTGTTCGATCTGGATAATTGTTATAAGGTTCTTATTTGCTGACTCGAGGTACTCATTAAATCCAGCTCCGAATTTATGCGCTCTGGCAAGACCCACACTCCTTTTGCCCTCAAGTGGATATTTTGCTGATTGAATAACCTTCCTTGCCGATTCGGCTGTATTAACCATAGGTACAAGTATTCCGTCGCAACCGGTATCAAGTACCCGTTTTATCCATATTTCATCATTTCCAGGAACCCTAACAATCCTCAATACTTTGTTGCCCATTACCTGGAGTGCATTTTGTACCTTATCTAGAGATAAAGTTGAATGTTCCATATCTATCAGAACCCAATCAAACCCGGCTATTGAAATTAATTCTGCTACTTCGGATGAAGCTATTGACAATAGTGTGCCTATCATTGGTTTATCTATAATCTTACGTGCAGCCATAATGATAATTTATGATTTAACGATCAGATAAAATCGTACTATAACTTGTATTGAATTGAATGATATAATCCAGTTTAATTTAATACTTAAATAAGAATAAATGAAGTTTTGATTAATTCTGATTTGATAAATATGCTTTTACCAATTCCTGAAATTTTTTTGAATCCAAAGGTTTGGTGATGTATTCGTTGCAACCTGCAGCAATAGCTTTCTCTCTGTCGCCAAGCATCGCAAAAGCTGTCTGGGCGATTATTGGTATGTCAGGATTAATGCTCCTTATTTCAAAAGCTGCTTTATAACCATCTATTACCGGCAATTTCAAATCCATCAGAATTAAATCAGTTGCAGGATTTAATTTAATAAAATCAATTGCGTCTTTACCATCGGTTACATTATGAATTTCCAAATCTAACTTACTGAGAATTTCCTTTATTAAAAGGAAACTTGTTTTATCATCTTCTACAACAAGTATGGTTTTCCTTGATCCCAACTTGTCTGATACCATTATCTTTTGAGGTTTAATATATGAGTTTGAAGTAAATATGGGAGAAATGAATGGTATTGAAATATAAAAACTGGTTCCTTCACCCATTACACTCGTGAGCCAGATCCTGCCATTAAGTATTGCAACAATTTTCTCAACAATAGATAGCCCTATGCCAGATCCTTCCTCATTTCTTCCCTGATAATTGAATTTAGTAAACCGCTCAAATATTTTTGCATGATCTTCTTCGGGTATTCCTGTTCCGGTATCGGAAACTGACAATAATAGTTCTCCATTTCTTTTTTCGCAATTAAGAGTTATTGTACCACTCATAGTAAATTTCAGTGCATTGCTAAGCAAATTAGACAATACCTGCCTGACACGAAATGGATCAGAAAAGACAATTATGTCACCATCAGGAAGATAATATTCAAATTTAACATCGCCTTTTTCTCTCCTGAGCAATTCAATTGAATAAATATCTTTTAATTCAATAAACATTTCCTTAATACTGAAACCAGAATAGCTCAAATGCATATCGCCGGCTTCAATTTTCGATAAATCAATTATGTCATCGATTAATTTAAGAAGAGTATCGCTGCTGCTTTTGATGATATTTACATATTGATGCATTTTAACATAATCAGTGTTATCTTTAATGAGCTGGCTGAACCCAACAATTGTATTCATAGGTGTTCTGATCTCATGAGACATATTTGCCAGGAATGCAGATTTCAATTTATCAGATCTTATTGCCTTAACTTTTTGTCGGATAAATTCCTTTTTAATCATATAAAGCAAGAAAATCAGAAGAGAAGAATAGAGAAGAAAGCTTAGATATATATCAATAGTCCTTGTTTTTACATCAGGGTATCTGAAAAGCAGATCGGGGGCATTAAAATCGATTACAAATAAAACTGCAAGGTTTAGGAAATAAATAGTCAGTAAAATTGCAAGACACTTCCCTTCCCATACCCATAGAAGAAGTGCGCCAAATATTAGAATGAAGAAAAGAACAGGTCCGTTTGAGAGATATTTAAAATACCAGGTTAAGTCAAGCATAAGTAGTCCCAATACGGATAAAATAACCTTTGGGATATAAAGACATGTACCAAATCTAATAAAAAAATAAAGGCCTAAAATAACCAGGGAACTGCTGCCTGCAAGAATGACCGGAGCCAATTTCAGATTTTCTGATATATGAAAAACACAAAGGAGCATTAAAAATAAGGAAGCTGAAAAACAGGTAATTGTAAGAAAATACCGCTCAGTATCTATCTGTTCCTTATCTCCAAAAACTAATAAAATTATCGAGTTGAATTTTGTCCGGAGCATTCTATTTTAAGTGCTAAACGTTATCCAAATGTAAACAATTATATTCCGTAAGAATTTTTATTAATGAATAGCCAACCCAATTAATGAGAAGTAGTCCTTCACTTGATCAATATTTGAAGGCAAAAGAATTTCAGGTTCCTGTTATTCAAAGATCATTAAAAAAAACTACATAAAGAAAATTAATGATCTGATATATATTTGTTGACTAATTTTAGTAATTTACTTAAATCCAGAGGTTTATTAATATAATCATCGCATCCCGCATTTATCGCTTTCTCTCTGTCGCCTGACATTGCATATGCTGTCTGGGCTATAATTGGAATATCCGCATTGATTTTCTTTATTTCAATAGTAGCATCAACTCCGTTCATAATTGGCAACTTCATATCCATAAGCACCAATTGAGTTTCAGGATGCATCTTGATGAATTCAACAGCATCCTTACCATCACCCACATGGTGAATTTCGACATTTAATGATTGGAGAACTTCATTTATCAACAGGAAACTGTTTTTGTCGTCCTCAACGACAAGAATTAGTTTTCTTAATTCCAGAGGTATATTTTTTTTGGCTTCATTCATATATTTATTTAACGGAATTGTTCCGGGAATAATTGTGGGAGGGATAAAAGGTATGGAAATAAAAAAGGTGGATCCTTTTCCCCATATACTCTTGAACCATATACGTCCATTAAGTATTGCAACTAGTTTCTTAACCAGGGAAAGTCCGATACCAGTTCCATCAGTATTCATTCCGTTATAATTAAACTTTGTAAATCGTTCAAATATTTTTTCATGATCTTCAAATGGTATCCCTGTACCGGTATCAGTTACAGATATAATAAGCTCATTTGTTGCCTTCTGGCAACTAAATGTAATTGTACCCTCCAGAGTAAATTTAACTGCATTACTCAGCAAATTGGATATTATCTGTTTTAAACGGTGAGGATCAGTATGAACAATTAAGTCCCTGTCAGGCAGAAAAAAGTTAATCTGAACATCAGATTTTTCTTTTTTTACTAATTCAATAGAATAAATTTCCTTTAGTTCATTGAATATATCCAAAATGTGAACATTCGAATAATTCAGTTTAAACTCCCCTACCTCAATTTTAGACAGATCTACTATATCATTAATCAGATTCAACAGATTCTTGCTGCTGTTTTGAATGATACTTACAAAATGACCCGTTTTAACAGTATCCGTTTCTTCACCAAGCAATTCACTAAATCCTACAATCGCATTCATTGGTGTCCTGATCTCATGTGACATATTTGCCAGAAATGCTGATTTTAACCGGTCTGATTCTTCTGCTTTTTCCTTGGATTTCTTAAGCTCTTCCTTTTGAAGCACGTACTCCTCAAAAAGGAGCCCAATGCGACCATATTCAGCCGGAGATTTCTTTAGTTCAGTTATTGATTGATGATCGTCGTTCTTCAGAATATCAGTTACAAGTTTCAGTGGTCTGTTTATACAGCGTCGGGCTATAATATTTGCAGTTAACAAGGATAAGATCACAAATATCAGAATAATGATCATTATATTTTTTGTTGCATTGAAATCGAAATTCAGTAATCTGCTAAACACTATACTTGAAACNGGCTTATCATCAAAACCAGATAAAATAATCTGAGTATTCAATAACTTTGAACTTTTAAAAGAAATTGAATCGGTAGTTTTTAGTAACTCAACCTGGGATCCAATTATAGGACCCATATTGGTCAAAAATTCCTGATTCCATAATCTNCCCACAAAAANATAGCCGGATGGTTCGGTTTTGTTATGCTCAGGATCATCCTTACGATGAACGGATGAAGCACTTATTTCCATTAATCCTTTGTCCGTTGATAAGAAGAAATGTAGAAACCTGGAATCAGATAACCTGACAATGGCATCTCTTGGTATAATATCTTTCTCAAGTAACTCTTTATCACCCACTTCATGAACGATTTCAAACCGGGGATTGTATACACAAATATAATTGTACTGATAAAAGCTTATTATAGAAATATTTTCATCTAACCATTTTACATCTTTCTCGTAAATAGCTTTTACAAATTCATCCCAATAACTGTAAAAATTTACTGTTTTAATAAAATGCAAGGAGTTTAATGAAAGAAGAGATGTGACCGCTTTGTTATATTGTATTTGAGAGGAGTTGACAATTTGTTTGTCAGACTTCGTCTTATAAAAAACCAAAATAAAAAAGAGAATAAGAAAAATGACACCTACTATAATGAGCATTAATTTAATCTTGGCGTAAATAGTATTATATTTTATCATGCTATCTGGATTTAAGATATTTCCTGAATATTTCTTCCTTTAGAATCATTATTCTTCAGCTAAACAAATGTAAGACTTTCATTTCATTGATAAACATGTCTGCTTTTTGCAGCTTGTTCATATATCAACCAGTATCACTTAAACAATGTATTTAAGGTATTTAATCCAAATAGACAATCCGTTTCAGTCGGAAGGGGGAAGATCTAAAGGCAGTAAAAATCTAAAAACACTTCCTTTCCCCAATTCACTTTCAACCCAAAGCTTACCACCATGTTTTTCAATGAAATCCTTACATAGGAATAATCCGATACCGGTACCCTTTTCATTAGCAGTCCCCTTAGTTGAAAGGTTGGCATCTATTCTGAAAAGTTTTACCAGTGTTTCTTTATTCATACCGATACCGTTGTCTGATACTGATATCTCTGCCTGCCTATTCCAAATCAAAGCGTTTATTTCGATGGTGCCATTCATATTGGTAAACTTAATTGCATTTGAAATCAAATTTCTCAACACGGTTTTAATCATGTTTTTATCAGCAATAAATGTAAAATTCTCACTGAATGATCGTCTAAGTTCAATATTCTTTTCTGCTGCCATATCATTCAGCATTACAAATTCTTCATTCAAAAGCTCACTAAGGCTAACCTGGCCAGGGTTAAACAATATTTTCCCGGTTTGTGACTTAGCCCATTCCAACAGGTTTTCGAGTAACCTGAACGTCTGAACAGCAGAATTATTTATAATCCCTGCGTAATTCTCCAAATTTGCAGAATTACCAGTCTTTATTTCTTCTTTCAGCATTTCACTGAAACCAAGGATTGTATGAAAAGGATTTTTCAGATCATGTGCTATTATGGAAAAGAATTTATCCTTTGAAGCATTAAGATCATATAATTCAGCAGTTTTAATTGCAACTAGTTTTTCGAGCTGCATCTTCTGATTATTCAGATGTCTGATCCTCGACAGATAAATGGAAGTAAATAACAGGATTATAATTAACACAATAATCAGTTTGAACCACCATGTTTCCCACCATGATGGCAGTATTATGACCTGAATAGAAGTTCCTGTCTCGTTCCAGATACCATCATTATTTGAACCTTTCACACGAAATTCATATTCACCCGGAGGCAGATTTGTATAGGTTGCTTCCCTCTTGTTCCCGGAATAGACCCAATCCCGGTCAAAACCTTCCATCTTATATGCATATTGATTTTTTTCAGAGGCTGTAAAATCCATTACTGCAAATTTAAAAGTAAGAATTGATAGCTTTCCCGACAAAGTCAAAGTTTTTGTTTCGGTAATGTTCCGGACCAAAGGGGAGTTTTTAGAACCGGGGTTTACGCTTTTATTAAATATTTCAAGATCAGTAATTAACACATCAGGAATGCTTTTATTTTGAACAATTTTATCAGGGTAAATAATATTAAATCCTTTTGTGCCCCCAACGAATATAGATCCGCTTTTAGTTTTCAGAATACTGCCCCTAGAGAATTCATTACCCTGCACCCCATCTTCTTTGGTGAACGTTTTAGATTTCCCTTTTTTATAGTCAAACCGACATATACCCTTATTGGTTGTTACCCATAGTGTTCCTGAATTATCGAGAATAACTCCTTTAATAACACTATTTGGCAAACCATCTTTTTCATAGTATACTTTAAAAGACCTGTCGTTGGGATTAAACTTGTTAAGTCCATCCAGTGTTCCAATCCAGATACATGAATCGTTCTCAACAAAGATGTCCGTAATGATAGAATTGCTCAGACTGTTTTCATCTTTTGGATCAGGTATAAATGTTATAAAGTGATCATCCTCAGGTGAAAAAATCTGGAAACAGTTTGGCGTACCTATTAATAATCGGCCTTTAGAAAGCTTTACCAACCTAGTAATCATACTGTTAACCAAGCCACTATTGCGGGGAGTATACTCTTTAAATTTGTTTTCTTTAATCTGATAATGAATCAATCCGTGCTCAAAACTTCCTAACCACAAATCATCATTATCACCTTCAGCAATTGCAAATATGTTGTTGTCCTGAATATGGCTGTTTTTAGTTGTCAGGGTGGTCATTGAATTTTTTTTGAGATCAAAATGAACCAGACCGCCGGCCCATGTTCCTAGCCATAGCTGGTCATCGGGCTTTTCCAGCATACACAGGATAGCATTGCTGCTTAAAAGGGAATTATCAGTCTTAAAACGTAAGAAACGATTTATTCCCATTTCAAATAAATTGAAACCTCCACCGTCAGTTCCAATCCATATTTGACCACGATGATCTTCCAGGAAACATGTTATCGTATTATGACTCAGACTCGAAGGAGCTCCAGGTAAGTTCTGATAATGAATTATTGCATCCCTGTTTTTTAAAGCTAAATTTAGACCACCTGAGAATGTCCCAACCCACAAATTGCCGGTTTTATCCTGATAAATTGCCTGAATTGATTCGTTATTCAAGCTCATAGGATCATAATCATCTGTTCTATAATGCCAGAATTTCTTACTTTTCCTGTCAAATAAATCTATCCCACCATTCTCTGTACCTATCCAGAGATCTCCCAAATCATCAATATAAAGAGATTTTACCTGATTTATTGAGAGACTATTCTTATCATTTTTATCATGCTGATAATGAATAAAACTAATGTTTTTTACTTCCGGACTATTTTTCAGAAAAAAGAGTCCCTCTGTGCTTCCAATCCAAAGATCACCATCCGGATCTTCAGCCATATCCAAAAAAAATATATTTGATATATCCTCTTTACCACTTGCACCTCCAGAAATTTGTTTAAAAGTCCCCTTTTCAGGATTAAACAGATTAAGTCCTTTCCTTGTCGAGACCCACAGCCTTTTATATTTATCAATAAGTACTGTTTCAACAAAATCAAAACTTAGGCTCTCTGGATTACCAGGTTCGTTTTTATATTGAATGATCTTGTTTTTAATACGATCAAAAAAAATTAATCCGAGGTTAGTAGCCAGCCATAAATTCCCTGACGAATCTTCGGCGATTTTTGAGATTACACAATCTATCTCTCTGAGTGGTGAGGATTTGGCAACAGAATAATTTATAAATTCGTCCCTATCCCGATCATACTGACATAATCCACTTTGGGTACCAATTAATAAATTCTTATTATGATCTTCAAATATTGTTCGTATGCGATTATCTTGCAGGCTCGAGGAATCTTCCGGATTTTTTCTGTAAACAAAAAAATTGAACCCGTCATATCTGTCAAGTCCTTCAGTGGTTCCTATCCACATAAAACCTTCATGATCCTGAATAACAGATGTGACTACAGAAGAAGAAAGACCTTCATCAGCGGTCAGATGTATGAACTGTAAGCGTCTTGGCTGTGCATGAGCACTTGATATTGATGCTAATAAAAAGAAATGTATAAATAAAATATAGAAATACCTGTCCTTAATCATTGAAAATTCCCCCTTCTGATTGTACAAGTTGATTTTCCCATTCAATTTCAGTAAGTTCTTTCGATTACTTTTTCTTATTATCAGAAAATATGTACATACCAAAAGTAGATATAAATTACCGCAATTATAAATTGACAGTACAAAACTGTTAATTTTATGCAACATTCTGAATTAAAACCAAACGATGATCTCAAATATTTCAAGGAAAATACTATATACATACTTATTGTTTCTTCCTTCAGTAATCTTGCCTGGCCAATCTGTTGATTCAATTACGTTTAGAATAAATTCCAGATTAAGCTTTTATTCATATGAAAAATCCGGGGAATTCCTGCTTCATGTGCCTGCGGCCCTTATAAATACAAATTTATCGATCGATTTAAAGGTTGGACAAAAGACCATCGCATCATGGAATGAGAAGCCGGGAAAGATTATATTAAGGTTACCTTTCTCACTCAATCTGGCGCCATCCGTTTATGATGCTGAAGCAAGAATCAGCATAACATACAGTCCAGGAATAAGATATAAGGCAGCTACTAAACTTGTTATTCTTTTGCATAAGCCAAACGAAGTAAAAACAGACCGCCTGACAGGAGGATTAATAGTGAACAGAAGACAGTACTTCCCGTTCGGATTTTACTGCTATTCGCCTGTTTCTCCGACTCTGCCTGAAGAAGAGGTTATTAAAGGTTTTAATATGATGTCACCATATCAGAAGATAATGCCTGAGACTCTTAACGAACGGAAAGCATACATGGATCGTTGTGCTGAACTCGGGATGAAGGTGCATTTCAATCTGCTTTCGGTTTCAGGCGGAGGTGGCGTTGGATCAAAGATCGAATCATTGAGCGATAATGAAAAGAGAGATCGTATGATCACAGAAATAAAAACATTCAAAGACCATCCTGCACTATTGGGTTGGTATATTTCAGATGAACCGAATGGAAATAATATATCTCCTGAACAGCTGCTAGATGTATATCGAACTGTAAAAGAGAACGATCCATGGCATCCTGTATCAATCGTATTTACTGCCCCATTTCTTATGTCAGGAAAATATATTGATGCACTCGACATTGTAATGGCAGATCCATATCCGATTCCTGATAATCCTGTTTCGATATCAGGTGATATTGCCGGCAAGTTAAAAGCGGAATTCTCAGGAAAGAGACCTGTATGGATGGTACCTCAGGCATTTGGAGGAGGAGAATGGTGGGCCAGGGAACCAACATCTCAGGAGATAAGATCTATGACATGGCAATCGATCATAAACGGTGCCAGTGGAATACAATACTTTGTCAGGCAAGGTCCTAATTACTTTCCGAAATCACAGTCAACATGGAATGAATGCGGAAAGATGGCAATGGAAGTTGCTGAATTAACACCATGGCTTCTTTCAGATGAAGAGACATTACAGGTGGAATCATATAATAAAAATATTCTTGTTACCTCAAAATTTCACAATGGGCAGCTTATCGTAATGGCAGTCAACAGAATAAATGAACCACTCAGAGCAACTATCAGAATTAAAGGATTCAATAATGGCAAAGCCAGAGTCCTGTTTGAGAACCGTTCAGTTATGGTTGAAGGTGGCATGATCAATGATCAGCTTGCTTCTTACGGATCACAGGTTTACCTTATCAATATTAACCCTGATAACCAGGTTTACAAAGAAATCAATACTAATCTTTTAAAAGATCCTGGCTTTGAAGATCTTACCAGCACTGGAATACCTTCAGCCTGTTATGCTCGTCCGGGAGGAGACAGAGGTTCAACCTATTTTCTTGACAGCAGGGAACACCACGAGGGAACTCATTCTCTAAGAATCATTACTCCTTATTATGATAAAGGGGTGGCAATAAGGCTCTTTCCTTTTACTGTCAAAGCAGGTTCAACTTATTCAATTTCGATCTGGGCAAAATCTGACCCTGAACAGAGAGTTATTCCTGCAACAATTCGGGAAAATGATCGTCTGTTTATAAAAAAGGATATGCCTCAATATGCAGAAATACTTTTGGGTGATTTCGGACATGCGAGATTTATACCTGATAATGAATGGAAACAGTATGTAACATTTGTTACTATTCCAACTGATACTTTAGCCACATTCAGGATTAACCTGATATTAAAGATGCCAGGACAGGGTGTCGGCTGGTTTGATCAACTGAAGGTTTATGAAGAAAAGCAATAAGCTAATATTAACCATGCCAGCAGGAACTTCATCCCGGTTAATCTTGCAATAAACAATATGTAAAGAGTCACATTAATTAACTTTTGTTAATGTCATGTTAATTGTCAAATCAGTGGTTCCACTCTGAATAAAAAAGTATAATTTTATCAAATACCCGTTGAAAACCATATTAAATGTAATGATAAACCAATTGTTCAGTCAAATAAATGATTCTAGTTGTTATAAACTCTTTTCTGAAATACAATACCCATGTTAAAAAATCTTATTAAAACTGCCGTAAGACATATTCTTAAACATTTTGGTTATAGCATTCTTAATATCCTGGGACTTACCCTGGGTATTTCAAGTGCGCTATTCCTTGTTATTTATGTATCTGATGAAGTGAGTTACGATCGCTATCATGAGAAAGCTGACAGGATTTACCGTGTTTCATCTTCCATTAAAGAGCCCGATGATCAGTTCACATGGATCGTTGCACAGATACCTTTCGGGCCTCAGGTAGCTCATGATTATCCTGAAGTTCAGTCGTCGGTAAGGTTCATTAATATGCCGCGTGCTCTTTATAAATTTGAAGACAAAGAATTTAACGAAGAGAACTTCTATTATGTTGATTCAACCCTGTTTGACATATTCACCTATAAAGTAATTAAGGGTGAGGTCAAATCCGCGCTTCTCTCTCCAAAAAAGATAATACTTACTGAAAAGATCGCCAACAAATACTTCGGGAAGTCCGATCCTATCGGTAAAACACTCACGACAGGAACCGACACGTATGAAGTTACAGGTGTAATTGAGGATGTTCCCTCAAACTCACATTTTAAGTTTGATGCTCTTGCAGCAAGAAATAATCTGCCAAAAGATATCGGAAACTGGGGCAATTTCGGTGTATTTACCTATCTGCTGTTTCCCGAGAATTTTGATGTCAAAGCTTTTGAGAAAAAGCTGACAGGAATGTACGATGCATATATGAAGACAATATTCGAACCTCTCAAGATCACTATTAAATACAATCTGGAACCACTTACCAAAATACACCTGTATTCTAAAAATGCCGGTGAGCCGGAACCCACAGGAAGTATCACCTACGTATATATTTTTGGTATTGTAGCAATATTCCTTGTTCTTATAGCAGCAATGAATTACATGAATCTGGCAACAGCCCGGTCAACAAGACGTGCCAGGGAGGTAGGTCTTAGAAAAGTTGTCGGTTCACGAAGAGGACCACTGATTCTGCAGTTTTTATCCGAATCAATGGTCTTTACTCTCATTTCTCTTGTAATCAGCATTATATTAATAGCAGTATTATTGCCAAAATTCAACGAACTAGCAGGGAAATCATTTAATCTCCATGTTATTTATAGTCCGGTTGTGATACTTAGCCTGATCGCAGTGGTGATAATTGTTGGCATATTCGGAGGTAGTTACCCTGCCTTTTTCCTCTCCCGGTTCAGTCCGGTTACGGTCCTTAAGGGTGAGATTACTCAGGGATCAGCCGGCAGTCTTTTCCGCAAAATCCTGGTTGTTATACAGTTTTCAGTATCAGTTATTATGATTATCTGTACACTGATCGTCTTCAGGCAGTTAAATTATCTCAAGACAATGGATCAGGGATTTGATCAGAAGAATGTTGTAGGTCTTCAGCTCAATGGGGCTATGATAAATAAGTATCCTGTCCTGAAACAGGTTCTGTCTGAAAACCAGAATATAAAGTATGTAACATCAACAAATACCGCTGTGGGTGAAGGCTCCGGAAAGGTCATATTCCAGGTGGAAACTGACCAGGGCATGTCTAACAGGGGTATAAATTTTGCAGTAGTCGATCATGATTTTACAGAGGCACTGGGAATAAAAATTCTTAAAGGACGTGATTTTCAGCTTGATATGCCATCCGATACACTTACAGGTGTGGTGGTAAATGAAACATTTGTAAAGAGGATGAGCTGGGCCGAACCTGTAGGAAAGAAAGTAACGTTAGGCAATTTTATTAATGGCAGAGTAATAGGTGTAATGCACGATTATCATCAGACCGGGATGTATAACGGAATTGAATCGCTTCTGCTCATTTACCGCCCTCTTAACAACAACATTTATATCAAACTCAGTGGCAATGAAACATCTCAGACACTGAGTTTTATCGAATCAAAGTGGAAGGAAATATTCCCTGATCAGCCTTTTGTTTATACTTATCTCTCAGAAAGGTTTAACAGGCAATTTGAAGCAGATGAAAAACGGGGATTGATATTCACTATATTTACTATACTGGCCATCCTTATTGCCTGCCTGGGATTATTTGGATTAGCCTCATATATGGTCGAACAAAGAACAAAAGAAATTGGGATCAGAAAAGTATTCGGAGCAAACGAGAATACTATACTGGTACTTATTTCAAAGGACTTCCTGATACTCGTTGCAATAGGAATTGTAATTGCGGTCCCTGTGGCTGTCTATTTCATGAGTAACTGGCTTGAGAATTACGTTTACAGGATGAAGATCAGTGCACCACTGATAATACTCGCAGCACTGCTTACAATAGTTATAACATTTATCACTATTAGTTACAAAGCATACCAGGCTGCAATGATGAATCCTGCTAATTCACTTAAAACCGAGTAGAAAAATAAAAACATTATCTGTTTTTTATCAGATTTCAGGCTTTCAGTAAATCATCTTCCATGTCCCTCTCTTCTCCTACCGGAGGACGGATATTGAGATTATTGTCAAAATATTTATATATTTTTATATTGAAATCCGACCTGAAACTGATTTAACTATTAAAAATATTATGAAAAACCTTCTGCCAGCCTTAATATTACTTTCACTTATTTTCCATCGCTGCAGCAGGGATGAAGTGAACATTAATTATAAGAGTAATCCGGAACCTCTCCTCAGGAATGCTTATATCAAGCTCCCTCTTGGTGCTGTAAAACCAGAAGGCTGGCTTAAGTCCCAGCTCGAGGTTCAGGCTTCAGGTCTTACCGGGAATATCGATGATTTTTGGCCCGACCTGGTAAACTCCGCATGGCATAACAGTGGTGGTGAAGCCTGGGAACGAGGCCCGTATTTTCTTGATGGACTGGTTCCACTTGCCTACCTGCTCGACGATAACCGATTGATTGAGAAGGTGAAGAAATGGATTGAACCAATCCTTTCAAGCAGTAATGATACCGGCTGGTATGGTCCGGTTAAAAACAAAGATCGCTGGCCTCTTGCTGTCGCCAATAAAGTCCTTATGCAATATTATGAAGCTACCGGCGATGAAAGGGCAATAAAAGTTCTGACAAAATATTTCAGATATCTGCACGATTCCCCGCCTGACTGGCCCCACAAGGATTGGAGAGGCGTGCGGGCTATGGAAAACGCTGTAACAGGATACTGGCTCTACAGACAAACTGGTGAAAAATGGATACTTGAAACCATAGAATCAATTCAGAAGAATGGTGCCGACTGGACAACCTATTATGAAAAATTCCCATGGGATTCCGCAGCAGCGGCAGATAAAAAGATACCACATGATGGTACTCCGGAAGGCATGACTGCTCATGGTGTTAATAATGCAATGGCAATAAAATATCCCGGATTATGGTACCAGCAATCAAAGGATCCTATTTTTAAAAATGCCGTTTTCACCGGAATTGAAAAATATGATAAAAACCATGGACAGGCGGGAGGAAGGTTTTCAGCTGATGAACATCTTGCAGGTAAAAGTCCGGCACAGGGAACTGAAGTTTGCACAGTTGTGGAATATATGTTTTCGCTTGAGGAGCTCTACGCAATATTCGGGGATAACAGGTTTGCTGACAGACTTGAACTGCTTACATATAATGCCTTACCCGGAGCAACCACTCCCGATATGTGGTCGCATCAGTATGACCAGCAATCTAACCAGGTAATTGTTTCAGCTGCAAAAAGAGACTGGAGTTCAAATTTTGATTATTCCAACATTTATGGTCTCATGCCCAATTTTGCATGTTGCCTTGCAAACATGCATCAGGGGTGGCCTAAATTTGTTGAAAGCATGTGGATGGCAACAAATGACAATGGTCTGGCATTAGTTACATATGGTCCGTCAGTTGTAAAAGCAAAAGTGGGAAAAGGCAAAAATGTTACGATTACTGAAAAGACTGAATATCCGTTTAAGGGATCTGTGGTTCTAACAATTTCCACTGATAAGCCTGTAAGATTTCCTATAGATCTTAGAATACCTGGATGGGCTGACTCAGTAACAATAAAATATAAAAATAAAACTGTAGTTGTGAAAGGCAGCTCTGGTTATAAGCTAAAGGAAAAATGGAAAAACAACGACCAGATCAGTTTGGAAATACCAATGGATATTCGCGTTGAGAAGAGGTTTAATAATTCATTAACAGTTTTGCGTGGGCCGCTCTGTTATTCACTCAGGATTGATAAAGAATATAAAAATGTCAGGATAAATTATGACAATTTTAGCTACAAAGGAAGTGCTGATTGGGAGATTTACCCAAAGAGTACATGGAATTACGGTCTTTTAATAAGCAGGGAAAATCTGATGCGTGGCATAAAAGTGGCCGAAAATCCAATAAGTAAATATCCCTTTTCAGACAAAGGGGATATGATCTGGACTGCAGATTCGGGAAAATATATCACATGGGATCAGGAAGCACCAGTGGTTATCACAGCAAGGGGCATAAGGATCCCTGAATGGATTATGAAGAATAATTCAGCTGACATTCCACCGCTAAGCCCTGTAAAACCAGAGGGAGATCCCGAAATAATTAAGCTGGTACCGTATGGATGTGCAAAATTGAGGATCACTGAATTTCCGGTTATGGATATAATTCTGATGGAGGATATAATGAAACCATCCAAAAAATAAAGATTACCATTAATCAGATTTCCCCGGTTTTTTCCTGAAGCCAAAGCCTTTCAGGATCATTCAGATATGGGCTAATTTTTTCAAAGACTTCAGAATGATAAGCATTTAACCAGACGATCTCTTTCCTGTCAAGCAGAGAAATGTCAATTAGTGATTTATCTATATGACAAAGTGAGAGTGCATCAAATTTCAGAAATTGTCCGAATTCAGTCTCTTCGTCCTCATAACAGAGAATAAGGTTTTCAATTCTTATTCCATATTCACCTTCGCGGTAAATGGCAGGTTCATCAGAGACAAGCATACCAGGTTCAAGGATAGTTTTTGATCCTGTTCCTGTACCAGGACCTATATACTGCGGACCTTCATGAACATTAAGACAGAATCCGACACCATGTCCTGTTCCATGACCATAATTCAATCCCTGCTCCCACAATGCTTTTCGGGCTAACAGGTCAAGATGGCAACCCTTGGTGCCTGCGGGGAATTTTGCCATTGCAAGGTTGATCATTCCTTTAAGAACAAGTGTAAAGTCTTTCTTCTGTTGAGCAGATGGCTTCCCAATGGCTATTGTCCTGGTAATATCTGTTGTCCCGTCAAGATACTGGCCACCTGAGTCGATAAGTAGAATTCCTGCTGCTTCTATAACAGAATCAGTTCCGGGTGTCGCCGAATAATGAGGCAGCGCACCATGTTCATTATAAGCTGCAATAGTTGAAAAACTTGGTCCAAGATAATTTTCCTGCTCACTTCTTAAACTGTTTAGCTTATCAGCCAGGGAAATCTCTGTCATAGCTACCGAACCTGAATTATTCTCCAGCCAGAAAAAAAATCTGGTAAGTGCTACCCCGTCTTTCACCATTACTCTACCAATGTTTTCAATCTCTGTCTTATTTTTAATTGCTTTAAGACGGGTTGGAATGCTGATATCCTCTATGATTTTTGTCCCATGCAGAATGGATTTATACAATGAAGCAGAAGTTGTTTCAGGGGTCAGCAGAATTGTTGAGTCATTGGGTATAACGGATAGCATTCCGTCTATCTCTTCATAAGGCAGCATTACAATATCGAGCTTATCAAAATCGGTTGCAAGTTTTAGTGAAATTTTACTCTCATCAACAAATAACAAAACCTGCTGTTCATTAACAATAGCGAAGGAGGTCAGTAATGGGCTGTATTTAGCATCATTCCCCCTGATATTAAGTAACCACATAATATCATCTAATGAAGTAAGGAGATGGTAATCTACAGACTGTTTCTTCATCTGTTCACGGACCTCCATGATCTTTAGTGATCTATCCTTTCCACAAAATTCAACAGAGTGATCTAAGGCAACTGAAAGAGGCATTGGTGGACGATCGGTCCATAATACGGATATCAGGTCGCACTCGGTATCAAACATCACATTTTTCCCGTCAAGAGCTTTTGTGATTTTTCTCATATTCCCGATTGAGAGAGTCCTTCCATCGCAGGCTATTCTGCCTCCTGGTTTTATGTTATTACCCAGCCAATCAATGAAGTCTGTCTTATCAGGAAACGCAGGTTTTACCAGAACAATGCCTGTACCAGTAAGCTGGTGTTCAGCCTGAATAAAATAACGTGAATCTGTCCATAATCCTGCAAATGTTTCAGTCACAACAACTGTTGCCGATGAACCAGTAAACCCGGTCATCCATAAAACAATCCTCCAATAATCAGGAATGTTTTCTCCAAGGTGTGGATCCGTGGAAGGGATAATATAAGCATCGATACCATCAATTTTTATCAAGGATCGTAAAACTGATAATCTATTATTGCTTTCTCTCATGAATTACAAATTTCCACAATGTAATTAATTCATATTGTGTCTGCAATTCGTTGTACAGAAAAAGTATGTTGTTACAAAACCACTTTAAAGTTTAAAGTTCTCGAGTATTTGTGTGCAGAACAGCTACTGTTGCTATTTGTCACTTTACTGGCAGGAGTTCCATAAGACTCACATATTGTTAAAGCCGATTTGGGAGTCAATGATTATTCAATTTTGTTTTATAAAATTTAATTTTATGGTTATGCCTAATATTCAGCTTGATTTAATCAGGTATTCTTCTATTGGACAGAAATTTTTTCTGTTTTCAGGATTTTATATCTGCCTGATATTACCACCATGTAAATTCCCTCAGGAAGATCGGTCACATTCAGCTGTATCCTGCCATCAGTCAGCTTTGTTTCCCTTACCAGTAAACCTAAGCTGTTGTATAGTTTTACTGTCGAACCTTCTTTGGTAATGATGTTCAACTGATCAGTGGCCGGATTAGGGTAAATAGTGATTTCATCTGTCATTATTTTTTCTTCAACAGACACGACGTCGTTCTTCTTTTTCAGTTTAACGTTGTCAATGGTAAATGATGCCGATTCCATACCAGGAAGAAATGAAAGTTTAATGTAACGAAAGATTGTATCGAGGGTAAATTCAAATGAAAAGTTCGAAGGGGTTGTATTGATGATTATAGTTTTGTCCAATAAAGTTGTCCAGGGAATCGTATCCTGAAGTACGGAAATCTGACATTGCCTGTTATCGGTTTCAGAACTGGCATCGAAAGAAAGCTCATAGATGGCACCTTTTTCAAGCTTGCTTAATTGTAAATCGTTAAAGGATTGGTTCAGTTGTATATGCGATGATTCAGGGACCGATGCGATGGTAATTCCCGATACCTTACATTCACCGTTTACAAGGGAAGCGCTCGCAGTCACTCCCAGATAATCGGCAAACGTTAATTGCCACGGTGATAGTGAGCACGAGCCAAAACCACCGTTTCTGATAATGTTATCCGGATCGGTTTCTGTTTCGGGGATGCAAGGTGTGATCATCTCGGAAACTGGTCTTCGCCATACTCCACCTCCATATGTTCCTGCAAAAACATATGTCTCTGTCACAAAAAATGTGTTGATAATTTTATTCCTCAAGCCTGTGTTAACCTGGCTCCAATTCATACCGTTGTCTGTCGAAAGATAGACACCACCACCATCGCTACCGGCAAAAATATTTGAACCGCTCATTGCAAGGGCGTTTATATAGGAATTCGTCAATCCGTTATCGACTATATTCCAGCTTGTACCATTGTTTGTCGATAGATACACACCCGAACCAGATGTGCCTGCAAAGATGTGTGATCCGCTCAAAAGAAGAGAAGTTATCACCATATTTTCTAAACCGGTGTTGGCAGCATTCCAGCTTGCACCATTGTCTATCGAGAGAAATACACCATCATCACTTCCGGCAAAAATGTTTGCGCCACTGGCAGCCAGAGTATAAATATTTTTGGTAGTCAGACCGTCGTTGGCCTCAATCCAGCCTGTACTGATATCTGATAAACAATATATGCCACCTCCATGGGTACTGGTAAAAACTTTAGAGCCGCTCGTAATAAGAGTGTTAATAGCTGTATTCGGTAATCCGGTATTGACTGGGTTCCAGTTTGTGCCATTGTCTGTAGAAAGGAAAACACCATCGCCCCAGGTCCCGGCAAAAATATTAGTCCCATTCACGGTAAAAGCGGAGACATTAGTATTGGTAAATACATCGCTTACTGATTTCCAATTTGTGCCATCGTCTGTCGAAAAAAATACTCCGGTACCCCAGGTTCCGGCATAAAGATTTGAACTACACTTCAAAAGTTTGTTAATAGAAGAGTTTATCAGGCCTTTGTTAACTGTCTTCCAGCTATTGCCGATGTCTTTCGACATGAAGACTCCACCGAAGATTGTCCCTGCAAAAAGATTTCCGTCACAAACAGCAAGAGATAATATATTTAGAGATGTCAGACCGGTATTGACCGGACTCCAGGTTGAACCATTATCTGTCGAGCGGAAGACTCCACCGTTAAAAGCTCCGGCAAAAAGATTTGAACCACTAATAGTTAAAGCATCAATATGAAAACTCGTCAAGCCAGTATTAACCTCGTTCCAGCTGGTACCATTGTTTACTGAAAGGAAAACTCCACTATTATATGTCCCGGCAAAAAGATTTGTGCCACTCACAGCTAATGAAATGATATATGTGTCTGTCAGTCCATTATTAACTGGAGTCCAGTTTGTACCATTATCTGTGGAGAGAAAAACTCCGCCTCCAGATGTTGCAGCAAAAATATCTGAACCTTTAACGGCAAGGCCTATTATATAGGATTGCGTTAATCCGTTATTCACCTGCTTCCAGCTTGTGCCATTATTGGTGGAGAGAAAAACTCCGCTTCCATATGTCGCAGCAAAAATATCCGAACCTTTTACAGCAATATCCCTGATATATGTTTGGGTTAATCCGTTATTCACTGCTTTCCAGTTTGTACCATTGTCTGTTGACAGAAATACTCCACCGTTCAAGGTCCCGGCAAAGAGATTTGTTCCACTTGCAGCAAGAGAATAAATATAAGAGCTTGTTATTCCATTACTTGCTGTCTTCCAACTTGAGCCATTATCTGTTGAGAGGAATACTCCGTTTCCATCAGTGCCTGCAAAAAGATTTGCTCCACTTACAACAAAACAATTTATTGTACCACCATACGGTCCGTTTGTTTGTATCCATTGAGCATTTATTGCATCTGAAAACAGCAACAGAATCAGGTACGCGACTATAATTGAACGTATTGTTACCATAATCTTTCGTTTTTGTTGTTACAAATATATTTTCACAACTCCATTTAATAATTTTCTTATAATTGCTTTCATTGATGGTTTGTCTGATCAATAAAAGACGCAATGTCATTTTTAAATTTCTTTAATGATGGTTCGTGTATGTACATCATGTGGCCAGCATCATAATAGAGTATCTTGATATGCGATTGCAGGTCCTTACGGAGATTGAGATGGGAAACCATGTATTCAGTTGCGAGAAAAGTTGTGGTAAGATCATAATTTCCCTGAAGTACCAGCACCTTTAGATTCGGATTGTAACCCATAGCATGTGCAAGATCAAAACCTGTGTTGACGAGTGACTGGGGAAATTCAATGCCGGGAATTTTGTGCCGGAGATCCCATGCCAGGTTTGCCTCCAGATTACAAAAAGAATAATTCCTTTTGAAACTGAATTTCAGATCACGATGAATATAGTCAAGAAAAGCTGAAGTAAATGCTCCTGATGTGGCAGCATCTGATGGATCATAATTGGAGGACTTATTTAAAAAATCAAAGCTGACACCAGAGAAACGTGCATCGAGATATCCAATTGCTTCACGGTTTCTTTTCAGTAATTCATTAGCAAATTGACCCGAAGAGACACGCATATCAGCATTTTCAAGATACTCAATTGAAAGGCCGGTGTAGCGATGCATTTTGCCAATGATTGCTTTTCTTGTGGAATCAGGCAGATTGTTACCCTGAGCTAATGCCAGAGAATATTCACCCTGCGCGAATTCCCTTACTTCCCTGAGTAGTGGCGCTATCTCAGCAGGAGGATCAGGCAATACTTTGTGATACCAGGCAACAGTGGTATAAGTTGGAAGATTGAATATTAAGCCATTATCGTAGCCAAAAGCATCATCAAAAACTATCTGCAGGTCTGTAGCCATTGAAACAAGGATCACACCGTTAAATGACATGTTATCATTACACTGAAGGTAATCTACCACGCCTGCTGAACGTGTAGTGCCATAACTCTCTCCAAGAAGGTACTTAGGTGAGTTCCATCTTCCATTTTCAGTGATGTACTGGTGGATGAAATGTGCAATCGACACAATGTCAGAATCCACACTCCAGAAATCTTTATCTTTCGCTTCACCTATCGCATGACTGAACCCAGTGCCGACTGCATCAATCATTACCAGGTCCGATTTATCCAGGATGCTGTATTGGTTGTCAACGACCTGATAAGGGGGTGGTGGAGTATATGAGGAATCGCTTGTTACTATTCGTTTAGGGCCTAAAACTCCCATATTAAGCCATACAGAGCAACATCCGGGACCACCATTGTAGGCAAAAGTTATTGGTCGTTGGCCCGGATTGGCAACGTCGTTACGGATAAAGGCGAAGTAACCCATACTGGCATATGGAATATCTTTGCTGTTTCGAACAATTAAAGTTCCGGCCGTTGCTGTATAAGGGACAGTTACCCTGCCAATGACGATATTATGTTGTGTCACCGATTGTTCAGCTGTGGGCTGGTTGACTGACTTGATTTTTGTGGTGTCGTCTGCTTCACCTTTGCCCATGACTGAAAAGCTGCATAGAGTTATCAGAAACAGGGCTAAGAGACCTGAAATTGCTGTAAAGGATTTTGTTTTCATAAGTAAGGAACTTGGTTATATTCAAATGTCTTGCTTAACAGTCGGATCATTATCCGAATGGTTCCCTGATTTATGAAAAAAAGTTTTGCTTTATAGTACCGAAGGAAATGACCTAACGACAATTCCCGATAAAAATATAAGGTGCCCAATAATACGGATGACGGTATAATCCGTATTCGGAATGAATCATATTTAGTTTCGCCCCCTGCAATGCTTCATTTTTGTCCATGCCATGAACCAGACCGGAATAGAAATCCTTCATAAATCCGGCTGTTGTCCGGTCATTTATATTCCAAAGACATACAGTAACTGAAGTAGATCCGGCATAAAAAAAAGACCTGGCTAACCCGACGATACCTTCACCCTGGTATAACTTCCCACGTGCTGTTTGACACGCTGACAATACTACCATATCAGCATTTAATCTCAGATTTAATATCTCATTTACCTGAAGGATGCCATCTTCCTTTGACTCATCATTCGTGCTCAGCACAATTCCCGACCGGAATGGAGCCGTTTCCTCAATGAATCCATGTGTTGCAAAATGAATGTACCTGTAACTCTCCAAGGCTTCATTCTTAAAGGATTCTTCGCTTGCATCCGATTTTACATGGATTACACTTCTCCCTTTGGGAAATAAACTTGCAATTGCCGACACTTCAATATCCGAAAATGGAAGAGGGCTGAAATGAAATCCGTCAGTTTCATACAGGTTTTTCAACTTGTCACTCTCATCTCTTTCACCCTGAATTCTCAATTTCTGAGAGTGATTTCCCCATCCTCTTGTTATTGATTCATTGGGAGTTTCTTTATAATCAGGATTCCCGAATGCAAGTAACTGTTTTCGTGAGAGATTCTTCGATTTGTCTGCATTATAATAAGCCATGGATGTAGAGGAAGGGTTATAGGAAAAAGTGAAATCTTCAATAAGGTAATGCGGAGTTTCACTGTTTTCACATTTTTTGATTACCAGCGATTCAAAAGGCAGATAATGCAGTATTCCATCCGGGATAATGATGACATGAGATCCTTTTTTAATTTCATTTATACATGGCTGCAATAGAATTTCAAAAACATCATAACCTGTTTTAATGTGATTTGAGAAAGGATTTGTTAAGCCAACTGGTTTTTCAATAGTATTCATGTATTCACTGACAGCTTTTTCTATAGTTTCCTTCTCTGGCAGTTGATATAGTTTGAATTGGTCCTTTGATAACTTCCACAAAAAAGAATGTTCAATTCCCAGGAAAAATTCCAATATTACCTCATTGTCGTGCAGGATTTCATGCTGTATTTTTTCAGCATCATATGATTCAGGATAAAACAATGTTGCATATTTTGAGTTATTCTCCCTGATTTCCCTGGAAAGTTTTTCAAAATCGTTCTCTAATTCGACTAATTCTCCTTCCAGCTTTTCACTTTCTCTATTCGTAAGCTTATTATTATACAATTGTTTTTGATTAACAGATATTTTTCTCAAAATCTCATCTTCTTTGTGTTTCAATCCGGGATCGATTCCACTTTGCACATCTGCCTTTGATGCTATTAGATTTTCCAGGAAAGCCCTTGCTTTGGCCCTCTCGGCATATTTAAATGCAAGTTTATCATAATTATTCTGCGGATATTGATTATGCATTGACGCTAATAAACCGATTATACCTTCATAAACATCTATATGTTCACCAAAAAAATATGACTTATATTCTTCAACCGGTAATTCGTGCTGCACTTTTTCATTCTTATCAATAGCCGCCATATAATGTTCAAGTGCTTGTTCAGGTTTGCCAAGTTTATCAAGAACCATAGCTATCCCTCTATGAGCCTGACAGTAAACTTCCAGTTCACTTGATGATTTTGCATATTTTAATGCCTCTGAAAAAAAATCAAGAGAAGCCACATAATTGGCTTGATTATATTCTAAATAGCCTAAATTAAACAGCTGATTCTCTATAACATATCTGGCTCTGATCTCTCTGCCTGTTTTTAAAGCCTGACTCAAATAATCCTTTGCCTTTTTATAATCCTTCATCACCATCATTAATTCTCCAATATTTCCAGTAATCATGGCTATTTCTTTCTGGTTTCCAATTTCCTTATTAATCTTAAGAGATTGCCGGAAATAATCCAGGGCAGCCGGACAATTATCCAGCATCCGGTGCATGCATCCTATATTACCTAAATGTCGGGCGGTTCCGCTTTTATCACCAATTTTTTCACTGACATCCAATGCTTTTGTATAATACTCCAGAGCTTTAGTATAATTTCCGATTCCCTGGTAAATAATAGCAATATTCCCCAGAGTCAGCGATTCACCCTCACTGTCTCCAATCTCATTCGCTATAGCCTGACCCTTTTCCTCAAAATCAAGCGCTTTCGCATAGAATCCATGATGCAAATAGATCAATCCTATGCCACCATAACACCTTCCTTCATTGAATATGTCGCCTGTTTCGATTGCCATTTCATGCATCCGGTTATAATATGTAAGCGCATTATCATAGTCGCCCAAATTCCAACTGACAAGTCCGAGGTTAAAAAAGCATAACAATTTGGTATATTTATCGCCTGCTTGTTCGGCAATGCAAAGAGAATTTTTGATATAATCCAATGCCAGATCGAATTTACCCATCATTTGATAAGCCAGTCCTATATTATAATAAAATAGTCCTTCACGGTTCCTGTCCTTAATTTGCTGCGCGCCTTTAATAGCTTTTTCACTTATTTTTATTGATCTTTCATAATCACCGGTATGTAAGTAAACTAATCCCAGGTTTCCATAACTGCGAACCTCTTCCTGTTTCTGTCCGGTCTGTTCTGAAAGCTTTATCGCTTTTTTTAAATAGATTTCAGCTTCTTTATAGTTACCGGTATAGCAAAATGAAAGGCCGATATTACCTGAAAAAACACACTGGTTTGGTATGTCTTTATTAGCTTTTGATTCCACTAAACCTGTTTTACTTACTTCAAGTAATTTGTCGTATTGACCAGTGCGAAAATAAATCACTGCTTTCAACGAATAGGCATCCAGAAAATCATCTGCAATAACAACGGTTTTATCTAAATACGAAATAGCATTTTTCCAATTACCATGCTTCATGAAAAGATATCCCAATCCATAATTAATATATAGGTTATTGGTATCGTTTGCAGCAAGATTATTGAAGATACTGTCTGCCTGACCGAGCTCCTTATTTTGTTCATAATTATCAATCATATCTCTGTAAAAAGGAGCATATGGAGGGATAAGGGATATAATTTTCTGATATTCGGACTCTGCCCTGGAATTTTCTTTGAACCTCTGGTACAAATAACCGCGACCGTAAGTTATTAATGAGTTCCGGGGATTTTCTTTTGCCAGACTGCCGAAATGAGTTAACCCTGAGTTCAAATCATTTTTAAGGTAATATACTTCCGCCAGTTTTCGATATGCATTTGCGTTACATGTATCGGATTCAATCAAGCGGGCAAGAATGTTGATGGATTTATCATATTTTTTAACGGCCATCAATTTGCATGCCCTGATATAGCGACTATGAAAGGGATCTGTTATGTGACAAAAGAAGTATGAACCACAAAGAAGGACAGCGATCAGATATATCCAAAAAAGCAATCTGTGAAAGCTTTTTTTAATCAATGGTTAATTAGTCTTTGTTAAGTAGACTAAAATTAAACAAATATTTGTTCAATATCATATTTGTTTCCTTCTGTTTTTCAATGACGGTCAGTGTGTATTTACCCTCTATGAAATATTTTTGAGGACAAACCAATATTACAGTACCTGACTGATCAATAAATTTCAGGTTATTATCCTGCCAAATAACATGATTTTCACTATTGCTGATATAAGTCTGATAGATATTATTCTCCTGGTTTTTAATTGGTAAAACAAACGAAAAAGCAAAGAGACTGGATTTCTTATCAAGTACTTTAATATTAAATTGCTTCCCGGCAGCACGTTGATCATTCTGTTCCAGTACAAAAATATTGCCGATATTAACTGGTTCCGATATCTTGCCCTGACTGCTGTCCCTTTTAAATAAGCCAAGCCATGCAGGGTAAAGTAAGGCCAATATTAAAATATAAGCATAGACAGGCTTCAATACCGGTTTAGTAAAGAATTCCCGGATTTTTTGCATTATACCTCTTATAATTGGTACAGTTTCCGACTCATTGAGTGAGTCAGTTACCTTATTCAGAATTTCCAGCTCTTTACTGCATTGCTGGCAGGATGAAATATGATTTTCAATACGGGCTATAACTTCCTTTTTAAGTTCTTTTTTTGATTCAGAAAATATCGTAAGCAATTTTGAGTTGATATGCTCCAAGCCAGTTTCACCAGCAGTAACGTTTAATCCTTCCACGATCCAATTAATTCTGTTCAGTTCTTCCTTACATGAAGTACAAACAGAAAGGTGATTTTCAACCATGATCATCTCAGCTTCTGAAAGGCTTTTCGAAACGTACCATGGCAATAGATCAGCTATTCCCTTTTCCCCGCATTTCGATTTCTGTACCATAAATCTATGATTTCATCTAATAGTCGTCCCGGGTATTAAATCGTTCCAATATTTTTCTTTTAATTGCACTGCTTTTGCAATACACCGTGATACTCTTGATTTTACAGTTCCTTCCGCAACATTTAATATAGTGCTTATTTCATTATATGATAATCTCTCAACAAATACTAGTTGAAGTGTTTCCCTGCACATTTCAGCCAGTTCTTCCAGAATTGCTTGTACAATTTTTTCCCTTTCTTGTCTGATCATTCCATCAGAAGCGTCTTCCTCCTCAACATCTTCAATTAAATCAGCAGTATATGTCACTTGTTTATTATATGATTTTCTTAAAAAATCGATGCAGGTATATTTTGCGATACGATACACATATGTTTTTAGCAGGGAGGCATTATGAAACCTGTTCTCTTTAAGATTTTCGTAAATCTTTAACCGGACATCCTGAACAATATCTTCGCTATTATCTTTTAATCCCCAGTTGAAATTACTGACGACTTTTTCAATCCATCCTGTAATAATAAAGAATTCCCTTGCATCACCTTTGATATAGCCTTCGATGAGTCTATCCTGGTTTTCCTGATCAGGGTTTTTCATTGTGCTTGATTATTTAAAATCAGCAAATACGGGTCAGATTTTCACGTGTTATAAACTTTTCACTTCATTAACCAGGATCTGCAGTGTACCTTTGGCATCGCCGAATAACATTCTCGTTTTGTCGTTAAAAAAGAGCATATTCTCAATAGCTGCATAACCTTTACCCATTCCACGTTTCATCACTATAATATTTTTAGCATCACGGGCTTTTATGATCGGCATACCATAAATAGGACTTGATGGGTCATCTTCAGCAGCTGGATTCACAACATCATTGGCTCCAATGACAACCAGAACATCGGTATTTGGCAGATCAGGATTAATCTCTTCACTCTCAATAAGTTGTTCATAAGGAACATCAGCTTCAGCCAGCAGAACATTCATATGTCCGGGCATACGCCCTGCAACTGGGTGAATTGCATATTTGACTTCGACTCCTTTGTCCTCAAGAAGTCTATCCAGTTCATGGCATATGTGCTGGGCCTGTGCAACTGCAAGTCCATAGCCAGGAACAATGACAACCTTCTTTGAATAGCTTAACAGTACAGCTGCATCGGTAATTGATATTTCTTTTACTGAGCCCATTTCTGTATCATTGGCCTGGCCGCCTCCGCCGAATACACCAACGATCACATTAAGCAAAGAGCGGTTCATTGCCTTACACATGAGTATTGTCAGTATAGTTCCTGCTGATCCAACAAGTATTCCTCCGGTAAGCATTGCCTGGTTATTGTAAAGGAAACCTCCCATTGCTGCAGCAACACCTGTAAATGAGTTCAGCAGTGAAATAACAACCGGCATATCGGCGCCTCCTATCGGCATAACAAATAAAACTCCATAAATAACTGCAATAACGAACATAATATAAATAAGAGGTGTCAATTCGCTGCTTGTCTGAACATTACGGGTCATAATAAAAATAATAAAACCAATAAGAACGGCCAGTATAGTAAGATTTACATATTTCATGGCTTTTATCCGCATATCTCCGATCCAACCATCAAGCTTGCCAAAAGCAATCATACTCCCTGCCCATGAAACAGTACCGATCATCAGTCCTAAAAGGATCGCCAGCACTTGTCCGTTAGCCATACCGCTTTTTGCTATCAGTTCAGGGCTTACATGAGGGAATTCCATCATTGATATTAGAGCTGCAGCAGCACCACCCATACCGTTAAAAAATGAAACCAGTTGAGGCATGGCAGTCATTTTAACTTTTTTTGCGATAATCCAGCCTAAGATTGTACCAATAGCAATTGCAGCAAGAATAAGTCCAATATTGCCAATAGGTTTTCCATCTTTTTGATGAAACAGGATAGTGGCAATTATCGCCAATCCCATACCGATTGCAGCATAAGTATTGCCTCTGCGGGCAGTAAGAGGGTGGCTTAACATTTTCAACCCAATAATAAAAAGTATCGATGCAATAATATATGAAAACTCTAGAATTGAGATGCCTGCTGTGAGGTTAGATATATTGTTCATTCTTTAGATCTTTGGTTTTTTCTAACAGGATTTTTTACTATTTCTTTTTCTTGAACATTTCCAACATTCTGTCCGTAACTACGAATCCGCCAACAACATTAAGTGTTCCCAAAACAACAGCAAGAAATCCTAATATCATGGCTCCGGCAGTTTCAGCATGACCCATTACTATTATGGCTCCAATAATTACAACTCCATGGATTGCATTAGCACCCGACATAAGCGGAGTATGCAGAATAGCAGGAACATGGCTTATTACCTCTATCCCGAGAAAGATTGAAAGGATAACAATAAAAATAGCCTCCCTGTGTAATAAGAAAAAACTTAATATATTTTCCATAACATCCTGTTTATTTGATATTCAGCATTTGTTTAACACGTTGACTAATATACTCTTTCTTATGTACTGCCGTAGTCCCGTTTATAATGTCATCCATAAGGTTCAATACAAGGTTCCCGTCTTTATCAATCATTATCTTAAGAAGGTTGATAATATTATTACCAAACATTTTGCTGGCATCTGAGGGCATATCAGAGGGATAGTCTGATTTCCCGATAATGGTTACACCGTTGACGACTATTCTTTCATTATCCTTCGTCAATTCGCAGTTGCCGCCTGTAGAAGATGCCAGATCAATGATAACTGATCCGGGCTTCATGCCATTTACTGTTTCTTTAAGAAGAAGAACCGGGGCTTTCCTGCCAGGGATCTGGGCAGTACAAATTACAACATCAGCAGCTTCTGATCTCTTTTGTATAAGATCCTGCTGTTTATTTTTAAACTCCTCGGATTGTTCAACCGCGTAACCTCCTGCCAATGCATCTTCTTTCGCGCCTTCAACTTCAATAAATTTTCCTCCCAGGCTCTTAACTTCCTCTTTTACAGCTGATCTCACATCGAACACTTCCACTACTGCCCCAAGTTTCCGGGCTATTGCAACTGCCTGCAATCCTGCCACTCCTGCACCTAAAATCAGAACTCTGGCTGGTTTTATTGTACCGGCAGCAGACATGAACATCGGGAAGAATCTGGGCAATAAGGAGGCGGCTTCAAGGACAGCCTTATAACCTGATATGGTTGCCATTGAGGATAGAATATCCATCGACTGGGCCCGTGTAATTCTTGGTATAAGATCGAGTGCGAGAACTGTTAATCCATGAAGACGGGCTTTCTCAAGCCAAATATTGTTTTCAGAAGGATTAATAACCGAGCATAATATCTGGCCTTCCCTGAAAGAGGCTATATCATCATCCAGGGGAGGATTGACTGACAATAACATTTCAGAATTAAGCATAACGTCCTTTCGTTCAGATGTATGGGCGCCAGATGCCTGGTAAGTTTTATCAGAGGCAAATGCCCTCTCCCCGGCATGAAATTCAACAAATACTTCTACTCCCAACTTTTTAAGCAGAACAACTTCTCCCGGAAGTATTGCCACCCTGTTTTCTATTCCTGATTCTCGGAGGATACCTATTCTCATAAGTTTGGAGTTTGGAGTTTGAATTTGGGAGTTACTAAAGTTTAACTAAAATTGGTCACCAATATAATAAACAATAAGTTATCCTGAACATTATAAGGACAACTAAAAAAAATTCATGGGATAAACTTATTCATTATCACCTCAATAATCAAAGTTTCGCCATTTGTAAGTAGTTTAATCGAAAATGAAAATGTACTTCATACTTGTCGGATTTTCATATATGTTTTAGCTGGATTCTATTTCCCGAAAAAATTCCTCAACCAGAAATTATTTGCCAGATTTCTGGAATGAACAGCTTTTGCACCACCCCACCCATGGCGTCCCCCGGGGTAAAGCATAAACTCAAAGGATTTACCTTCATCCTGTAATCTGGAAATCAGATATATGGAATTCTGCATATGAACATTATCATCCATATCTCCATGAGTCATAAATAATTTCCCTTTGTAGTCTTTTGCAAAAGTAAGTGCCGACCCATCTTTATATCCTTCCGGATTATCCTGTGGAGTATCCATATATCGTTCGGTATATATGTTATCATAGAGCCGATAATCTGTAACTGAAGAACCTGCAAAACCATGAGTCCAGTAATCGGCACCCTTTGTAAGAGCCAGGCATGTCATATATCCGCCATATGAGCTTCCTGTAATACCCATCCGGGTGCCATCAACATAAGGTTTTGTCAGTAACCACTTCACGGCATCCTCATAATCCAGAATCTCCCATTTACCAAGGCACCTATAAATATAGTCCAGGCCCTTCTTCCCAAATTGCCCAGATCCACGGTGATCAACAGTAAAAGTAATGATCCCGTTCTGTGAATACCATGTAGGGCTGGCTCCCTGCCACTTATTGGAAACATTACGTGAGTCCGGACCACCGTATATAGTAAAAACTACAGGGTATTTTTTTGTTGAATCAAAATTCACCGGATAAGTAATTATAGCCGGCATTCTAAATAATCCATCGGAAGTAGGGATCTTAATCAATTCAGCCCTTGAGTTTTTAGCAGGATCGTAAACCGGCTGATCAAATTTATAGATATCCTTCAGGAACTTCCCTTTTTTATTATAAGCAATAATCGAACCTGCACTTGAAATACTGTTCCAGGTATCAATAAGATAATTTCCTTTAGGAGAAACGCTTACAGTATGGGTTCCCTCTCCATTGGATATTTTCAGAAGGTTCTTACCATCGAGTCCGACGCTGAATGCATGAATATCAGTCGATTCCGGTCCTGTCGCGGAAAAATAAATTACTTTAAGATCTTCATCAACCTGGTCTATGGATGTAATCCTGAAGTCAAAATCTGTAAGTTGGTTTATAAGCCTGCCATCCCATGCATAGTAATATAGATTCTCCCAGTCATTTTTATAGCTTCTTACGATAAAACCTGAGCCGTTTTTCATTACATATATGTCATCATAAAATTCCACCCAGGTCTTTCTGTTTTCACTGTATATTTGTTTAAAGTCGCCTGAAACAGGTTCAGCCAAAATGATTTTAATTTCATTCTGATCACGATTAACTATCTGTATAGCAAGCTTTTTACTGTCGGGTGTCCAGAACGGCCATGCAATATACTGGTCGATATTATAATCTGTATTTACCCATACAGTTTTGGCTGTAGCAATATCAGCAATACCCAGTTTAACTTTCGGATTTGGATCTCCAGGCTTAGGATAATGAGTTGCCTCTATAAGTCCATGAATACCATCAGTCTCATCGAGTCTGTTTAAAGTGAATATAGGAACATCTGTCTCATCAGTTCTCAGGTATGCGATTTTAGTTCCGTCGGGTGACCACCAGAATGCTGCATAGCGGCCAGGTCTGCCAAGTATTTCCTCCATATAAACCCAGGAAGAATAACCATTGTAAATATTATCGGTGGCATCGAAAGTAAGCCTTATTTCCCTATTGTTCAATAAATCAAACACATATAGATCTTTGTTTTTTGTATATGCTATCTTCTTACCGTCAGGTGAAAAGCGGGCATTGACTTCAGCTGATTTGTCATTCGTCAGTCTTTTAAGTTCCCTGTCACCGGTTCTGAAATAGAAAAGATCATTATCTTTTGAAATCACGGCACTTTTCATATCGGGACTGATAGGATCGCTAACAGACAAAACAGTACCTTGCGGAAGAGATTGAGAAAGCAATTCCCGTTCTGTTTTTGCCGGAGTTACATTAATGCTCTTCCCGGTTTTGATGTCAACACTCTGAATTATAAGATTTTTTTCAGAATCATATTTTCTGATAAGATAATGTGTATCATCTGTCCATCCTGTAATTGCTACCTGGTTATTATTGCGCTGTGGCATCTGAGCCATAACAGGACAGACAGGAACTGCTGCTGGCAACAGAAAAGTGAAAATAAGCTGAAGGAGGCAAAATCTTCTCATAATAACTGTATATAAAATCTGAATATTAATAAACAGGCAGACAAAAATATAAATTTTTGATGTGAATTTACGCCGGGTGCTGAACATCACTTTCGGAAATTTCATAATCATTATTAATAGCAGGGACAATCCGGGGTCTGTCTCTGCCGTGACAGGTCTTTGCTTTTTGACAAGGATTTAAAAAATACTATATTTATCTCCCTTAAACAAAAAAGATACTGATGAAAAGGATGTTCCTGTCTGCTGCTGCTTTAGTACTGATAATTTCGACTTTAGATTCACAGACTATTAAATCGCCTGACGAATTTCTCGGTTATGAATTGGGTACCCAGTTCACCTACCACCACAGGGCAGTTGATTATTTCAAATATGTTGCAGAAAACTCTCCGCTGGCAGAGTATCGCGAATATGGTACAAGCTATGAGGGCCGGCCCCTTGGTGTATGTTTCATATCAAGTGCAGATAACCTGGCAAATCTTGAAATTTACAGAAAAAACAATCTGGTAAAAACCGGATTATTAAAGGGTGAGTTTACCGGCAAACAACTCCCTTTTATCTGGCTAGCATATAACGTCCATGGAAATGAAGCTGTTGGAATGGAGGCAGCAATGAAAACACTATACACGCTTGTTACAGGTTCGTATCAGGATGTTTCCGGATTTCTTGATGGATGTATCATAGTGATCGATCCATGTCAAAACCCGGATGGCCATGATCTTTATGCAAACAGGTACAGGAACTCTATGAATTATTTGGTCAATCCTGACAAAAACTCATTGGAACATAACCAGGGATGGCCAGGTGCACGTTCAAACCATTATATGTTCGATCTAAACCGCGACTGGACGTGGCAGACACAGACTGAGTCTCAGCAACGACTTATATTTTACAATAAATATATGCCGCAGATTCATGCGGATTTTCATGAAATGGGGCCGGAATCTACCTTTTATTTCGCACCGGGAGCCGATCCGTGGCATACTGTAATTACACCATGGCAACATGAGTTTCATAAACTAATGGGAAATGGGAATGCAACCTTTTTCAATGCAAAGTTCAGACTCTATTATACCAAGGAAAACTTTGATCTTTTTTATCCAAGTTATGGAGATACCTGGCCTTTATTTAACGGAGCAATTGGTTTTACGTTTGAACAGTCAGGCGGAGGAGGATCCGGATTAGCTTATAAACTTGAGTCCGGAGATACTCTGACATTAAAAGAGCGGATTGACGGTCATTTTACTGCTTCAATGGCAACTATAAAGGTCTCTTTTGACAACCGGGAAAAACTGATATCAGAGTTTAACAAATACTTTGATGAGAGTGTAAAGAGTCCGGTTTTTAAGTACAAATCGGTGATAATTAAAGGATCTAATGAAAAATCCAACATCAGAAGCCTTCTTCAGCTTTTCGACAGGAACCAGATCAGGTATAACTATGCCGGGGGTATCGGGAAAAAATTCAAAGGATTCGATTACTCATTAAACAGAGACGGGGAAGTTACAATTGAAAACGGCGATATCCTTATAAGTGCTTATCAGCCGCAGTCGCATCTTATGCAGGTGCTTTTTGAACCAGACAGCAAAATCACTGATTCGCTCAGCTATGATCTAACTGCCTGGGCATTGCCATATGTATATAACCTCAAGGCGTTTGCAATCGCTGATAAGATTATGTCAGATACAGGGAAGGTTATTCTTACAAAAATAATCAATGTAGCTGAAAAGAATAAACCATATGCATATGTGATTAATTATTACGGATTTGATGAATTAAAATTTATTGCAGAGCTGTTTAAAAAAGGTATTAAGCTAAGATACTCCCTAAAACCATTTACTCTTACCGGAAAGAACTTCAACAGGGGAACTATAATAATTGCCCGTGGAGATAACAAATATTTTAACGGGGACTTTGATCAGGCAGTCACAATAGCAGCCAACGAATGCCAGGTCAGTGCGATACCGACACAAACAGGACTTGTCGATAGCGGTAAAGACTTTGGTTCCGGATACTCTCCGTTACTGAAAAACAAATCGGTAGCGATGCTTTGCGGTGAAGGTACCTCTTCCGGATCAGCAGGTGAGTTGTGGTATTTCTTTGAGAGAGAACTGAATTATCCCATAACTTTGATAAGTACCAGCACTGCAGAAAGTGTTGATCTAAATGACTATGATGTATTGATCCTCTGCTCCGGATCATATACAAAACTTAAAGATACAATTGTCGACTATGTAAAAAGAGGTGGCAGGGCAATTGCAATAGAAAGTGCTGTCTCTGTTTTTTCCGGAGAAAAAACTACTTCTCTTGCTAAAGCAATTGAGACAAGGGTCGCGGAACAGAAACTGACTGAGAAGAAAGTCAAAAGTGACGATTCAACACTTCTCAAAAAATATGAAATTGAAAGTGAAAGAAGATATGTCCAGTCTGAAAGATCAGCCGGAGGTATTTATATGGTGAAACTTGATGATACCAATCCGTATGTATTCGGGATGGGAAAAGAATGGTTTATCATGAAACGGACAGCAGGTTTTCCATTTCTTGCCACTGGCAGCAATATAGGTTATATCCTGGGAAAAGAGCCTGTAGCAGGATTCTCTGGGTTTAAGTATAAAGATAAAATCATTAATACCCTTGTTATCGGATCAGAAAAAATAGGGGCTGGCGAGGTTATTTACATCTCTGATGATCCATATTTCAGGGCATTCTGGAAAAGCGGTAGAGTACTGCTGGGAAATGTGGTTTTGAGGTAAGCAATGGCACAGAGCCCTGGGCTCAGGGCTCAAGGCACGGAGCTCAGGGCATAGATAGATGAAGCGATTTGAACCTGCGAAACTCCGTGCATTCCGTGGTAAAAAAGATAAAAGACGAAAGACATCTTTATAAAGTCATTATGAAAAAACATATTTTCCTGCTGATCATTATAATTTCATTTTCATCATGCATCGATAACGATCTTAAAAGAGGAGAAAACAGCATTACTGTACCTGACCTTGAAAAGATTATTATGAATCTCGGGTCAGATGAGTTTATGGGAAGGAAACCTTTTACCCCGGGTGAAAAGATAACAATCAATTATCTGGCCGGAGAGTTGAAACGTATAGGTTTTGAACCCGCATTTAATGGAAGCTATTTTCAACCGGTACCAATGGTTGAGATTAGTTCAGAAGTCATAGGCCCGGTAATAATTAATAAAGACAGCAGGATTCTTTCCCTTGATGCTCCCGATAATATTGCAATAACATCACCCCGGCTTTCTGATAAGATTCAGATCAGTTCATCGCAGATGGTTTTTGCCGGCTTTGGTATAGTTGCACCTGAATACAACTGGAATGATTATGATGGTTTGGATGTCAAAGGAAAAACAGTTGTAGTATTGATTAACGATCCCGGGTTATATACCGGCGACACTACACTTTTCAAAGGCAGGGAAATGACTTACTATGGCAGGTGGACATACAAATTTGAGGAGGCCGCACGCCAGGGTGCCGAAGGTGTTCTCATTATTCATGAAACAGAAGGAGCTGGTTATCAATATACTATCCCAAGAAAAAGCTCAATCACTCCCAGACTTTACATGCAAACAGCTGACAGCAACAGGGCACTTTGTATGTTCAACGGCTGGTTATCAGCCGGTTCTGCAGATTCACTTTTCAGAAGTCTGGGATATAATGTTGCTGACCTGAGAGAGGTAGCATGTAAAAGTGGATTCAGGGGATTTAATTTAAATACACAATTATCACTTCTCATCCATAATAAAGTCCAATACAACAATTCAACCAATGTAGCCGGCATATTAAAGGGAACCACAAGAGCTGACGAATGTATAGTGTTTACAGCACACTGGGATCACTTCGGAATTGGAGAAAAAGAGAGTGGCGATTCAATTTATAATGGTGCAGTCGATAATGCTATTTCGATGGCGTGGGCATTTGAGATAGGGGAAGCATTTTCAGGACTGAAAGCACGTCCTCTGCGTTCAATTCTTATCCTCTTCCCTACCGCAGAAGAAGAGGGACTGTTAGGTTCCCAGTATTATACAGATAATCCTGTTTTCCCGATGGATAAGACTGTTGCATGCTTTAACAATGATCTGATGCTCCCGATTGGACGAATGAAAGACTTAATGGTAACCGGCTTTGGACAATCCTATCTTGATGAAATGCTGGCTGAGGCAGCATTACGACAAAACAGGTATATATTAAAAGATCCTAATTCACATACAGGTATGTATTTCAGATCCGACCACTTTCCCTTTGCAAAGAAAGGTGTACCCTCCGTTTTTGCGAGGGGTAATACTGATAGCCGGGATCATGGTAAAGAATGGACAGCGATGATGGAAAAAGATTATATTGATAACAGGTATCACCGGCCCTCTGATAATTACGAACCTGAAAAATGGGATTTAAAAGGAGTCGCCGAAGATGCAAGGCTCGAGTTTTTCGTCGGATATCGTCTTGCCACATCTGATTTTTTCCCGCAATGGAAATCCAGTTCAGAATTTAAAAATTTACGAAAATAAAAGTCTTTCTTATTTAACTGCTTTGATCACTATTTCCTGATATTTATATGAAAAACAATAAACATGAAAAAAACAGAGGGATTAATAGCTGCAGCCTTTACCCCATTTTATGAGGATGGTACTTTGAATCTGGAAATGATACCTGTAATAGTTGAAAAACTGGTGTCAGACAAATTAAGCGGTGTATTTGTTTGCGGCAGTAACGGCGAAGGACCAAACATGACCACCGAAGAGCGAATGATGGTAACAGAAGCATTTGTAAATGCAGCTCATGGGAGATTGCTGATTATTGTACATGTTGGGCATAGCAGTATTGCAGAATCAAAGAAACTGGCAGCACATGCCGCTGCTGCCGGAGCCGATGCTTTCTCTTCTGTGGCAGCTTTTTATTTTAAACCGGTATCTGTGGAAAACCTGGCAAACTGTATGGCTGAGATTGCAAGTGCTGCACCAGGCCTTCCTTTCTATTACTATCATATTCCAATTCTTACAGGAGTCGGGATGGATATGGTTGATTTTTTGCATTATGCCGGTGATCTTATACCAAATCTTGCCGGAATTAAGTACACAGCATCTACAATCCATGAATATCAGTCCTGCCTTGAACTGGAGAATCAAAGATATGACGTGTTGTTCGGCTATGATGAATTATTATTGCCTGCCTTATCTGTTGGTGCAAGAGGGGCTATCGGGAGTACTTATACATTTGCAGCTCCTCAATACTTAAAAACGGTGGAATTATTTCAAAATAATAATCAGGAAGCTGCAAGGAAGCAACATTCTTTCCTGGTTGAAATGATAAGAATATTTGCGCGTTATCCGTCCATCCCGGCACAAAAAGCTATCATGAAAATGCTGGGTTGGGACATGGGTCCCTGCAGGCTTCCCCTGGTTACATTAAGCAAAGCTCAATATGATAAGCTGTATGCCCAGCTGGATGAAATCTCTTTTTTTGATAAAGTTCAATCCGCCGGTGCCAGGACAAAGGATTAACAAATTTAAGGCTTTACAGAGTTAAACTCGTATAGAAGATAATATACCACATATGATCAGCTATCTATCACTAAACTGAATATTGTGTTTCGATTTCTGAATCAGATAAATGAATTATAAGAAATACTATCCCTGGATCCTGGTAGGGCTGCTCTGGGTCGTTGCCTTACTGAATTATATGGACAGGCAGATGCTGTCAACTATGAAGCCTTCAATGCAGGCAGATATCAGGGATCTGCAATCCGCTGCAAATTTCGGTTATCTTATGGCAATCTTTCTCTGGATCTATGGTTTTGTTAGTCCTGTAGCCGGAATAATTGCAGACAGATTCAACAGAAAATGGCTGATTATCATTAGTTTGTTTGTGTGGTCGGGCGTTACCTTCGGAATGGGATACGCAACAACTTTTAATCAGCTTTACTGGTTGAGAGCTATTATGGGTGTGAGTGAAGCATTATATATACCAGCCGGACTATCACTTATAGCTGATCATCATTCGTCCAAAACAATATCACTTGCTATTGGTATTCATATGACCGGGTTGTATATGGGCCAGGCATTGGGAGGCTTTGGTGCCACGATAGCTGCTGAATTTTCCTGGCAACAAACCTTTCATACATTTGGCATAATAGGTATAATTTACTCCGTTGTTTTGATTTTGTTATTGAAAGAGAAAGAGGAAAAATACGGGGTATCAGGGAACATTGCCGAAAAAAGGATAAAACCTGCAATATCTGTTATAAAAGGACTCGGATTGTTGTTCTCGAATATATCATTCTGGATTATTCTTTTCTATTTTGCAGTACCTAGCTTACCCGGATGGGGTATTAAAAACTGGCTGCCAACTCTGTTTGCCCAGAGTTTAAATATTGATATGAGCAAGGCAGGTCCGCTTTCTACTATTACAATTGCCGCATCTTCTTTTCTTGGTGTTATTTTCGGTGGTGTCTTATCTGATAAATGGGTGCAAATAAACATCCGGGGAAGAGTTTATACAAGTGCAATTGGTCTGGGATTAACTATTCCGGCTTTATTGCTTATTGGTTATGGCGACTCTCTAATTCATATCATTAGTGCTGCCTTTTGCTTTGGTTTTGGTTTCGGAATGTTTGATGCGAATAACATGCCTGTCCTATGTCAGTTTGTTTCTGCAAAATACCGAGCCTCCGCTTATGGATTAATGAATATGACGGGGGTATTTGCCGGTGCAATTATTACAGATCTGCTGGGTAAATCTACTGATGCTGGAAATCTGGGCAAAGGTTTTGCGATGCTTGCCGGAATTGTTCTGGTAGCATTGGTTATTCAGCTTTCATTTCTCAGGCCTAAAATGAATGATTTCACAGAATCATAAAGAGATATGTATCAAAAACAAATAATACAACTTAAAAACACATTAATGAATAAAGTAATTATTTCCGCGATTGTATTATTAAATATGATTGCCCTCAGCGCACAAAAAAATGAAGTGCCGGTTTTTGTGTCGGGAGAAGACGGTTATAAAAGTTTTCGCATACCGGCTATTGTCAGTTTACCTGATGGAACACTGCTCGCCTTTTGTGAAGGTCGTGTAAATGGTCCCGGAGATTATGGCAATAATGATATTGTGATGAAGCACAGTAGTGACAAAGGGATTACCTGGTCAGCGCTGAAAGTGGTTGCAGAATTCGGCGACCTTCAACTTTGTAATCCTGCACCTGTTGTAGACATGACTGATCCTTCATTTCCTGAGGGAAGGATTTTCATTTTTTACAATACGGGCAATAATCATGAAGGAGAAATTCTAAAAGGAAACGGCACTAAATATTGCTTGTATAAAACTTCTGATGATGGTGGCCTTACGTGGTCGAAATCTGTAGATATCACTCTGCAGGTGCATCGTCCATATCAACCCGCTGTTGATCCGGGATTTAATTTCAGTGAAGACTGGAGATATTATGCAAATACTCCGGGGCATGCAATGCAGTTTCAATCAGGAAAATACATGGGAAGGATTTTTGTCGCTGCCAATCATTCAACCGGCAATCCGCAAAAAGATGCCGGACACTATGTGGCACATGGTTACTATAGTGATGATCATTGTAAAACATTTAAGATAGGTAACAGCCTGAATCTGCCGGGAAGTAATGAATCGATGGCTTCTGAACTGTCAGGCAGCCGGTTAATTATGAATAGCCGTAACCAAAAAGGTGATGTCAGAGCCAGAATAGTATCTATAAGCAGTGATGGCGGCGCCACCTGGGATACAACTTATTTTGATAGTAATTTAATCGATCCTGTTTGCCAGGGCAGCATCCTCACGATCGGTAAAAAGAAAGGGAAAAACATTCTTGCATTTTGCAATCCGGCTGATATAAAGAATAGGGATAACCTTACGCTGCGTATAAGTTTTGATGAAGGTAAAACCTGGGCAAAAAGTATTCCTGTTTATAACGGCCATTCAGATTCCAGGAAGAGATTTGATTATTCCGCATATTCTGATCTTGTTAAAATGGATAAGAATCACATTGGGATATTATTCGAAAAGGATAACTACTCTTCTATTACATTTGTAGTAAAAAGATGGTAACAGGAATGTTGATTTATGTTCCTAAACTGATTATAAGTGAAATTAGTAGGAGATTACCTTCTGTGAGCTCGTCCACCTAACGGTGCACTCGGTTCTTAGCTCCACTTCGTTGCGCTCAGAATGACTGACATTTGTCTTTTGGAGGAGGAAGTGGTTGAACCCAGATAAACAATGCATTTTCTCAGTTCACCCAATAATTATTATTTAGAACTGTTTTAAACTTCTGTTATTTTATTAACAATGTTAAATAAATAACAATAATTATTATCTTTACACCTTAATTGATTCAAAGTAAAACCCCATAAGGAGTAGCTTTAAAACATTACATAAGGCGAAAACGTTAGAATAAAATGACTGTCAAAGAAATAACCGGAATTATAGATGGAAGGGTGATTTGTTGTGAAGAGAGAAATTCAACTTCGGTAGAATATGCTTTTGCATCAGACCTCATGAGTGATGTACTTACACTTGAAAAAGAAAACATGGTATTGATAACAGGTCTGGCAAACCTCCAGGCTATCAGAACTGCAGAGATGTCTGACATATCATGTATCATTTTTGCAAGAGATAAAAAAATCGGAGAAGAGATCATTTCCCTGGCAAAGGAAAACAATATGATACTGATTGAGAGTCCCCATTCTCTTTTCTACATATCAGGTGAATTATATAAAGCAGGTATTAAATCAATTTACTAAACAATGCAGTTCAGGCACAAAATAGCCGGAGGAGATTTTGCAAAAGCGGGGAATGTTGCGAGTTCAGTAAAGAAAATTCTTCGTCAGCTGAATATTGACCATACGGTTACAAAACGGATTGTAATTGCTTTGTATGAGGGTGAAGTAAATGTTGTTGCTCACGCATATTCGGGAATAATTGAGGTGGACATTGATGAAGAGAAGATTCAGATTAAAATAACCGATAAAGGTCCCGGAATAGCCGATATTGAACAGGCGATGGAAGAGGGTTATTCAACCGCCACGCCCCAGGTAAGGGAAATGGGATTTGGTGCCGGAATGGGATTATCGAATATGAAAAGGAACAGCGACTCAATGAAAATATCAAGTATTCCCGGTGAAGGAACAATCGTGGAACTTACAACTTATATAAAACCTGATGCAAGGTAAAAGTCAACACAGGGATTTTCATCATGCATTAACCGTACACAATGATCTGTGCATCGGATGCACACATTGTATGACTGTCTGTCCTACCCAGGCAATAAGGGTAAGAAAAGGAAAAGCCATAATTCTGGCAAACAGGTGTGTGGATTGCGGTGAATGCTATAAGGCATGTCCCGTCTCGGCAATTATAGTTGAACAGGATGACCTTGAAATGATATTTAAATTCCCGGTCAGAGTAATCCTCATACCAAGTGTTCTGATTGGTCAGTTTCCCCGGAAAATAATGACATCCAGCATTTATAACGCATTGAAGGATATAGGCTTTACACACATATATGAGGTTGAAAACTGTGTAGATATGGTGCTGGACGCCAGCAAACAATTTATGCATGAGCAGAAAGATCGCCCGATGATCTCGTCATACTGTCCTGCTATTGTAAGACTTATACAGGTAAAATACCCATCCCTGGTTGGTAACATAATGAAGGTCAATCCTCCTATCGATATGTCGGCTATGTATTACAGGGAGAAATTAAAGGTCAGTGGGATTCCTGAGGAGCAGATCGGATTATTTTATGCTACACCCTGTGCCGCAAAAATAGCTGCTGTAAAAAGTCCTGTAGGAGAAACTGAATCTGCTGTTACAGGTGTAATTAATATGAATTTTCTTTATAACCGGATATTAAAGTTTCTGCAGAGGAAGTATACTGAAACAGAACCTCCTCAGACTGATGATCTTCTAAGCTCGCGAGGAATTTTATGGAGTCTCACCCGTGGAGAGGTGGTTCATTCCAATGGACGTGCACTTGCAATTGACGGGATAAACAATGTAAATGAGTTCCTGGAAAATATGGAAAATGAGAAACTTGACAATATTGATTTCTTAGAATTAAGAGCATGCGATGAGAGCTGTGCAGGAGGAATCCTGATGAGCGGGAATAGATTTCTTACCGTTGAACGGCTTAAAATACGGGCTGATGAATACAGAGCCAGGGAGGATGATAAGGAGCGTAAACTTACGGAGGGTTTTCTTGACATAAATGAACATGGATTTCTGGGAAATATACAACCCAGGCCGATGGGCAAGCTCGATGAAGATATTTCTGCTGCCTTGAAAAAAATGGAAAGAAAACGACGGTTAATGTGCTTCCTTCCCGGATTCGACTGTGCAGGATGCGGTGCTCCGGATTGCCAGACTCTGTCGGAAGATATTGTACAGGGAAATGCCCAGATATCTCATTGCATTTTTATGCAACAGCAGATGATAAAACAAAATCTGCTTAGTCCGGAACAGGCTAACCGCATCATGGAGAATATATGGGGAGAAGAAAGATTAGAAAAAAACTGCAATAAATTAGGAGCTGAAGATGAAAATAACTGATATTATCCCACTGCTGGATCTTAAGGTTCTCTCAGGACATAAAGGTTTGTCGAATGAAATCAAAGGAGGTTATGTCTCGGATCTTCTGAGCGATGTTATGGGGAATGCCAAAGAGGGTGAAATCTGGATTACTATACAAACCCACCAGAATATAATTGCAATTGCCTCACTGAAAGATCTTTCAGCAATAATAATTGTCAAAGGATCTTCACCTGAAGCTGATACAATTGAAAAAAGTAATACTGAGAATATCCCTGTTCTATGTACAGAACTGGATACCTTCAATATTACCGGACGTTTATTTGATTTATTGAAAAAAGAATGAAACTTTTCCGGGCCGATCTGCATATCCATACAGTCCTGTCTCCTTGTGGGGATCTGGAGATGAGCCCGGTAAATATAGTAACTCAGGCAGCTCACAAGGGTCTTGATATTATTGGAATTACCGATCATAACTCCACCCGGCACTGCAGTCTTATAGCCAGGATGGCAGAAGATAAAGGGATTTTCGTTATGCAGGGAGCTGAAATAACAACAAAAGAAGAGGTTCATTGCCTCGCGTTCTTTGAAAACACTGATGCACTCGAAAAATTTCAGGGATTTCTCGATGCGAACCTTCCTGAAATAATGAACGATCCGAAAATATTCGGATACCAGGTACAGGTTGATGAAAATGAAATCGTTATCTATGAAGAAAAGAAACTTCTGACAAATGCAATTTCAAAGTCGATCGGGGAAGTGGAACTTTTTGTTCACAGTCTGAAAGGCCTGTTCATTCCTGCTCATATAAACAGGCAGAAGAACAGCATCTACAGTCAGCTTGGATTTCTTCCTGAAAATATGAAGGCAGATGCACTTGAGATTTCACGGGTATCATCGCCTGAACATTTTGCAAGTGGGCATCCGGAAATCAACAGGTTTTCTTTAATAAGATGTTCCGATGCTCATTACCTGGAAGATGTAGGCGCGGGCTATACAGATTTTAATATTTCCATACCGTCATTTCAGGAAATAAGAATGGCATTGCAGGGAATAGATGGCCGAAAAGTTATAATATAATGAAGACACTATCACTTAACATACTTGATATTGTTCAGAATTCTCTGAGAGCGAAAGCAGACGAGATATCAATTGAGATTAATGAATCTGTTCCGGAGGACTCATATCAGATCATGATCAGAGATAATGGCACAGGAATTCCTGAAGAGATCCTTGCCAGAGTAACTGATCCTTTCGTCACAACACGGACAAAAAGGAAAATGGGGCTGGGACTTGCTCTTTTGAAATATCATGCTGAACTGGCAGGCGGTGATCTGAAAATTGAATCCGAAACAGGAAAGGGAACCGAAATAAAAGCTACATTTCTGTACAGTCATATCGACAGGCAGCCACTTGGTGATATTGTCGGAGTGATTGTTTTGCTCCTGGCTGCAAACCCTGGTATTAACTTTGTCTACCAGCACAGTACAGAAAGCGGGAAATACAGATTTTCTTCAGTTGAAACGAAGGATTATCTGGAGCTAGAGACCCTGAATGAAAGGAACCTGCTTTCAGATATAGGAGGAATGATAAGTGAAAATCTTAAAGGAATTGGGGCATCAGGAATTGTATATAATGAAAAGGTATTGTAAAGATTATTAGTCTATTTGGAAATAATGAAATAATTTTAAGAAGCAAATCCAGTATGGGAAATGCTAAGAAACAAAAATTAAACTTAACAGATAAAAGCATGTCAAAAATCACATCATTAGCGGATCTCAAAAAGAAACGCGAAGAATTAAAGAGTGGGTTGGACATCCGGACCAAAGCGCTTGATCCTGAAAATATAGTTCAGGTAAAAGTTGCTATGGCTACATGCGGTATTGCTTCAGGAGCAAAGACCGTCATGGAGTTTTTTCTGGAGCAACTCGACAGGAGAAATATTGCAGCAGTTGTAACACAGACAGGATGCATGGGTTACTGCTATGCAGAGCCGACTATTGAAGTTAAACTTCCCGGACAGGATCCGGTGGTTTTTGGTTTTGTCGACCTGAAAAGGGCAGACCAGATCATTGAGAAATACATTAAAACAGGGGAACTTGTAGATGGTATCATTCCTGTGAATTATCAAATTATTGACTTAAAAGAATAAGGAGGAATAATTATGTCAAAATACAGTATGCATCTTCTGGTTTGCGGTGGCACAGGTTGTCATGCTTCAGAAAGCGATGCTATTGTCTGCAATTTAAGGGATGAACTGGAAGCAAAGGGTCTGATGGATTCTGTTCAGGTTATTATGACAGGATGTTTTGGCTTTTGCGAAAAAGGGCCTATTGTGAAAGTTATGCCCGATAATACATTCTATGTTCAGGTAAAGCCTGAAGATGCACAGACAATTGTTGAAGAACACGTAATCAAAGGCAGAAAAGTAACCAGACTTTTATATAAGGATCCTGTCACCAAAGAATCTGTTTCAGATTCCAAGCATATGGGTTTCTTCAAGAAGCAGCTCAGAATAGTTCTTCGCAACTGCGGATTTATCAATCCGGAGAATATCGATGAATATATAGCCCGCGACGGTTATCAGGCACTTGGAAAAGTACTGATGGAGATGACGCCTGAACAGGTTATTAAAGAAGTAAAAGATTCAGGTCAGAGGGGACGAGGCGGTGCAGGTTTCTCAACAGGTCTCAAATGGGAACTTGCCCGTAAGAATCAATCCGACGAGAAATATGTTGTTTGTAATGCAGATGAAGGTGATCCGGGAGCGTTCATGGACCGTTCGGTTCTTGAAGGCGATCCGCACTCAGTTCTTGAGGCTATGGCAATCTGCGGATTCAGTATCGGAGCATCTAACGGACTTATTTATATCCGTGCTGAATATCCGCTGGCTATTGAAAGGTTAAAAATAGCTATTAACCAGGCTAGAGAATATGGATTACTTGGTAACAATATATTCGGTACCGGTTTCAATTTTGATATTAAACTCCGCTATGGTGCGGGTGCATTTGTATGTGGTGAGGAGACAGCACTTATTCATTCAATGGAAGGACTGCGTGGTGAACCTACAGTAAAGCCTCCGTTTCCTGCCGAAGCAGGATACCTTGGGAAACCAACCAATGTCAATAACGTTGAGACATTTGCCGCTATTCCTGCTATTATTCTCAAAGGAGCAAAATGGTTCAGCAGCATCGGAACAGAAAAGTCAAAAGGAACAAAAGTGTTTGCCCTGGCAGGGAAAATTAATAATGTTGGTCTGATTGAAGTTCCGATGGGAACCACCCTCAGGGAAGTAATCTTTGAGATCGGGGGAGGTATCAGGAACGGTAAAAAATTCAAAGGAATCCAGACAGGAGGTCCGTCAGGTGGATGCCTTTCTGAGAAACATCTCGACACTCCCATTGATTTCGATAATCTTATTGCAGCAGGTTCTATCATGGGTTCAGGAGCAATGATTGTTCTTGATGAGGACGATTGCATGGTTTCAATGGCAAAATTCTTCCTTGAATTTACAGTAGAAGAATCATGTGGGAAATGTGCACCCTGCAGAATCGGAAACAAGCGCTTACATGAACTCCTTGGCCAGATATGTGAAGGAAAAGGAACTCTTGCTGATCTCGACAGACTGAAGAATATGAGTGTAGTCATAAAAGATACTGCTCTGTGCGGTCTCGGTCAGACATCACCAAATCCTGTTCTCTCAATGATGGATAACTACTATGATGAGTATGTTGCACACGTGACGAATAAAAAATGTCCAGCCGGCCAGTGCAAGAGTCTCATGGAGTATATCATAAATCCCGATAATTGTGTCGGATGTACAGCCTGTGCCAGGGTTTGCCCTGTTAATGCTATTACCGGTGAAAGAAAAGAGGTTCATCTCATAAACCCGGCAATATGTATAAAATGTGGTGCATGTATGGAGAAATGTAAGTTTGATGCAATATTTATCAGCTAATCAAAATAATAATGGAAACAATAAAGCTTACTATTGATAATAAAGAGATTGATGTACCAAGGGGTACTACAATATATAAAGCGGCAAAGGAGCTGGGGATAGAGATTCCTACCCTTTGTTATATGGAACTGCACGACATGCACATTGAAAACAAACCGGCAGGCTGCCGTATATGTGTTGTAGAAGTTGCAGGAAGAAGGAATCTTGCTCCTACATGTTCAACAAAATGTGAACCGGGAATGGTTGTAAAAACCCATACACCCAGGGTGCTCAATGCCCGCAGAACTGTTATGGAATTTATACTCTCAGACCATCCGAAAGATTGCCTCGTTTGTTCAAAATCAGGTGATTGTGAACTTCAGAGTATGGCTCATCGCCTGGGGATAAGAGATATTCCCGGACAAGAATTTGCTGCTACATCAACATACCGGAAGGATACTTCTCCTTCAATAATAAGGGACCTTGACAAATGTATCATGTGCCGGCGCTGTGAGATGATGTGTAATGAAGTCCAGACAGTGGGTGCCATCTCAGCAGTTAACAGGGGATTTATGGCTACTGTTGCTCCGGCATTTGAACAGAATCTCGAGTATTCAACATGTACTTATTGCGGACAGTGTGTGTCAGTTTGCCCGACAGGTGCCCTCACAGAGGTTAATCATGTTCCGCAGGTTCTCAGAGCTCTTGTTGATCCGACCAAGACTGTTGTAGTACAAACTGCTCCTGCGGTTCGTGCAGCTCTTGGAGAAGAGTTCGGACTGGCTCCAGGAACACTGGTGACAGGTAAGATGACTGCTGCCCTGAGAGCCCTGGGATTCGATTATGTATTTGATACGGACTTTGCTGCCGATCTTACAATAATGGAGGAGGGAACTGAACTTCTTGACAGACTGACCAGGCATCTGAAGGGAGATACCACTGCAAAAATACCAATACTGACATCGTGTTGCCCCGGTTGGGTAAACTTCTTTGAAGTATATTTCCCCGACCTGAAAGATGTTCCATCAACTGCAAAATCACCGCAGCAGATGTTCGGTGCTATAGCAAAATCTTATTTTGCTGAAAAGATAGGTATTGACCGTAAGGATATGGTTGTTGTATCAATTATGCCTTGCCTTGCTAAAAAATATGAATGCCAGAGAGATGAATTTTCAGTAGATGGAAATCCTGATGTTGATTATTCAATCTCAACACGGGAACTCGCATCATTCATCAAACAGGCGAATATTGATATCAAAACCCTTCACGATGAAGAGTTTGATGCACCACTTGGTGAATCTACAGGAGCCGGCGTAATATTCGGTAATACAGGCGGTGTTATCGAAGCAGCGTGCCGCACGGCTTATGAGCTTTACACTGGTAAAAAACTTGAAAAAATTGAGTTTGCAGAACTCAGAGGCATGGAAGGTGTCCGTTCTGCTACGATTGATTTTGATGGCCTGCCGGTAAATATTGGTATTGCTCATGGACTTGGCAATGCCAGGAAACTTCTTGATGATGTAAGATCCGGTAAATCAATCTATCATGCTATCGAGGTTATGGCATGTCCGGGCGGATGTATCGGAGGTGGCGGACAACCTCTGCACCATGGCAATTCAGATATCATTAAAGCCAGAGCAGCAGCCATTTATACTGAAGACAGGAAGAAGCCACTAAGGAAATCACACGAGAACCCTTTCATTATAAAGCTATATGATGAGTTCCTTGGGAAACCTGGCAGTGAAAAGGCTCACCATCTGCTTCATACTCATTATTTTGACAAGCAGAAAAAGATCATGATAAAAAAATAGTATTATAATATACGTCAACAATAATATTCACAGCTATGTCTCATATAAAAATAGAATTACGAAAAGAAGATGTGGACTTTATAAAAGGAGTATGTACTACTTTTAATAATGATCCGCAAGAGCTTATAAACGTTCTGCACTCGTGTCAGGAACATTTCGGATATCTGCCGGCAGAGGTCCAGGAGGTAGTCTCCGAAGGACTTGACATGCCGGTCGCAAAGATCTATGGAGTAGTAACATTCTACTCCTTCTTCACAATGACTCCAAAAGGTAAACATCCTATAAGCATCTGTCTCGGAACTGCATGTTATGTAAGGGGTGCAGAGAAAGTTCTTGATGAATTCAAGAAAGAATTAGGTATACAGGTTGGAGAATCTACTAAGGATAATAAGTTTTCATTGTCAAGTCTGAGATGCGTTGGTGCGTGCGGACTTGCACCGGTTGTACTTGTGGGCGATAAAACCTATGGCCGGGTAGCTCCGGATGATGTTAAGAACATTCTTAAAGAATATGAATAATGGCAGGAACGTGCAATTGCATGTCACTGTTGATTAGACTGGTTCAAAGTTAATGTTGAAAACCGGGATTCTTTTAATCCCGGTTTCATCTTTTTTGGATAAAAACATTATATGTCCCCGGATTCGCCTAGAACCTTTTTCTTATTTGCAGATAGATCCTGTCATACCTGTTCGGTTTCTCAAATGTTCCCTCATAATTTGCTGAAAATGACATTGTCCGGGCAAACTGCCACGACATGTTGATCTCACCGATATGTTGAATTGTATTCAAAAGACTCTCGGTAAATCTGTAATCCACATAACGATACCCAATACCGGTATAGAACTTGCCCAGGAAAAAATCACGTGAGAGGCTTGCTCCATAAATTTTGCTGTTAAGATAATTTGACTCCAGATAGGTGCCATTGATTGTAACTGACATATTCAATCCAGGTATTCTGCTATAAGTCAGATAGCTATATACGTTTCTTGATGGATGAGGGTCAGTTTTCAAGAAACGGTAACCTGACTGCACTCCAAAAATCAGATCCCTGGTTATACGATAATTAACTGATAATCTGAAACTTTGCCTCATCTCGTCTTCAATTATCCTGTCGATAAATGTCTTAAAGCTTTCATAATATACAATGTTTTTCCTGGCATCGTAGGAGCCGTTGACATCTAAATTTTTTGTTATCCTATACCTGAGGGATAAATATAATCCAGTCAGGTTAAAGGTGTTCTGAGAAACATAATTATTAAGGGAATCACTTTTCAGCCTGTAAAGGTCAACTTCGAATGTACTATAAAAGTAAACGTTCTTAATAAGCGAATTAGAATGTTGAAAATACAAAAATCTCCTGTCGGTTTTCATATCATTCATTTGCTGCATGAAAGCCAATGAGCTTTCATTATATTTATCAGCATTTGTTGAATTATATGCCAGATAAGCACCATACTGCAGAAGCTTGATATTAAATCCATAATCAGTATAGTCGGGTCTTGAACCGGCAAGTAATCCAACAGAAAAGTTTCCAATTGATTTCTCTGCATTCAAACCATCCATAGCTCCGATACTGGAGATTTTTGGATTAAGCATTCTTCCCAGACTAAGTCGTGTGCTTTTATTCAGATCATACCTGACAGCAAGATTATATATTTTCAGAGCATTAAATATATTGCTTTTAACTTCACTCCAATCGCCTATTTTATGTCTGAATGACACATAGCTTTCCAGAGAGAACCTTGAATTTGCAATGTTTCTGGCTTCAATCGATAAATTATAACGCAACCGGGTGGAATTAGAGGCTGCAGGAGTTGAAAAATCAGAATAAGAATAAGCAGATATGCTTCCTTTGATTAACTGTTTCGGCTTTCCTGAATAGGATTTCTTTTTAGCTGAATCGGGAGCAACAGTTAGTACTGGTATATCTTTCACTACATTATCAATAACTTTCTTTTCAGGACCAGATTTGTTGCTTCTTTTTCTTGCAATAATCTCCTGTGAGATTGAAAGCTTCGCACCAGATATAGCAGTGCAGACACAGGAAACTGATGACATGTTATTTACTTTAAGGACAGGACTCATTTTACCGTTTGATGAAATAAAAAGTGTATCGCCCGGTGAGATACCTTCAGTAGACATAAATTTCACATAAATATTCTGTGAACTTACAAACGACACTTTACCGGCAATATTTTCGGAAACTGCCTGCCCTTTCAGTTGAATACCAAAAACAATTATAAAAATTATATAAATTATATATCTCATTAAAAGGAATTAATCTGAGGTTCCTCTGGGGTGACAACTAAAGCATTGGGCACTGGTATAATTTTTCCCACTATGTGCATTACTGTGGCAACTGATGCAATTAAACACTGCATAATTAGCAGTATTTGTATGGCAATCTGAACAAGCGTCCCACTGTCCCTTATGTTTTCCTGAATAAATCGGAAACTGAGTATCATGCTGAGTATAAGTTGCAGGTTTCCAACCAGGATTGGTAGTATGACATTGGGTACATGTAACTGCAAAAGCCAGTGTCTTATGGTTAGGATTGGTAGTATTATTGTAATCCACCTGATGACATGAATAGCAGTCTGTTGATGTCGATGTATAATTTC